>Ga0308157_10001651_pt1 | contig 43307 bp, 40 predicted proteins | sample PhyBR1_FD_201035 | JGI IMG/M metagenome (GOLD analysis project Ga0308157, IMG submission 201035) | Phyllosphere microbial communities from UC Gill Tract Community Farm, Albany, California, United States - DLSLB.R1 | ecosystem: Host-associated > Plants > Phyllosphere > Unclassified | place: USA... | reverse complement strand
GGCAGACTGGCCACAAGCGGCTCAGAGCCGGTGGCCGATCAGAGGGGATGCCAATGGGACTTGACGACATCGCGAACAAGGCGAAGGACTTCCTTCACTCCGAGAAGAGTGAAGAGATCAGCGATCAGGTACTCGACGGGGCCGCAGGCCTCGCCAACAAGGTCACCGGAAACAAGTTCGTCGACAAGGTCGAGGGCGCGCGAGACGCGGCTGACGAGAAGATCGGCAACGAGTAACCTCCGCTCTTGAGCGACGCGGCCCCTCACCCACCAGGGTGAGGGGCCGTTTCTCGTGCGGGGGAGAGCCTCAGCCCTCGAGGTCGTCGATGCCGGGCGTCCAGGCGGCGCCCGGCTTGCCCCATCCGCGCTTCTTGGAGATCTTCTGCGCCGTCTTCCAATCGGCATCGGAGATGCGATCGATGTAGACGATGCCGTCGAGGTGGTCGAACTCGTGCTGCATGATGCGGGCGCGCCAGCCGTCGACGTCGATGCGCACCTCTTCGCCCTCGAGGTCGGTTCCGGTCACGATGACGCGGTCGGAGCGCCGCAGAGCGAACCGCTCGCCGGGGAACGACAGGCAGCCCTCGGACTCGGTGTCCTCGTCCGGCTGGCCCGGTTCGGGCGGCGTCATGAACAGCTCGGGGTTGAGGATCTCTCCTCGCCACGGATTGCCCTCGTCGTCCTCGTAGTTGTACACGTAGAGACGGAGGCCCTCGCCGACCTGCGGAGCCGCGAGGCCGACGCCCGGCGCGAGGTCCATGGTCTCGTACATGTCGGCGACGAGAGTCCTGACCTCGTCGGTGACCTCGTCGATCGGACTGGCGGGCGCGTGCAGCACGGGGTCGCCCCAGATGCGGATGGGAAGAACAGCCATTCGACTAGCCTACGGGGGAGATCCCCCGAATATTCCGCCAATCGTGCGGCGCACGGGTCCGGTCAGGCGGCGCGCACTAGGCTCTGTTCTCGTGGACTGGGTGATGAAGGCCGACGACGTCGGCGAACAGCTCGTCGGGTTCCTGCAGAACCCCGGGCTGCTGCTGGGCATTCCGCTCGCCCTCGCCGGAGCCGTGTTCATGTCGCTCGGGGCTCAGTACCAGAGCAGGGGAGTGCGCAAGGTCGAACGGCTCGCCGGCGGGCAGCGCACGAGCGGTCTCGGCGCCTCGCACCTGCTGCGCCTGCTGCGTCGGCCGTCGTGGATCGTCGGCACGCTGCTGCTGGGGGTCGCGATCGTCTGCCAGCTGAGCGCGCTCGTGGTCGCGCCGCTGATCGTCGTGCAGCCGCTCGGGGCGGTCTCGCTGGTCATCACCACGCTGATCAACGCGCAGGTGACGGGTCACATGCCGACCAGGCGCTCGATCACGGCGATCGCGCTGTGCGTCGGCGGCATCTTCGCCTTCGTGATCGTGGCGGCGCTGTACGCGAGCGAGCAGCCGGCCGACGACGTGCAGCTGCTCACGGTGCTCGCGATCCTGCTCGTGGTCGGCATCGTCGTCGGCGGCGTGTTCGTCGTACTGCGCAGGCGGCTCACCGCGCTGTTCTACATCTCGGCCGGCGGCATCATCTACGGCTTCGTCGCAACGTTCGCGAAGATCATCATCCTGCGCGTGCAGCAGGGCGACTTCGGATGGATCACCATCACGTGCGGCATCGCGCTCGTGGCGGCGGCGCTCGTCGGCGGATACTTCGTGCAGTCGGCGTACTCGTCTGGCCCGCCCGACCTCGTCATCGCGGGGCTGACCGTGATCGACCCGATCGTCGCCGTGCTCATCGGCGCCATCGTGCTGCGCGAGGCGGCTCACGCGCCGCTCTGGGCCGTCGTGTTCTTCGTCCTCGCCGGGGGCGTCGCCGCGGTCGGAGTATTCCTGCTCGCCAGGCACCACCCGCAGGTCATCAGCGAGTCCCAGCAGCTGAACGTCGCGCGCGGAAGCGACCCGCACCTCGACCGCACGGCGACGGACGCCCGCAGCGGCCCCCAGCCGTCCGCGAGGGCCGCGTTCGACCCCGACGAAGCGATCGTCCGGGAACCGGGGGCCGACGCGCCGACGACGCGGCTCGACGAACTGCGGGCTCTGCGCGATCCGGACGATCTGCTCTCACGGCGCAACCCGCCGGACGACGCGGGCACGGATCCTCAGGGACGATAGGCTGAGGAGCCGCGGGGCCGTAGCCAAGACGGTCAAGGCAGCGAGCTCATAACTCGACGATCCGTGGGTTCAAGTCCCACCGGCCCCACAGATTCGCCGACTCGCGCACACGCGTGTAACTACGTGCTTGTGATTTTCGCGCCGATGGGGCGATACTGGTAGCGCAATCGAATACAGCCGTGCCGCCGCACACTCCGGTCGGGTTCGACAACAGGTCGTTGGGGAAGACGTACCTGAACACGAACCAGACGAAATCGGAGAGATCATGGCGACACACATCGCGCGCGGAGTGATCTACGTACACTCCGCGCCAAAAGCGCTCTGCCCGCACCTCGAGTGGGCGGTCGGCCGTTCGCTCGGCCGTGCCGTCAGCTTCGAGTGGGCGGAGCAGCCAGTCATGCCCGGCGCGCGACGCGCCGAGTTCTACTGGGAGGCTCCGGCCGGCACCGGGGCCGCTCTGGCGACCGCGATCCGCGGATGGGAGCACCTCCGCTTCGAGGTCACCGAGGATCCGACGCCGCGCAGCGACGGCGGTCGGTGGATGCACACGCCCGACCTCGGCATCCACTACGCCCAGATGGACACGGCCGGCAACGTCGTGATCCCCGAGGATCGCGTGCGCTACGCCATGGAGGTCGCCGCCGGCGACGCGTTCGAGCTGCAGCGAGAGCTCGACATCGCCCTGGGCGCCTCGTGGGACGACGAGCTCGAGCCGTTCAGGCACGCGAGCGACGACGCCGCCGTCGTGTGGCTCCACAAGGTCGGCTGACGCCGCCCCGGAAAGACTTGCGGCCGCCCGGTCGAAGAATCCTGGGCGGCCGCAGTACGTGCGTGCGGCGCTCCGCGGGGGAGCGCCGTACGAGGGTCAGTCGTCGTAGCTGGCGAAGGCGACGACGGCGTTGTGCCCGCCGAAGCCGAACGAGTTGCTGATGGCCAGCTGCGGGCCGTCGCCGAGCGGCTGCGCCTCGCCCGAGAGCTTGAACGGCACGGCCGGGTCGGGCTCGGTCATGTTGATCGTCGGCGGAGCGACGCGGTCGCGCAGCGCGAGGATCGTGTAGACGGCCTCGAGCGCTCCCGTACCGCCGAGCAGGTGACCGGTCGACGCCTTGGTCGCCGACACGGGGATCTCGTCGATCCGCTCGCCGAAGACCTTCCGCAGGGCGACGTACTCGTTCGGGTCGCCGACGGGGGTCGATGTCGCGTGCGCGTTGATGTGCGTGACCTGGTCGGGCGTCGCACCCGCCTGCTGGAGGGCGAGCTCCACGGCGCGCTCCGCACCAGCGCCATCCGGGTCGTTGCCCGTGATGTGGAAGGCATCGGCCGTGACGCCGCCGCCGACGAGCACCGCGTAGATCTTGGCGCCGCGGGCCTTGGCGTGCTCCTCGGTCTCGAGGACGAGCGCTGCGCCGCCCTCGCCCATCACGAAGCCGTCGCGGTCGATCGCGCCTGGCCGCGATGCGGTCTCGGGGGAGTCGTTGCGGCGCGAGAGCGCCTGGGCCGACGCGAACGATGCCACGGTGATGGGGTGGATCGCCGATTCGGCGCCGCCGGCGATGACGACGTCGGCCAGGCCGTCCTGCAGGTGCTGGTAGGCGTTGCCGATCGATTCGGTGCTCGATGCGCACGCGCTGACGACGGTGCGCGCGAACGCCTTCGCGCCGAACTGCAGCGACAGGTTGCCTGCGCCGGCGTTGGGCATGAGCATGGGAACCGTCAGCGGCATGACGCGGCGAGGGCCCTTCTCGCGAAGCGCGTCCCAGGCGTCGAGCAGCGTCCACACGCCGCCGATGCCGGTCGCCCAGTCGATGCCGAGGCGCTCAGGGGCGACGTCGGGGCTGCCGGCGTCCGCCCACGCCTCGCGCGCGGCGATCAGGGCGAACTGAGTCGAGGGGTCGAGGCGCTTGGCCTCGTGGCGCGGAAGCACGTCGGTCGGACGCACGGAGGCCTCGGCCGCGAACGTCACGGGGAGCTGGTACTGCTCGACCCAGTCGTGCGTCAGGGACTTCGTGCCTGATACGCCGGCGAGCAGGTTCGTCCAGTTCTCTGGAGCGGTTCCGCCGAGTGCGGAGGTGGCACCGATACCGGTGACGACGATGCGCTTGGTCATAGTGGGTTCCTTGATCCGGGCGGGGTGGAGCTCGGTGGTGACGCGGTGCCGCGCGACGAGGCGCGGCACCGCGCGAGATCACTGGTTGTTCGTGATGAAGTCGACGGCGTCCTTGACGGTCTTGAGGTTCTTGACCTCGTCGTCGGGGATGGTGACGCTGAACTTCTCCTCGGCGTTGACGACGATCGTCATCATCGAAATCGAGTCGATGTCGAGGTCGTCGGTGAACGACTTCTCGAGGGCCACCTCCGACGCGTCGATGCCGGTCTCGTCGGTGATCAGCTCGGCCAGGCCCGCCAGGACCTCGTCGTTCGTGAATGCCATGGGTGTCTCCTTAGATGGAAGGTGTTGTTCGGGTCTCAGAACCGGGTCAAGTCTAATGAGCAGTGCGCCCGTTACGGGAGCACCACCACCTGCGCGGCGAAAACGAGGCCGGCTCCGAAGCCGATCTGCAGTGCGAGGCCGCCGCTGATGTCCGGTCGCTCCTCGAGCAGACGGTGCGTCGCGAGCGGGATAGACGCGGCGGACGTGTTGCCCGTCGTCGTGATGTCGTCGGCGATCGCGACGCTCTCCGGCAGGCCCAGCTGCTTGGCGAACTCGCTGACGATGCGCATGTTGGCCTGGTGGGGGATGAAGGCCGCGAGGTCCTCGGCCCTGACGCCTGCCTCGTCGAGCGTCTTCTGCGCCACCTTGACCATGTCCCACACGGCCCAGCGGAAGACGCTCGGGCCCTCCTGGCGAAGGGTCGGCCATTCGACCTCGCCGTCGCGGAACTGCGTGAGCGTGCCGTTCATGCCGACGAGCTCGGACTTCGACCCGTCGGAGCCCCACTGCGTCTTCGAGACGCCGGGCGCGTCGCTCGGGCCGAGCACGGCGGCGCCTGCGCCGTCGCCGAGCAGGAACGAGATGCTGCGATCGGTCGGGTCGATGATGTCGCTGAGCTTCTCGGCGCCGATGACGACCGCGTAGCGGGCGGCGCCCGAGCGGATGAGGGCGTCGGCCTGGGCGATGCCGTAGCAGTACCCGGCGCACGCCGCGTTCATGTCGTATGCCGCGGCGGGCGTCGCTCCGATGCGGTCGGCGACGATCGCGGCGGCCGACGGCGTCTGGCGGGGGTTGGAGATCGTCGCCATGATGACGACGTCGATCTCGGCCGGATCGATGCCGGAGCGCTCGATGGCCTCCTTCGCCGCCGCCGCGGCCAGCTCGATCGCCGTGGTGTCCTTGTCGGCGCGCACGCGGGTGATGACGCCGGTGCGCTTCTGGATCCACTCGTCGCTGGAGTCGATCGGCTCGATGATGTCGGCGTTCGGCACGACGTTCTCGCCGCGGGCGGCGCCCATCGCGTAGATGCGCGAATGCTGCGCGCCGGTCGCTTCGGTGAGGGTTGCGGTCATGAGGCGGTCTCTCTACTAGGCGGCGAGCAGCTCGCGCGCTGCTGCGAGGTCGTCCGGGGTCTTCACAGCGATGCTCGGCACGCCCCGCAGGCCGCGCTTGGCGAGGCCGATGAGCGCGCCGGCAGGCGCCAGCTCGATGATGCCGGTCACGCCGCGGTCGGCGAAGTCGGCCATCGTGAGGTCCCAGCGGACAGGGTTGGTGATCTGGTCGACGACGAGCTCGACGGCCCGGGTGCCGGTGGAGACCTGACGGCCGTCGCTGTTGCTCCAGAGGGGGAGCACCGGATCGGCGATGGAGCCGACGGCCGCGGCAGCGGCGGCGAGCCGCTCCTTGGCGCTGGCCATGTACGCGGTGTGGAACGCGCCGGCGACCTGGAGCGGGATGACCCGCGCGCCGCGCGGCGCCGCATCGGCGAGCGCCGCGAGCTGCGCAGCGGAGCCCGCTGCCACGATCTGGCCGCCGCCGTTGAAGTTCGCGGGGCTCGCCCCCGCGTCGGCGATCGCCTGCAGCACCTGCTCCTCGACGCCGCCGACGACCGCGCTCATGCCGGACTGCTCGAGCGCTGCGGCTTCGGCCATCGCTCGTCCGCGCTCTCCCACGATGCGCACGGCGTCGGTCGGGGTCAGCACGCCGGTCGCGGCGAGAGCGGTGAGCTCGCCGACGGAGTGGCCGGCGACACCGGCCGGCTGCGCGCCGTCTGCCGTGAGGGCGCCCCACGACAACAGCCCTGCCGCGACGATCAGCGGCTGCGCGACACGGGTGTCGCGGATCTGATCCGCGTCCCACTCGGTGCCTGCGGCGGCGAGGTCGACGCCGGCGGCCTCGCTGTACGCGGCGATGGCTTCACGTGCGCCCTCGAGCTCGAGCCAGGGGGCGAGGAAGCCGGGGGTCTGGGAGCCCTGTCCCGGGCATACGACGACGATCACCCGTCAATTCTGCCAAGCCCGCATCGCGGAGAAGTGGAGGCTCTCGCACAACGTTCGAGAAAGTCGTTGTGCGCGTCCACCAAACACGCCGGACGATCCGCGCCCTCCGCGCCGCGTGCCGCGGGTCAGCGCGAACGGGAGGAGGGGCGCCGAGCCGGGCGCCGCTTCGAAAACGCGTCGCCCGAGCCCATCGAACCCAGGATGAGCGAGGTCTGCAGGATGAGGGCCTCGCGCGCGCCCTGCGCGTCCCAGCCGATCACCTCGCCGACCTTCTTCAGCCGGTACCGCACGGTGTTGGGGTGCACGAACAGCTCGCGCGCCGTCGCCTCGAGCGAGCGGCCGTTGTCGAGATAGGCCCACAGCGTCGTGACGAGATCGGTGGAGTGGTCGGCCAGCGGCTGGTAGACGCGCTCGACCAGGGTGCGCTTGGCCAGCGGGTCGCCCGCGAGCGCCCGCTCGGGCAGCAGGTCGTCCGCCTCGACGGGCCGAGGCGCGCTGCGCCATGCGCGCGCCACGGCGAAGCCCGCGAGCGCGGCGCGCGCGCTGAGACTCGCGTCGACGAGCGCATCGACCGTCGGACCGAGCACCAGGTGCCCCTCGCCGAAGTACGGCTCGAGCCCCAGCGCGATCTGCGTGAACGGGAGCTCGGGCTTCTGCTCCTCGGCGCGCGGCGCATGGTGCGCGCGGCCGAGGACGAGGACGAGGCGGGAGCCCTGCACGCCGATGAGCACGTCGACCCCGAGCTTGCGGGCGGCGCGCCTGACGTGGTCGACGTCGAAGCCGCGAGGGGTCGTGCCGACGAGCACGCACGCCTCGCCGTGGCCGTGCCAGCCGAGCGCGGCGATGCGGCTGGGGAGCTCCTCGTCGCTCTCGCCCGTGAGGATCGAGTCGACAACGAGCGCCTCGAGCCGTGCGTCCCACAGACCGCGCGACTCGGCGGCGCGCGCGTAGACGTCGGCCGCGGTGAAGGCGACCTCGCGCGAGTAGAGCAGCATCGCCTCGCGCAGGCTCTCGCTCTTCGAGGCGACCTTCTCCTCGACGACCTCGACCGTCAGTCGGACGAGCTGCAGCGTCTGCTGCAGGCTGACGCTGCGCAGCAGCTCGCGCGGGGCGGCCGCGAAGATGTCGGCGGCCACGGAGGGCGTCGTCGTCGGGTCGTCGTACCACTGGATGAACGACGAGATGCCCGCCTGGGCGACCAGTCCCACCGCTGAGCGGCGGGAGGCGGGCATGTCGACGAACCAGGGCAGCTGCTCTTCGAGCCGCCTGGTCGTCGTGGTGGCGAGGTCGCCGGAGATGCGACGCAGCCACGCGAGCGTGGCCGCCTTGTCCATCCCGACGACCCCGCCAGCGCTCCGCTGTTGGTCAGGCATCCCCACCGGCGTTGCCAGAGGTGCCGGCGTTCACGTCGAGCAGCCGGTACTTGTCGATCGCCTGCGAGACGACGCCGCGGTCGATCTTGCCCTGCTCTGCCAGCATCGACAGCGCCTTGACGACCATCGACGGCCCGTCGATCGTGAAGAACCGGCGCGCGGCCTGGCGCGTGTCGCTGAAGCCGAAGCCGTCTGCACCCAGCGTGCCGTACGGGCCGGGGACCCAGTTGCGGATCTGGTCCTGCACGGCGTGCATGTAGTCGCTCGTCGCGACGAAGGGCTGGCCCTCGGCGTGGCGGAGCTTGTCGGTGAGGTAGGCGGTGCGCGGCGCCTCTTCCGGGTGCAGGAAGTTGTGCTCGTCGGCGGCGAGACCGTCGCGGCGCAGCTCGTTCCAGCTGGTGACCGACCAGACGTCGGCCGACACTCCCCAGTCCTGCTGCAGCAGCTGCTGCGCCTCGAGCGCCCAGGGCACACCGACGCCCGACGCCATCAGCTGCACCTTCTCGCCCTGGCCGGAGCCCTCGGCGACGCGGTGCAGACCGCGGACGATGCCGTCGACATCGACATCCACCGGCTCGGCCGGCTGCTGGAAGGGCTCGTTGTACACCGTGAGGTAGTACATGACGTTCGGGTCTTCGTGCTGCCCGCCGTACATCCGCTCGATGCCCGACTGCACGATGTGCGCGACCTCGTAGCCGAAGGCCGGGTCGTACGACACCACGGAGGGGTTGGTCGATGCGAGGAGCGGCGAGTGGCCGTCCATGTGCTGCGTTCCCTCGCCCGTGAGCGTCGTGCGACCGGCGGTGGCGCCGATGACGAAGCCCTTGGCCATCTGGTCGCCTGCGGCCCAGAAGGCGTCGCCCGTGCGCTGGAAGCCGAACATCGAGTAGAAGATGTAGACCGGGATCAGGGTCTCGCCGTGCGTCGAGTACGACGTGCCGGCCGCGGTGAACGCGGCGGTGGCGCCCGCCTCGTTGATGCCGACGTGGATCATCTGGCCCTGAGGGCTCTCCTTGTAGGCAAGGAGGAGCTCGCGGTCGACCGAGGTGTAGTTCTGGCCGTTCGGGTTGTAGATCTTCGCGGTCGGGAAGTACGAGTCCATGCCGAACGTGCGCGCCTCGTCAGGGATGACGGGAACGATGCGCTCACCGAAGCCCTTCGTGCGCATGATGTCCTTCAGCATGCGGACGAAGGCCATCGTGGTGGCGACCTCCTGGTTGCCCGAGCCCTTCTTCGGCATGGCGTACGCCTTGTCGTCGGGCAGCGTCAGCGGCACGTTCGTGACCCGGCGCTCCGGCAGGTAGCCGCCGAGGTCGTGGCGGCGCTCGAGCATGTACTGGATCGTCTCGTCCTGCATACCGGGGTGGTAGTACGGCGGGCGGTACGGGTCGTCCTCGAGCTGCGCGTCGGTGACGGGGATGTCCATCGTGTCGCGGAAGAGCTTGAGGTCGTCGAGCGTCATCTTCTTCATCTGGTGGGTCGCGTTGCGGCCCTCGAAGTGCGGACCGAGGCCGTAGCCCTTGATCGTCTTCGCGAGGATGACGGTCGGCTGCCCCTTGTGCTCCATGGCGGCCTTGTAGGCGGCGTAGACCTTGCGGTAGTCGTGGCCGCCGCGCTGCAGCGCCCAGACCTCATCGTCGGTGTAGTCCTTCACCAGCTCGAGCGCGCGGGGGTCGCGGCCGAAGAAGTTCTCGCGCACGTAGGCGCCGTCCTCGGCCTTGTAGGTCTGGTAGTCGCCGTCGGGCGTCGTGTTCATCAGGTTGAGCAGCGCACCGTCGGTGTCGCGGGCGAGCAGGTCGTCCCAGCCGCGGCCCCAGATCAGCTTGATGACGTTCCAGCCGGCGCCGCGGAAGAAGCTCTCGAGCTCCTGGATGATCTTGCCGTTGCCCCGCACCGGTCCGTCGAGGCGCTGCAGGTTGCAGTTGATCACGTAGGTGAGGTTGTCGAGGCCCTCGTTCGCCGCCACCTGGAGCTGACCGCGCGATTCGACCTCGTCCATCTCGCCGTCGCCGAGGAACGCCCAGACGTGCGAGTCTGCGACGTCCTTGATGCCGCGGTTGGCGAGGTACTTGTTCGTCATCGCCTGATAGATCGCGTTGATCGGGCCGAGGCCCATCGACACGGTCGGGAACTGCCAGAACTCGGGCAGCATGCGCGGGTGCGGGTACGAAGGCAGGCCGTGGGGCGCCGCCGACTTCTCCTGGCGGAAGCCGTCGAGCTGCGTCTCGGTCAGGCGGCCCTCGAGGAACGCCCTGGCGTACATGCCGGGGGAGGCGTGCCCCTGGTAGAAGATCTGGTCGCCGCCGTTGGCGTTGTCCTGACCGCGGAAGAAGTGGTTGTGGCCGACCTCGTACAGCGACGCCGCCGAGGCGTAGGTCGAGATGTGGCCGCCGACGCCGACGCCGGGGCGCTGCGCGCGGTGCACGGTCACGGCGGCGTTCCACCGCAGCCACCTGCGGTAGCGGCGCTCGAGGTCCTCGTCGCCGGGGAAGTCGGGCTCGGCGTCGGCCGAGATGGTGTTGACGTAGTCGGTGGTCGGAACCATCGGCACGTTCAGGCGCTGCTCCTTCGAGCGCTTCAGCAGGCTCAGCATCACCTCGCGGGCACGCTGCGTGCCCTTCGACGCGATGAGCTCGTCGAGCGACTGCTGCCACTCACTGGTCTCTTCGGGATCGCTGTCCTGCGGTCCCTGGGAGTACGGATCCTGATCGTGAACAGCCACCGGGTTGACCTCTTTCGTCGGAGCGGCAGTTCTTGCCGCGGAGCATAGCCGGGGCGCACGGTGCTTCCGATCCGGAGCAGCCCGCACGCTGTCGCAACCAGCCTATTGCATTCCGGAAGCCGTGGTTGAACTCGACAAACCGTCGGAGCCTCTTCGCCGCCCGCAGAAGCCGCGCCGCCGCCCCTCGAGCGGAGCATCTGCGCTCTCGGTAGCATGAGGCAGATGAACGCCGATGACTGGGCACGCCTGTACTCGCTGATCGACGACGACGCGGAGGCGCGGGACGCCGTCGTGATGGCGGCGAGCGATCCCGCCGCGTTCCTCGAGGCGCACGCCGAGGTGCTCGGCGAGATCGGCATCACCGAGACAGCGCAGATCGACCCGTGGCTCGCGCTGATCGACGGGCTCGACGACGCGGGGGCGCTCGCGTACCTCGACCCGGATGACGACGGCGAGCAGCTCGCCGACGCGCTCGCCGGCGTTCCGCGCGTCGTGCGCGGCGGCATCGACGTCGACGCGATCGGTGACGTCTCATCCGGCCTCGACGATGCGATCGCGGCCGCCGATGCGCTGCTCGGCGGCCACGCGCTCCGCCTGGTGTTCCTCGACGAGGGCACCGACGACGTCCCGCTCGTCGTCGTTCCCTCTGGAGACGCCGACGAGATCGTGGCGCTTGCCGCGCGCCTCGGGCACACGGCGCGCGTCTTCGACTGAGTCCGCGCCGTCGGCACCCGGCCGGCGGTAGCGTTGCGTGCATGGAGTACACAGCACTCGGCAGCAGCGGACTGGTCGTCTCGGAGCTCGGCGTCGGCTGCAACGCCTTCGGGCGGCGCATCGACCAGACGGCGGTGGACGGGGTGATCGCCGCGGCGTTCGACCACGGGGTCACCTTCTTCGACACGGCGGACTCGTACGGCGGCGGCGTGTCCGAGACCATGCTCGGGAAGGCGCTGGGCGGCCGCCGTGACGAGGTCGTCATCGCGACGAAGTTCGGCATGAGCATGGGCGACGTCTACCCCGGAGCGGGCGACAACCGCGCGAGCCGCGGCTACATCGCCAGGGCCGTCGAGGGGAGCCTCTCGCGCCTCGGCACCGACTACATCGATCTGTACCAGCTGCACACTCCCGACAGGATCACGCCGATCGACGAGACGCTGCGCGCGCTGACCGATCTCGTGCGGGCGGGGAAGGTGCGCTACATCGGGTGCTCGAACCTCGCCGCGTGGGAGGTCGCCGACGCCGCAGCGGTCGCCGACGCGATCGGCGCCGAGCACTTCGTCTCCGCGCAGAACGAGTACTCGCTGTACAACCGCGCTGCGGAGACAGAGCTCGTCCCCGCGCTCGAGCACTACGGGCTGAGCCTGCTGCCGTACTTCCCGCTCGCCTACGGGCTGCTCACCGGTAAGTACTCCGAACACGAGGAGGCGCCGGAGGGTTCGCGCCTGGTGTCCGAGTCGCACCGGCTCGAGGGCGTGCGGTGGGACGTGGTCGAGGGCATCCGCGGGTTCGCACACGAGCGGGGGATCAGCATGGTCGACGTCGCCTTCGGCGGGCTCCTGGCGCAGCCGAGCGTCGACAGCGTGATCGCCGGCGTCTCGCGCGGGTCGCAGATCGCCGAGAACGCCGGAGCGGCCTCATGGCGCCCGAGCGCGGACGATCTCGCCGCGCTCGACGAGATCGTCGCGCCTGGCTCCGGCGCCGGCTATCTGACGTTCGCGACGCCGCGCGGCTGAGTCGCACCGTCAGAGCGGTGCGCGAGAGCGCCCCACCCGGATGGGCGGGGCGCTCTCGCCTCTCGTCAGGCGGCGAGGAGAAGGGACGGCTCGAGCAGGCTCCACATGGCCGTTCCCTCGTGGTCGTCGTCGAACATGTCGGATCCGTCGATGGCGTACACCGTGCGGAGCTCGTCGGTCGCGCGGTCGAGGTCGCCGAGCTGCACGCTGGCCTTGGCGAGCATGAAGCGCAGGTACGCCTCGTCGCAGTCGGTGCCGCGCAGCGCCACCTGGAAGGCCTGCGCAGCCGCGTCGTTGTCGCCGCCCGTGTACAGCGCGTCGCCGATCGTGCTCCACAGCGCCGAGTACGCGCGCCACTGGGTCGCGTCCCCCGGAAGCAGGTCGACGGCATCGCGCCAGCGCGCGACGGCGGCCGCGACATCCTGCCGCTCGATCGCCTGCGCCTCGGCGCTCACGACGGAGATCTCACGCCGGACGGCGGCGGGCAGTTCGCGATTCATGTGTCAAGGATGGCCCCTGCGAATCGCTCCCGCCATCGAACTCAGCACTCGTTCGCGCAGAGTTCAGCTGCGCGTAACCTGCGGCCTCCTCGCTCAGCGAACGGCTCGGTCGACGCCGCTCGCGAGTCGGCGGAGCCCGGGCGAGAAGGCGAGCGCGACGAACAGCACGACGCCGGCGATGTAGACCCAGACCGGAGGGTCGAGCACGCTCGGGTGGTCGTCGCCGTCGACGAGGGCGACGAAGACGAAAGCCGAGAACGGCACGAGAACGACCGCGACGACGCGTGCGATCGCCGAGCCGACCCGCGGCATCGTCCGGAGTGCCATCGGAAGGCACAGGACGGCGGCGACGCAGACGCACGCGAGCAGGATCAGCAGCGCGATGCCCGCCTGCAGGCTGAACTTGTCGACCCAGTAGTCTTCATTGCTGTGGACCGATTCGGCACCGAACGACGCCAGCATCGAGCTCCAGAGCCCGAACGAGTGCCAGTCGTCGTCATCGCCGCCTCGCTCGGCCAGGAAGGACCAGATCGGAATGACGGTGCCCACCAGCAGCAGTCCGGCGCACACCAGTGCGAGTCCGCGGATCGCCGCGGTCTCGAGCACGTCGATGCGTGCGGCGAGGGATCGCTCGTCGCTCGACGGCGCTGATGCGGACATGGGCTCTGCTCCTCGGATTCCCGGCTGTTCCACCAAGCCTAGCCGCGCGCCCCGAGCCGTACGGAACCCCTCGCGCGGGGCGGACGCGTGACGACCGTGCGCGTCGATGCGCGCGGTCCGTTCGACCACGAGGCGGCGCGGGCGCTGCTGACCGCACACGCGATACCGGGCGCGGAGGAGATCGACGGCGCCGCGTACCGGCGCGTGCTCGCGCTGGACGGCGGGCCCGTGCTCGCGACCGTCGCGCTCGACGGCGACGGCGTGAGCGTCGAGCTCGATCGCGAGCCGGATGATCCGGCCGCGGTCCGTTCGCTCGTCACCGCGTGGTTCGACCTCGACCGCGATCTCGGCGCGGTCGGCGCCTCGTTCGCGCGCGATGCGCTGCTGGCCCCGCTCGTCGCCGCGCGCCCCGGCCTCCGCCTGATCGGGTATCCGAGCGAGTTCGAGGCCGTTGCGACGACGGTGGTGGGTCAGCAGGTCTCGCTCGCGGCCGCGCGGACGTTCTCGAGCCGCCTCGTCGCGGCCTACGGAGCTCCGTATCGGCATCTGCGCCTCTTCCCCGACGTGCGGGTGCTCGCGGCGCTCGATCCGGACGAGATCCGGGAGTGCGCCGGTCTCACGCGCGCCAGGGCCCGCACCCTCCACGAGGTCGCGGTTCGCTGGGCGGACGGCGACCTGCTCGCAGGGCTCGACGCCGACGACGCGCGCCGCCTCCTGCTCGCCGTGCCCGGTATCGGCCTGTGGACCGCCGACTACCTGCTCGTGCGCGCGCTGCAGCATCCGGACACGTTCGCGCCGGGCGACCTCGTCGCGCGCCGCGCCCTCGGCGGCATCGATCAGAAGCAGGCGGCGATCGTCGCCGAGCGCTGGAGCCCGTACCGCTCGTACGCGCTGCTGCACCTCTGGACCGAGACCGCGTACCTGTAGCACCCGCCGCGGGCGTCGTCGACGAGCCGCGCCGCCGTCACCCTGCCGTGCGGTTCAGCCACAGCGCGATGTCGGCGGCCAACGCTTCGGTCGCTTCCAACGGCGCGAGGTGCCCGGCGCTCGGGATCGTGAACACGCCTGGGTCGCCCGGAAGCCTCTCTGCGAGGCCCGCCGCCTGCGCCGCGGGGATCCACGGATCGAGCTCTCCCCATGCGATGCGCACCGGGCACGAGACCCGGCCGAGGCTCTCGACGATCGGGCGGGTGTGCTCGGGCTTCAGCGAGGCGATCTGGCGGTAGAACGCGCGCTGGCCGTCCCGCGTGCACCACGGCTCCGCGAGTTCGGCCGTCAGGCGCGCATCGAGGGCGCCGTTCGCTGCGCCGGAGATGTACTCGCGCACCAGCGCAGCGTGAAGCTGCGGCGGCAGAGCGGCGAAGACGCTCTCGTGCCGGGCGACGAGTCGGAAGAACGGCGACCCCCACGGATCGAGCGTCACGACATCGAGCAGGTAGAGCGAGGACAGTTGCGCTCCCTCGAGCAGATGGGCGCCGAGCGCGACCGCGCCGCCGATGTCGTGCGCCACCACGGCGGGGCTGATCAGCCCCCAGTGGTCGAGCATCGCCGCGAATCGGCGCCGCTGGGCGACGAGGTCGACGTCGACGGGATCCGGGCCGATGGAGGCCCCGTAACCCGGCATGTCGTACGCGAACACCCGCCGATCGACCGCGAGCCGGCGTGCGACGTCGGCCCAGACGGCAGACGACCACGGCGTGCCGTGGCACAGCACGACGTCGCCCGCAGCGTCCCCACGGGCTCCCACAGCGATGCGGCGACGCGTTCGCTGCCCAGGTCGATGTCGACGGGGGAGGGCGTACCGATGGGGCGGAGCATGCGGGCAACGCTAGGACTTCAGGTCGACCTGAAGTCAAGATGGCATCATCGGGACATGAGAATCGGAGCAGCCTCCGCCGAGATCGGCGTCGCCGCGCACGTGCTGCGCCACTGGGAGGACGAGGGGGTCGTGGTGCCCGAGCGCACCTCTTCGGGGCATCGGGAGTACGACGAAGAGCATCTCCGCAGGCTCCGCATCGTCCTGGGCTGTCAGCGCGTCGGCCTCAGCCTGGCCGACATCCGTCTGATCCTGCACCGCGGGGAGGCGCATCGCGACGAGGTGATCGCTCAGCACCTGACGCGGATAGTCCGCCGCAGACGGGAGCTCGACGACGCGGAGCTCTTCCTGACGCATGTGCTCGCCTGCGAGCACGACCTCATCACCCGCTGCGAGGACTGCTCCGGCTACGCCGCGAGCGCGTCGGATGACGCACAGTCCGGTCTGCCGGTCCAGCGGGAGCGGTACGGTCGGATCTTCTGAGCGGGCCTGCCATATTGCCGCGCCGAACGCGCGCGCTCGAAAATGACTCGTGCCCGGGTGGGATGTTCTGTGGGCCCTGCCGGGATCGAACCGACGACATCCACGGTGTAAACGTGGCGCTCTACCAGCTGAGCTAAAGGCCCTTCGCGCTCCATCCTACCGGGGTGGGACGGAGCGACTCGTCACGCCGTCTTCGCCCGTCCGAACCGGCGCGGCAGCTCGAACAGCAGGCTGAACGGCATCCGACGCCCGATCAGGGCGAAGCCCGTCGCCACCGCGAGCGTGATCAGGAAGACCACCGGCAGGACGATGCCAGGGCTGTCGATGCCGAGCCGCTCGACGACGTTGTAGACGGCCGCATAGGCCGGGTAGTGGACGGTGTAATAGATCAGCGAGAACTGCCCGACGAACCGCACCGGCTTCAGCCAGCGCGCATCGGGGATGTACACCGACACGCGCGCCAGCGCGAGAATCCCGAACAGACCGGGAATCGCGGCCAGCGGCTCGTACCAGAGCCCGCCGGGCACGGCGCCGGAGATCAGACCGAGGGCGAGCGGGATGGCGGTGAGGGCGATCGCGACCGGCACGTTGATCGCCGCGACGAACTGCGCCCAGAACCGCTCGATGAACGCGCCGAGGAAGAAGAACGGCATCAGGTAGAAGAGGCGCTGCAGGAGGGAGTCCTCGGCGAACAGGCCGGCGCTGCCCAGCCACTCCAGCGCGAACGCGCCCACCAGGCCGATCAGCACGAACACCCACGCGGGGATCCACTTGGTCAGCAGCGCGACGAGGTAGTAGACCAGCACGAACTGCATGAACCAGAGGTAGGTGTTCCAGAACGCCCACTCCCACGGCATGCCGGGCAGAGATCCGCCGCCGGCGAGGAGCGCGAGGTTGTATACGAAGGTCCACACGATGATGGGCCACAGGATGCGCCTCAGCTTGCCCCACACGTACTGCCCGGCCGGTCGCTGCAGCGATCCGGCGATCAGCAGGCCGGAGAGGAACATCAGCATCGGCATCCGGAAGGGCGCGAGGAAGCTGCTGAGGTACAGGAACGGTTCGATGACCGCGGGAACGTCGCCTGCGTTCTCGTACGGCGCCGCGACGATCTGGGTCGAGTGGTGCAGGATCACCAGCAGCATCGACAGACCGCGCAGCGTATCCATCCACCCGAGGCGTCGGCTCGAACGATCGAGGGCTTCGTGGGCGCGGCCGGCGGGGCTCGCGGCCTCGGCGCGCGTGCGCGGGGTCTGGGGTTCTGACACCCCGACACTCTAACGGGGTGCGGCGCCGCGCCGCAGGAGCGACGCCGCGGCGCACGGGTTCCGTCGCCGCGTGCTCCGCGTCTCACGACGGCGGCGGATGAGGAATGCCGTCACGATGTCGCCCCGCTGACGTAGGTTGGACGTGTGAAAGCCACTGCCGCCGACCAGCGCCTCCTCCTCGACGTCACCGCATGCGACGACCGGTTCGACCGGGCCAAGCGCATGAAGGAGAACCCGCCGCAGGCCGCACGCGTGCGCGAGCTCGTCGAGCAGCGCACCGCCGAGAACCGCGTGCTCGCCGAGCGGGTGGCGGCGCGCGACGCGCTCGCCGGCGAGCTGAGCAAGGTCGACGGCGACGTCGAGCTGGCGACGAACCGCCGCACACGCGACCGCGATCGCCTCGAGCAGGCGACCGACCTCGCGGCCATCAAGGCGCTCGAGCAGGAGATCGCGTCGCTCGGCCAGCGGCTGGACGCCCTCGAGACGACGCAGCTCGAGCTGATGGAGCGTATCGAGCCGGCCGAGGCAGCGGTAGCCGAGCAGGAAGCCGTCGTGCGCGCCACGATCGAGGAGGGCCAGCGGCTGAGCGTCGAGGGCAAGGAGGGGGTGGCCGCCGCGGCCGCCGAGATGGAGGCGGCCTCGCGCGACCGCGCCGCCGCGGCGTCAGCGGTGCCCGAGGCCCTGCTCGCGCAGTACGAGCGACTGCGCGCCAGAGGCACCGGCGCGGCGCTGTTCACCCGGGGCGTCTGCGGATCGTGCCGCATGACGCTCTCCCCGAGCGATCTCGAGAGGCTGCGCGCGACGCCCGAAGATGAGGTCGCGGCGTGCCCCGAGTGCGGCGACATCATGGTCCGCACGGACGAGAGTGGGCTCGAGTCGGGGTCCGGCCATGACCACGGGTCCGGAAACGTCTCGTTCGGCTGACGCCGACGCGACGACGCGCATCGCTCCCGACGCGTCGCAGAGTAGGTCCGACGGCTGGGGGAGCGCCGAGCTGATCGCGCTCGGCCGCTTCAGGCGCGGGGTCGTCGCGATCGGCCTTGCGCGGGAGCCGCGCCGGGAGAGCGAGGATTCGCGCGCACCGGACGCGCCTGCCGACGAGCGCGACCGGCGGCTCCGCGAGATCGCCCGCCGCACGCTGTCGCGCACGGAGCTGACCGCGTGGGTCTCCCGGCGAGAGTCGGAGGCGAGCGCGGACGGCCGCCGCATCCGGTGGGTGTGGCACTCGTCCGCGGTCTGGTACCCGCCGCTGCTCGACGCCGGCGTGCGCGTCGAGCGCTGCACCGATCTCCGCCTCAACCGCACGATCCTCACGGGCGCGCTGCCCGGCTCGCTCGGCCCTTCGCCGCGGTGGGACGCCGCGCCCGACGATCCGGCGTCCGCGTCGACGCTGTTCGACCTCGTTCCCGAGACGGGAGCCGCACCCGACGACGCCGAAGAGACCGCAGCCGAGCTGCTCCGCCACGATCGTGCGCTGGCGCAGGCCGATCCCGTGAGGGCGCGCCGGCTCCGGCTGCTGCTCGCCGCGGAATCGGCCGGTTCCCTCGTGGCCGTCGAGATGACGCACGCTGGCCTTCCCTGGAGCCGCCCAGCGCACGAGCGCATCCTCGAGGCGACGCTCGGCCGGCGCGTCGCGGGCGGCACGCCGGCGCTCATCGCCGAGCGCGCGACGGAGGTGCGCGCTGCCCTCGGTGATCCGACCGCGTCGCTCGACTCTCAGCCGAAGCTGCTGCGCTCCCTCCACCGCGCCGGCGTCGATGCCGCGAGCACGAGCAAGTGGGTGCTCGCCGAGTACGACCATCCGGCGATCGAGCCGCTGCTCGACTACAAGCGCATGATGCGCCTGTACAGCGCCAACGGCTGGGCGTGGCTCGACGAATGGGTCGACGACGGGCGCTTCCGCCCCGTGTACGTGCCGGGCGGCGTCGTCACAGGCCGATGGGCGTCATCCGGCGGGGGAGCGCTGCAGATCCCGCGCGCCCTGCGCGAGGCGGTGCGCGCCGACGACGGCTGGGTCATCGTCGACGCCGACGTCGCCCAGCTCGAGCCGCGCGTCCTCGCCGCGATGGCCGGCGACGAGGCGATGGCGAACGCGGCGCGCGGCACCGATCTTTACGACGGCATCGTGCGCCGCGGCATCGCCGAGTCCCGCGACGCGGCGAAGTACGCCGTCCTCGGAGCGCTCTACGGATCGACGACGGGGGATGCAGCGCGGCTGATGCCCCGGATGCGGCGCGAGTTCCCTCGAGCGATCGCCCTGGTCGACGCCGCGGCGCGTGCGGGGGAGCGGGGAGAGCGCGTCGAAACGCTGCTCGGACGCACCTCGCCCGCACCGGACGAGGCCTGGCGCGCGCTGCAGTCCATGGCGAACGCGTCGGCGGCCGACGAGCGGGCGGCGGGGACCGCGGCGCGCTCTTGGGGCCGTTTCACCCGCAACTTCGTCGTCCAGGGCACCGCCGCCGAATGGGCGCTGGCGTGGATGGCCGATCTGAGGGGAAGGCTCGCCGCATTCGCGCCCGTCGCACGGGCGGCCGGTCGATCCGGGGCCGCGTTCTCCCGGCGCCCGCACTTGGCGTTCTTCCTGCACGACGAGGTCATGGTGCACGCGCCGGCCGAGCATGCCGACGCAGTGGTCGCCGCGATCGAGGAGTCGGCCGCGCAGGCCGCGCGCATCATGTTCGGCGGCTTCCCGATCGACTTCCCGCTCGACATCCGCGTCGGCAGCAGCGCCGCGAAGTCCTGAGCGCGCTGAACCGAGCGCCGCCTCGCGGACGACGAGAGCCCGCCGATCGGGTGGAACCCTGTCGGCGGGCTGAGGCGAACGGGCCAGCCTGTACGCCGGGTTCTGTGCCGGGGCGAAGCCCCATCGGCGGCCATCTCTCTCGGCGACACGTTGCCGTGCCGCTCTAGCAACCTACCCGGGGACTCGGCGGGCCGCGTCAGCATCCCCTGTCTGGTCTTGCTCCTGGCGAGGTTTACCCAGCGAGCCGTGTCACCACGGCCCCTGGTGGTCTCTTACACCACCGTTTCACCCTTACCGGCCTCGCGGCCGGCGGTCTGCTCTCTGTTGCACTTTCTCGCGGATTGCTCCGGGTGGGTGTTACCCACCACCATGCCCTGCGGAGCCCGGACGTTCCTCGGCGTGCTTGCGCACGACGCGACCGCCCAGCCGACCCGTTCGCACGCTCAAGACTACCGGCCGTTCGCCTCCGAGACGAACGGAGCCGAACGGCCGGTGCCGGATGTGATCATCCGGATGTCTTCAGTGCGCGTCAGGCGACGGCGAGATGATCGCTGTCGCTGCGGGCGAGGCTCGCCGCGCCGATGATGCCGGCGTTGTTGCGGTGCTCGCAGATGCGGATCTCGGCGCGGGTCTCGACGAACGGCAGGAACTTCTCGGGGTTCTTCGAGACGCCGCCGCCGACCAGGAACAGGTCGGGGGAGAAGAGGAACTCGACGTGCGAGTAGAAGTTCTGCAGGTTCTTCGCCCAGTCCTGCCAGCTGAGGCCGAGGCGCTCGCGCGCCGATGCCGAGGCGAAGCGCTCGATTGACTCGCCCTCCCACAGCAGGTGGCCGAGCTCGGTGTTCGGCACGAGCTTGCCGTCGAAGAGGAACGCCGATCCGATGCCCGTGCCGAGCGTCGTGACGATGGTGAGCCCCGGCGCGCCCTTGCCGGCGCCGTAGCGCAGCTCGGCGAGACCGGCGGCATCGGCGTCGTTCACGAAGTGGATGTCGCGACCGAGCCCGTCCTGGAAGAACTCCTCGGCCTCGAAGTCGACCCAGTCGTCCGAGATGTTCGCGGCCGACAGCGTGCGGCCGGACTTCACGATGGCGGGGAAGCACACGCCGAGCGGGAGGCCCTCCGCCTGGTCGCCCAGCAGCTCGAGGAGATCGCGGGCCGTGTCCAGCACGTCGCCCGGATGCGCGCCCTTGGGCGTATCGATGCGCACGCGGTCGGTGATGAGTTCGCCGCTGTCGAGATCTACGATGCCGGCCTTCATGCCGGTGCCCCCGACGTCGATGCCCACCGCGAGATTGCTGTTGTTGACCATGAGCTTCAGCTTAGCGGCCCCGAGAGCCCCGTTTCTGCACGGGAACCCGCGCAACGGCGCAGGAAAATGGGGTGCTCGTTTCCGGAATCACTTCCGGGAACGAGCACCCCTTTTTCGGTGAAGGACTAGGCCGACTTCTTCTCGGTCTCGCCGCGTCGGGCGCGCACGAATTCGAGGCGCTCGGCGAGGATCTCTTCGAGCTCGGGGATCGTGCGCCGCTCCAGGAGCATGTCCCAGTGCGTGCGCGGAGTCTTGTCGTCGGAGTGGTCGACCTCTGCCTGACCGGTCTCCGTCTGCAGCAGCGCCTCGGCGCCGCAGGTGCGGCACTCCCATCCGGCCGGCGGCTCTGCGTCTGCGGCGAAGTTCAGTACGGTGTCTCGGCCGCACTGGGTGCACTTGTAGGTGTACTGGGCGCGCTCCATGAACACGACGCCGTCTTCGCTCTGTAGGCTCTGGGCGCCGAGTCGGATGCCACGAAGGCTGCGGTCTGCCATTGTGTGGTCCTCTCGTCAACTCTTCTTTATAGCGCGTGCGCCTGAATGGATCATCCGAAGCTACACCCGTCAGCTCGCGGTGTCAGCCCCCGCTGTCGAACTCAACAGGAATGCTTCGGCGATCATTCCGCCAGTGCGTCGAGCGCCACATCCGCACGGTCGGTGACGATCCCGTCTGCGCCCATCGTGACGAGCCTGCGCATCTCCGCCGGATCGTTGATCGTCCACACGTGCACCTCGGCGCCGGCGCGATGCGCGTACTCCAGCAGGCGGGGAGTGAGGACGGGGACCGGCCCCTGGCGCACAGGGATCTGCAGGGCGTCGACGCCGTCGAGCACGCGCTTCGCCCAGCCCTCCGCGCGCAGCGCGGCTGCGGCCGCGAGCCGCACCATCGTCTCCTTCCCCGCCGACGTGGCGGGGCGCGCGGGCAGCGCCGCCCGGAGGGCCGTGCGCCTGCGCTTGTCGGAGAAGCTCGTGACGAGGGTGCGCTCTGCGTGCTCGGCGATGTTCCGCCCCGCAGGCACGGCGGCGGCCTCCGCCTTGACGTCGATGTTGAAGCGCATCCGGGGGAACGCGTCGAACGCCTGCTCGAGAGTCACCAGGCCGCCGAGCCCGGCGAGCTGATGCTCCATCTCGCGCGCCGTCACCTCGTCGACGCGGCGCGGATCGCCCGTGATCGAGGCGAGGGTGTCGTCGTGGAACAGCACCGCCACGCCGTCTGCGGTGAGGTGGCAGTCGCTCTCGATGTAGTCGACGCCGGCGGCGTGAGCGGCGGCGAAGGCCGCGAACGTGTTCGGCGCGTGGTCGTCGCCCGCGCCGACGAGCCCCCGATGTGCGAAGACTCGGGGGCTCGTCGGCGCGAAGTACGGGTGCGTCACTCGTTCGGAGGAATCACACCGGGCGTCGGGGGAGCGGGCGGCACGTCGCCGGGGACCGGCGGCACGGGAGGCAGCGGCGCTGCGGCAGCCGTTCCGCGCTGCTCGGCGCGCGTCTGCGGCGCGATCGGGTCTGCGCTGGCCTCGGCCTCCGCGGCCTCGGTCACCTTGGCGGCCTCGGCGACGGCGGCCGCCGCGGCCTCCGCGGCGGACGAACCGCTGCGAGGTGCAGGCGAGGTCGGGGGCTTCGGCGACGACGGAGCAGCGGGCCCCGCGCCGAAACCGCCGGCGATGCTCTTGAGCGCCTCGGTCATCTCGCTCGGGATGATCCACATCTTGCTCGCTTCGCCCTCGGCGATCTTCGGCAGCGTCTGCAGGTACTGGTACGCCAGCAGCTTGTCGTCGGGCGCACCGGCGTGGATCGCGTGGAACACCGTCTCGATGGCCTCCGACTCACCCTGGGCGCGCAGGACCTGGGCCTGCTTGTCACCGTCGGCCTTGAGGATCTCGGACTGGCGCGCACCCTCGGCGACGAGGATCTGCGACTGCTTGTGGCCCTCGGCCGTCAGGATCGCGGCACGGCGGTCGCGCTCGGCGCGCATCTGCTTCTCCATCGCGTCCTGCAGCGAGGGGGGCGGGTCGATCGCCTTGAGCTCCACTCGGTTGACCTTGATGCCCCAGCGGCCGGTCGCCTCGTCGAGCTCGGTCATCAGCTTGGCGTTGATCGTGTCGCGACTGACGAGCGCCTGCTCGAGGTTCAGCGAGCCGACGACGTTGCGAAGCGTCGTGATCGTCAGCTGCTCGACGGCGCCGAGGTAGTTGGCGATCTCATAGGTCGCGGCGCGCGGGTCGGTCACGGTGAAGTACACGACGGTGTCGACGTCGACCGTCAGGTTGTCCTCGGTGATGACGCCCTGCGGCGGGAAGGAGACGACCTGCTCGCGGAGGTCGACGCGCAGGCGCGGCTTCTCGAAGAAGGGGATGATGCCGTGCGGGCCGCCGTAGAGCGTGCGGTTGTACTTTCCGAGTCGTTCGATGATCACCGCGTCGCTCTGCCGCACGATCGTGATCGCCTTGGTGAGCGACACGATCGCGAACAGCAGAACTGCTGCCGCGAGGATCCACAGGATGATGGTTCCTGGCATGGTTAGTTCTCCCCGTCATGGATAGGCGGAATGGGCTGGTCGGTGACGTACACGGTGGCGCCGGCCACCTGCTGCACGTAGATGGTGGCACCCGCCGGGAGCTGGCGCGCGGTCGAGGTGCGCGCTGTCCAGGACTGGCCGTTGGCGAGCTTCACGGTTCCTGTCGTCGGAGTCACCGGCTGCTGGACGACCCCGGCGAGCCCGTGCAGGGCGTCGTTGTTGAACTTCTGCGGGTCGCGCGGCTTCTTCATGCGCCGCAGCAGCGGCGGCTTGATGAACAGCAGCAGCAGCGTGGCCACCACGGCGACGAGGATGACCTGGAGCCAGACCTCCGCGCCGAGCAGCGATGACACGACACCGGCGAGGCCGCCGATCGACAGCATCAGGAACGTGAGCTCGCCTGAGAGCATCTCGATGACCAGCAGAATCGCGATGATCGCGATCCAGCCGATCCAGGCGTAGTCGTTGACGACGTCCACGGTTCCTCCTCTGGGCCGTTTGTCGAAGCCTATCGGTATAGGCTCGGCGGGTGCGTTTGCGCGTGTTCACGCTCTCGCAGCCGCCCGCCGTCCCGATCACAGGTTTCGAGGAGTTCACTCGTGTCACAGCCGCTCGCCCCCGGTTCGCTCGCAGGAAAGACCGCCGTCGTCACGGGCTCGTCCCGCGGAATCGGCGCCGACACCGTCCGCTACTTCGCCGAGGCCGGCGCGAACGTCGTCATCAACTTCCGCAACAAGGCGCCCCGCGCCGAGAAGCTCGCTCGCGAGGTGCGCGAGCTCGGCGTCGAGGCGCTCGTCGTCGGCGCGGACCTCACCGACGCCGACTCGCTCGCCGCGATGTTCGCCGCGGTGAAGGAGGCGTTCGGCTCGATCGACGTCCTCGTGCTCAACGCCTCGGGCGGCATGGAGTCCGGCATGGCAGAGGACTACGCCCTCACCCTCAACCGCGACGCGCAGATCGCGACGCTCGAGGCGGCGACGCCGCTGATGGCCGCCGGTTCGCGCGTGGTGTTCGTCACCAGCCACCAGGCCCACTTCATCCGGACCACCCCGACGATGGCCGAGTACGAGCCCGTCGCGCTGTCGAAGCGCGCGGGCGAGGACGCGCTGCGCGAGCGCATCCCCGGTCTGACCGAGCAGGGCATCGAGTTCGTGGTCGTCTCCGGCGACATGATCGAGGGCACCATCACGGCTACGCTCCTCGAGCGCACCAACCCCGGCGCGCTCTCGCTGCGCCGCGAGGACGCAGGCAAGCTCTACAACGTCGCCGAATTCGCGGCCGAGATCGCGCAGGCCGCGATCGACCCGATCCCCGCGGACAACGAGCGGATCGTCGGCGACGTGTCGGGCTTCGTCGCCGAGTAGGCGCCGCCCGCGTCGTCCTCCGATATCCCTCCGCGGAGTGATCCGGCGCGCACGCCCGGCGTGACAGGATGACCGCGTGGCACGGAGCAAGAAGGTCGAGAAGGCGCGCAGGCAGCGCCGCGTGAGGGCGCGCAGGCCGGCGCGCCTTCGGCCGGCCCTCACCCGGTGGAACGCCGAGCACCCGCGGGGCCTCTGGTACATCGGGACCGGGGTCGTCGCCGCCGTTCTGTACGCCGTCGCGGCACCCGTGGAGGCGGTCCTCTACGATTCCCCCGTCCTCGTCGCGCTCTTCGTGACGGCCGTTCGCTGCCTGGCGCTCGTGACGGCCGTGCGGTTCCCCGCGTCGTCGATCGCGGCGTTCGCCGTTGCGGCGTTCCTCCCGCGCATCGTCATCGCGCCGCCCGGCGTGCCGTGGCCGTGGACGGTCACCACGATCATCGAGTTCGCGGCTCTCGTCGCGACCGTCTGGGGCCTCCACGGGTGGGGGCGCGGCTTCGCGGCGTACCTCGTACCCGGCCTCGCGATCAGCGCGCTGACCCCGTTCGACTACACACCGCGCTCCCTGTCGACGTCGATCGTCGCGCTCTCCGTCGGTGCCGCCGCTGCGGGAGTCGGGGCGCTGCTCTCGGAGCGCGTGCGCATCGCGGCGGAGCTCACCCGGCAGCGCCGCACCAGCGCACAGGAGCTGGAGCGCAGGCTCGTCGCCGAGGAGCGGCAGCGCATCGCGAGGGAGATGCACGACGTCGTCGCGCACGGGCTCTCGCTGATCCAGGTGCAGGCGATGTCGGCGAAGTTCCGCCTGCCGGGCATGGACGAGAAGATCGCCGGAGAGTTCGACGACATCGCGCGCGCCGCGCGCTCGTCGCTCGGCGAGATGCGACGCCTCCTCGGCGCCCTGCGGGGCGAGGAGGAGCCGGCGGCGCACGCACCCCAGCCGACGCTGGGCGACATCCCGGCGCTGCTCGACGAGGCACGGCGCGCCGGTGCCGAGGTGCGCCTGTCGCTCGATGCCGAAGCGAGCGCGCCGATCGCGGTGGGGATCGCGGCGTACCGCATCGTGCAGGAAGCCATCAGCAACGCGATGCGGCACGCCCCTGGCGCGGTCATCGCGATCGCCGTCGGCCGCCACGACGACCGCCTCATCGTCGACGTCACGAATGCGCAGTCGCCGGGCGAACCGCCCAGCGGTCGGCCCGCGGGCCACGGACTCGTCGGGATGCGCGAGCGCGCCGCGCTGCTGGGCGGGTGCCTGATGGCTGGACCGACCGGCTCCGGTGCCTTCCGCGTCACGGCGAGCCTCCCGCTCGCCGATCCGGCGCGCGAGCCTCATCCCGTTCCCGAACAGGAGCACGCGTGACGAACGAGCGCATCACGGTGGTCATCGCCGACGATCAGGCGATGGTCAGGGCGGGCTTCGCCGCCCTGCTCGACGCGCAGGAGGGCATCCGCGTCGTCGGGCAGGCCGCAGACGGCGCAGCGGCGGTGGCGATCGCGCGCGAGAAGAAGCCCGACGTCGTGCTGATGGACGTCCGGATGCCAGGCATGGACGGAATCGAGGCCACGAGGCGCCTGCTCGCCCCCGATCACCCGCTGCCGCACGTGCCGCGCGTGCTGATGCTCACGACGTTCGACATCGACGACTACGTCCACGAGGCACTGCGTGCCGGAGCCAGCGGATTCCTGCTGAAGGACGCGCTGCCGGACGAGCTCACGCGCGCCGTGCGCGTGATCGCGGCGGGGGAGGCGCTGCTCGCACCCTCCGTCACCCGGAGGCTCATCGAGCGGTTCGCCGACACCCGTGAGGCCGCGCCGACGCGCGCCGCGCTGAGCCTGAGTGCGCTGACCGAGCGAGAGCGCGAGGTGCTGGTGCTCGTCGGCCGGGGCATGTCGAACTCCGAGATCGCCGCCGCGCTGTTCATCGGGGAGCAGACCGTGAAGACGCACGTCGGCAAGCTGCTGCAGAAGCTCCCGGCCCGCGACCGCGTGCAGCTCGTGATCACGGCCTACGACAGCGGCCTGGTGGCGCCCGAGTAGCGCGGCGTCGACTGCGAATCGTCCGAGCATCGCGCGTTTTACAATCGATATCTATCGATAAACGATAGATTCTTCGTATGAATCATTGGACGACGGGCGCGATTCAGGTGCTCATCACTCTGCTCGGAGTCGTGCTGGCCGGGTTTCTCGCACTGTTCGTCTGGCTCGAGTTCGACGAGCTGTCATCGCCCGTGCACGATCCGGCCTACAGTGCGCCGCGGTTCGTGATCGTCGTGACGTGCGTGCAGCTCTTCCTCGCCTGCGCGATCGCGCTGCTGGTATGCGTCTGGCGCCTGGTGGGGCTCGCGCGGACCGGGCGCATCTTCGACGAGCGCGCCTTCGCTTGGGTGAACGGCGCGCTCGCGGTGACGCTGATCGCGACGGCGCTCGATCTGATCGCCACCGTTGCGGTCGTCGCGATCGGACGAGGCGGCATCCCCCCGATGATCCCGATCATCGGGGTCGTGGGTGCGATCGTCGGCTCCGGCCTCGCGCTCGTGATCGTCGTGATGCGCGCGCTGCTGCGCCAGGCGACCGCGCAGCGCCGCGAGCTCGCCGAGGTGGTCTGATGCCCATCCGGGTCGACCTCGACGTGCAGCTCGCCAGGCGCAAGATGGGCGTGAACGAGCTCGCCGAGGCCATCGGGATCACTCCGGCCAACGTGTCGATCCTGAAGAACGGGCGGGCGAAGGCGGTCCGCTTCACGACGCTCGATGCGATCTGCCGCGTGCTCGAGTGCACACCGGGCGAGATCCTCGTCCGGGAGCCGGACGAGGCGGAGTGAGCCGCGGGGCCCGCGGTCGCCTCATACCCCGGTAGGGGGCGGCGCTGCCCGCGTTCACCCCTCGGAGCGATGTGCGGGGTGCGTGCGGGGCCATACCTTCTTCGGAGTCGATCCGAGGAGACACCATGACCGCGCTTCTGCCGCCGCCCGCTTCGCTTGCCGCAGGCCCCGTTCGACGCGACCGCGCCATCGATCTCGTCAGGGCGGGGAGCCTCGCCCTGGTCGTCGCGCTCCACGCGCTCATGGTCGGGGTCACGGTCGCAGGCGGCGAGCCGGTGTTCGCGAACGCCCTCGAGGTACCGGGCTTCGCGCCGTTCAGCTGGTTCGTCCAGATGATGCCGCTGTTCTTCATCGCCGGCGGCGTGACGGCGATCGGGTCGTGGCGGCGCTCCAGGGAGCGCGGCGGGACGCCGGGCACCTTCATCGCAGCCCGAACGGCGCGGCTGATGCGACCGGCTGCCGCACTGTTCCTCGTCGTCGCCTGCGCGCTCGGTATGCTCGCGGCGGCCGGCGTTCCCGGTGACCTCGTCGCCGAGGCGGGTTTCCGCATCTCCCAGCCCCTGTGGTTCCTCGGCGCGTTCCTGCTGGTGCAGGCGCTGGTGCCCCTCATGGCCGTCTGGCACGAGCGTGCGCGCGTCAGCGCGCTGCTGCTGCCGCTGGCGGGCGTCGCGGCCGTCGACCTCATCCGGTTCGGTTCCGGGATCGAGGCGATCGGATTCCTCAATCTCGCATTGGTGTGGCTGTTCGTGCAGCAGCTCGGGTTCTGGCACGCGGACGGCGATCTCATCCGGATGAGCGGACGGACCCGCACGGCGCTGCTCCTCGCTGTGGGCGGCGCGCTGGCGGTGCTCTGCGCCGCCGGTCCGTACGCGGCCGACATGTACGTCAACCTCAACCCGCCCACGCTGCTGCTCGCGCTGTTCGGAGCGGCGCAGGCCCTGCTGCTGGGGTGGGCGACGCCTTGGCTGCGGCGCGCGGCGTCGCGCCCCGCGGTCGACCGCGCGATCGACGTCATCGCACCGCGCGCGATGACCGTGTACCTCTGGCACATGCCGGTGCTGATCGGGCTCGCGGGCCTCGCCGCGGCGGGCGCGCTCGCGGGCGCCGTGCCGTTGCCGGACCCCCTGAGCGTCGGGTGGTGGCTGACGCGCCCCGCGTGGCTGGCGGTCGCGGCGGTCTCCGTCGCGCTGGTCACAGCCGCTGCCCATCGGTTCGAGCGGGGCCGCCCGGGGTCCGATCCCGTCTCGCTCGCCGCCGCGTGCGGCGCCGCGGCGCTCGGCGTCGCGACCGTCGCCTGCATGTTCGTCGCGGGCCTCGGACCGGGAACGGCGCTGTGCTGCGCCGCCCTGTGCGCCGTCGCCGCCGCGCTTGCGGGGGATTTCCCGACGGCGAAGGCACGGGCAGGCGCTATCGCGCTGCGCCGGGCGGCGCGGGAGGCTGGGGGAGTGGTCGAGAACCGGGGTGCGCGCGCATGAACGAACTGCTCGATGCTCTGCTGGCGTTCAGCGGATCCCCCTGGGTCTTCCTGATCGCGTTCGCCGCGACCGCGCTCGACGCGGTCTTCCCCCCGATGCCCAGCGAGACCCTCGTCGTCGCGCTGGCGGCGGTGTCGGTGTCGACGGGCGCACCCCATCTGGCGCTCCTCGGCGCGTGCATGGCGCTCGGCGCCTTCGCCGGCGACAACCTCGTCTACGAGATCGGCCGCAGGATCGGCACCGAGCGCTTCGCCTGGATGCGGGGGAGGAGGGCGCGCGCCACGGTCGAGTGGGCGAGGCGGTCGCTCGAACAGCGAGGCACGATGCTCATCCTCGTCGCGCGCTACATCCCGGTCGGCCGCATCGCCGTCAACCTCGCCGCCGGCGCGGCAGGATTCCCCCGCCGCCGCTTCGTGCCGGCCGCCGCCGCTGCGGCGGCCGCCTGGGCGGCGTACTCCGTCGGCATCGGGGTGCTCGCCGGAGCGTGGTTCGAGTCGAACCCCCTGATCGGCGCCGCCGTCGGCGTCGTGCTGGCCGTCGTGCTCGGACTCGTCGTCGACCGGGTCGCTGCTCTCATCCGCACGCGCGCCGCGCGTCGCCGTAGCGCGGACTCAGCCGAGGAGCCAGACCGCGATCAGCAGTACGGGAACGGAGCCGACCGTCGTGAGGAAGACGGTGTCTCGGGCGATGACCTCGCCGACCTCGTACCGCTGGGCGTAGTTGAAGACGTTCTGAGCGCTGGGGAGGCAGGCGAGCACGACCACCGCGAGCAGCGCGACTCCGTCGAGATCGAAGACGAACGCGCCGAGGAGCCAGGCGAGCACGGGCATCACGACGAGCTTCAGCGCGGTGGCCACCAGCACATCGGCTCGCGCACCCTTCGTCGAGAGCACCCGCGCCCCGCTCAGCGACATGCCGAAGCTGATCAGCAGTACGGGAATCGCGGCGCCGGCCAGCAGCTGCGCCGGTTCCATCACGACGTCGGGCACCGGCACGTCGAATGCGGCCACCAGGGTGCCCAGCAGCGCGCCGACGATCATGGGGTTGCGGGCCGTTCGTCCCAGCACCGATCGCAGCCGCGAGCTGCCGGATGAGATGGTGTCGAGCAGCACGAGGTACACGGGAGTGAACACCAGCAGCTGCAGCAGGATGATCGGCGCGGGGTACGCGCTGCTGCCGAGCACATAGGTCGCGATCGGCAGGCCGATGTTGTTCGCATTGACGTAGCCGGCGCCGAGCGTGCCGATCACGACGGCCCCCGCGCGACGGCGCAGCGCGAACCGCGCGATCAGGGCGTAGAGCACGAACATGCTCACGGCGGAGATCGCGGCGATCGGCAGCTGAGACGAGAACAGCAGATGCACGTCGGCCCGGGCGAGCACGGTGAACAGCAGGAAGGGGCTCAGCACGAAGAAGGTCAGCCTGGCGAGCACCGGGCGGCCGTGCTCGCCCAGCAGACCGATGCGACCGACGATGTACCCGGTGACGATCGCCGCCCCGACGACGAGGAAGCCGATGAGCGGACCCACTATGCCGCTTCCGGCATATGCGGTGCGGGGCGAGTGGTCACGCCGCCAGCCTAGCGGCGCGAACAGCGCGCTCGCGCGCGGGCGCCGCGGCGATTAGCGTTGACCGCATGAGCTCCCATCCGGCAGACGACCATGATGTCATCCGCGTGCGCGGCGCCCGCGAGAACAACCTCCGAGGCGTCGACGTCGACGTTCCGAAGCGCCGGATGACAGTCTTCACGGGCGTGTCGGGCTCCGGCAAGAGCTCCCTCGCGTTCGGCACGATCGCGGCCGAATCGCAGCGCATGATCAACGAGACGTACAGCGCGTTCGTGCAGGGGTTCATGCCGCAGCTGGCCCGCCCGGAGGTCGACGCGCTCGAGGGGCTCACCACCGCGATCCTCGTCGACCAGGAACGGCTCGGCGCCAACATCCGATCGACCGTCGGCACCGTCAGCGACGCGAACGCGATGCTGCGCACGCTCTACAGCCGGGAGGGGGAGCCGCAGATCGGGCCGCCGAACGCCTACTCGTTCAACACGCCGTCGGTGAAGGCGACGGGAGCCATCGTCGTCGAGCGCACCGGTGCCCCGACGGCGGAGCGGGCATCGTTCACGATGCTCGGCGGCATGTGCGCCGCGTGCGAGGGCACAGGGCGGGTCTCGGATCTCGACCTGACGCAGCTGTACGACGAGAACCTGTCCGTCAACGACGGCGCGATCCTCATCCCCGGATACAAGCCGGGCGGATGGTCCGTGCGCTTCTATGCCGAGTCGGGCTTCTTTGATCCGGACAAGCCGGTGAGGGAGTTCACCGACGACGAGCTGGCGGCCTTCCTCCACAAGGACGAGACCAAGATCAAGGTCAACGGCATCAACATCACCTATCTGGGCCTCGTGCCGCAGGTGCGCAAGTCGATGCTCTCGAAGGACAGGGACGCGATGCAGTCGTACGTGCGCGCGTTCGTCGACCGCGCGGTGACGTTCACGGCGTGCCCCGAGTGCGGCGGCACCCGGCTGGCGCCCGAGGCGCGCTCCTCGACCATCGCAGGCAAGCACATCGGCGAGCTGTGCGCCATGCAGGCCTCCGATCTCGTCGAGTGGATCCGCGCCCTCGACGCGCCGGGTGCGGCGCCGCTGCTATCGGGGCTCGATGAGCTGCTGACGTCGTTCGTCGACATCGGGCTCGGGTACCTCTCGCTCGACAGGGCGTCAGGGACGCTGAGCGGGGGAGAGGCGCAGCGGCTCAAGATGATCAAGCACCTCGGTTCGCCCCTCACCGACGTGACGTACGTGTTCGACGAACCCACCGCTGGGCTCCATCCGCACGACATCCAGCGCATGAACCGGCTCCTCCTGCAGCTGCGCGACAAGGGCAACACCGTGCTGGTCGTCGAGCACAAGCCCGAGACGATCGAGATCGCCGACCACGCGATCGAGATGGGGCCGCTCGCGGGCCGCAGCGGGGGAGAGGTGTGCTTCGAGGGGACGGTCGACGGCCTGCGCGCGAGCGACACCGCGACGGGCAGGCATCTGAGCGACCGCGCGGCCGTCAAGGGCAGTGTGCGGACGCCGACGGGGCGCATCGAGGTGCGCGGCGCGTCCTCGAACAACCTGCGCGACGTCGACGTCGATGTGCCAACCGGGGTGCTCGTGGCGCTCACCGGCGTGGCGGGGTCGGGCAAGAGCTCGCTGGTCAGCGAGCAGATCGCGAACCGCGAGGGGGTCGCGTTCGTCGACCAGACCCCGATCAAGGGCTCCAGCCGCAGCAACGCCGCCACCTACACCGGAATGCTCGAGCCCATCCGCAAGGCCTTCGCGAAGGCGAACGGCGTGAAGCCCGCCCTGTTCAGCTCGAACAGCGAGGGCGCCTGCCCGACGTGCAAGGGCAACGGCACGATCACCACCGAGTTCGGCTTCATGCAGGGTGTGACGACGCCCTGCGAGGACTGCGGGGGACGGCGATTCACGGCGGAGGTGCTGGAGTACCGCTTCGGCGGGGCGAACATCGCCGAGGTGCTGGCGATGCCGATCTCCGAGGCGCGGGAGTTCTTCTCCTCGGGCGAGGGGAAGGTGCCGGCCGCGGCGAAGATCCTGCAGCGGCTGACGGACGCGGGGATCGGGTACATCAGCCTGGGTCAGCCTCTCTCGACGCTCTCGGGCGGCGAGCGGCAGCGCCTGAAGCTGGCGGTCCAGATGGGCGAGGGGGCCGAGACCTACGTGCTCGACGAGCCGACGACCGGTCTGCACCTGCAGGACGTCGAGGCGATGCTGGCGATGCTCGATTCCCTCGTCGACGCCGGCCGCTCGGTGATCGTGATCGAGCATCACCAGGCCGTCATGGCTCATGCCGACTGGATCATCGATATGGGACCGGGAGCCGGCCACGACGGCGGCACCGTCGTCTTCGAGGGCACGCCGGCTGACCTGGTGGCATCGCGCGCTTCCGTGACGGGGGAGCACCTCGCCGACTACGTCGCCGGGTGAGTCGTCGGCGCGGCGCTCAGGCGGGCACGGGATCGCGGAACGCGCCCCTCGGCACCGCCAGCAGCATCAGCGCCGCGGCCAGCGCGGTCGCACCGCAGACCGTCCAGACGGTGATGTAGCCCGACAGCGATCCGGCCGTGCCCGTCGCGAGTCCGCTCGACAGCGCGATCCCGAACACGCAGGACGCGACGGCCCCGCCGACCGTCTTGACCGAGTTCGTCAGGCCGGTGGCGACGCCCGTCTGCGTCGGGGGAGCAGCGGCTGCCGCGGTCGCCGGCAGTGCGGCGACGAGCGCGCCGGACCCGAGACCGGCGATGACCATGTTGGTGACGACCTGCGCATAGGTCTCGTGCAGGGGCAGGAACATCAGGTACCCGACGCCGACCGCGACCGCCGCCGCGATCAGCGCGGCGCGCGGGCTCGCGAGCCGAGACAGCTGCGGGTAGAGCAGCGCCCCTCCGATCATGGCGACCAGGTAGAGGCCGATGATGAGCGACGTCGCGAAGCCCTCGGTGCCGAGACCGTACCCCGTCGCCGCGGGATCGGTGCGGGCGAAGGTCGACAGCGGTGCCTGCGCCCCCAGCACGCTGACGCCGAAGAGGCCCGCCGTGAGGAACACGGGCCAGAGCGAGGGGTTCGCGAACATCCGCACGTCGATGAGCGGATCGGGGTGCCTTCGCTCCCAGAGGGCGAACGGGACGAGCAGCGCCAGGCCGGCGACCGCGACGGTCCAGGCGAGCGGATCGGCCGGGCCGGAGATGCGCAGCAGGCTCAGGCCGCCGGTGAAGGCGATGAGGGAGAACGAGACGAGGACGAGCCCCGTCGTGTCGAGCCGCCCGCCCGTCACAGACGCCGCCTCGCGCACGCCGAACAGGATCACGAAGAAGCACGCGGCGACCGCGATCCCGGGGACGAGGAGCACGATCATCAGCGGCAGGACGTCGACGAGCGCCCCGCCAGCGAGCGCGCCGATGATGGCGCCGGCCTCCAGCGCGGCCACCAGCACGCCGGCGGCCTTCGCTGTGATCCCGGACGGCGCGCCCGCCGCCCTGGCTCGCGAGTAGATCAGGGCGACCTCGAGAGGGAGCCAGACGACGTACACGCCCTGGATCGCCCAGCAGACCAGGAACGCCCAGAACGTCGTCGCGAACGGCAGGCCGAGCGATGCGGCCGCGGCGATCGCCGTCGAGACGAGCAGCATGCGCTTGTGGCCGACCATGTCGCCGAGCTTCGCGAAGGCGGGTACGACGAGCGCCGACAGCATGAGCTGAGTGCCCTCGAACCAGTTCACGTCGGCGTCGTGAATGCTCAGCGCCCTGGCGATATCGGTGAGCATGGGCGTGTAATACCCCTGCAGGATGCCGCTCGTGAACTCGACGACCGCGAGGAAGCCGACGATCGCCCACACCCTCATTCCAGCCCCCGGATCAGAGCGACGTGGAAGTCCCGCCCGCGCACCAGGCTCGCGATCTCGACGCGCTCGCCGACGCCGTGGATCGAGGCGCGCTGCTCTGCCGACATCTCGAGAGGCGCGAAGCGGTACACGTGCTCGCTGATGTCGTGGAAGTAGCGGGCATCCGATGCCTGCATCATGAGGTACGGCGTGGGGACGGCACCAGGAAGCGCCGTGCCGACGGCGGCCGCGATCGCCGCGAACGGCGCACCGTCGACGGGGGAGAGGCGCGTCGGCTCGGACGCCTCCTCGACCGTCGCGGTCACCTTCGCGTCGGCGATCCGCCGATTCACGCGTCTGGTGACGCCCTCGACCGTCTCTCCGGGGATGATCCGCAGATTGAAGCGCACGCTCGCCTCGGCCGGCAGCACGTTGGGCGCCGAGCCGCCCGACTGCATGGTCGCGGCGATGGTCGTGCGCACCAGGGCCGCCGGTTCGCCGCCCAGCGCCGCGAACACGCGCCCCGTGAGCCACCCGCTGCGCGAGAGCAGGCGGTACAGCGCCTTCGCCGGGCCACGGGCGGTGGCTGCCAGGGAAGCCAGCATGCCGGTGATCGCCCGAGGCGCGCGCGGGCGGAAGGTTCGGGGACCCAGGCGAGCCGTCGCGCGGGCCAGGCGATCGATCGCGCTCGCGCCGCGGGGCGCCGAGGCGTGGCCAGGGTCGCTCGCTGCGTCGAGCCGCAGCGTCAGCAGACCCTTCTCGCCGACGCCGATCATCGCCGCGCGGCCGCGCGTGAACGGCAGCGGTGCGTCGACGACCGCGCCGCCCTCGTCGATCACGAGCCACGGCCTGACGCCTCGGTCCCGCAGCGTCAGCGCGATCGTACGCGCGCCGCCGCCGTAGGTCTCCTCATTGCCGCCGAACGACAGGTAGACGTCCCGCGCGGGAGAGAAACCCTGATCAAGCAGTATTTCGACTGCCTCCAGGATGACCAGAAGCGGGCCCTTGTCGTCCAGCGCGCCCCGTCCGTGCACCCAGCCGTCGGATATCCGCCCGTCGAACGGGTCGTCGTCCCACTCATCGGGATTCGCCGGCACGACGTCGTAGTGCGCCATCAGCACGAGCGGATCGGCCGACGATGCGCCGGGCCAGCGGTACAGCAGGCCGCGGTCGGAGATCGTCTCGCGCTGGAGGCTGGCGCGGATGCGCGGGTACAGCTCGTCGAGCAGCGACACGAACGCTTCGAACGGCTCGTCTCCGCGGTCGGCGACGGTCGGGATGCGGATCATGCGCGAGAGGCGCTCCGCCAGCGCGGACTCCGAGGTCATGGCGCGAGCGTACCGCTGTTCCGACACCGGATGCGGTATGACCGATAATGCACATTATGTCAGCTTGAAGACGACATGTTCTCGGCAGATGCGAATACGCCGGTTGCCACGTCTCTCCTGGGTTAGCTTGCTTACCACCTCGCATGGATGCCGCTCCATCCTCGCTTCATTCGCCAGAGTGGTAGTGAGAAGGTGATCACAAATAGTATCTGGCCTGGTGTTTTGTTCCGGCTTTTGACGCTAGTTCGCAGATCATGCGATACTTTCGCACATAATGCGAACTCAATCTCCCCGCTCTCCGGACGCTGCGACCGTGCGTGCGTTGCTGCCCCCGGGGGCCGCGATGCTGAACGAGCCGGAGACAGTGTGGGCGGCAATGCTAGACGGATGGTCGGCTCAACAGCTCGCGAGGAACCTGTCGCTATCGACGATCGTTAGTCGACGTCGCCTCGCTGAGCGGTTTCGTGACTTCGCTGAGGAGTATCCGTGGGCGTGGACTGTAGAGCAGGTCGATCATTTCTTCATGGAGCTGCGTGCACTCAGAGGCGGGTCGCGATCGACGGTGCTCGGCTACCAGAATGCGTTGCGCATGTTTCTTGGATATCTCACGGACCCCACGTATGGATGGGGAGAGCTGTGCTGGGAACGCTTCGGCACTCACCCCGCTCAGGTCTTCCATGAGTGGAACACTGCCCGTCATGTGCAGGACGCAATCGGCGAACCGGGCAAACGCCCCTACACCCGCAATGAGCTGGAAGACCTGTTTGACTGCGCGGATGAACGAGTCGTGCGTATCCGACGCGCTGGGTCAAAAGGCTGGATCCCGGCGTTCCGTATTGCCACACTCATGAAGACCGCCTACGCGTGGGGGTTGCGCCGCAACGAAGTGCGAATGCTCGATCTCGTCGATCTCGCCTCCAACCCACAGGCGCGTCAGTTCAACGACCTGGGCATCGTTTATGTCCGACACGGCAAGGCGATGCGTGGGTCTCCCCCGAAACGCCGCGCGGTGCTCACACTCCCAGAGTTCGCCTGGGCCGTCGAATGTATCGAAGAATGGCTGACAGAGGTGCGTCCCCTCTTCGTCGCGCCGCTGGCGACCATGCTGTGGCCGAGTGAACGCGGCCACGGGGCGTCGCCGATCGCGGCGGACTCGGTGTCACGCGCATTCAACGAGGTCAAGCGCGAAGCTGGCCTCGACGACACGCTCGACTTCCATTCCCTGCGCCGTTCCTACGTCACGCACCTGGTGGAGATCGGATACGACGCCTTCTTCATCCAGCAGCAGGTCGGCCACGAACACGCATCGACGACCTCTATCTACACCGGCCTCTCCCCCGACTACCGCGCCCGCGTCGTCAACGACGCAATCGCCCGCATGGCTCACGCCACGACCACCGACAGCCCGAAGGAGAACTGAACAACGTGCAAAGACGTATCGAGTACACCTGGCGGCTGCGCGAACTGATGGCCGCTGGCGGCATGCACAATATCTCCGACCTCATCCCTCAGTTGAAGGACCGTGGCATCGAGCTTTCGGCGTCGCAGATCTACAGGCTCGTCGGTGCAAAACCTGAGCGAATGAACATCGCGCTCTTAGGGGCACTGCTTGACGTGCTCGACTGCACGTTCGAAGAACTCTGCCCCGTCGCCGTCGTCGCAACACCTGCAAGGCTCGCCGCGAACGGCACGAACGGCGGGTCCAGCGACCGGAAGGACGCGATGCGCCCGCGACGCGCCCGCATCCACCGCCCCGAATGAACATTCCACCAGACAAACCCCACGCTGTCTGCGCCCGCTGCCAGCAGTCCGGTGTGAAGTTCGCCACGACGTGGCCGGAAGGACGCATCTGTCGCCGCTGCTACCAGCGAGCCACGCGCATCCACGGAGCGTGCATCTCCTGCGGCACCACGCGCCTCTTGCCCGGACTCATCGACGGCGAACCAGCATGCGTGGACTGCGCCGACATCCCAAAAGACTTCCGCTGCACTCGCTGCGGCCGCGAGGACGAACCGGTACGACGAGGGCTCTGCGCGCACTGCTGCCTCACCGACGATCTCAGCGGGCTCCTCGCCGGAGACGATGGCGACATCTCCCCCATCGTCCGACCACTCTTCGACGCTCTCTCAACGCAGACTCTCGCTCGAAGCGCCACGATATGGCTCACCATCAATCCCGCTGCGAAGCAGCTCCTGCGTGACCTCGCGACCGGAGCTGCGCCGCTCACGCATGACACGTTCACGACGCACCCCTCCCCCGAAAAAGTCTTGTTCCTCCGCCAGCTCTGCATCGAACACGGACTCCTCGAACGTGTGAACTTCGACATCGAACGATTCCAAGCCTGGGTCGATCAAATGACCGCGGCTGAGCCCGCAAGCGAGGCGCGACTGATTCGACAGTTCGCCCGCTGGGTGCATCTACAACGAATGCACGCCCTCGACGCCGCAGGAAAAATGCGCAAAGGGACGTTCCTATCGGCCAAACAGAGCACGTCCACCGCGATCGGATTCCTCCGTCATCTGCGTGAACGCGGACACACGCCGTCGGAATGCGTGCAAGCAGATGTAGACGATTGGCTGACTGGAGGTCCCACCACGCGAAGTCTCGCCCGTACATTCGTGCGCTGGGGCGTCAAGAACGGTCACATCGCATCGGTCGAGTTCCCGTACCGCGTAGCGAAGACGCAGCCGATCATCACGCAGCAGCAGCGCGTGCAGCATCTTCGAACGCTCCTCAACACGCACGTCGAGTCCGAAACGGCCGAGCAAGTCGCAGGCATGCTCTTTCTCCTCTACGCGCAGCCGCTCACTCGAATCGCGCGCATGCGTCTCTCGCAAGTTGCTGATGCTGGTGACCGTCTGACGGTTGCTATCACCGCCGATGAACTCGTCGTGCCCACGCCATTCGACGAGATCGTACGAGCCCATCTGAGAGATCTGCCGAACACGAATACCTCGGCGCATCGCAACAGTCAGTGGTTGTTCCCTGGGGCCAGGCCGGGTGAACCTATGCACCAGTCGACGATGATGAACAAGCTCCGAGATCGCGGAATCGACCTGCGCGGTGCGCGTAACGCCGCCCTACGGACACTCGTTCTCGAGATGCCAGCACCGATCGTCGCCGACAGCCTCGGCTATAGCTACAACGTCACAGATCGACACCGCGCGGCCGCCGGTGCGATCCACACCGACTATGTCGGCCGTCGGGCGACGTCTCGGAAGTAGCCTCGCTTCTAGCTGCGACTTGGCGTAAAGTATCCCTCTTATGCCAAACGCGAATCGGGCCCGTCCCTACGTTGTCACCGTCCATCCCGACGGGCGGTGGTGGCACATCAGAGTTCCAGAACTCAACACCGTCTCGCAGGCGCTGACGCTGCAAGAAGTGCCGAGTCAAGCTCGCGATCTCATCAGCGTCTGGCTCGATACCCGCCCGGACACGGTGCGTTTCATCGTGAAGCGAAGGAGTGGCCTACGTCCGGGATGGGCTGCATCGTGAACCAACGCCGAACTCATGCGCGGAGTGCACGCGACGGCCCAGCCGAAAACGATCGTTTGCGGCGGGGTCCAGTTCTTGGCGCTGTGGAGGTGCCGTAAACGCGGACCGTTTGCGGCTCGTTACTGACGGCATGGGATCGGCAGGGGGTTTCGGTGGGTGGCCTGGCTCCGTGCTCGCGCGGTCCTGTGGTTCATCACGTGCCCCAGGCGGCAACGGTCGATGACGCCTGAAGCAGGACTTCGTGCTCGCCTGGCTCGAGAACCGTAACCTCGTCGTCTTCCGGGACATGGGCTTTCGTTCCCCACGGAACGCTGACGGTGAGAGTGGCATCGCCAGACACATGGGTGACCCACGCTGTTCGAATCGTGCCGTAGCCCGTTTCGACCGATGCGTTCGAGGACGTAAGGCCGCCCCCGATCACCGGCTGCACCTGGAAGACTCGGTATCCGGGTTCGATCGGCTTGATGCCGGCGATGTTCTCGAGCATCCAGCTGGCGATGCTGCCGAAGGCGTAGTGATTATGCGACATCTTCGCCGCGCCGTGCTTGTCGTAGCCCTCCCAGGTTTCCCAGGTCGTTGTCGCACCGCGTCTGATCTGGTGAAGCCATGAGGGCGAGGTGTCCTGCATGAGGATCGTGTACGCAAGGTCACTGCGCCCGTGCTTCACTAGGACGTCCAGCAGCATGGGCGTGCTCAGGAACCCCGTGGCGAGATGATTTCCTGCTCTTTCTACGAGCTGGGAGAGACGACCGACGGCTCCCGGTATCTGGCTCGGCTCCAGAAGTTCGAACGCCAGTGCCCGCACGTAGTCATCCTGCTTGTCCGCACCGATGCGGTGCCCGCCCTTGATGACGAACGCGCGCTGGTACGCGGTGCGCGCGTTGTCAGCCATTGAGCGGTAGCGGGTCGCATCCGACTTTTCGTCGAGAAGCTCTGCCATCTCGGCGAGGAGGCGGGCGGAATGCGCGAAGTAGGCTGTCGCGACCTCGGCGGGAGGACGGATCGACAGCTTCATCATCTCGGTCATCATGTTCTCGCCCGGGCGCAGCCATTCACCGAAGTGGCGACCGGTGTCGACGACAAAGGTCTCGAGGTCACCCGCACGGCGCTGGAATCGGCGCACAAGGCCGGACGCTCCGGCTGCGGTTGCTGCCACATGCTCCACCCAGGCGCGCGCCGACGGGTACTGCTGTCGCAGGACGGCCGTGTCGCCGAAGTACCGGTAGAGGGTCGCGGGGACCATGACCGCGGCGTCGCCCCATCCTGCTGCTGAGCGGAAGCCGTACTGGTGCCCCTCGTTACCGGGTGTGCGTTCGGACCACTCGCGTGGAATCACGACGGGAATGCTGCCATCGTCGAACTGATCGAGCGCGAGGTTGTGTAGATAGCGGCGCAGGTACTGGTCGCTGTCGACGAGGATCGATGCGGTTGGGGCGAAAATCTGCACATCGCCGGTCCAGCCGGATCGTTCCCGGGTGGGGCAGTCGGTGGCGGTGTCGAGGAAGTTGGATCGCAGTGACCACTCGACGTTCTGCCACAGTTGGTTGAGTTCGGGGTCGGATGTGGTCATCGTCGCCCGGCGCTCCAGCGGGGTGGAGATGATGATGCCTTCCACGTCCTCCACCGTCACGGTCACGGTCGGATCCTCGGCCTCGATGGTCAGGTATCGGAACCCGAACATCGAGAACGACGGCGTGTAGTCGACGGGGCTGTCTCCGAGCACGATCTCGTCCTTCTGGAACCACTCCTTAGAGCGCTTCATGAGGTCGAGGTAGTGCACGTCGAGTTCACCGTCGGCGGTCAGCACTTCGCCGTAGGAGAGGATCACCCGGGTTCCGGCGGGTCCGGACAGGCGAGTGCGGGCGACGCCGGTGAAGTTCTGGCCGAAGTCGACCAGCTGAACTCCCTTCGGGGTGACGCCGAGCTTCCCTTGCAGGCGGCCGGTCTCACCGACCCGTTCGACGCTCTCGGCGATCAGAGCGCGAGGATGCGGCGGGAGGAGGAACGCGGGTCGGGCGTCGGACGGGCGGGAGATTCCTGCCGTCTCCGGGATGCGGGCGTCGACGCGCTGGCCGTGCTTGTGGTCGGCGGTGAGGATGCGTCCGCCTCCGACCTCCCAGTCGGGGCGGCTAGCGATGCGCACGCGGTGACCGTCGGCGAGTTCCGCTTCGATCTGCACGATGGTGGCGAGGCGGTCACCGTAGATCGCATCGCGGGATTCGTAACCGTTCTTTCCGCGGAACCGTCCCTCGGCGACGACGACGCCGATCGAGTTCTGGCCGGCTCGGAGGTGCTCGGTCACGTCGTAGACCTGGTACTCGACCTCGTGGTCGAAGGAGGTCCATCTTGGCACCAGGGCATGCCCGGTGACGTCCGCGCCGTTGACGTAGAGGCGGTACCAGCCCAGCGCGCTCGCGTACGCCCGGGCGCTCACGACCTCGCCGGGGACCTCTTCGAGCGCGTGGAAGTAGAGTGTGCGGCGTCCCTCGGTGTCGTCCGCGTCGGTGATCCATTGGGCGGCCCAGTCCGCCGGAGAAAGCAGGCCGGTTTCGAACCAACTCGAGTCCGACCATTCACTCATACCGGCATCGTCGCCGGCACGGACTCGCCACGAATAGCGGGTTGCGGACTCGAGAGCGGGACCGTCGTACGGCACCCCGAAGGGGCGTGTTCCCCTGCGCGGTCCTGGAGCCCATACCTGCGAGCCTTCCAAGGTGGATACCTCGATCTCATAGATCGACTGATCGAATCCATCGATCCGCCATGAGAACTCGGGGGCGGTGTCGCCGATTCCGAGCGGCTCGTTGCGGCCATCAGTGCGTAGTCCGTGGGGGGCGGGGTGCAGTGCGTTCATGCCGGCGCTTCTCCTTCGAAGGTGTGTCTCCCCAGCATATATTGCCGTAGGAGCAATATATGTGTAGGTTGTCACTCGCGTCCACGACGGGTGTTCGACTTCAAAGGAGAAGCATGTCCATCAAGACCAACTCGACGCCCCGACCGTGGTGGGTCGGCACCGTCTCGGGCATGGCGTCGTTCATCGACGCCGCAGCCATCGTCGGATTCGGCATCGCGATCATCACCTTCGACGCCGCTCTCGGCCTGAGTGATCTCGAGGTCGGCATCGCTTCCGGAGCGCTCACGCTCGGCGTGGCCGTGGGAGCGATCCTCGGTGGCCGACTGGGCGACCGATTCGGGCGGCGTCCGGTCTTCACCGTCACCATCGCGGCAGTCATCCTCGCGCTCGTCGCACTCATGCTCGCGCCGAGCTTCCCGTTCCTGCTCGCCGGAGCGATCCTCCTCGGACTCGGTACCGGTGCGGACCTGCCGGTGTCGCTCTCCACGATCTCCGAGGCGGCGACCGACCATAACCGTGGCCGCCTGCTGGGATTCTCCAATCTCCTCTGGCTCGCCGGCGCCGTGACCGCATCCATCCTCGGTTCCTCTGTCGCCAGCCAGGGCATGCAGGGCGTGCGCATCCTCTTCGGCGCACTCGCTGTCGTTTCCGCACTGGTCCTGCTGGGTCGTCTCACGATCCCGGAGTCCGAGACGTGGATCGCAGCCAAGGCCGAACGGGCCGTTCCCGGAGCAGCAAAGACGCCGCGTTCCGCTGCGTTCTCGGGGCTCTGTTGCAAAGATTGGCGGCAGTCAGAGGTAGGCTGTCGCTCTGCGCCGATCAGGCGGCTGCTGCGAAATGGTGGTTGAGCATGCCCATGGCCTCCGTCAGCGCCGAGGGCCCAATGCCAAA
>Ga0308157_10001648_pt1 | contig 43377 bp, 36 predicted proteins | sample PhyBR1_FD_201035 | JGI IMG/M metagenome (GOLD analysis project Ga0308157, IMG submission 201035) | Phyllosphere microbial communities from UC Gill Tract Community Farm, Albany, California, United States - DLSLB.R1 | ecosystem: Host-associated > Plants > Phyllosphere > Unclassified | place: USA... | reverse complement strand
GACTGGATTGAGGGCTACTACAACCGCGTACGCATGCACACGGCCATCGGTTTTCTCGCCCCAGTCGCAAAGGAACGCAGCCTTTTGGCTGCATGACTTGATGTACGTGAAAACGAGGCAGGGTCACCCCGTGGCTACCACACGGTGGTCGCGCCCCACGGCTACGACCTCTACTACCTCAACGTGATGGCCGGGCCGCACCGCCACTGGGTGTTCAGAAACGACCCGGCGCACGAATGGATGCTGGCCGTGCGCTGAACATTGCGCGCTGAAGCCTGCGTCACCGCTGGAATTTTGCTTTTTTTACCAGGAGAGACTTGAATGAAGAACGTTGCCATTTTTGGCGCTGGCCGTATCGGCCGCATCCATGCCGCCAACCTTGCTGCGCTCAGCGGCGTCAAACTCGCACGGGTCAGCGATCCGATGCCCGAGGCTGCGCACGCACTGGCCGCGCTGCATGGCGCATCGGTCGCTGCCAATATCGACGAGGTGTTTGCCGATCCCAGCATCGATGCCGTGGTGATCGCCTCGCCCACCACCACCCACAGCGACCTGATCGTGCGCGCTGCAGCCGCCGGCAAGCATATTTTTGCGAAAAACCGGTCGACCTGTCGCTGTCGCGTGCGCATGCCTGCGCCGCTGCGGTGAGTCGCGCCGGCGTGGCGTGCATGATCGGTTTCCAGCGCCGCTTCGACCCTACCTTCAATGAAGCCAAGGCCCGCCTGTCGCGCGGCGAGATCGGCACGCCTGAAATGCGGGTCATCACACCAGCCGCGACCCGGGCGCGCCGCCTGTGGACTACCTCAAGCAGTCGGGCGGCATCTTTCGCGACATGCTGATCCATGATTTCGACGTGTTTCGCTGGCTGCTGTGTGACGATGGCCAGGATGAGGCCGTCTGGCTCAGTGCCACGGGCGCCTGCCTGACGGACCCGGCCATTGCGGAAGCTGGCGACATCGATTCAACCGCGGTTACCCTGCGCACACGCAGCGGACGGCTGTGCCAGATCAACACCAGCCGCCGCCCGCCTATGGCTATGATCAGCGTTTCGAAGTCCTGGGCTCGCAGGGCCTGCTTGGCTGCGGCAACCACCGCCCGACTGAAGTCACCCGAATGGGGGTGCACGGCGTTCAGACCGACAACCCCGAGAATTTCTTCCTGCAACGCTACCGCGACGCGTATCGGCTGAAAGTGGCGCATTTTTTCGAGCAGCTCCAAAGCGGCGGCAAGTTTCGCACCACCGTGCACGACGGTGTGGCGGCCCAGCGTCTGGCAGACGCTGCTGCGCATTCCTTTGAAACCGGCATGCCTGTTTCGTTTTGGCGAAAAGAAGGCTTGGCACTCTGGGAGGCTCGTGCGGTTCATGGGCTTCATCGGTCTTTTGACCCAGCGGCGGCAGTGCCTCCTTGGCGATTGGGCCACGATACCCGCCGCATCCTCGATCAGGAGCATGGTTGACTTGGCATGCGGCCTTCACGCGGCCGGGTCGGCCGCCCGTCCCAGGGCCGCCACCAGATCGGACTGCGTGATGATGCCGACGAGACGCTCTGCCTCGCCAATGATGGGAATGTGGTGGTGGCCGGTGCTGCCAAACAGCGGCAGCAGTTCCACAAGGTGGCGCTGCATGCTGGCCACCCGCACGTTGCGTGTCATGATCTGTCCGACCACCTCGGGCTTGTTCGAGTGCAGACTGCGCGTTGTGCGCAGGAACTGGCGCAGCTTGCCTTCAAAGCCTTCGTAGGCATCAAGCTGGGCAGCACGCATGAAATCGGCCAGCGTGACGATGCCCGCTATGCGAAAGGTGCGGTCCACCACGGGGAGCGCCTTGATGCGGTGCTCGCGCAGCAGCGCCCATGCCTCCTGCAGTGGCGTGCCAAATTCCACCGTCACCAGATCGCGCGACATGATATCGGCGCAGCGTACCTCGGCGAGCTTGCGGTCATAGGCGCGCAACCGAGTCTGCACCAGCAAGGCCTTGAGGTCGTCCCGGCTCACGTCCAGCACCTGGTTGTAATGCGCCAGTACCGCATCCAGATCGGCATCGAGCACGCGCTCGGTCGTCCCGGCCTGCGCGCCGCTGTTGCCCGGAGCCAGCTGCATGTGCGGGTACGCTCTGCCGGTGGCATTGTTGTAGAGGATTCCTGCAAGCACCAGCAAGAAGGAATTGGCCAGCACCGGGTAAAAGGCAAACGAAGGGTCGCCAATGCCGCCCAGCACCATCATCAACGAAGTGGCGCCCCCTGGCGGATGCAGGCAGCGCAGCACCAGCATGAGTGCAATGGCGCTGCCCACCGCAAGCGCGGCCGCTATTTCCGCAGAGCCGAGAAGGTGCACGCCGTGCACACCGGCAATGCCCACCAGCGCCGACAATGTGTTGCCGCCCACCACGGCCCAGGGCTGCGCCATCGGTCCCGCGGGCAGTGCAAACACCAGCACCGCGCTGGCGCCCAGGGGTGCCATCAGCCAGGGCAGGCGATCAAAAACCGGACCTCCCAACAGGTGGCATAGCAGGCCGGTGAGAAAAATGCCGATGAGCGCACCGGCCAATATGCGCAACCCCTCGCGGTGGTCGATCCGGGTGCGCGCCGGAATGAAGGCGCGCCACCAAGCCGAACTGGCAAAAACCGAGAAACGCCCTGGGGGCGGCGCAGCCAAGGTTGGCAAAGGGTCACGAGCCATAGAAAAATAGTGAGCCGCAGGGCGGTGTGGCTGTTAAAGAGAAATGGGTTTGGGCCAGGCGGGCAACGAAATGCTCCATCCTACGGCCCGGCAGGCGAACATGCTTGTGGGAACAAATGCCGACTTTTCGGACGGGACCAATCCATGCTGCCTTCAAGAGGCCGCTGGCATGTCGGACGTCCGAGCGCCACGGCGTTCCGGACAAAGATTTTGAATGCGGCAGCGCTTGCCTGCACCTGGCCTTGGGCACAGCGGCCCCATCCCGGGCAGATTCAAGCGATTGCGTCAGCGGGCGAAAAATTTTTAGCGCGGAATGAAAAAGACCGATTTTTCATTCAGGTGTCCGGGCGCGTCCAGTGCATCGATTTCAAACTCGATGCGGTGCGATCCCGGCGCCGCCGTGTCAAAAGGCACTTGCACCCGCACGGCAATCGAACGGGCTTCGGTTGGCGCGATCGTCACGACGGGCTCGGAAACGATGCGCAGGCCGGGCAGGCCCGAAGCACTGATCTGGTAGTGCTGAACAGATTCCGTGGCATTCATCACCTGCATCCGGTACACATTTTCGATTTTTCCGCCTGCAACCATGCGCCCCATGTCGGCGCGGTCCCGCATCACGTTGACCTTGAACGGGGTGCGCAGCCAGAGGCTGATGCCCATGGCGCCGACCAGCGTGCCCAGGACAGCGGCGTAAACGAGCACGCGCGGCCGAAACACATGGCGCAAGGTCTTGGCCTGGCTCCAGCGCTGGGCCATGGCGTTTTCGGTGCTGTAACGGATAAGCCCTTTGGCATAGCCCATCTTCTCCATCACGGTGTCGCATGTGTCAATACAAGCGCCACAGCCGATGCAATCGTGCTGCAGCCCGTTGCGAATGTCTATGCCTGTGGGACAGACTTGGACGCACAGCGTGCAGTCGATGCAGGAGCCCAGGTTTGTATCGGCCGGGTCGGCCTTGCGCGAGCGGCTGCCCCGGGGCTCGCCGCGCTGGGCGTCGTAGGTCACGATCATCGTGTCCCTGTCAAACATGACGCTTTGGAATTGCGCGTAGGGACACAGGTGCTTGCAGATTTGCTCACGCATGAACCCTGCGTTGCCGTAGGTGGCCAAGCCGTAGAAGAAAGTCCAGAAAACCTCCCACGACCCCATCTGCAGTTGCACGAACTCGGCGCCCAGTTCCTTGATAGGGGTGAAATAACCCACGAAGGTAAAACCGGTCCACATGGCAATCCCAAGCCACAGGAAATGCTTGGCGCCTTTGCGCCAGGCCTTGCCGGCCGAGAGCGGCTGGGCATCGCGGCGCATACGGGCCGAACGGTCCCCTTCGACCTTTCTTTCGATCCAGAGAAAAATTTCCGTGTAAACCGTCTGCGGACAGGTGTAGCCGCACCACAGCCGGCCGGCCACGGCAGTGAACAAAAAAAGCGACAGTGCGCAAATCACCAGCAGCCCGGCAAGGTAGATGAAATCCTGCGGGTAAAGAACCAGGTCGAAAATGTAAAAACGCCTGCTGCCCAGGTCAAACAGCACGGCCTGGCGCTGGCCCCACGCCAACCATGGCATGCCGTAGAACACCAGCTGGGTCAGAAAAACCATCGCCCAGCGCCAGCGGGCAAACACGCCAGAGACGCTGCGGGGGTAGATCTTCTTGTGCTTGGCATAAAGCGATCCCGAGGGCTGTTCGGCGCCTTTAGCGGGCTGCACAGTCCGGCGGGCATTTTGTTCAATGATCGGGATGACCTTTCGGGCCATGGATTGATCGTTTTTCAAGGCGGAGCTTTCCAAGATTCGTTGTCAAAATGGCCGCAGCACCTGAAGGCATCCCTGCCGACCCGGGGTGCCGTTCTGACCGCGTAAGTTGAAGTAAATGCAAAAAAGGTGCGAGCTTGCATTGCAAGCGGTTCGTTCGAGCCTGCGCTTCCGGCAGCAATGCCTGGCGCTTTGCGCCCGGTGTTTGCATACTTGTCCGGCATTGACTTCCCACAGCCAATTTGCCGCGGCGAATGTATCACAACGTGATATATATTGTTTGCCGCGCCGTTAAAGACCTTGGACCCTCCATGAACCTGTTGCCTCCCGTTCCCTTGAAGAAAGCGCAGTACGAAGCGCTCTCGGAATTTCGTTATCAATTGCGCCGCTTTCTTCATTTCAGCGAAGCAGCGGCGACCGAGGCAGGACTGACGCCACTGCAGTACTTGTTGATGCTGCATGTGCGCGGGTTTCCCGGACGGGAGTGGGCCACGGTCGGCGAACTGGCAGAGCGTTTGCAAATGAAGCACCACGGCACGGTGGCGCTGCTGACCCGCTGTGAAGAGGCGGGCCTGGTGGTGCGGCGGAAAAGCACCGCCGACCGGCGCAGGGTCGAGGTGTACCTGGAGCCCAAAGGCCTGGCGCAACTGGAGCGCCTGGCCGCGCTTCACCAGGCCGAGCTGCATTCGCTGCGGAACACCTTTCAGGTTGCGAGCATCACGGCCTTCAACGACTCGGATGCCTCGCACATGCCGGTTTGATGCAATCCGAAGCGCGGCAGGGTTCGGTGCGCCTGCAAGGCGCAGCCGCGGCAGAAAACCGCACTATTTATAAAAGTTCCAAAGCGTTTTGGCGCTGCCGGTTGCAGGCGTTGGCCTGGACGCTGCAGCTGCTGCCGTGGCGGGCCTGCAGCCGCGCTAGCCGATCAGCGCCACCGCCTTGATGAGCACCCAGACCGGCTGGCCCGGCGCCAGGGCGAGCGCATGGGCGGCACGCCGGGTGACGCGCGCCAGCAGTGGCGAGCGGCCCACATGCAGGCGCGCCAGGCACAGCGCCGCGTGGCCGTCCTCGCCCAGCGCATCGACGCTGGCGGGCAGGCAGTTCTGGATGCTGATGCCCTGCACCGGCGCCAACGCGATGCCCACGTCGCGCGCCAGGATGCGCACGCGCACCGGAGCGCCGATGGGCTGGCCGCCGTCGCGCACCCACAGGCTGCCTCCGTCAAAGGCCACGCGCGCCAGATGCCAGTGGGTGTCGCGCTCGGCCACGACCGCGCCGAGCACCACGCCGGCGTCCTCGCCCAAGCGAATGGGCAGGTCCAGCCGCGCCAGCGTCTCCGTCAGCGGCCCCGAGGCCAGCGCGCGCCCCGCCTTCATGACGACGATATGGTCGGCCAGCCGGGCCACCTCGTCGGGCGCGTGCGTCACGTAGACGACCGGAATGTCCAGCTCGGCGTGCAGCCGCTCCAGGTAGGGCAGGAATTCGCCCTTGCGCGCCGCGTCCAGCGCGGCCAGCGGCTCGTCCATCAGCAGCAGGCGCGGGCTGGTGAGCAGGGTGCGTGCAATGGCCACGCGCTGGCGCTCCCCGCCGGACAGGCCCGCGGGCCGGCGCTCCAGGAGGTGCGCAATGCCCAGCAGCTCGACGGCGCGCTCGAACTGCACGCGCCGCGCCGCCTGGGCCAGGCGCGACAGGCCGTATTCCAGGTTGCGCCGGATCGACAGGTGCGCAAACAAGTTGGCCTCCTGAAACACATAACCCAGCGGGCGTAGGTGCACCGGCCGGAAGGCATTGGCATCCTGCCAGGTCTCGCCGTTGACCACCAGCCGCCCCGCCGACGCGCGGCTGAGCCCGGCCATGCAGCGCAGCAGCGTGGTCTTGCCGCAGCCCGACGGGCCAAAGAGGGCCGTGACGCCCTGGCCGGGCAGCTCAAGGTCAACGTCGAGCGAAAAGCCGGGGTAGTCAAGTTCAAAACGGGCCTGCAGGCTCATGGCGTGCGCCTCCAGCCACGGCCGTAGAGCAGCAGCAGCACGGCAAAGGAAAAGGCGAGCATGCCCCCGGCCAGCCGGTGGGCGCTGGCGTAGTCCAGGGCCTCGACGTGGTTGTAGATCGCCATCGACAGCACCTGCGTCTTGCCAGGGATGTTGCCGCCCATCATCAAGACCACGCCGAATTCGCCCACCGTGTGCGCAAAGCCGAGCACCGCCGCGGTGAGAAAGCCCGGCGCGGCCAGCGGCAGCGCGACGCTGAAGAACGCGTCCGTGGGCGAGGCGCGCAGCGTGGCGGCTGCTTCGAGCGCCTCGCTGCCGATGGCGGCAAAGGCCTGCTGCAGCGGCTGCACCACGAAGGGCAGGGAGTAGATCACCGAGGCCAGCACCAGGCCGCCAAAGGTGAAGGGCAGCAGCCCCAGGCCCAGGGCCTGTGTCAGGCGCCCGCCCGGCCCCTCGGGACCGAGCAGCACCAGGAGGTAAAAGCCGAGCACCGCCGGCGGCAGCACCAGCGGCAGCGTGACCAGCGCGCCCACCACGCCTTTGAGGCGCGAAGAGGAGCGCGCCAGCCACCACGCCAGCGGCGTGCCCAGCAGGAGCAGCACCACGGTGGTGACGGCGGCAAGTCGGGCCGTCAGCGCAATGGCGGCCAGGTCGGAGTCTTGCATGGGCGAGTGGGCAGGTGCGTCTGCGAGAGGGCGAAAAAACGAAGGGAGCAGCCTGAAGGCGGCAAGCGGACCGGTGCCAAGCGCGCCAGGCGTACCGGGCGCATCCCGTGGCCTGGCGCCATTGTCGCGCCTGCTCACAGGCCGTAGCCGAACGATTGGATGAGGGCGCGGGCCTTGTCGCTTTTGAGGTATTTCACCAGCGCCTGGGCGGCTGGCTTGTCCTTGCCCTTGTCCAGGACCACCGCGTCCTGGCGAATCGGCGGGTGCAGCGCGGCCGGCACCGGCCAGGCCGAACCTTCGATCCGGCCGTCCCTGAGCACCTGCGAGAGCGCGACGAAGCCCAGCGGCGCGTTGCCGCTGCTGACGAACTGGTGCGCCTGCGTGATGTTCTCGGCCATCACCACCTTGGGCAGCAGCGCCTCGTGCACGCCCAGCGACTTCATCGCCTGCACGGCCGCCGCGCCGTAGGGCGCCAGCTTGGGGTTGGCCAGCGCGATGCGGTCGAAGCTGCCGTTTTTCAGCACGTCGCCGTGGGCGTCGACCGTCCCCGGCCGCGCCGACCAGAGCACCAGCCGGCCGATGGCGTAGGTGAACTGGCTGCCGGCGACGGCGGCTTTTTCCGCCACCAGCCGCGCCGGGGTTTCGTCGTCGGCGGCCATCAGCACGTCAAAGGGGGCGCCGTTTTTGATCTGCGCGTAAAACTTGCCGGTCGAGCCGTAGGCCGCGGCGACCGTGTGGCCGGTGGCCTGTTCAAACTCGGCGGCGATTTTGCGCATCGGCACGCTGAAGTTGGCCGCGACCGCCACCAAGACCTCGTCGGCGTGCGCCGCCGGCAGGGCGGCGGCCAGTGCGATCAGCAGGACGGACCAGCGGCAGGCCTGGCCCATGGGCCGGGCCAATCCGGTGCGTTTGGCGCCGCCGCTGTGCCGCCCGCCCAGCGTGCGGCGCACCAGCGCCTCGGGCACGACGTGGTTCATGGCGTCCACCGCGTTCCGGGCCTTGTGGGGCATGCGCATGGGGATGGACTTGGCGGCTTGCCGTTCGGGTGGGAAGGGGTAGGCGTCATGCGCGGGGCAACTTTCGGAAAAAGAATCAACCTCCGCCACGGCCGGGCGCGCACTGCGCGCAAGGGGCGGGGGTGAATTGGGTCTGCTGCGCATCGTTCGCTCTTTCCAAGGATGGGTTGCCCCGCTTTGGGGGTGGCAATCCGTGCAAACGGGTGCGCGCCATGCATTTTTATATACAACCGAGAAGGGCACACAACCTTCAGCACTGACGGCCGCCGGCGTTGCCGCCCGCCATGCCTGCTTGGCAGACGGCCGGGCGAACACCCTGCCAGATCAATGCATGAATGAAAAGTGCCATGAGCCCATGCAGCACATGGGCTTTCAGCTACCAAAAATATAGCATGCTGGCCGGCGAACGCGCGTCGTCCTTCGTGCCGTGTCCTGCCCGAGCGGGCCGGCCCTGAAGGCGATCAAGCCCAGTGCAATGCGGCAACGCGCATGTCGGCCGCCCTGCCACACCGCCTGTAGGACGGAGCAGCCACCAAGTGTCTTGTCAGCTCGATGTAAGAAAAAAGGAAAATGCTGCACTGCAACATGAATACTTCTGCTGTTTCCCTGCAAAACGGACTCGAGGACATCCTGGGCGACCTGCAGTTTGCGCGCCGGCGCGGCGACCTGGGGCGGCTTGCGCTGCTGGCCTATTGTGAGGTTCGGCGCTGGGCCCGCGAGGCCCATGCCGAGGAGCTCGCCATGCGCTCGGGTGCCTTGATGAAGAACTTTCCCTATTCCAGCCGCGACGAATTCCTGGACGCGGTCGACGATCTCATCGTCCAGGTCGAGCACACCCACCGCAGCCTGGCCCGAAGCACCGACTGAGTCTTGGCGTTGGCCTCAAGCAGGCGGTGTCGTCAGCGGTAGATCTTCTGCAGCAGCCGCATCAGGGTCTTGCGCTCGGTGGCGGTGAGCCGGGCGGTGGCGTCTTCCTCCAGCGCGCTGGCGGTCTGCTCGGCCTGCTGCACCAGCGCCTGGCCCGCCTCGCTCAGGTAGAGCCCGGCGGCGCGGCGGTCGCGCGGGTGCAGCCGGCGCTCGATCAGCTCGCGCTTTTCCAGGGCGCCGACGATGGCCACCAAGTTGGGCGGCAGCACGCCCAGCGTGGCGCAGAGCTGGCGCGAGGTGACGCCGGGGTTGTGCGCAATCAGCGAGAGCACCGAAAAATCGACGATGCGCAGGTCGTAGGGCGCCATGCGCTGCATGAACATTTCGACAATCGCCAGCGAGGCGCGCCGGGCGTTGTAGCCCATCAGGCTTTCAAGGTAGCCCGTGTCCACCGTTTCAATGGCGGCGTTCGGGGGCGGGGACTTGCGGGAATTTGGCATGGCGGCATTGTGCCGCCACCGCCCGCCGGGGTTTTTCAGCGGCAGACGAAGTTGGCCGCGTTCTCGATGTCGCCTGTGCCCGTGTAGCGCGCCACCTGCGGGTAGGGGCACAGCGGCCGGGTGCGTCCGGGCGACCAGGCGGCCGGCACGTCGGCATTGACGCCGCCGGCATTGCCCGGGCCGCGCGCGCTGGCGACCACGTGCTCGGGCGCCTCGCCTTTTTCAACCCAGTTGACCAGCGGCGTGAGCATGTCGAACTGGTCGGTGGCCGGGCCGCCGGAGCAGTGGTTCATGCCGGGCACGCGGAAAAAGCGCGCAAAGCTGCTGGCGTCGCCGCCGTTGTCGGCGCGCAGCGCCTCGTACCAGGCGGTGGTGTCGTCGCTGGAGAAGATCGGGTCGCTGGTGCCGTGGTAGACCATCATCTTGGCGCCGCGGTTCTTCACGGCCGGCAGCTTGCCGGGGTTGGGTGGCGTCATGAAGGACAGGCCGCTTTCCGGGTACAGCGCCGTGGTGGCGTTGACGCTGGCGAGCATCGCGTCCACGTCGCCCGTCAGGGCAAAGGCCGGGCCGTTGAAGGTGGCGGCGCTTTGCGGCGGGGCGGACCAGATCAGGCCCACGCCGCCCGAGTCCAGCACCAGCGGCGCGGTGAACTCCCAAAAGCCGTAGCCGCCGCCGGCCAGCCCGGCGTCGTACGGAAAGCTCGCGTAGAGCTTGCTGCCGGCGCGGGTGGTGGGGCCGCTGAAGATCTGGGCGATGCCGGTCTTTTGCGCCGCCGACAGGCAGCTGCCGTCGCGCGCGCCGCTGCAGGTGGGCACGTCGCGCGCCAGGCTGAAGGCGGCCTGGCAGGCGGCGGTGTCCTGCACCAGGCCGTCGGTGGCACCGTCGAGGGCGTCGCATTTGGCCAGCACGGCGCCAGAGACCAGCGCGCGCTCGGCCGTGGTGAAGCCGGTGGACAGGTCGCCGGGCGTGCTGGCCAGCGAGGCGTAGATCTGGGCGCTGGCGATGTTGGCGATGCCCGCCTTGGGCAGGTTGAAGCCCGGGTTGCCCACCAGAAAGCCGTCGTACAGGTCGGCGTAGCGCGAGGCCGCGACCATGGCGTGGCGCCCGCCGTTGGAGCAGCCGCCGATGTAGGAGCGGTCGGGCGCCTTGCCGTAGGCGGTCTGGATGGCATTCTTGGCCATCGGCGTGAGCTTGGCCACGGCCTGGTAGCCGTAGTCCAGCCGCGCCTGCGGGTCGATGCCGAAGGCCGGGCCCAGCGCGCCAGCATGGCCGGCGTCCGAGCTGATGACCGCAAAGCCCAGGTTCAGGGCGTTGGTCAGGCCGCCTCCGCCGTTGACCGCACCGGTGGCCGTGACCACGCTGCCGTCGATGCCGCCATTGGCCTGGTAGAAGAAGCGCCCGTTCCAGGCGTTGGGCAGGCGCATCTCGAAGCCGATGGCGTAGCTCTTGCCGTCCACGGGGCTGACGCGCGAGAACATGCTGCCGGTGAGCTGGCAGTGCGCCGGCACCGGCGCGCCCGCGACCGTCAGCGCGCCAGCGGCCACCGCGTTGGCCGCGGTGAGGGTGGTGTTGGGAAAGCTGATCTTGCCGGCCAGGTCGGTGCACGAGCGCAGCGTGCCGGGGCTGGCCGCGCTCAGCTGGGGCGGTGCGCTGGGCGCGAAGGGGTTGGGCGTGCCGTCGCTGCCGCCGCCGCAGGCGCTGAGCACGCACAGGCTGCCCAGCACGGCCAGGGCGGGCCGGCGGGCGGTGGGCAAATACAGGGTCTTCGTCATGCTTGTCTCCTCAGGGGTGGTGAAAACACAAAAACACGGTGGGCGCCGCTCGGGCGGGCCGCTCAGGCCGGCAGCACGCCAGCCGGCATCTGCAGCCGCACCAGCCGCAGGCGCAGCGCCAGCTCGGGCAGCACGCGCTGGCGCAGCGCCTGCGCCGGCGCCTGCCACAGCGGCGCTTCGCTGCCCGGGGCATGGCCGATCTGGGCCCAGGCCCAGGCCAGCAGCACCAGCGCCACGGCGCGCAGGAAGTCGTCGGCCACCGCGTAAGGCAGGGCCGCGTCGCCGGCGGCGGCCTCGGCCAGCGCGGCGGTGAGGTAGCGCAGCTCGGCCAAGCGGCGCAGCACCTCGGCGTCAAGCTCGCGGCCGGTGTCCAGCAAGGGCCGCAGGCCCAGCAGCAGCGCGCCCAGGGCCTGTCCGCCGTCGGGCAGCACCTTGCGCACCAAGAGGTCAATGGCCTGGATCTCGTTGGTGCCCTCGTAAATCATGCTCACGCGCGCGTCGCGCACGATCTGCTCGATGCCCCATTCGCGCACGTAGCCGTGGCCGCCGAACACCTGCAGGCAGTCGCTGGCGCCGTGAAACGCCTGGTGCGTCCAGGCCGCCTTGAGCACCGGCGTGACCAGGCTGCACCAGCGCTGGGCCTGGGCGCGCTCGCCGGCGTCGGGGTGGTGGCGCGCCACGTCCAGCAGCACGGCGGTGCGGTAGGCCAGCAGCCGCCCGCCGTCGATCCAGGCGCGCTGCACGTCCAGGATGCGCCGCATGGCCGGGTGCTCGACGAGCAGGTCGGCCGCGTCGCCCGCGCCGCGCGAGGCCGGCGGCGCGCCGGGCGCGCGCATCTGGCGGCGCTCCCGGGCGTAGGCGTCGGCCTTTTGCCAGGCGGCGTCGAGCAGGCCGATGCCCTGCAGCGCCACATGCAGGCGCGCCGCGTTCATCATCACGAACATGGCGCCCAGCCCCGCGCCGGCCGTGCCGACCAGCCAGCCCTCGGCCGCGTCAAAGCGCAGCACGCAGGTCGGGCTGCCGTGCAGGCCCATCTTTTCCTCGATGCGCTCGCAGGCGACGGTGTTGCGCCGGCCGTGGGGCAGCATCTTGGGCACCAGGAACAGCGACAGCCCCCGGGGGCCGGGCGCGGCGCCGGGCAGGCGCGCCAGCACCAGGTGGAGGATGTTGTCGGTCAGGTCGTGCTCGCCGCCGGAGATGAAAATCTTGGTGCCGCTGAGCCGGTGGCGGCCCGGCAGGCCCGCGTCAGGCGCTTTGTCCTCGTCCTCGCAGGGCACCGCCCGGGTGCGCACCAGGCCCAGGTCGCTGCCGGCCTGCGGCTCGGTCAGGCACATGGTCGCCAGCCACTGACCGGTGGCGAGCTTTTCCAGGCAGGCCGCCTTCAGCGCGTCGCTGGCGTGGTGCTTGAGGCATTCGTAGGCGCCGTGCAGCAGGCCCGGCGCCATGGTCCAGCCGTGGTTGGCCGCGCTCAGCCATTCGTAGAGCACGCCTTCGAGCAGCCAGGGCAGCCCCTGGCCGCCGTCTTCCTCGGCGCAGGCCAGCGACGGCCAGCCGGCCTGCACGAAGGCCTGGTAGGCCTCGCGAAAGCCCGGCGGCGTGCTGACGCGCCCGGCCTCGAAGCGGCACCCAATCTCGTCGCCCACGCGCGCGAGCGGCGCGACCACCTCGGCGACGAAGCGCCCAGCCTCGCCCAGCACCTGCGCCATCAGCGGCGCGTCGGCCTCGGTGAGGCCGGGCAGTTGCCGCAGCTGCGCGGGCGCCTGCAACACGTTGAACAGCAAGAAGCCGGTGCGGCCGAGGTCGGGTTGGTAGGGCATGGGTTTGCTATGGAATCAATAGCTGCCGGGCCAGGCGGGTCCTGGGCGGGCAGCGGTTCTGGCTTGAAAACAGGCCAAGGCGCCGCCGGCCGGCGCTTTCCTGGCGCGCGGGCGCCTCAAGACTCGGCGGTAAAGCCGATCTGCTTGACCAGCGGCCCCCAGCGCTCGAACTCGGCCTTTTGCGACTTGGCCATTTCCTCGGGCGTCGAGCCGTGCGGGATCAGCCCGACCAGCGCCAGGCTGTCGGTCACCACCTTTTCTTTGAGGGCCTGGTTGATGGCGGCCGAGGCGCTGGCGATCACCGGCGCGGGCGTCTTGGCCGGCGCGTAAAAGCCGAACCATTCTTCGACCGTCAGGTCGGCAAAGCCCTGCTCGGCAAAGGTCGGCACGTTGGGCGTGTAGGGCGAGCGCTGCGGCCCGGACGTGCCCAACACGCGCAGTTTGCCGGCCTTGGCGTAGCTGAGGTAGTCGCCGCTGGGGTTCATGGTGGAGGCGATCTGCCCGCCCACCAGGTCGGTGATGCCGGGCACCGTGCCGCGGTAGGGCACGTGCTTCAAGTCCACGCCCGAGCGCAGGCCCAGCAGCGCGCCCAGCAGGTGTGGCATGGAGCCGGCGCCGGGCGAGCCGTAGCTGGCCAGGGCCGGGTTGGCCTTGGCCCAGTCGAGGAAGTCCTTGAGCGTCTTGACCTGGGCCGGCACCATCGGGCCGACGGCCAGGCCGTGGTGCATGATCGCGCCGATCGAGACCTGCGTGAGGTCGGCCGGCGCGTAGCTCAGCCGGGTGTAGATGTGCGGGTACACCGACAGCGCCGAGACCGGCGCCAGCGCCAGCACCGAGCCGTCGGCCGGCGCGGCCTTGAGGGTTTCCAGCGCGATGCGCCCGCCCGCGCCGGGCTTGTTTTCGACGACGCCGGCGTTCTTGGTGTAGGCCGAGCCGGCGAGCTTTTCGGCCACGCGGCGGGCCACGCTGTCGCCGGCGCTGCCGGGCGGAAAGCCGTAGAGGATCTTCACCTGCTCCAGCCCCTGGGCGCGGGCGACGAGGGGCGAGAGCGCGGCCAGCGCGGCGGCGCTGCCCAGCGACTGGAGGAAATGGCGGCGGTGGTTCATTTTCATGCTCCTGGATTGATAGCAGCTGGCGCAGGCGGGGCAAGCGCTGGCGCCGGTTTTGGTGGGTAAATGTCGTGGTGGCCGGGCGGGTGGGTGGGCGCGGGCTCAGAAGCTGTGGCGAATGCCCAGGTTCACGCCGCTTTGCGAGCCGCCGGCGGCCGGGTTGCTGCCCGCTGCGCCGCCGCTGACCGAGACGGCCGAGAGCCGGTCGTTGCGGATGTGGCCGACCTGCGCGTAGAGCGCGGTGCGCTTGGACAGGCTGTAGGCCAAGCGCGCGGCCAGCAGCGTGGCGTCGTAGTCGTCCGCGCCCTTGTAGCGCAGCGTGAGCCACTGGCCGTCCAGCGTGAGCGCGGGCGTGATCGGGTAGGAGGCGCCCAGGTACCACAGGTCGCTGCGCGGCTTGACGGCGTCGCCCTCGTTGTCGCGGCGCATCAGGCCGCCGCCCACCTTGACGCTGCCCAGCTTGACGTAGCCGTTGGCGCTCAGGCGGCTGTCGCTCTTGCTGCTGCTGTTGAGGTTGCCGAACACCACGTCGGTGGGCCCGGCGGTGGTGCGGCCGTTCTGGTTGTCGTAGGCCAGCGCCATGCCCCAGCCGGCGCTGTCGTACTTGGCCATGGCCGACCACTGGCGGCAGGCCTTGCTGTCGGCGCCGCTTTCACCGGGGCAGTTGGTGCCGACCGGGCTGGGCCCGGCGTTGACCGTGTCGCGGCCGGTGCTGTACTGCGCACCCACGTTCCAGCCGCCGAAGGTGCCGCGGTAGGCCACCGAGTTGTCGGCGCGGGCATTGGGCACGTAGGCGTCGAGCGAGCCCATGGCATAGACCGCCGGGCCGATCACGTCGGCATCGAACACCGACCAGTACAGCATCGAGTACTGCCGGCCCAGCGTCACGCTGCCCCACGGCCCGGCCAGCCCGACGTAGGACTGGCGGCCAAAGAGCCGGCCGCCCTGGCCGCTGGTGCCTTGGTCGGGCGCAAAGCCCATCTCCAGCGTGAACACGCCGCGCAGCCCGCCGCCCAGGTCCTCGCTGCCGCGCACGCCGACCCGCGAGGGCAGCGTGCCGGTGTTGCTGGGCATGCGCGTGAGGCTGCCGCGGCCGTTGACGTTGCTGACCACTTCCAGGCCGGCGTCAACCAGGCCGTAGAGGTTCACGCCCGGCGCAGGCGCGGGCTGGGCCTGTGCGGCCAGGGCGCTGGCGCCCAGGAGGGCGGCGGCGGCCCGGGAAAGCCGGGGCAGTCGGGAAAGGGTTCTGGCTGGTGTCTTCATGGCGGTCTTGTCTCCTGGTCGTTGGTGTTTTCAGAGGGCTGGGGCTACAGCTGCCGCGCCGCGCTTGCCGCGGCGTTGCAGGGGTCGGGGGCGGGGCCGGGGTCAGCGCGGCGCCATGCGCAGCGCGCCATCGAGGCGGATCACTTCGCCGTTGAGGTGGCCGTTGGTCACGACGTGGCAGGCCAGCGCGGCAAACTCCTCGGGCTTGCCCAGGCGCGGCGGAAACGGAATGCTGGCGGCCAGCGACTGCTGCACGGCCTCGGGCAGCTCCTGCATCAGCGGCGTGGCAAACAGGCCCGGGGCCACGGTGCACACGCGGATCGCGTGCTGCGCCAAGTCGCGCGCCATGGGCAGCGTCATGCCGGCCAAGCCGGCCTTGGACGCGCTGTAGGCCTGCTGGCCCACTTGGCCATCGAACGCCGCCACCGAGGCGGTGAACAGCATCACCCCGCGCTCGCCGTCCTCCAGCAGCGCCAGCTTGGCGCAGGCGGCGGCAAAGACCCGGCTGACGTTGTAGGTGCCGATGAGGTTGATGCCGACCACGCGCGCAAAATCTTCGAGCGGCGCGGCGCTGCCGTCGCGCTGCACGATGCGCTTGGCCGAGCCGATGCCGGCCACGTTCATCAGGATGCGCGCCGGCCCGTGCGCGGCGGCGGCCTGCGCGATGGCGGCGCTGACGCTGGCCGGGTCGGTGATGTCGCAGGGGCAGGCCACGGCGCGGCCGTGGCCGAACGCTTGGTTGAGCGCGGCGGCCACCTGCGCGGCCCGTTCGGCGTTGCGGTCGAGCACCGCCACGTTGGCGCCCAGGCGCACCAGTTCGCGTGCGGTGGCCTCGCCCAGGCCCGAGGCGCCGCCGGTCACCAGGGCCGCTTGTCCTTGAATCTGCATGGTGGGTGTCCTTTGTGGGTGGCGGCCGGTCAGGCGCCGGGCGTCAGGATGCCGGGCGCCGTGCCGTCGTGCAGCGCCTGCACCAGCGCGTCGCGGTGCTTGAGCACGGCGCGCTGGTTGATCGAGCCCTTGTCGGTGATCTCGCCCTTGTCCAGCGAAGGCGGCTCGGCCATCAACAGGGCGCGGGCCACGCGGCTGGCGCTGCCCGTGGCCGCGCGGGCCAGTTCGTCCAGCACGGCCTCGATGCGCTGGCGCACCGCCGGGTGCGCCACCACCTCGGCCCAGGGCGCGTCCGGCCCCAGACGGCTGACCTCGCGGCAGGCCGGCGAGGGAAACAGCAGCGCACCCACTTCGTTGCGGTTCAGGCCGGTAATGACCGCGTCCTGGATGTAGGGCGCGCCGGCCACGACGATCTTGGCGCGCATGGGGCCGACGCTGACGAAGGTGCCGGTGGAGAGCTTGAAGTCCTCGGCAATGCGCCCGTCAAACGCCAGGCCGCGGTGGATGTCGTGCTCGTCGATCCACTTCACCGCATCGCCCGTGCACAGGTAGCCTTCATCGTCGAAGGCGTCGCGCGTGGCGGCGTCCGAGCGCCAGTAGCCCGGCGTGACGTTGGGGCCGCGGTAGCGCACCTCGGTCTTGCCGTCCACATCGACCAGCTTGAGCACCATGCCGGGCACGGGCGCGCCGATGTGGCCCGAGCGCACGTCCGGGCTGTTGATGAACATGGCCGAGGGCGCCGATTCGGTCATCCCCAGGCCGGTGGCCATGACGATGCGCTCGCCGATGGCCGCTTCCTGCGTGGCGTGCAGGCTGTCCCACACGGGCTGGGCCAGGCCGGCGCCAGAATAGAAGAACATGCGCACCCGCGAGAGCAGCTTGTCGCGCAGCGCGGTGTCGGTCTTCATGGCCTGGGCGATCATCTCGAAGCCGGTCGGCACGTTGAAGTAGACGGTGGGCGCGATCTCGCGCAGGTTGCGCAGCGTCTCGCCAATGTGCGCGGCGGTGGGCTTGCCGTCGTCGATGTAGAGCGTGCCGCCGTGCTGCAGCGTCAGGCCGAAGTTGTGGTTGCTGCCGAAGGTGTGGTTCCAGGGCAGCCAGTCCACCAGCACCGGCGGCGCCTCGGCCAGCACGGGCAGCGACAGCGTGATCTGCTGCAGGTTGGCGCACCACATGCGCTGTGTGTTGATGACCGGCTTGGGCATCTTGGTCGAGCCGCTGGTGAACAGGAACTTGACGATGGTGCCGGGGCCGGTGGCGTGCATGGCGGCGTCCACGGCCGGCGTGGCGGCAGTGGCGCGCAGGCTTTCAAACGCGGTGGCCTCGCGCCCCTGGAGCGCGCCCTGGGCCAGCACCACCTCGACGCCGGGCGCCACGGTGGCGGCGATGGCGCGGCCAAAGCGCACGCCATCGCTGGCAAACACCAGGCCGGGCGTGAGCGTGTCGATGGCGTGGCGCAGCTTGTCGTGGTCCTGGCTGAGGGTAGCGTAGGCGGGCGACAGCGGGCAGTAGGGCACGCCGGCGTAGAGGCAGCCCAGTGCCAGCTGGGCGTGCTCCAGCGAGTTTTCGCTGAGCACCAGCACCGGGCGCTCGGCGTTCAAGCCCCGGTCGAGCAGCGCCTGGCCGATGCGGCGCGCGGCGTCCAGCGCCTGGGCGTAGCTCAGGTGCTGCCAGTCGCCGGTGCTGCCGTCGGGTTGCTGCGCGCGGCGGGCCAGAAAACTGCGCTCGGGCGCGGCCTCGGCCCAGTGCACCAGGTAGTCGGTCACGCGCCGGGCGAAGGCGCCCAGGGGCAGTTCGGCCTGCAGGTAGCGCACGCCCGGCGCGCCTTCGCGCAGGCTGACGCGGGTGACGCCGAAGTTCACGGGGCGGTAGCGAGTCGGGGCGGGGGGCAGGGCGCTCATGGGGGTGTCCGGTGCGGGGCGTGGGGAAATAGCGAGGGTCGAGAGCGGCGAATGCGCAAGCGGGCGGGCTTCAGTCCTGCTTGCGCACCTTGGCGGCGCGGCCTTCGAGGAAGTCGGCCAGGCGCGACTTGGCCTCGGGCGCACTCTGGGCGATGGCGGCCATCAGCGCCTCGGTCATGTAGCCCTGGTCGGCCGGCTGCTCGGCGATGCGCGGCAGCGCGTGGACCAGCGCGTAGTTGGTCAGCGGGGCGTTCTGCGCGATGCGCTTGGCCAGCGCCATCGCCTTGTCGAAGGCCGTGCCGGCGGGCACCAGGTACTGCGACAAGCCCACGCGCTCGCCCTCCTGGGCGTCGTACACGCGGCCGGTGAGCATCATGTCGGCCATGCGCGCCGCGCCGATCAGGCGCGGAATGCGCACCGCGCCGCCACCACCCACGAAAATGCCACGCGAGCCCTCAGGCAGCGCGTAGAACGTGGTGTCGTCGGCCACGCGGATGTGGCAGGCGCTGGCCAGCTCCAGCCCGCCGCCGACCACCGCGCCGTGCAGCGCGGCCACCACCGGCACCGGGCCGAACTGCACGCGCTCCAGCGCGGCATGCCACATGCGCGAGTGGCGCAGGCCGGCGCCGGCGTCGCGCTCGGTGAGCTCGCTCAGGTCCAGGCCGGCGCAAAAGTGCGGGCCGTCGCCGTCGATCACCGCTGCGCGCACGGTGGCGGGCAGTTGCTCGAAACAGTCGCGCAGCGCCAGCACCAGGCCGTCGGACAGCGCGTTGCGCTTGGCCGCGCGCGTCAGCCGCACGACGGCGACTTCCTGTTCGTCGCCGCAGATTTCAAGTTGGAGGTCGGGATGGGTCATGGTTGATGTTCCTCAATGGTTAAAATTATGGTTATAAAATATAACCAGTTCAAGCAAGCGGCGGCGCTATTTTCTGGGTACTTACCCTAGTGCCGGCCGCCGGCGGACCGGCCCACACTTCACTTCAACGGAGACAAACCATGGACTTTGACAACCTGATCGCAGTGGACATCCACACCCACGCCGAGGTGAGCTGCTGGAACCCGTTCGACAACTACGGCGAGGAGTACGACCGCGCGGCCGACAAATACTTCAAGAACGGCCGGCGCCCAACCATTGCCGAAACCGTGGCCTACTACCGCGAGCGCAAGATCGGGCTGGTGATGTTCACGGTGGACGCCGAGTCCAACATGGGCCGCCGGCGCATTCCGAACGAGGAGATCGCCGAGGCGGCCAAGGCCAACAGCGACATGATGGTGGCCTTTGCCAGCATCGACCCGCACAAGGGCAAGATGGGCGCGCGCGAGGCCGAGCGGCTCATCAAGGCGCACGGCGTGCGCGGCTTCAAGTTCCACCCGACGGTGCAGGCCTTTCACCCCTACGACAAGATGGCCTGGCCGATCTACGAGGTGCTCAACGCCTACAAGATGCCGGTGATCTTTCACACCGGCCACAGCGGCATCGGCTCGGGCATGCGCTGCGGCGGCGGCCTGCGGCTGGAGTACAGCAACCCCATGCACCTGGACGAGGTGGCCATCGACTTTGGCGACATGCAGATCGTCATGGCGCACCCGAGCTTTCCGTGGCAGGACGAGGCCCTCTCGGTGGCCACGCACAAGCCCAACGTCTGGATCGACCTGTCGGGCTGGAGTCCGAAGTATTTCCCCAAGCAGCTGGTGCAGTACGCCAACAGCCTGCTCAAGGACCGGGTGCTGTTCGGCTCGGACTACCCCCTCATCACGCCCGAGCGCTGGATGAAGGATTTTCAGGAGGCCGGCTTCAAGCCCGAGGTGATGCCCGGCATCCTCAAGGGCAACGCCATGCGCCTGCTCGGAATGGGCCCGGCTTCGTCCTGACGCCATCGGGCAGCGCTGCCCGGCCCCGGCGCGGGCTCGGTGGCCAGGCCCTGAGAGGCGCGCCGCCCTTCAGGCGCCCGGCGTGAACGGCGCAAAGCCGATCCGGCACGGATGCGACCGCCTGCGCGCGAGCACCTGCCCGCGGCTGGGCGGCACGCAGCCCTGCTGCATCACGCACAGGCTGGCGCTGGCCACGGCATGGGCCACGATGCGGCGTGCCGGCGCATCGGCCAGCGCGTGCAGCGCCAGCCCCGCGTCTTTTTCCTCTTCCAGCAGCAGCGCCGTCAGCAGCCCGGCCAGGAAGCAGTCGCCCGCGCCCACGGTGTCGACCACGTCCACCGGGCCGGCTTCGCAGGCGTGCCAGACGCCGCGGCGGCTGAGCAGGCAGGCGCCTTGCCCGCCCAGCGTCAGGGCCATCAGCTGCGCGCCGGTGTCGTTCAGCAGGCCCCGGGCCTGCGCCAGCGGCGTGTCGCCAGCAATGCCCAGGTGGCCGAGGTCTTCGTCGCTGGCCTTGACCACGTCGGCCAGCGCCAGCGCGGCCAGCACATTGCGCCGGTAGGCGGCCCTGTCGGGCATGGCCGAAGGGCGCAGATTGGCATCGACCACCACCGTCTGCCCGGCTTGGCGGCAGGCGGCCAGCCAGGGCAGGTACACCGCCGCGTCCTCGGGCGCCAGCGCCAGGCAACCGCTGCACACCATGCGCAGCGTGGGCACTGCCGCGCACGAGGCCGTTAGCGCGGCGGCCGTCACGGCCCGGTCGGCCACGCCCTGGCGGTAAAAGGCGTAGTCGGGGTGGCCGTCCTCGCTCAGGGCCACGACCGCGAGGGCGGTGGGCTGGGGAACCGGCTCCGGCCGGGCAAGCCGCACCCCGTCGGCCGACAGTGCGCCGGCCAGTTGCCGGCCGAAGCGGTCGGCCGACAGCGGGTTGAGGTAGAGCGTGCCGATGCCCTGGCGGGCCATGGCGCGGGTGAAATTGAAGACCGAGCCGCCCGGGCAGGGCGTCAGAAGGCCGTCGGGCCGCCCGATCAGGTCCATCAAGGCCTCGCCGGCGGCCGCGACTTGCAAGTTTCTTTCAAGAATGTTCATACAAGACCATTTCAGGGCCATGGCCGCTGGCGCCAGGCCAAGGCGCGAAAGCGCCCGCCTGCACGCACAGCTTGGCTGTTTGAGCCTGGGGTCAAAAGAAAGCCTGCCGTCCAGGGTGCCGCGCCCGGTAGCGTGGATGGCGCTGCGCCGGCGCCCCCAACACCCGCCCGGCGCGGGGATCTTCAGCATGGCTTATGCGGCTGCTCAAGGCGATGCCACGCGCACGGCGCGGGGAGGCTCGCCGCCTCTTGCAAAAGCCTGGCTCAACTCAGCCTTGATGCTCATGGCGCCTGCCACGCTCAGGTGGTGCGCATCCCGGTAGAGCGAGACGCTTTCCTCGATGACCCGGCATTCCTGCGCGCAGAGCCAGGGCACCGGATCGACATACTGAAACCGCACATCGGGCTCAAATTCATCGACCAGCGCCAGAAACGGCGCGTTGGCCAGCCGCTCCTGGCTGGCCGACGAGCGCGCAAGTTTGCGGCCCGTGGCCGCCTCCAGCGCCAGCGCAGCCGGAACGCTCCTGTCGTAGGCCGGCATCTGCCCGATCAGCATCACGCTGCGCCCGTTCTGTGCCAGCCATTGCAGCGTGGTGCGCAGTCCGGCATGGGCGGCGGCCGGGCCGGCCACCGCTTCACCGCCAGCCGACATGATCCGCACCGGGCTGCCTTCACGGAAATAGTTGCGCCAGTAGCCGACCATGACCACGGTCTTGATTTGCGGATTGGCCAGCAGGTAGTCCTTGACCCGGGCCTGCACGTCGGGACAGGTCGGCCGCACCGCGTTGCCCACCTCAAACGCAGGCGCGCAGGCCAGGTAAGGCAAGAACACGGCGCGCGCGCCCCGCTCGCCCAGCACGTCGTGCAGCACCGGCGCAAGCGACACCAGGTGGCTGTCGCCCCAGAGGAGCATCTGCGGCTCGTCTTCGCCGGCACCGAGCAGGCAGGCGGCCTCGGGCGCCCGGTTGCTGCAGTGGTCATGCGGAACCAACGGCGTGCGCGCCTTGTCCAGGCTGAGCACCGTGGGCGAGAATCGGCCCGGGAACCCGCCCGCCAGCGCGCCGACCGTGCAAAAGAGGCCCAGCCCTGCCGCCAGCGCCGCCCACGAGGGCAGGGCCAGGCGCGACGGGGCGCCTGCGCTGCGCCGAAAGGGCTGCTCGATGAAGTGGTAGGACGCGCTGGCCACGAGCAGGCAAGCGAGCAGCAGCAGCGGCCAATAGCGCGAGAGCGACGCCATGCCGTTGGCGTACTGCGCCAGCACGATGATCGGCCAGTGCCACAGGTACAGCGAGTACGAGATCAAGCCAACATAGACCACGGGGCGCCACTGCAGCAGGCGCCCGGCCAGGGTCGGGCCGCTGCTGCCGGCGTGGATGAGAGCCGCGGCGCCCAGCACCGGCGCCAGGGCCGCCAAGCCCGGAAACACCGTCCCGTCGTCGTACAGCACGCAGGCCAGCACGATGGCGGCCAGGCCGCCTGCGGCCAGGGCTTCGCGCGCCAGGCGTGAGCCGATGGCCGGCAGCACGCCATAGGCCAGCAGCGAGCCGGCCAGAAGCTCCCAGGCGCGAAATGGCGAGAGGAAAAACGCTGCGGTGCGGTTGCCCTTGGCCAGCATGACGGCACCCACGAGCGAGACTGCGGTGCCCGCGAGCAAAATCCACAGCATGCGCTTTTTCCAGTACCGGTGGCACACCAGCAAAAACACAGGAAACAGCAGGTAGAACTGCTCCTCCACCGCCAGCGACCAGGTGTGCAGCAGGGGGTCGAGCTTGCTCTCGGTGGCCTCAAAATAGCCCGACTGCTGGCGCCACAGCAGCAGGTTCGAGCCGAACAGCAAGGTGGCCAGCGCAGCGCGCAGCGCAACCAGGTAGTCGCTGGGCAGCAGCAGCGCGTAGCCCGCCGCCAGCGTAGCCGCCAGCACGGCAAAGAGGGCGGGAAAGATGCGCCGGGCCCGCCGCTCGTAAAACCGGGCAAAGGTAAAGCGCCCCTCGCCGATCTCCTGGGCAATGATGCGGGTGATCAGGTAGCCCGAGATGACAAAAAACACGTCCACGCCCACGAAGCCGCCGGGCATGAGCGCCGACGAGAGGTGGTTGAGCACGACGGCGAGCACCGCCACGGCGCGCAGGCCGTCGATGTCGGCTCGGTAAGAGGTCAAGGCCATGGCAGGCGGCTCCCTGGAATTTTTTTATTTGGATGCAATAAACAAAGCTCAACATTAGCACCGTAACAGGTTGCATAGAAGGCGTTTTACTTCACATAGGGGTGCCGACACGCACTTGGCCCCTGAACATGCAAGGAGTAAAAAAAGCAACAACACGCAAGCTGGCGGAAATTGCTTGTCTGGTCACCGGCTGCCGGCAATGGCCTGGCTGTCTGGACGCGCCCATGCAGGCCAATGCCATCCTGCAGTGCGCCATGCAGGCGCGCGCCGCCTGGCCCGCAGGGGCATGCCCATGAGACAAGCCTGCAGGCGCTGCAGCCCACGGCCATTGCAGGCAGTTGCGATACGATGGACGCGGCCCCTCTGGGACACCTGCGCACGGTGCGCGCCATCGCATGTGGTGCGCCGTGCAATGGCGGCGGCGTCACCGTCCGCCATCGGCCAGGGACGCACGAGGGGCAGCGTCGGGCCGGGTGTCGTTGCAAGCCCGGCCGCAGAAGGGAAAGTCATGTCAAAAGACAGCGGTTCGCTCAAGGCCATCTTTTACGCGCTGGCAGCCAACGGCGGCATCGCGCTGGCCAAGGCCATTGCCGCCTTCTTCACCGGCAGTGGCGCCATGCTGGCTGAGGCGCTGCACAGCTTTGCCGACTGCGGCAACCAGGTCTTGCTGCTCGTGGGCATGCGGCAGGCAAGAAAAGCCCCGACGCCGGACCACCCGATGGGCTACGGGCGGGTGGTTTACTTCTGGTCGATGATGGTCGGTGTGCTGCTCTTCAGCATTGGCGGGCTGTTTTCGGTCTGGCACGGCATTGAGTCGCTGCACCGTCCCGAACCGGTGAAGTACCTGCTGCCATCCCTGGGGGTGCTGCTGGTCGCCCTGGTCCTGGAAGCCATCAGCTTGCGCGGCGCCTTGAAGGCGCTGGCTGCCGAGCGCGGCGACAAGAGCCTGTGGCGCTGGTTCCGGGAAACGCGCCAGTCCGAGCTTTTGGTGATCACGGGCGAGGACATTGCCGCCCTGGCGGGCCTGGCGCTGGCTTTTGTGGCGCTCGGCCTGACGGCCCTCACCGGCAACCCGGTGTTCGACGCGCTCGGTTCGATCGGGGTGGGGCTGCTGCTGATGGGCGTCTCGTTTGCCGTGACCACCGAGGTCAAGAGCCTGATCACCGGCGAGTCCGCGTCGCCGGAGATGCGCCGGGCCATCACCGAGTTCGTGGCCAGCCAGCCCGAGGTCGAGCGCATCGTCAACCTCATCACGTTCCAGCTGGGCGACAAGGTGGCCGTGGCCGTCAAGGCCAAGATGGCGCCAATGCCCAGTGCAGAGGCGCTGGTCAGCGCCATCGACGAGGTCGAGGAGCGCCTGCAGGCGCGCTTTCCCAGCCTGCACTGGTCGTTTTTCGAACCCGATGCGGGCAAGCCCAAGCCGCCTTCAGGCGCAGCTGCGCCCTGAAGCACTGCGTCTTTCCAGCCCATGAAGAATGGAGAAGCCAGTTCACGGGTTTATTTGTGCAAAGCGGTATTCCTGTTTCCCGTCGGGCGGCTTGGGCAGCCATTCGAATTCCCAGACGTTTCTGCCCGAAAAATAAAGCTGGAGTTTCTCGTCTTTCTCGGGGCTGAGGCGGTGGGCCCATACCACTGGCGCGTGGTCTATGTCGGGCGCGTTGTACACCAGTTCGTAATTGGTCGGATTTTGCGGCCCGTCTTTTACAAACACCAAATCGGGGCCCGGGCTGGCCTGGAGCTGCTGTTCAAGCTTGGGCCGGACCTCGTCGTAAACGATGGTGCAGCACACCGCCTGCACGGAAACATTGGCGAGCACGGGCTTGCCAAAGAGCAGCGACGAGACAGGCAGCACCAAGAGGGCCAGGGACGCAAACGGCATCGCACGCGTCAGAAAGAGCCCTGTCGGTGCGCGTGCGGGGCCGCAGGCTCTGAGCTGTTGAAAACCCCGCATCGTCAAGACCAGCAAGACAGGATAAAGCGGCGCAGTATATTGGGGGAAATTCCAGGTTTCAAGAAAATAACCCAGCAGAAAAAATACCAGCGTGAACAGTATTAAATAATCGCGCCTGGACACCCACAGGCCCGCCAGAAAGGCGATGGTCAGGGTGGGGCCGATATAAAAATTCCATGTGTGCAGCAGTTTGGCCACCACGCTGCGGGCCAGCAGCCGGGCAGAATTGCGGTAATGGTAGGTGGTGGCTTCGATGTCGTAATAGGCGCGAAAATAAGCCGGCCCCCGGTTTTGCGATTGGATGGGGGGCGACACCAGAAATGCGGGCGCGCTGGCATAGGTCTCGCGCTGCACGGTGTAGGGGCTTTTCAAAAGATTGCCCGTGGTCGCCGCGTTGTAGGACAGCAGCAGGCCACCGCCCGCACCCACCATCAGCATGACGGGCAGCGCAAACTTGACGGCGGCCATGCGTCCGGCCTGCCAGCCCGGCCTTGCCAGCCTGACGGGGCCGAGCCAGCGCGCCAGCAGGGCCACCCCCACGGGAACACAGAGCAAGAAGCCTTCGTAGGGGCGCGAGATCATCAGGATGGTGATGCCCAGCCCCATCACGACGCCGTCGCGCCAGCGCGGCTCCTTGAGGAGGCGCGCCAGGGCGCCAAAGACCAGCATGGCCCCCAAGGCCGTGAAAGCCCCGCCGTAGTAGGAGTTGATCCAGAAGCTGAAGATGCCGACGCGAACCGCCACCAGCATGCCGCCCAGGAACGCCATGGGCAGCGACACCCAGCCTTGAAGCATCCAGGTGGCCGCCATGCACATCAGCACCACGCTGATCCACACGCCAACCCAGGCATTGCCCGCCACCAGCAGCCCCAGAAAAAGCGGCGCGCCCCGGCCGGGAAAATACATCGACGCGTACGCCGGCAGCTGGTTGACGTAGTAGGTTTCGAAATGCTCCCAGAACAAATGCGTGGGGTTGGACAGCCGCCCCGCCATGAAGGTCTGGGCCTGAAGAAAAATGCTCTGCTCGTCAAAGATATAAGGCACCGGTGCGCCCAGCCAGGGCAATACCGCGGCGCGCGCCAGCACGGCAAAGGCGCCCACCGCCAGGATTTGCCGCACCGGATGGTGCGCTAGGCCGCCCAGGCGGTTTTCAACCCACTCAAAACCACGCCGGCCCACATGCGGCGCCTTCAAGGCCAAGGTTATAAAAATCGCGGTCAGCAATAACTCTGAAAACCCGAAAAGTCCGACGGTTCTTTCAAGCCACTGAACCGCGTTTTCAAGCCGCGGCGTCAATTGAGCCCCATCCAGGGATGGCGCATCGGTTTTAAGAATCCATTATTAATTTTCACGGAGAAACAATTGGTCATTTTGGCCTGTATTTTCTGTGGGTGTTGGAGGCGCACTGGCGGTGCAGGGGTTCGAGCTTGAAAGATTCCCTGCAGCCTTGCCTTGAGAAAACCAATGGCAGGAACTGAGTGCTTTGGGGCCATTTACATCTTTGCATGTATAGGCTGGCGGTACAAAAAATTCTGGCTTTCGGATTATGGTTACACAATAGTCCGTACGGCATCCCTGCATTTAAGCTTCAATGGCTGAAAAATGTTTTAGAGTTTATTTTGACGTAACATTTTTCCAGGGCATTTATACTTATTAAAAATATCAACGGGGGTTTTAAAGTTACACGTGGAAATAAATCAAATCGTAATTTCAGGCGACTGCCGAGAGAGGCAATCCGCACGGCATGAAAAGCCTGGGCTCGCTTGCCGGCGCCGCGGGTGCGCAGCGTGCAGTCTCCCTGCGTTGCCCACGGTCTTGAAGGCTCCAAAGGGAACCGGACGCGGGCGGTCCCTATAGTGAAAAACCCTCAACCACCCCAAGGAGCGTGCCATGCCCCAGTCAAGCATCGGATCAGGCCCAGGCGCTGACAACAACGAAAACCATCCGGGCGATGGAATGCCCAGCAAGACGATGGGCGCCGAAACCGGCGCGTCGCAAACCCCCGAACACCAGCAGTCGCAGCGCAAGCAAAACCCCATGGAGCCGGCAGAACCGGCAGCCCCGGCCGACGGCGCCACCGAAGCCGCGCTGAGCGCCTCAAGCCCGCTGTCGGGCGCGACCTTGGCAAGCCCCGATGCGGCCAATCCCGGCGGCTTTCCCGACGGGCCCAATGTTGCCCCCAGCCCGTGGGAAAAGGACGCCGCCCAAGGCAAGGGCTGAGAAGGCTCCGCACCCCGCTCCCAAACGCATGGCCCCCGCCTTCACGCAGGCGTGCCGGGCGTGCCGGCCGGCCGCGTGGCGGCACGCCGGGCAAGGCGCTCGAACTCGACCGTGTCGTGGCTGGAAAAGACCTCGATCTGCGCGCCGTGGTCGTGGCGCAGCTGGCGCAGCCTTTTCTGGTTGGCCAGCCGGGCCTCGCGGTCCTTTTCCATCAGCGTTTGGTAAAAGCGCAGGCCGGGCGTGCACCAGGGCCGCTGCAGGTCCATTTCATGGTGGTAAAAATAAGCGTCGCCCGCCAGCAGCAGCCATTTGCTGCCGTCGTGCAGCGCGATGCCGGCGTGGCCCAGGGTGTGGCCGGGCAGGGGAACCATCAGCACCTGGCACGGCAGGCCTTCCAGCGGCACCACCGACTTGAAACCGAACCAGGGCACCTGCGCTGCGGGGGCGCTGGCCGCGTGCAGCTTCCAGCGCGGCCGGCTTGACCACTGCTGGGGGCGAAAGCGCTGGCGGTCCAGCCAGCTGGCCTGGCGCGCCGCATCGGCCTGCTCGGCCTGCATCAGGTGCACCTGGGCCGCGGGAAAGTCGTCCAGCCCGCCGGCATGGTCGAAGTCCAGGTGCGTGAGGACGATGTGGCGCACATCGCTGGGCGCAAAGCCCAGCTGCTCGACCTGCCGCACGGCGGTCATTTCCTCGCGGAAGTCCGGGCTCAGCAGCGTCAGGAAAAACCCGCTCAGGCGGGCGCGGGGATGGCGCACATCCTCTAACCCCAGGCCAGTGTCCAGCAGCACCAGGCCGTCGTCGGTTTCGACGAGCAGGCAGTGGCAGCACAGCTGGCCCCGGCACAGCAGCGAGCCGGTCTGGCCGTCCATCAGGCGCCCGCCCAGCGGGCAGGTGGAAATGCAATTCAGGTGGTGGATGCGCATGGTAAAAAAACCGGTGAGGGGGTTGAAACGGTGCGCCGGGGTGCGGTGTCAAGCCAGGCCGAGCGCAGGCGAAAACGCGCGCCGCACCTCCGAGGCCCCGCGCAGGCTGGGCTCGATGGTGCGGGTGAACCACGACGGCTCGCCGCGCAGGAAATGCGCGTGCAGGTCCACCAGCCGGCCGTGGCGCTGGCCCAGCGTGGCGATCACCTCGTTGACGCGCCGGTGGTTGGCCCGGGCGATGGCGGCGTCCACGCCCAGGAAATTGCGCGTGTCGTCGCCAAAGGTCGGGTCGTAGACGTTGCCCAGCAGCACGGGGCGCAGCGGGAGGCGGGCGACAAACGCGCCGAGCGCGGCGGCAAAGGCGCGCAGCCCCGGCCCCCGGTCGGCGGCCAGGCCCTGCAGCAGGTCGTTGCCGCCGACGGTGACCAGCGCAGCGGCATGCCCGGGCGCCGGCCCGAGGCCGCGGGCCTGCGCGGCCAGGTCGCGCACCGTCGCGCCATCGACGGCGCGGTGTACCAGCTGCGCCGGGCCGCGGGCGCGCAAATCCTTACCGCGAAACTCGGGAAACAGCCCGTCGTCGTTGCGCACCAGCAACTGCCCCGGGTTGATGCCGTGCGCGTTGTAGCGGCCGCAGTCCAGGATCGAGTCGCCGAAGGTGTAGAGCACGAAACTGGCGGCCGGCGGCGGGCCTTGACCCCCCGCGGCCAGCAGGACGCTGGGCCAGGCTGCCGGCAGGCCCAGCAGGTGGCGGCGCCTGAAAGACACGCAAAAAGATGGCATGGGGCCGGCCTCCGCAAGCAAAACCCCATTGGACCGGTGCCGGCCAGCGCGCCGGTCAGCCTGCGCTGCGGGCCAAGGTAGGACAGATGCCACGGCGGGCGGGCAGGGCGCCGGCGCCGGCCGGGGCGGGCACCGGCTGGTCGCGGCCCGCCCCGGCCGGCCACAGCCGCTTCAAGCCGGATGCTATGCTTTCAATAGCATGGTGTGCACGCCAGGCGTTGGCTGCGGCCCATTCAGGCCTAAAAAGAAGCCTCAAGCTTCCACTGAAAACCCGGTGTCGAACGTGCCGCGCACGTCCAGCCGCTGCTTGACCAGGCCGGCCTCCAGGTAGAAGTCGGCCGTTCGCTGCTGGTCGGCGACGACCTGGGCGTCGATCGCCTGCCAGCGCGTGGCGCGGCGCTCGAACTGCAGGCGCGCCGCCTCGGCCGGGATGCCGATGACCTTGGCCAGGGCGGCGCCAAATTCGGCCGGGTGCCGGTACGACCACAGCTGCGCCCGCGCCGCCCGCAGCCTGAAGTCCTGCAGCAGGCTGCGCTTGTCGCGCAGGGCCGCTTCGGTGGCGGCCAGAAAGCTCAGCCCGCTCCACAGGCCGCGCCCGTTGACCAGCACCTTGGCGTGGCCGCCGGTCTCGGCCAGGGCCGTGTAGGGCTCCCAGGTGGCCCAGGCATCGACCGCGCCTTGCGTCAGCGCCAGCTTGGCGTCGGGCGGGGGCAGAAAGCGCAGGTCGATGTCCTCGGCCTTGAGCCCGACCGACGCGAGCGCCTTGAGCGTGACGAAGTGGCCGATCGAGCCCCGGTTGGTCGCCACGCTCTTGCCCTTGAGGCTGGCCGCACCCTTGAGCGGGGAATCGGGCGCGACCAGGATGGCCGTGCCGTAGGCGTCGGAGCGGTTGGCGGCAAACGCCTTGACCCGGCTGCCGGCGGCCAGCGTGAACAACAGCGGCGCATCGCCGATCGGCCCGAAATCGACCGCGCCGGCGTTCAGCGCCTCGGCCAACGGCGCGGCGGCCGGGAACTCGGACCACTTGATGTCGTAGGGCATGTCCTTGAGCTCGCCGGCCGCTTCGAGAAGCGCGCGCAGGCCGCCTTTTTGGTCCCCGGCGCGCAGCAGCGGCCGGGGCTGGGCATGGCCGAACAGCGGCGACAAGGCCGCGCCGGCGAGGGCGGCAGAAGCAAGGGTGTGGAATTGACGTCGTTGCATGGTGTGTAGAGGCCTGGCCTGGTGGGTCATGCCGCGGCCGCGATGGCCGGGCGCTTGCGGGCGATCAGCGCGCGCGTGAGCGGAATGAGGCTGCGGCCGTAGTCGGTGGCGTCCTCCAGCGGGTCGAAGCCGCGGATCAGGAAGGTGCCGATGCCCAGGTCGTGGTAGTCCAGCAGCGCATCGGCCACCTGCTCGGGCGTGCCCACCAGCGCCGTGGAGTTGCCCTTGGCGCCGGTCAGCGCGGCCATGCCGGTCCACAGCCGCTTGTCCAGCCGCACGCCCTGCGCGGCGGCGGCCAGCAGGCGCTGCGAGCCGGCATTGGCCGGGCCGGCGGCGCTGCGCACGAAGCCGCTGCGCGGCGCCAGGTCGCGGGCGCGCTCCAGGATGGCATCGGCCCGGGCCCAGGCCTTTTCCTCGGTGTCGGCCAGGATGGGGCGCAGCGACAGGCTGTAGCGCGGCGTGCGGCCGTGGCGCGCCGCCGAGGCGTTCACCCGGGCGGTGATCTCGCGCACCTGCGCATGGGTTTCGCCCCACAGCGCGTAGGTGTCGGCATGGCGGCCCGCCACGTCGATGGCCGCGTCCGAGGCGCCGCCGAAGTACACCGGCAGGCCCCGGCCGCTGACGGTGCGCACGGCCGAGCGCACGCCCTCGAAGTGGTAGTACCGGCCATGGTGGTCGAACGGCTCGGTCTGCGTCCAGGTCTTGCGCACCACGTCCAGGTATTCGCTGGTGCGGGCGTAGCGCTGGTCTTTGGTGAGGTAGTCGCCGTCCTGTTTCAGCTCGGCATCGTCCCCGCCGGTGATGATGTGCACCGCCGCGCGCCCGCCGCTGAACTGGTCGAGCGTGGCGAACTGGCGCGCCGCCAGCGTGGGCGCCGTGAAGCCGGGCCGGTGCGCCACCATGAAGCCCAGGCGCTCGGTGACGGAGGCGGCGTGCGCGGCCACCAGCAGGCTCTCGGGCGAGTCGGCGTGAAAGGCGATGAGGGCGCGGTCAAAGCCCGCCTCCTCGTGCGCCCGCGCCACCTGCCCGACATAGGCCACGTCGATGACGGGGCCCTGGGGCGGGTGGATCTCGGACGCCTGGCGCGTGTTGATGAAACCGATGAACTCAACGGACATGAAGGACTCCTGGGTTGGTGGCAAGAAAAGGGGTGAGAGGCGGCCGCCTAGATGCCGAGCGCGCGGCGCCCGGCGGCCAGGTGCACGCTGTCGTCCTGGGGCGTGTGCACGCGGCCGCACAGCACGTCGCGCAGGTGGCGCTCCAGCGGGTTGCTGCGGCTCAGGCCGTGGTTGCTGCTCAGCGAGAGCGCCGCCTCGACGGCGCGCACGGCGTTGTGGGTGGCGATGGTCTTGAGCAGGCCGCTGTCCACGGCGGACACGGGCACGCCGGCATCGATGTCGCGCGCCAGGCCGGCAAGGAGCCGCTCGTTGGCCAGCAGCAGGCCTTCGAGCTGGCCGACGGCCTCCTGCGCGCGCGGCAGGCTCGCCAGCGCCGCGCCCAGGCTGGCGGGTTTGCGCTGGTGCAGGAATCCCACCACCCAGTCGCGCGCGGCCCGGGCCACGCCGGTGTAGAGCGCCCCCAGCAGCACCGTCATGTCGGCCTGCAGGCCGGGGTCGCCGCCGGCCCAGCCGTGGGGCGGGCGCAGCTCGAGCGCATTGCCGGCGTCGATCAGGACGTCCTCGAAAATCACGTCGTGGCTGCCGCTGGCGCGCAGGCCCAGGTGGTCCCAGGTCTGGACGATGCGCGTGCCCGGCAGCCCGGCCGGCACCAGGAAGGCGCCCACCCGGGGCTCGGCCTCGTCGGTGCGCGCCCACACCGCGTACCACGCCAGGACGGGCGCGCCCGTGCAATAAATCTTGTGGCCCGACAGGCGCCAGCCCTGGGGCGTGCGGCGCGCCAGCGTGGCGGGCAGCCCGCCGCGCGCCGGCGAGCCCAGCTCGGGCTCCACGCGCAGCGAATTGACCAGCGAGACCCCCTGGGCGGCCTGGTGCACCAGCCGGCGCGCCAGCGCCTCGGGCCAGCGCCCGCCGGGGCGGCCCATGCTGCGGTGCTGCAGGTACTGCATGGCCAGCACCAGCGCCGTGGCCGCGTCGCCCTGGCCGATGGCGCCGATCACCTCCGCCAGCTGCGCCAGCGTTGCGCCCTGGCCGCCCAACTCGCGCGGCGCGGCCAGCGTCAGCAGCCCGGCCGCATGCAGCTGCGCGAAATTCTCGAACGGAAAGCTCGCCTCGCGGTCATGCCCGGCAGCGCGCACAGCGAACTGCGCCGCCAGCGCGTGCGCCGTCTGGCCCCAGGTCAGCGGCGCGTTCATCGCCGCACCCCGGGCGGCAAGGGCGCGCGGACGGTCGCCGGGGCGGCTTGGCGCGGGCGCCGCGCATCCGCAGAAGCGGCGTGCGCGGCAAGGAAGGACGGCAGGGCAGCAGGCATGGCTGGGCTTTCAGGGTGGGATGAATACGGGCAAACGAAAACTGTGGCAGGGGGCAGCGGGCGGGCCGTTCAAGCCGCCTTGCGCGCGGGTGCCAGGGCCTGCTGCGCGCGCTCGGCGACCTTGCGGCGCACCAGCGGCAGCAGCTCGCGCCCGTAGGCCAGCGCGTCGGGCAACGGGTCGAAGCCGCGCAGCAGGAAGTTGGTGATGCCCAGGTCGTGATACTTGAGCAGCGCGTTGGCCACCTGTTCGGGCGTGCCCACCAGCGAGGTGGAGTTGGAGCGCCCGCCGGTCTCGCGTGCAACCGCCGTCCACAGCCGCTCGTCCACGATGTCGCCCTTGGCCGCATCGCGCAGCAGGCGGCGCGCGCCTTCGCTTTGCAGCGTGCCGCCCCGGGCAAAGCCCTGCTCGACGCGCAGGCGCCGGGTAGCCTGCAGAATGCGGTCGGCCTTGGCCCAGGCCTCTTCTTCGGTTGCGCCCAAAATGGGGCGAAAGGAGATGCTGAACGCGACACTGCGGCCATGGCGGGCCGCCTCGGCGCGCACGCGGCGCACCAGCTCGCCCGCCTGCGCCAGCGACTCGCCCCAGAGCGCGTACACGTCGGCATGCTTGCCCGCGACCTGCAGCGCCGGGGCCGAGGCGCCGCCGAAGTAGATCGGCACGCAGGGTGCCTGCAGCGGCCGGACCTCGGACCAGGCGCCCTTGACGCGGTAGTGGGCGCCATCGTGGTCGAAGGGCCGGGTTTCGGTCCAGACGCGGCGCAGCAGCGTGAGGTACTCGTCGGTGCGGGCATAGCGCTGGTCGTGGTTCAGGAAGTCGCCGTCGCGCTGCTGGTCCTCGTCGGAGCCGCCGCTGATGCAGTGCACCGCCACGCGCCCGCCGGTGTAGTGGTCCAGCGTGGCCAGCTGGCGCGCCGCCAGCGTGGGCGCCACGAAGCCGGGCCGGTGCGCCAGCAGGAAGTGGATGCGCTGCGTGCTGGCGGCGGCATAGGCCACCGTCAGGAGCGTGTCGGGGCTGGAGCCGCTGGCCGGCACCAGGATGCGGTCGAAGCCGGCATGCTCGTGCGCCTGGGCAAAGGCGCGCACATAGGCCGGATCGACCGCCGGGCCTTGGGCGGCAAGGGTTTCGGACACTTCGCTGGGCTGGATCATGCCGATGAACTGCACACTCATGAAAAAATTCCTTTGGGTCAAGGCGCCGAGGTGGCGCGGCAGGGCCCACGATAGGCCCGATGGCCCGGCGCTCCAACGAAGAAAACCGCGTGTCCAAACTCGGTTTTGGCATGAAGCGCCGCGGCGTTGGCGACCCAGCCGCCGCCGGCCGCGCCGCGCCTGCGGGGCTGGCCTTCAGGGCCCTCCATGCCGGCAGCACGCTATCAAAAACATAGCTACAGGTGCAGGCGGAGACTGGGCAAGGATGCTAAAACCCTTGAAATGCGATGGCCCGGGGCGCCCCCGGGCCGGCTCAGTGCGCGAAGCCGCCGCGCACGGGGCGCACAGGCTCGGCATCCATGCGCCGGATCAGCCCGTCCAGGCCGTCGGCCGCGGGCGCCGCCACGCCCGGGGCCGGGCGGGCCTCCGAGCGGCAGACCAGGTCGTCTTCGGACCAGCCGGCCCGGCCCGGCCTGCCCACGGCGCGCAGCCAGCCCTGGCGGTCCACCATGACCTGGTGGCCGGGCAAGGCGTCAAGCGCCACGCCCAGCACCAGCGCCAGCGCGGCCCGCGCGGCCGCGCCGGCCATCTCGCAGTCCGGGCCGGGCGGGGCAGGCGGGGCGCCCGACAGCGGCAACGGCAAGGCCAGCTGCAGCGTCACCAGGCGCGGGTCGTCGGCCGGGGCCGGCGCACCGGCCAGCGGCACCTCGAGCCGCACGCGCTGGCCCGCCAGGCTGCGCGCGGTGCGGCGGTTGCCGCGCAGGCAGCGCACCGGGCCGTCGGGCAGGCGCACCGGCTGCGCCCAGGCGCCCGATTCCCGCAGCGTCTGGCCGGCCGCCTGCGCCTGCAAGAAATCGAGCAGCTCCCAGACCTGCACGTCGCTCGGCTGCCCGCCCAGGCCCGGCATGGTCGGGCGGCCGTCCCGGCCGGCCAGGCCGTGGCGCACGCGCCAGAACAGCTCGCCCTCCATGCGCTTCCAGAGCAGCGAGCCGTTGAGCGTGGGCGGCCACATCCCCAGGGCGGACGCCTGGGGCCCTTCGCCGCGCCCGTCGGCGCCGTGGCAGCGCAGGCATTGCTGCGCGTAAAGGTGCTGCCCGCGCACGATGCCCTCGGCCGTGAAGCCGCTGGGCGAGGCGTGAAAACTGGTGGGCGTGGCCGGTGCGAGCAGCAGGCCGGCCTGCGGCCAGGGCGCCAGCAGCAGCGCGGCCAGCGCCAGCGCGCCCAGGGCCGGCCGGGCGCGGCGCCAGAAAAGCGCCAGGGCCAGCGCCAGCACGGCCAGCGCCAGGCACGCCAGCGAGGCGGCGACGCGGCGCGCATGGCCGGCGTCCAGCGCCAGCATCTCGCCGGCGATGCGCCAGGCAAACGGCCAGGCGGGCTGGCCGTGGAGGTCGGGCGCCAGGCCCAGCGCATGCAGCGCGGCGCGCAGGGCCAGCTGCGCCTGCTGCAGGCCGGCCAGCAGGTCGCCCGGCCAGCCCGGGGGCAGCAGCCCGTCCATCTCAAGGGGCCCCAGGCCGGCCCGCCGCCTTGGGGCTCACCAGCTCGCATCCAGCCCGAGCAGCGCCAGCGCCTCGTGGCGCAGCGCGGCCAGGCGCGGATCGCCCCGGTGGCGCGGGTAGGGCAGGTCGTTGACCAGCACCTGCTTGATGCGCGCCGGCCGCTCGGAGAACACCACCACGCGCTGCGCCATGAACAGCGCTTCTTCCACGTCGTGCGTGACCAGCAGCACCGAAAAGCCGGCGCTGCGCCACAGGTTGACCAGCTCGGTCTGCATCGACAGGCGCGTGAGCGAGTCCAGCTTGCCCAGCGGCTCGTCGAGCACCAGGAGGCTCGGGTCGTTGACCAGCGCCCGCGCCAGCGCCACGCGCTGGGCCATGCCGCCCGAGAGCTGGTGCGGGAACGCCTTGGCAAACGGCTGCAGCCCGACCAACTTCAGCGCCTCGTCCACGCGGTGGCGCTGCGCGCCGAGCAAGCCGCGCGCCTGCAGGCCGAGCGCCACGTTGTCCTGCACGGTGCGCCACGGAAACAGCGTCGGGTCCTGGAACACGACGATGCGCGACGGGTCGGGCCGGGTGATGGGCGCGCCGTCGTGCAGCAGCTCGCCGGCCGTGGCCGGCTCCAGCCCGGCCACCAGGCGCAAGAGCGTCGATTTGCCGCAGCCGCTGGGCCCGAGCAGCGCGACGAACTCGCCCGGCGCAATCGACAGGTCCAGCCCATCGATCACCTGCAGCGCGCCGCCGGACAGCGCGAACCAGTGGCTGACGTTGCGCACGTCGATGCGCGCGCCTTGCGGCGCCAGGGCGGCGGCGCCTGCCTCCGGCACGGGGATTGAAGCGGCGCTCACCATTTGACGACCCCTTTCTGCCAGGACAGCACCCGGTCGCGCAGCAAAAACAGCACCGTGATGACGCTGGAAAACAGCAGCGCCATCAGCAGCAGCGCGCCGTACATGTTGGGGTAGCTGGCCCAGCCCTGCGCCCAGGTGAGGTACCAGCCCAGGCCGGACTTGACGCCCAGCATCTCGGCCACCACCAGCGTGGCAAAGGCATGGCCCAGCCCCATGAACAGGCCGACGAACACCTGCGGCAAGGCCGCCGGAACCGCCACGCGCAGCACCAGGAACCCCGGCGAGGCGCCCAGGGTGCGGGCCACGTCGTAGTAGCTGCGGTTCACGCCGGCCACGCCCGACCAGGTGAGGATGGCCACCGGAAAGCCCGTGCCCAGCGCGATCAGGAACACCGCCGTGGACCAGCTCGACGGGAAAAAGTAAAACGAGATCGGCAAGAGCGCCGTGGTCGGCAGCGGCCCCAGCACGCGCAGCACCGGGTGGATCCAGTAGCTTGCCCGGCGCGACCAGCCGATCAGCACCCCCACGAGAAAACCCGTCGCGGCGCCCAGCGCCACGCCGATGGCCAGCAGCTGCAGGGAATTGCCCGCGCTGTCCAGGAGCCGCGCCCAGTCGGTGACGTACACCTCGATCAAGCTTTGCGGCGGCGCAAAGAACGGCGGCGGCAGCGTGCCGAGCTTGGCCGTGAAGGTTTCCCACAGGGCTAGCCCGGCGGCAAAGGCGACCAGCCACGGCCCGGCCGGACGCAGGCGCGACGCGAGCGGGGCGGCCGGCCCCGGCACCAGGGCGAGCGCCGCCAACGCGGCGGCCACGCCCAGCGCCAGCCAGGCGAACTCCTGGGTGTAGGCCCAGTCGCTGAAGCCCACGGGCTTGTTCGGCCACAGCTGCGTGAGCAGGCCCAGCGCCAGCCAGGCCAGCGCGGCGGCCAGGCCGGTCCACCACAGGGCCGGCGCGGGGCGTGCCGTGGGTTGCAGCGGGCCGGACGCCGGCCGGGCGGCGCGGCGCGGCGGCAGCGTGGGCGCCGGTGCATGGGCGCCGGGCGACAGGATGTTTTCAGCAAGGCTCATGGGGCCATCTCCTCAAAATCTCAGGCCAGCACGTCGACGGTGACATGCTCGGCAAAGCGCGCGGCATCGGTGCCCGGCTTGAGCACGCCCACCAGCTTGAAGTCGCGGGCGTAGAACTCGACCTCCTTCTTCAACGCCAGGCCGCTGGGGTGGTTTCGGTGCGTGAGCGTGCCCAGCACGGCGCGCAGGTCCTCAAGGGGCACCTTGGAGTAGGGGCTGTAGATGCGGGCGGTCTCGTTCGGGTAGTCGGCCACGAACGCCGAGGCCTCGTTGATGGCGCGCACCAGGGACGCCACCAGCGCCCTGTCGGCGCGGATCAGCTTGCCGCCCACGCCGACCACGCAGCAGGTCTTGGCCGCGTACTCGCCCGAGAGGTTGGTGGCCAGCTCGACCAGCCCCTTGGTGCGCCGCTCGATCAGGAACAGGTTGGGGTCGCCGTCGGCAATGGCCTGCGCCTCGCCCTTTTCCACCGCCAGGCCGAGCATGTCGGCCGGGAACTGGCGCCAGGCCACGTCCTTTTCCGGGTCCAGCCCGGCCTTGGTCAGCAGCACGGCAAAGAAGTTCTTGCCCGGGCTGTTCAGGTCGGACACGGCAATCGTCTTGCCCTTGAGCTTGGCGATGCTGGTGATGCCGGCCGGCGCGTAGCCCACCAGGCGCGAGCAGCCGCCGTGGCTGCTGCCGACCAGCTTGACGTCCAGCCCCGATTCGAGCGGCTTGATCCAGCGGTGCACCATGCCCACGGCGGCGTCGGCCTTGCCGGTGGCGATGGTTTCCAGCAGCTGGTCGGTCGAGCCGGCGAAGTTCACCAGCTCGACCTTGAGGCCGTGCTTTTCAAAAAATCCCCGCTCCATGGCCACCGGCACGGCCGACAGGCAGACCGCGCCCGCATTCCAGGCCAGCTTGAGGTTGCGCAGCGGCTCGCCGGCCAGCACGCGGCTGCCTGCCATGGCGGCCGCGCCCATGGCCCCGGCGGCGCCGGCGGCGCGCAGCCAGTGGCGCCGCGACAGGCCGTGCACGCCGGCGCCGGGTGTGAGAAATCGATTCGTGGTGAACATGCCAGCCATCCTTTTCTTGAAATTGACCGACCGGCACGCACACGCTGCGCACCGTCGATGGCTGCATTGAAAAGAATCCGGGCCGCCAGGGGAAAGAATAAAAACAGGGATGCTTATGCGAAAGATTCAGCACCCGCGCCTGCCGGATCGGTTGCAATGAAGTCCCCGGTTCTTCCCCGCAACCCCTTGAGCGGCCCGCCGTTTCACCCACCCGTTTTTATGAACATCCTCCCATTGCCCGATGCCGGCCGCCGGCTCGACCATTTCGTGGCGCAGTTCTCCGCTCTGCTGGACGAGCGGCCGGCCGAGGCCGACCTGCTGGCGCGCGGCGGCGCGCTGCTGGCCGCGCTCGTCGCCCGCGACGACTGGCTGCCCGCCGCCTTCGCCCGTCCGCGCCCCGAGCGCTACCAGCAGTACGCGCTGCATGTCGATGCGCGGGCGCGCTTTTCGGTGGTGAGCTTTGTCTGGGGGCCGGGCCAGGCCACGCCGATCCACGACCACACCGTTTGGGGGCTGATCGGCCTCCTGCGCGGCGCCGAGCGGTCGCAGGCCTATGTCCGCAGCGCCGGGGGGCGCTGGCAGCCCCGGGGCGCGCCCGTCACGCTGCTGCCGGGCCAGGTCGAGGCGGTTTCGCCGCGCATCGGCGACGTGCACCGCGTCAGCAACGCGCTGGCCGGCCAGCCCTCGATCAGCATCCACGTGTACGGCGCCGACATCGGCCGGGTGCAGCGCTCGGTGTACCTGGAGGACGGCACGCGCAAGCCGTTCGTCTCGGGCTACAGCGCGCCGGCCGCTGCCTGAACACGGCCCGAACGCGACCTGAGCGCACCTCGAACACACTGCCGAACGCAGCCTTCGAAAATTTCCCCGAATCCTTTCACTTCTGAAAAAATCCATGTCCCCTTTCCCTTCGCTTCCCCTCAAGACCTTCCACGACGTGCGCCAGGCGCTGCTGGACAGGCAGGAAATCGCCCTCATCGACGTGCGCGAGGAAGACCCCTTCGCCCAGGCGCACCCGCTGTTTGCGGCCAACTTTCCCGCCGGCCGGCTCGAACTCGACGCCTGGAGCCGCATTCCGCGCCGCAGCACCGCGCTCGTCGTCTATGACAACGGCGAAGGACTGGCCGGGCCGGCCGCGCGCACCCTGCAGCGGCTGGGCTACACCGATGTGGCGCTGCTCGACGGCGGCCTGCAGGGCTGGCGCGAGGCCGGCGGCGAGGTCTTCAAGGACGTGAACGTGCCGAGCAAGGCCTTTGGCGAGCTGGTCGAGGCGCAGCGCCACACGCCCTCGCTGGGCGCCGAGGAAGTGCAGGCGCTGATCGACAGCCAGGCCGACGTCGTGGTGCTGGACGCGCGGCGCTTCGACGAATACCAGACCATGAGCATTCCGGGCGGCATCAGCGTGCCCGGCGCCGAGCTGGTGCTGCGCGCCCGCGCGCTGGCGCCCGACCCGGCCACGCGCATCGTCGTCAACTGCGCCGGGCGCACGCGCAGCATCATCGGCACGCAGTCGCTGGTCAACGCCGGACTGCCCAACCCGGTGGCGGCGCTGCGCAACGGCACCATCGGCTGGACGCTGGCCGGGCAGGCGCTGGCGCACGGCGCCAGCCGGTGCTTTGCCGAGGTTTCGCCCGCGCAGCGCAGCGAGGCGGCCCGCCAGGCGCGCGCCGTGGCCGACCGCGCCGGGGTGCGGCGCGCCCGGCCCGACGACCTGGCGCGCTTTGCCGGGGAGGCCGGCCGCACCACGTACCGGTACGACGTGCGCACGCCCGAGGAATTCGCCGCCGGCCACCTGCCGGGCTTTCGCAGCGCGCCCGGCGGCCAGCTGGTGCAGGAAACCGACGTGTCGGCGCCGGTGCGCGGCGCGCGCATCGTCCTGGCCGACGACGACGGCGCGCGCGCCAACATGACCGCCTCTTGGCTGGCGCAAATGGGCTGGGAGGCCTGGGTGCTCGACGGCGCCCCGGCCGACGCGTTCCGCGAAACCGGCACCGCGCCCGCGCCGGTGCCCGAGCCCGAAGGGCCGATTGCGCACACGACGCCCGAAGAACTGGCGCGCTGGCTGCAGGGCGACGCCACCGGCCCGACCGCCGTGCTGGACCTGACCTCCAGCGCCAACTACGCCAAGCGCCACATTCCCGGTGCCTGGTTCGTGCTTCGCGCCGAACTCGGGCAAGCCGTGGCGCGCATCCCGAAGGCGCAGCGCTACGTGCTCACCTGCGGCAGCAGCCTACTGGCGCGCTACGCCGCCGCCGACCTGGCGCGCCTGACCGGCGCCGAGGGCGTGGTGCTGGACGGCGGCACACAGGCCTGGATCGAAGCGGGCCTGCCGCTGGAGCACGGCGAGACGCGCTTGGCGTCGGAGCGCACCGACCGCTACCGCCGGCCCTACGAAGGCACCGACATCCCGCGCGACGCCATGCAGGCGTACCTGGACTGGGAGTTCGGGCTGGTCGAGCAGCTCGGGCGCGACGGGACGCACGGCTTTCGGGTGGTCTGAGGGGCCGGCCTTCGCGGTGGCCCCGGTGCAGATGAATACGCCATATCGAACCTACAATTTATTCTTTAAAGAAGTAACCATTCAACTTAATAATCATCCTGGTTATTAAGAAGGGTGGATTTTCATGAATTTTCAGCAACTGCGCTCGGTGCGGGAAGCGGTGCGGTGCGGCTTCAACCTCACCGAGGTGGCCAACGCGCTGCACACCTCGCAGCCGGGCGTCAGCCGGCAGATCCGCGAGCTGGAGGAAGAACTCGGCATCGAGCTGTTCGTGCGCAGCGGCAAGCGGCTGACCGGCCTGACCGGGCCGGGCCGCCACGTGCTGCCCATCATCGAGCAGATCCTGCTGGGCAGCAGCAACCTGCGCCAGGCCGGCGCGGAATTTGCCTCGCAGCAAAGCGGGCGCCTGTCCATTGCTGCCACGCACTCGCAGGCGCGCTACGCCTTGCCCAGTGCGGTGCAGGCGTTTCGGGCGCAGTTTCCGGCCATCGGGGTACACCTGCACCAGGGCTCGCCCAAGCAGGTGGCCGCGATGCTGCTGTCGGGCGAAGCCGACGTGGGCATCGCCACCGAGGCGCTCGGCCAGTACGAGGACCTGATCGCGCTGCCCTGCTACCGCTGGACGCATTCGGTCATCGTGCCGCCGGGGCATGCCCTGCTGGACGGGCCGCTGACGCTGGAGCGCCTGGTCGGCTACCCGCTCATCACCTACGACGCCGGCTTTACCGGCCGCACCCGCATCGACGAGGCCTTTGCGGCGCAGCAGCTCGTGCCCGACATCACGCTCAACGCGATGGATGCCGACGTCATCAAGGCTTATGTCGAGCTGGGCATGGGCGTGGGCATCGTGGCCTCGATCGCCTTCGAGGCCGAGCGCGACGTGACGCTGCGCGCCATCGACGCCGGCCCGCTGTTCGGCATCAACCTGACCAAGCTGGCGGTGCGCCGGGGCACCTACCTGCGGGGCTACGTTTACGCCTTTGTCGAGTCGTTCGCGCCCATGCTCACCCGCAGCATCGTCGAGCAGGCCGTGGGCGGCGCCAGCGCCCCCTTGGCGCTCAACCCGCCTGCGGCCGTGCCGGCGCTGCTGGCGCTGGAAGGGGCGGGCCACTGAGGCGCTGGCGCGCCCTTGCCTGCCTTGCCGAAAAGCGGGCCCGGCCTTTTTCAGAACGTCACGACCACCTTCAGCCCGCCGAGCGCGGCCGAGCGGCACGCCTGCAGCTTCAGGCCGTGCACCGCCGCAATGCGCCGCACGATGGACCAGCCCAGCCCGCTGCCGCTCTCCAGGCTGCCCGGCACCCGAAAGAAGCGCTCGCCCAGGCGCTGGAGGTCGGCCTCGTCCAGCCCCGCGCCGCTGTCCTCCACGCTGAGCACGGCTTGGCCGGCCTGCTGCTGCACGGCCACCAGCACGCGCGCGCCCGGCGGGCTGTAGCGCACGGCGTTGTCCACCAGGTTGCGCACCAGCACGGCCAGCAGCGTCTCGTTGCCCGTCACCGGGCAAGGGGCGCAGGCCTGGACTTCGAGCGTCTGGCCCTTGGCAACAGCCCGGGGCGCCGCATCGCCCACCACCCGCTGGGCCAGCCCCCGCAGGTCCAGCGCCTGCAGCGCGGGCGCGGCGCCGGCTTCCAGGCGCGAGAGCGTGAGCAGCTGCTCGACCAGCCGGGTGGCGCGGTCGCAGCCTTCGAGCGTGGCCTGCAGCGCATGGCGCCGCCGCGCCCCGTCGGCCTCGCCCAGCGCCACCTGGGCCTGGGCGCGAATGGCGGCGATGGGCGTGCGCAGCTCGTGCGCGGCATCGGCGGTGAAGCGCCGCTCGGCGTCGAGCAGCGTGGCGATGCGCCCGAACAGGCTGTTGAGCGCGCGCACCATGGGCAGCATCTCCGCAGGGGCGCCGTCCAGCACCAGCGGGTGCAGCGCCTGGGGCTGGCGCTCGGCCAGGGCGTGGCCGATCTGGCGCAGCGGCCCCAGGCCGCGGTACACCGCCCACCACAGCGCCACCGCCAGCAGCGGCAGGGCCAGCGCCATCGGCCACAGCGCGCTGCGCAGCACGGCCCACAGAATGTCGGCGCGCGAGTCGGCCTGCTCGCCCACGTGGACCTGCACATCCTGCTCGGCGCCATGGGCGCTGAAGACGCGCCAGGCCCGGCCCGCGATCTGCACGGTCTGAAAGCCCGCCCTGAACGACTGGCCCGCCCCGGACATCGGCGCCTGCGGCGCGTTGGCCGAGTGCAGCACCAGCGCCCCGCGGTGAAAGACCTGGAACGCCACCTTGGGCGCGTAGCGGTGCAGCGTGGGCGCGTCAAGGCCGCCTTCCTCGTCGTCGACGCCCTGCGCCTGCTGCACCACCAGCAGGGCCGCTGCCTGGGCCAGGTGGCCGTCGAGCAGTTCGTCGAGTTCATGGCGGGTGTCGAGCCAGCTCACCAGCGCGG
>Ga0308157_10001647_pt1 | contig 43393 bp, 55 predicted proteins | sample PhyBR1_FD_201035 | JGI IMG/M metagenome (GOLD analysis project Ga0308157, IMG submission 201035) | Phyllosphere microbial communities from UC Gill Tract Community Farm, Albany, California, United States - DLSLB.R1 | ecosystem: Host-associated > Plants > Phyllosphere > Unclassified | place: USA... | reverse complement strand
CTTCTCGTTCATGCGTTCACCCCCATTTCACTTCTCAGACGCGAGAGCCCATCTCGCATCCTCGTCTTGATCGTTCCCAGTGGTGCCCCGATCAGCACCGCGATCTCACTCTGGCTGTACCCCCCGTAGTACGACAGGACCAAGGCCTCCCGTTGCGGCTCGGGGAGCGTTGCGAGGGCTGCGACGACCTTGCCTCCCTCGATGCTCAGTTCCACCTGCTCGGCGACACTGTCATGCGAGACACCGAGATCGCGCATCCCGACCCGCACATCACGGTCAGCGCTGGACTGGGACGCACGTACCCGATCGACCGCCCTTCGGTGAGCGATCGTGAGTACCCACGTCCTGCCTTGACCCTTGTTCGGAGCGAACCGCCCGGCGGATTGCCACACTTCCAGAAAGACTTCCTGGAGCACTTCCTCGCTCTGCGACCGGTTGACGAGCACACGGAGGATCAGTCCGAAGACACGAGAGGAGAGCAGATCGTACAGGTCGGCGAAGGCTCGCTGATCTCCTGCGGCGACGCGGACGAGGAGGTCGGCGGCGAGATCTCCCGCCGAACCGTCCTCCGGCATGTCCACGCCGTCAATGACCATCCACACAAGCATGCCGTATCGCGCGCGTCGCGTGCTGTTCCCTCGCCCGACGGCGCATCATCCGCCGGATGAAAAGTTTCTTCGATCCGCTCCCATCCGATCCTGGAAGGGCTCCGAAGAATCCTCGACACCGCGGGAATGCCGCGGTTCCGATTCCCGGAGGTAGACATGTTCAGCACCAAGAAGAAGATCACCGCAGCTCTTTCCCTCGGCTTCGTCAGCGTTCTCGTGCTGTCGGGTTGTTCGATGAGCTCGGACACGGCCGAAGAGCCGACGGAGCCCACCGCACCTGAGACGTCGGAAGAGGCGCCTGAGACGATGGACCCCGCAGCGAACCTCGTCGGTCCCGGCTGCGAGGCGTACGCCGAGGCAGTGCCGGACGGCGGCGGCTCGATCGAGGGCATGTCGCAGGATCCTGTGGCAGTCGCCGCATCGAACAACCCGCTGCTGAAGACGCTGGTCGCCGCAGTCAGCGGACAGCTCAACCCCGATGTCGACCTGGTCGACACTCTCAACGGTGACGAGTTCACGGTGTTCGCACCGGTCGACGAGGCGTTCGCGAAGATCGACCCCGCCACGATCGAGGCGCTGAAGACCGATTCGGCCACCCTGTCGTCGATCCTCACGTACCACGTGGTCCCCGGCCAGATCTCTCCCGAGGACATCGCAGGAATGCACACCACGGTCCAGGGAGCCGACCTCGAGGTCACCGGCAGCGGCGACGAGTGGATGGTCAACGACGCGAACGTGATCTGCGGTGGAGTCCAGACCGCGAACGCGACCGTGTACCTGATCGACTCGGTGCTGATGCCGCCGGCTGCGTAAGGAAGGGTTCCGCGCCTGGGGAGGCCGGAACGGGGGGCGACGCGGTCGCCGGCGAAGCTGTGTCGCCGGCGACCGCGTTCTGTCGTCCAGGACTCAGGCAGGTCGAGTGCCGCCGTCCGATTCGAACCGGCCCCGACGCCCGCTAGAATGGAAGCACGGGCCTCTAGCTCAGTTGGCAGAGCATCGGACTTCAACATAATAGGAGCGCCTCGAGGGAAACCTCGAGGATGACACCACTCAAAGTCGGGGAACCCTTCCTGGGAAACCAGTTGGCGATCCCGAGCCAAGCCGGATGCGAGTCCGGAAGGTGTAGAGACTGGACGGGTGGCACCTACAGCGAAAGCCAAGGTGAAGGGACAGTCCAGACCACGAACGTCCGACGGACGGCGGCGAAAGTCGAAGTGGTATGTTAATCCGCGGGTCATGGGTTCGAGCCCCATGGGGCCCACCGTATTCGAGGTCAGACCTCGACAGTAACGTGCCAGCATGAAGATGTGCGGCACGTGCCAGAAGGTCAAACCCCTGACCGCGCGTATGGGGAGCAGCTGGCGTTCGGCCGCTGCCGGCACGGCCATTGATCCGGAGCTCTAGCACGGGCCGCGCGCATCGGCCACCCCCTTCACGGCATCCGCCCTCGACGGGAGAGTCGAAGCGTCCCGACCGGGACGATCCACTCACCGCGAAAGGAGTCAATGATGGCCCAGCTCACCGACAAGCGCGTCGCGTTTCTGGCGACGAACGGATTCGAGGACAGCGAACTCACCAGCCCCTGGGATGCCGTGACCGGCGGCGGCGCATCCGCCCTGATGATCGCGCCAGAGGGGTCGGAGATCACGGGCAAGAACGGACACGTCCAGACCGTGGATCTCTCCTCCGCCGATGCTTCTGCAGACGACTTCGACGCGCTCGTGCTTCCGGGCGGCGTCGTGAACGCCGATCATCTGCGGCTGGACAAGCCCTCGATCGCGTTCTCACGCGCCTTCTTCGAGCAGCACAAACCGGTCGGGGTGATCTGTCACGGATCCTGGATCCTCATCGAGGCTGATGTGGTCAGCGGTCGCACGCTGACCAGTTACCCCAGTCTCGCCACTGATCTTCGCAACGCCGGAGCAGCCTGGGTCGATGAGGAGGTCGTCGTCGACCAGGGGTTGGTCTCGAGCCGCACCCCTGATGATCTCCCCGCATTCAACTCCAAGGTGATCGAGGAGATCGCCGAGGGAAGGCACTCCGGCCAGACGGCGTGACCGCGCTCAGGATGCCGTACGCGAACGATGGCGCCTGACCGCGGCGCGGTTCGCGCACCGCACCGAGCAGTAGCGCTGACGTCCGTTGCGGGTCACATCGACCACGACATTCGTGCACGGTGCGGCCGCGCAACGGCGCAGCCTGCTCATGCCACGGGTGACGAGGTGCAGGGAGGTGCCGACGCTGATCACGGCCCGCAGGACGAACGGCAGCGCGTCGTTGCTGTCGCGGTAGTGCAGGTGCCATCCCTCGCCGTTGTGGTCCACCAGCCGCGGATAGGCCGCCGCTGACGCCATCTGGTCGTTGAGCATCGCCGCACGGTCCTCGTCGCGATCGCTGTCGACGATCCGCAGCCAGTCGTCGATCACCTCGCGGCACGCGGTGTGGTCATCCGTCCCGTGGGCGAAATCCATCGTCATCCCGGCCTCGCGCGTGCGCTCGACGATGCCTTCGCGATGCGTGGGCCAGTCATTCGCCAGGGACGCCGCGAGGAGCACCGCGTACTCGCCGTAAGGGTTGAGATGCATAAGAGCATTACAGCACTCTGGAACCATGACCCGCCAGCACACCGCTTCCCTCCCCGTCCTGCCGGCCGCTCCCGCGGCGCACGAGCACGGCTGGATCGTCGAATCGCGGCACCCGACGAGCGAGGGCCTGGTGCTCTATGTACGCTGCGACGTGTGCGGCGCTCGACGAGTCGATGCTCAGCGGACCCCTCATCTGCCGCCTGAGGCGGTCAGTCGCGCAGCGCAGGCCTCCGGATGCCGACCAGCTTCTCCGCACCCGTGAGCACCGGCCGCACCGCGCCGCCGGACGCCGCCGCCAGTTCGGCCGACAGCGCCGGCAGCTCCGACGAAGGCGCCCACACCTCGAACTCCGCCTTCGCGCGGTACACCGGGTCGCCCAGGAGCGCACCCCGCGTGCGCACCCACTCGCGCAGCAGGTTGTCGTAGCGTCCGGCATCCGCATGCTCGACCGTCACCGCGACGCCGGAGAGCATCCGTCGATCGACGATGGTCGCGAGTTCGAGCGCTTCCGAGATGGGAGAGGAGTACGCGCGAACCAGTCCGCCGGCGCCGAGCTTGACACCGCCGAAGTACCGCGTGACCACCACGACGACATCGGTGAGCTCGCGGCGCAGCAGCACCTCCAGCATCGGGACCCCGGCCGTGCCGGACGGTTCGCCGTCATCCGAAGAGCGCGCCCGATCGCCGAGTGCTCCCGTGACCTGCGCCGAGCAGTGGTGACGGGCATCCCACGTCGCGTGCTTCACCGCTCGAATGACCCGATCCGCGTCATCCGCGGACGCGACAGGCTCCGCATGCGCGATGAATCGGGACTTCTTGATCACCAGTTCGTTGTCGACCGCCGTGGCGATCGTGGAGGGATATCGACGGCTCACCGCAGATCACGCAGTGAGCTCGACGAGCGTGCGCACGGTGCGCAGGTTGCGTGCCGTGCCGGCGACGCCGAGCGCCTTGTCGAGCGCCGCCTTCGTGAGCTTCGTGGCCTCCACCCCCCGCTCGCTGTAAGAGATCCAGAGATCTCTTACCACGAGCGCGATCCGCTCTCCCGGTACGAGGCGCCCCTCGAGCGCGACGACGCCCTCGCCCGCCGGCTCGCCCTCCAGGAACATCGCGTGCACGAGCTTCTCGGCCCCGCCGCCGAAAGGCTGGGCGGCGAGCGATACCTCGAGCTCTTCATGGGTGCGGGCGATCACGGGCGTGTCGACGCCGAACTCCGCCGCGATCACCTCGCGGACACGCGCGCAGGACGCCACGGCATCCGCGGGCTCGTCGCAGATGATGTTGCCGCTGGCGATGTAGGTCGCGACGTCGACGAGGTCGGTCTCGGATGCCAGCACCTCACGCAGCCGCGGCATGGGCACAGGATTTCGACCGCCGACGTTCACTGCCCGCAGCAGCAGGACGCTGCGACTCACGCCTGTGGACCCTCGGCGGCCAGGGCGCTGTCGATCAGCTCGGCGCCGGCGTGCGCCATCTCGGCCAGCGCGGCCTCGCTGGATTCGGCGCCGACGCCTGCGACGAGATCGGTCAGCACACGGACGTGCACGCCGTGCGCGATCGCGTCGAGAACCGTCGCCCGCACGCAGTGATCCGTCGCGAGGCCGACGACGTCTGCCGAAAGCACGCCACGCCCGCTCAGCACCGCGGCCACCGAGGAGCCGTCCTGCGTGGTTCCTTCGAACATCGAGTACGCGGGCTTCCCCTGCCCCTTGTACACGTGGTGGGTCACGGCGTCCGTCACGAACAGCTCGTCGTAGTCGGCACCCGGGGTCTCGGCGACGCAGTGCTCCGGCCAGGTGTCGACGTAGTCGGGATCGCCTGCGAAGTGCCCGCCGTTGTCGCTGTCGCCTTCGTGCCAGTCGCGCGATGCGACGATCACGTCGTAACGGGCGGCCTGCCCCGCGAGGTACGAGGAGACTGCGGATGCCACCGCGTCTCCGCCCGCGACGGCGAGCGCGCCGCCTTCGGTGAAGTCGTTCTGCACGTCGACGATGAGTAGTGCCCTGGTCATGATTCGAGGGTACGCCGTGCTCGTCCGCGTGGGAGGGAGAATCGTCGCGGTGGCCGATCAGGCCGACGCGGGAGTCGCCCGCGGCGGCATGTGCGGGATCAGGATGGGCCGCCGCGACCGGTTCTTCCGGTACAGGCGTCGAAGATCCTCGAGGACGTCGAATGGACTCTGATACGACGACGACATGGGCAGATCCCGCAACCAGGTGACTTCGACTTCCGTGTCGGACAGCGCGAAGACGCTCGCGACCGGGCGACGCGGATCATTCGTCCTGTAGCGGTGATCCAGAATCACCCACTCGTCGTCTGTGACTCTGCGCAACTCGAATCGCTGCTCGTTCGCCGCACTCATCTCAACCTCCAACCAGTCGGATCCTCATGACTGACGGGGCGTGCGGGACGGTGAAACAAGGGTGGACGAAACCCGAGCGGACCTCGTCCACCCTGTTCGACAGGCGCCTTTGCCCGTCAGTCGTCACCGACGATTATACGCTCCGGACGGGCGCATGAGCCGGGACGGCGTGAACGCGGAAACCCCCGGAGATCTCTCGATCTCCGGGGGTTGTGGAGCCGCCTGTCAGAATCGAACTGACGACCTTTTCATTACGAGTGAAATGCTCTGCCGACTGAGCTAAGGCGGCGTGCGCTGCGAGAGCGGCACGATCAACGATATTACCCTGTCGAAGCCGCCATCGCGAACCGAGACCGTGACGAGGTCGGATCAACTGCACTCGAGGTCGGCGTCGGGCACGGCGTCGTCGAGGAAGTAGGCGTTCACCGCCTCGTCGACGCAGGTGTTGCCCTTGTTGTAGCCGGTGTGGCCCTCGCCGACGCGGGTGATGAGCACGCCCTCTTCGAGCTGCTCTGCGAGTGCCACCGACCACTCGTAGGGAGTGGCCGGATCGTTCGTCGTGCCGACCACGAGGATCGGGCCCGCGCCTTCGGCGTGGATCTCGCCGCGTGTGCCGGTGGGCGGATACGGCCACACCTCGCACGTGTCGGGGCCGCTCCAGTACGGTGCGATCGTCGGCGCCCCCGCCTCGATCTCGGTCATCATGGCGTCTTCCGCCGCCTGATCGTTCTCGACCGGGTAGTCCATGCAGTTGTACGCCGTGAACGCCTCGGTGGAGTTGTCGAGGTAGGCGCCGTCCTCCCGGCCGTTGTAGAAGTCGGCGAGGTAGAACGCGCTGTACGGATCGCCCTGCAGTGCCTCATCGAGCGCCTGGGTCAGGAACTCCCAGCTGTCCTGGGAGTAGAGGGCGGCGATGATGCCCGTCATCAGCGAGTCCGCGCCGAGCATACGGCCGTCATCGTTCTTCAGGGGCGTGCGATCGACGCTCGCGAGCAGCGCTCCGAGGTCTGCCATGGCCTCATCCACCGTGCCGTTGAAGGGGCACGATCCGGAGTCGAGGCAGTCCTGCATATAGGCGCGCAGCGCCGCTTCGAATCCGATGGCCTGGGTCGCGCCGACCTCGAGGCCGGGAACGGCGGGGTCGATCGCCCCGTCGAGGACCAGCCTGCCCGCCTTCTCGGGGTACAGCTCGGCGTAGGTCGCGCCGAGGAACGTTCCGTAGGAATAACCCAGGAAGTTCAACTGCTTGTCGCCGAGCACCGCGCGGATCAGATCCATGTCACGTGCAGAGTTCACGGTCGTGATGTGGGGCAGGATGCCGCCGCTGTTCGCCTCGCATGCATCGGCGAACGCCTGGTCGGCCTTGGTGAGCTCCGCCTCCCACGCATCCGTGCCGCGCGCGGCGGTGGGGATGTCGTAGAGGTACTTGTCCATGTCGGCGGCATCGAAGCACTGCACGGCGGTGGAGTCGCCGACCCCGCGCGGGTCGAACCCGATCACGTCGTAGTTCTCGATCAGATCGGCGCCGACGGCGTAATCGAGGCTGTCGAGGATGAAGTCGACGCCGCTGCCGCCCGGCCCGCCGGGGTTGGTGAGCAGCGAGCCCATCGGCGTGCCCGCCGCCTGGTGGCGCACGACCGAGAGCTCCATCGTGCCCTCGCCCGAGGGGTTCTCCCAATCCAGCGGCGCCGTGACGTACGCGCAGTCGAAGCCTGCCGCTCCCCCGTCGCACTGCGTCCACTCGAGCGTCTGCTCGTAGAACGGCAGCAGCTCGGCCGCGACGCCCTCGGTGTCGGGTGCGTTCGTCCTGGACGGCCTGGGCTCTTCCCCCTCAGGGATGATCGAGTACAGGCATCCGCTGAGCATCATGGATGCCGCGGCGAGACCTGCGGTGATCGCGACCAGTCGTCGCGCGCGAGAAGTCTGTCGAGTCTTCACGGTTTCCTCCCGCTCGCGACCGTCACGAGCAAACTCTCCAGGGCGAGCGTCGGAGCGACATTGCGCTCCAGCGCCTCCCTGGTCTCGGCAAGATGATCGAGAACAACCAGCGTACGTGTCACCGGCCATGCCTGAGCCATCGTGCTGAGATCGTCACGCAGTTCCCGGTTGATGAGATCGTCTCCCCTGCCGTACTGCAGCATCACGACGTCTCGGAACATCGACTGCAGATCGGTGAGCACACGGTCGATGCCGTCGCGCAGGCTGCGCGTCGCGCGCTTCTTCTGGTCGTCCTCCAGCGCCGAGATCTGCGAGCGCAGCGCAGGCGGAACCGCCTGTCCCTCGGCGACGCCGACGGTGCGCAGCAGGCTCGCGCGCTCTGCGGCGTCGCGCTCAGCGGTCAGCGCCTTCGCATCATCGGTCGCCGCTTGGATGATCTGCCCCGCCACCTCAACGGCACTGCCGACACCGCGCACGCCGAGCACCGAGCGCAGCGTGCTGTCGCGCCTGCGGCGGGCATCGTCGTCGGTGGCGAGACGCTGCGCCATGCCGATGTGGCGCTGGGAGTGCCGCGCCGCCTGCTCTGCGGTGACCTCATCGGCACCTGTGCGCTGCACGATCAGCCGCGTGACGTCGTCGACATCGGGTTCGCGCAGCCGCAGCGGCCGCACGCGCGAGCGGATGGTGGGCAGCAGATCGGCCTCGCTCGGTGCGCAGAGGATCCAGACCGTGTTCTCCGGCGGCTCCTCGAGAGCCTTCAGCAGCACGTTCGACGTGCGCTCGACCATGCGGTCGGCGTCTTCCACGACGATCACGCGGTAGCGGCCGGCCGAAGGCGCGAAGTACGAGCGCTCGACCAACGACCTCGCCTCTTTGATCGTGATGATGACCTTGTCGGTGCGCAGCGCCGTGACGTCGGGATGCGTGCCGGCGAGCACCTGCCGCATCGTGTTCTCGTCGTCGGGACCGTCAGCGATGAGCGCGGCCGCGAACGCGTAGGCGAGAGTCGAACGACCGGACCCCGGAGGTCCGGTGATCAGCCACGCATGCGAGAGGGCCGAAGGATCGGATGCGGCGGTGCGCAGCGCCTCGACCGCGTCGTCCTGCCCCCACACATCCGTCCACGGAAACGGGGCGAGCGTGGGCGCGGATGGCATGGACTCAGCCTAACCGGAGCATCGGACGCGTCGCGCGGCCTGTGCTCAGACGAGAGCGGCGACGCGCGCGCGGATGTCCGCGGCGATGCCCTCAGGATCCCGCGCGGCATCGACGATGAAGAAGCGCTCCGGCTCCTCGGCGGCGAGTGCGAGGAACGCCTCGCGCACGCGGATGTGGAATGCGGACTTCTCGGATTCCAGCCGGTCGAACGGCTTGTCGGCCGAGTCGAGGCGGGTTCTGGCCGTCGCAGGGTCGAGATCGAGCAGCAGCGTCAGGTCGGGCAATGCGCCCTCGGTCCCCCACAGCGACAGGTCGCGCACCTCGGTCGGATCGAGCACTCGTCCTGCACCCTGGTACGCGACGGAGGAGTCCAGGTAGCGATCCTGCAGCACGATCTCGCCGCGCTCGAGCGCCGGCCGCACGACCGTCGCGACATGATGCGCACGGTCGGCCGCGTACAGCAGTGCCTCGGCGCGCGGCGCGATGTCGCCGCGGTGGTGCAGCACGATGTCGCGGATCAGCTGACCGACCTCGCTGCCCCCTGGCTCGCGCGTGCGCAGCACCGTGTGCCCGGCATCGGTCAGCCACTTCTCCAGCAGCTCGGCCTGGGTGGTCTTCCCCGAGCCGTCACCGCCCTCGAGAGTGATCCACACCCCTGAGCGTGCACCCACCAGCGCCTACTTCTTCTTCGCCGCGTTCGCGGCTCGGGTGGCAGCGGCCTTCTTCGCCGCAGCCGAACGTGCAGCGGCCTTCTCATCGTCGGTCTTCGCCGCTGGCTTCTTCGCTGCCGGCTTCTTGGCGGGAGCCTTCTTCGCGGGAGCCTTCTTGGCGCCGCGCTTGGGAGCGGGCCCCTTGGCGCGCTTGTCGGCGAGCATCTGCACGGCGATCTCGAATGTGATGTCCTCGGGCTTCTGCCCGCGAGGGATCGTGACGTTCGTCTCGCCGTCGGTGACATAGGCGCCGAAGCGTCCATCGCGGATGCGGATCGGTTTGCCGCTGACGGGATCGGCCTCGAATTCGGCGAGCGCACTGGACGCACGGCGCGATCCTGCACCGTACTTCGGCTGCGCATAGATCGCGAGTGCCTGCTCCAGGGTCACATCGAAGATCTGCTGTTCGCTCTCGAGCGAACGCGAGTCCGTGCCCTTCTTCAGGTACGGGCCGTAGCGGCCGTTCTGCGCGGTGATCTCGTCGCCGGTCTCCGGATCGTTGCCGACGACGCGCGGCAGGCTCAGCAGCGTCAGCGCGGTGTCGAGGTCGATGTCCTCCACGGACATCGACCGGAAGAGCGAGGACGTGCGCGGCTTCGGCGCATCCTTCTTCGCGGTCTTCTTCTTGGGCTTGTCGACGACTTCACCGGTGGCCTCGTCGACCGCGACGTCCTCCTCCGGCAGGTTCTCCTGCACATAGGGGCCGTATCGGCCGTCCTTGACCACGATGACCCGACCGTTCTCAGGGTTCTCCCCCAGCACACGGTCGCCGGCCACCGGAGCATCGATGAGCTCCTGCGCCTTTGCCGCGGTCAGTTCGTCGGGCGCGAGGTCCTCCGGAACGTTGACGATGCGTCCGCGCTCTTCGGGCTTCGCAGGATCGATGACCTCGAGGTACGGGCCGTACTTGCCGAAACGCAGCGTGGCGGTGTCGGTGATCGGCGTGGAGTTGAGCGCGCGGGCGTCGATCTCGCCGAGGTTGTCGACGACCTGCCGCAGACCGACCTGCGCCTCGGTGCCGAAGTAGAACGACTTCAACCACTCGACGCGCTTCTGCTCGCCTCGGGCGATCGCGTCGAGGTCATCCTCGAGCGCTGCCGTGAAGTCGTAGTCGATCAGATCGGCGAAGTGCTCCTCGAGCAGCCGCACGACACTGAACGCCATCCAGGTCGGCACGAGCGCCTGGCCGCGCTTGGTGGCGTAGCCGCGATCGATCACCGTGCCGATGATGCTGGCGAACGTCGAGGGGCGTCCGATGCCGTGCTCCTCGAGCGCCTTGACCAGCGATGCCTCGGTGTAGCGCGGCTTCGGGGTGGTCTTGTGCCCCTTCGCCTCAGCATCCGACATGCCCAGCTCGTCGCCGACGGCGACGGCGGGAAGCGACTGGTTCGAGTCCGCGTCGGCGTCGCCCCGCTTCTCGTCCTTGCCCTCTTCATAGGCCTCGAGGAAGCCCTTGAAGGTGTAGACGGTGCCGGATGCCGTGAACTCGGCGACCTCGCCGGCGGCCTGCACGGCCAGCGTCACGGTGGTGGTCTCGTACTTCGCGTCGGCCATCTGGCTCGCGACGGTGCGCTTCCAGATGAGGTCGTAGAGGCGCAGCTCCTCGCGGTCGAGTTCGCCGGAGACGGATGCGGGCTTGCGGAAGTTCTCGCCAGACGGACGGATCGCCTCGTGGGCCTCCTGCGCGTTCCTGCTCTTGGACTTGTACACGCGGGGCTTGAGAGGGACGGCCTTGTCACCGTACAGCGCGACGGCCTGGCTCCGTGCCGCCTGCACCGCCTGGGTGCTCAGGGCGACGGAGTCCGTTCGCATATAGGTGATGAAGCCCTTCTCGTAGAGGCGCTGGGCGACGCTCATCGCCTGTTTCGCGCTCATCGAGAGCTTGCGCCCTGCCTCCTGCTGCAGCGTGGAGGTGGTGAAAGGGGCGTACGGGCTGCGCGTGCCCGGCTTGGCCTCGACCTTGGTGACGGTGCCTGCGCCTGCGGCGTCGACAGCGTGCGCGAGGGTCAGCGCCCTCTTCTCATCGAGGACGACGACGGCCTTCTTGAGCTTTCCGTTGTCGTCGAAGTCCGTGCCTCGGGCGAGCTGGCCGCCGTCGACGCGCACCAGACGCACCTTGAATGCGGTTCCGGTGGCGGAGGCGGATGCCTCGACGTCCCAGTAGTCGGCGGAGACGAACGCCATGCGCTCGCGCTCGCGCTCGACGATCATGCGCGTGGCGGCGGACTGCACGCGTCCAGCGGAGAGGCCGGTCTTGACCTTGTACCAGAGCACGGGCGAGACATCCCACCCGTACAGACGATCGAGGATGCGGCGGGTCTCCTGCGCGTCGACGAGCGCGAGGTCGAGCTCGCGGGTGTTGCCGACGGCGGCCTGGATCGCGTCCTTGGTGATCTCGTGGAATACCATGCGCTTGACGGGCACCTTCGGCTTCAGCGTCTCCAGCAGGTGCCAGGCGATCGCCTCGCCTTCGCGGTCCTCATCAGTGGCGAGCAGGAGCTCGCCGGCGTTCTTGAGCGCGCGCTTGAGTTCGGCGACGGTCTTCGTCTTGCGATCCGACACGACGTAGTACGGATCGAAGCCGTTGTCGATGTCGATCGAGTACTTCCCGTACGCGGCCTTGTCGGCGGCGGGGATGTCCTTCTTGTCAGCGAGGTCGCGGATATGGCCGACAGAGCTGAGCACCTCGTAGTCGTCGCCGAGGTACCCCTGAATCGACCTCATCTTCGTCGGAGACTCGACGATGACGAGCTTCTTGCCTTCAGCCAAGGGTGCGTCCTTTCTTCGAAGCACACCATACACACCACTGTCGTGGTGCATTCACAGCGGAGCCGTGGGTGGAACCGTCAGAATCCCTCGGGTGGCCCGGCACGGGCGCGGGAGACGGCAGCAAGACCAGCGTACGCCGCCTCGACCTGCACGGTCGCCACCGGGCCTTCCAACAGGCACGACACCAGGGTCGCTCCCGATGCCTCCGCCACCCTCGCCGCGAGGGCGCAGGGCTCCTCACCGGTGACGATCGCGCCGGATGATGCGTCGGCGGCCGCGAGCGCGGCAGCATCCGCCGCACCTGCGACGCGCTGCGCCGTGACCGATGCGCCGCCGACCGCCGCCAGGCCGAGGGACAGTGAAGCCGCGACCGCCAGCACACCGGCGGCCAGGGCGCTGCCCGCCATCAGAGCCCCCCGCTGAGGGCGCAGCTCGACGCCGTGAGCGGGATATGGATCACGCGTCCGATCACTGCGTCCACGCGGGCGCTCACGCAGCTGAGGTCGCCGCGCAGCTCGCTCGACACGCGTGCGTCGTCGACGGATGCCGTCACGGCGGCGTGCGCGATCGCCGCGCTCTCGCCGCGTCCGAGCAGACGTGCCGCGTCTGCGACGGCATCCTGCAGCGACACCTGCCGTGCGGCTGCGCCGAGCGCGCCCGCCCCCAGCAGCAGTGCGAGCACCACCGCCGGGAGCGTGATCGCCAGCTCGGCGGCGACCGATCCCCGCTCGGAGTCGGCGTTCTTCCTCATGCGTCGCTCATCGCTCGTCGCTCGCTCGCGCCCTGTCGCTTTCTACGAGACCGTGAGCGCACGGCGCACGAGGTCCGTGAGGATGCCGCGCACCTCATCCGAGCGCATGATGACGACCAGCAGCCCGGCGAAGGCGACCGCCGCCACCGTTGAAGGAAAAAAGCGTATTTGTTCCCCGTCCTGTCGCCGACAACAACTCCCAGGTTCAGGTATGACACGCGCCGCAATTTTAGGTGCGGCAGTCCGTCTCGCACCGCGAGGGCATCGACACTCAGCTTGAGAATGGCTGAGCATTGGCCGGGTCCGGCGACTACGAGATCGTCGGCGACCCGCCTTCGGCCTTACGGCGGCGCGCCCAATCGAGATTCGGCGTGGGCGGGTCGGCAAGTTCGGTCGGTCCATTCGCGTTTCCCATCGACGCAACTTCCATCACTTCGACAAACAGCGCACTCAAGCGGACGAAACGCACGATGGCGAGCACGAGTGCGACCTCGAATAGCCAACGAATCATGATCGGCACTAGTGGCGGTTCGGCGTACGCAGGGAGGACGGGCGGGATTGACGGATCAATTAGGAGTGCGACGAGAGCGCAGAGCAATGCGGCGCGGAATATGCTGCGCCAGTTCTTCGCGAGATCTGGTCGGCGACTACGGCTTCGATCACGGCGGCCCCGGCACCCACACGGTCGATTTCTGGGCGAAGAACGCCGGTATCCAGCGTGTGCTTGTTACCCTCGGCAACCACGAGGATTGGGGGCGCATTGTGACCGCCCAGGGTGCCGCCGAGGGAGTGGCCCTCCGGGTAAGCGAGGCCGTCTGGCTGCTGCCCAGGCCGTTCCGCTTTCGGCTCGCGGGCCGTGAAGTACTCTCGCCCGGCGGCGCATCGAGCGTGGATAAGTCTTACCGGACCGATGGAAAGGACTGGTTTGAGGAAGAGCTCATTACGGAAGCGATGGAAGCCGCGGCAGTCGCTGGTGGACGCGCTGTTCCCGAGGCGCAGGCGATACTGGCAGGGAACCCCGCTCGAGTGGCCAGCTGAGGCCCTCGCCCTTTCGGCAGAACAGCGCGCGCGTATACAGCGCGTGAGCGACGCGGTGCTTCCGAGGCTTTACATGCACGGGCATATGCATGTCTACGGCGACATCGAGCACACCGGCGGCCGTCGGGTGATCAGCCTCGATCGCGACACGTTCGCGGGCAATGCCGGGGTTCTGGACATCCCCACGATGACTTTTGACCCCTTGCCCATGACCGCCATTCGCGGGCGGGTTTAGCACGAGGGGTGAACCGGATCCGGATGAGTATCGCTGAGCAAGGACGCCAACCTGACCACTGCTGTAAAGGGATCTCGCCGAAGTTCGCTCGGCTGAAGGTCGCGTCTCGGGAAGCTTCGTGACCTATATGACCGCGAGCGGTACGGCCGAGCTCAGAGCCGTTTTGTCATCACGGGAACCAGGCGGAACTCGATCATCTCCACACTGACGCCCACGGAAACGAGCTCCTACGCGTGCAGCGGGCCCCACGTCGGGTGACGACACTGTGCTACCCCCATCAACCCTGTCAGCATCGTTTCTCCCAGCGCATAACGATCCGATCTCTCCTGATGAGAGCGTAAAATTGAGCAAAAGGAGTAGGAGTGCTCGTAAACGAGTTGATTTCGCAGGCCCTTTCTCGCAGGACCTTTTCGCACGGCGTAAGTACTCCCGCGAGCGGGACATAGCCTGTGTTTCATGCGCACTGTTCACAGGCCCAGACGGTCCGGCCGGGATCCGTCACCCGCCGCGGTTCAGACATTCGTCGACGCTTTGACCCGACTTTCTGACGATCCGACGTGGCTCCTCGCAGCGCTCACCGAATCGTTGACGCAGATGCGACCACCTGGTTCACCGACGGAAGCCGAAGTGAACTATCTCCTCGAGTCCGGCACCTTCACCGCCGAAGAGATCGCCCGGATCGGACAGAGAGTCGCTTCCGGCAGCCTTGCGCTCCAAGGTGCTGAGTCTTTCTTGGTAGACCTCCGCGCCACCTGGTCCATAGAGCAAGCGGCCGAGCATCTGGACATGTTCCCTGGGGTGATCAAGGCTGCCGTCGTTGAGGGGCAAATCCTCGCCGTCGAGATCGGTCAGAAGCTCCGGTTCCCGACTTTCCAGTTCAACATCGGCCGCCCTGAACCGCTCATCCCACACCTTTCAGAGCTGATCGACACCGCGCGAGGACGTTGGGACTGGATCAGCACCGCGGCACTCATGCGGACACGACAGAGCAGCCTGATCGCCGCAGCGAAACAGGCCCCCAGAGACTGGCTGATCGACGGAGGCTCCTTCGATCAGGTCGGGAACATTATCGAAAGCACCGACCGGCGGTGAGCATGACCCACGACAAAGCGACAGGTCCAATGAGCCAAGGCGACTGGCGAGCTGAGTTCGACCCGCACCGACTGCGGCTCTTCGACGAGACCGCACGCTTCCTTGCCGATGGGCAGGCTCGGGCAACCGGTGACAAGATGCTGCGCTGGGAACACATAGCCCCGCAGCATCAGGAGAACCTCACCCACACCGTTGCTGCCGTCTGGGTTGCCCAAGCTCGCGCATTCGCGAAGATCGAAGCAGAGATCATGGCTGCCAATGACTGACCCCCAGGGCGACGATCGGGACGCTCGCCTCCCTGACCAGACGCAGCCGGCTCAGGCCTCGTTGAAGACCGTCGGTCGCCCCAGCAAAGGGCCTCGGGATGCCATCCTCCTGCGTCCGAACCCAGAGCTTGGGCATCAACTCCGGCAGGAGGCGAACTCCCACAGAATGACGCCAGGTGAATACGTGGTGTCACTCGTAGCACAAGCGACGGGCCTGCCCCAGTACCGCCCCAGTCCGTCAATCAGATCGACCGAGGCGCACCCCACGAGCCCGCGCATCACCAAGGGTCGGGACTCAATTCTGGCGAAACCCCATGTCGAGTTTGGACGCATCCTCAAAGACGGCGCCGGCGATGCGGGACTGAAGTACGGCGCCTACCTCGTTCTCCTCGTCGAGCGCGCACTGACAGAAGCGGACAAGTCTGATCACGCACAAGACATGACGCACAGTCAACTGACCGACGATGACGACGAGCAGAGACCAGACACCCCGGCAGTGGCCAGCCGTGAGCTCGGAGCTCACGAGATGGCCACCGCGTTCGTCAAGCGCCCCGGGTTGTACCTCGGCTTCCCGTCGACTCATGACCGCGCGATTGCTTTTGCCCAGGGGTTCGATATGGCGCTGATGATGGCAGGCGACCCAAGCAGCCACCTGCGAGAGTATCGCGAGCAACTACAGCTTTCCTCGGACCACGAGCGTGCAACGACCGCCCAACAGCTTGAGCGCATCCAGGCGCTCCTGCCCGCGTTCGAGGAACTCTTCGTCGCGGCAGCAGAGATCGCGCGGACCCGGAACAACGAGTAGCGACGCCAGCCCACCGACGGCTGGTGCCGCGACACGCGCAATCCCGGCCGATTCGCTCTCAACCCCGGAAAACTAGGGTTGGCGCCGATAGTCCGGACAATGTGCGAATAAGAGTATGGCGCTATCGACGATCAGGCGCCGGCGAAGTTCCTGCGGCCGGTGCCCGATACAGGACACACAGGCGGTGATCGCCGCGGCCGAGTCCTCGCTCACATCAGGTGACCGCCTCGGGTCGTGGGTGCCGCCGGGAGCTTAGCCGATAAGACTGGATGGGACGACGCGCCGTTTGCACGCTCAATTCGCCAACGGGGCGTTGGCGATTTGCTCACCGGGTCGTTGGACTGCCCTCACCACGGTTAGCCCACTCTCGAAGAGGGCGCGTGTCCACGGTGTCCGGGGGCGCCAGCGCATTCCGAGACGCCGACTCCGGCTCCTTCGGCGCCCAACCGCGAAGAGCACAGCTTGGCGCCGATAGTTCTGATAACTGTGAATATCGGCGGTTAGAAACACACCCCTTGAAGTGAGATGGGGCTGAGCACGAGTTTAACAACTCACGTCCCATTTATGAGCGAATCTGTCGTTTTCGCTCGTAGCTGGGACGGAAGCAACTGCCGGTCTCACCGCCGCAGTACTCTCGGAGCTATCCCGAGTTTCTGGAAGGTGGTGGTCCGAATGGCCATGAGTGAACCGAGAGTCGACCCCGAGACAGAGGCTGCGATCAATCGCGCTCTCGATGCAGCGCAGCTGCGAGCTGGCGACGCAACCGCGTCCGTCGTCCACCAGGACCAGGGTGGCTCAGCTGTGGAGGACGGCGCCGCGGGTGACGGTGACTGACCGATGACTGACACCGAGCGTTACGGCGACGTCGCAGCGACATTTGGCCTCACCACGAGTCGGTTCGATGATGGCCCTGCAGCATGGCAAGTCCGCCTCGTGAGCTGGCCCGATGACTCAGAACCCAACGAGGACGACGTCCTCGTGGACGCGATCGTGTATCGGGCGTTCGTCGACCAGAACTGGTTCGACCGGTTCGATTCGGTCGATCAGGATCTGGCTTCGGTGGCCGAGGACCTCCTGGACCGCGACCTGATCGAGAGGCTCGACGAAGAGTCCGCCGTTGCGAACGCGATCTCGATCATCTACTCAGTTGAGGTGCGCGAGGACGCCCGCGGCCGGAAGCTCAGCCACGAGCTGGTGAGGGCCCTGACTCGGGTATTCGGCAACGACATCATCGCCCTGCAGCCAAGCAGGGCAGCGGTCACGTCCGATGGTGAGATCGTCGAAGATCAGGTGAAGCATCGCGCCCTGCTCAAGCACTGGCGCGAGGTGGGCTTTATCGAGATCCCCGGGACCGATTCGATGCTGCTGCCGCTCTCTGCCCGGCTGGCTGAACTCGAGGGGTAACTCTGGGCCGGGCACCGAGGAATGGTCTCTCGCGTTACGTCATCAAGCGTCCAGCCAGAATGATCGTTTTTGGCTCGGCTGAATCTGCCCTTGCGGGCGATCGTCGCTAGCCTCAGTAGGCTCGCGTCATGGAATCGGCTCAGCCCTTCGACCATGCCGCGTGGGTGGCGAACGAGAGATCAACCAGACGGCGACGCGCGATCTGGACCGCGCTCATCATCGCGGGGGTGCTGTTGGCGTTGTTCTATGGCGGACGCGTCGCATGGCTGTCCATGATGGCTACTGAGGGCGATGTCCCACCGGCGTCAGCGCTCCCGCTGCCGGAGGGTGCGGAGATTCTGGGGGACAGCGTCGGCTGCGGAAGCGGGGGATGCTCGGTGACCTTCACAGTGCGACCTCCCGCGGGGCAGTCCCCGGAAGCTCTCGCGGAGGAGATGGGCGCGACCCCGCAGATGTCGGTACCCGGTACCTTCTGGGATCCGCGCACCGTCTGGGTGTCGGCGCGGCCAGCGGGCAGTGTCCTGAACCTCATCGTCGACTACTGGTCCACTGAGTGGGTTCCGTGAGGCTAGAGACTCGCCCCCTGGAGTCAGCCCTCGCACGCGCTCTATCTCGAGTCCAACAACTTATTCGACAGCCCAACGCCGCCTTCGATCAGATAGACGAGCCACACTGCGCTGCCGAAAACGATCGTTTCTGATGCCGTCGGCCTGTGGACTCGAAAGTCCAGCCGCTATCGGCGTCCGCAACCATCAAACGGCGAGAACTCTCGGCTGCCTCGCAAGCAGGTGAGGTCGACTAATTCCCCTACGCGTCGATCCACAGGGTTGCGTTCATGTCAGCCAATCGCTTGAGGGTTGTCGCGGAGATCGTCTCAGCGCCCCTGCCCAATGTCATGAATAGCCGGACGAACGCCTCGGGGTGGTGCAGTGCATCGCGGGGAGTCGATTCCACAAGGTCGAGGAAACCGTTGATCGTGGCGTCGAGTTTTTTGGCCCGCGCCGCCGCGGCCGGTTCTTCGAACGTGTACATGCCGAGGTCATAGAAGAACTCAGCTCCCGGGGTGGGCGAGGGATGCAGATACTGCGCGAGGTTTTCGATGGGCGCCGCGGCGCTGATTGTGAAGCTGACAATCACATGGCCAAAATCGTCTGTGTCGACATCGGATTCGTGTGTCACGTGGCGATTCTCGCACGTGCCGCGGCGGACTCGTTCTGCGGCACGACAGCGATTCACCGAAAACGATCGTTTACGGCGTGGTCCACACGTAGATCCAGCATGCCTGCCGCGAACGCTGGTCACAACCACTAGTGCGCTCCTGTGGCGGGGGTCATCGAGGTTCTATCGATCGACGGCGCCCGCATCACTTCCGTGGTCTTGCGGACCGGTTAGCGTTCTCCTATGACTGCTGTCGAATTGATCACGGCGTACGGCGTGACTCATGTGCTGGATTACGGCTACTTCACGATTACTGGCGGCATAGGCGACGCTGACGAGCTCTCTCTGCTCGGCGATGCGCAAGACGGCCCTCCCTCGACAGGCAATGGCAACCGGGTGCTTGTTCTTAGTCCGCATCAGAACAACTTCGCCATGGATGTGGTGGTGGAGCAGTGGTCTGGCCGACCGCCGACGGACGTGGACGAGTGGGAACAGGTATCGGTTGAGGCACTTGAGGTCGATGCTTCATCAACCCTGTGGATCACAAGTCCGACGTTGGACAGCACGACGGGCGCGATGCCGGAGGGGCGGTACTGGGTTGAGATCAGCGGACGCGGATTCATTAACTACGGCTGGCCAGGATCGACGGAACCAGGCGATCAGTGGCGCCTGCGATTTTGGCCGAACACCGGCCCTGACTTGCACCCCCGCAAGCTGTGGCTCATGCCCGGATTTGGGACGCTCTGGAACCGGGACCGGTAGAACTTCCCGCCTGCGCGTGAAGAAACGATCTTGAATAAGGCGTCGCCACTAACGATCGTTTCGGCGGGGAGACAGCTCCGCCGTCGATCCTCGTCCGACAGGCCTCGCAAGATTGAGACACCCTCGCGAGACGCTGCGCCGCGGTCAGTGCTCGCGACTGACCGGTTGATCGGCACGCATCCGTAGAGTGACTTGTGGGAGCGTCCGTTCGCTCGTCACCAGAAGCGATGGGAGCACTCTTGATCACGTTCGCCGGCTTCCTGCCGGTCCCCGAGCCCGAGCGCACAAAGGTGAAGTTCAATATGCGTGCCGGCGACGGCAGCGGCGAGGCGTGGGACTTCCTCATGGACGATCACGAGCACTGGATCAACCTGAGCCGGTGGCGCACGAAGCAGACGAACAACAAACATGGGCAACGCCCGCTTCCTGCTCGCCTTCGCGCAGTACTACACCTACGGACCGCAGTACTTCATCTTCGGTGGTGCGTTCGAGGTGAGCGAGATCAAGCCCGACCGGTACGACGACCTCGGATACGACCTGACACCGCTGCCGCTTCACGCCGACTACATCAAGCGCCTCATCATCAAGCTCGAAACGCCCATCGGCCGCAGCCCGTATCTGCGGCACTACGCGGGGGTGCAGGCGAGCCTCAATCCCGAGGTTTACGAGCTCGCGCCGGATACCAAGCTCGGCACGTTCCCCGGGTATCAGAACGTCCGGCTCCGCCACCACGAGCTACAGAGAATCATCGCGAACGACGAACCCAGCTGGAAGGACGCGCTCTCCAGCGTGAAGGGCGTCTACGTCATCACCGACCTCAGCAACGGCCGGCTCTACGTCGGCTCGGCATCCGGGGAGGCCAACGGCCTCTGGCAGCGCTGGTCCGGCTACGCGCACCTGAAGAACCTCACCGGCGGCAACGTCGAACTCGAGCAGTTGCGCGCCGGCCTCGGCGACTCGCACATCATCGGGAACTTCCAGTACTCGATCCTCGAGATCTTCGACCCCAAGACGAGAGCCGACACCATCTTGAAGCGGGAGTCGTTCTGGAAGCTGGCGCTGGATAGCCGCACGCATGGGATGAACCTGAACTGAGTCTCGCGTTCCCGTGGCGGCTTTCGCATCATGCCCTGTCGTCCGAAAGTGTCTATGGGCGCTGATATGGTCGGCGTCGGCATATCCACAGTTGAGAGGCATCCCTTGAACATCACCGCACCCAAGCTCGGCGCGACCATCGCGCTACTCGCACTCCTCGGTATCAGCGCCGTAGGGTGCTCGTCGCCGGAGTCTTCCGGCTCGTCCTCGAACGAGGGCTCGAAGCCGGAAACCGAGCAGGTCCAGGAGGAAGAAGCACCGGAGCCGGTGAGCCTGGAGGGCGAGTGGAAGCAGAACAACTCCAACTCGGAAGACAGCTGGCAGCAGGCCACCATCACCGGCGACTCGATCGAGGTCTACTGGGTCGCCGACGCCGGCGACACGAAGTCGCTCTACTGGGCAGGAACCGTAGAAGTCCCCGCCGAGGGTGAGTCGTTCACGTTCGACTCGGCCAATGACACGTCCAAGACGGACTCTTCGCTCATGGCCTCCGGCGACGCGACGAAGACGTTCACGTACGAGAACGACGAGCTCAGCTACGAGGTCACCGCGATGGGCACGACGATGACCGTGCGCCTCAGTCGCGAGTAAGCACCCAGCGACGCGCGATACAGAGCATATTGTCGGCCGCGGTTCAGACCTCCACCGATGCGTCGATCACGTGCATCATCAACAATGCTGGGTAGACGGATCAAGGAGCGATCGCATTCATAGCCCTGGGGCTATAAAAGAGATCCAGTTCCAGCGGGAGCACTCCGCTCGAGCAAGACCGACACGCCTACCAGCTCTTGGGATCAATGCACCTGTGCGCTAGCGTGACAGGTTCCAAATCACGTCATTGCTGACGCGTTGATCCGGGGATTCCCCTGGAGTGAGGGGTTCTGATGGAGTTCGACTACGGCGTCCTTGTTTCTCTGGTGCTGACCTGGGTTATTATTGCCCTGATTGGCGCGGTGATTATGTATTTCATCGTGCGTCTCGCGGTTGCACACGGGCTTCGCGCGCACGACAGAAAGCTAGATTCCAGCCGTGTCGCACCCAGTTCGGAGCACTAACCGACCCCGAACCTACTCCTGCCCGGATACAGTCCCGGGCCGTCGTTCGGTGTGCCATTCGCCCTGAGATGAGTTACTGCTCCTTTTGTGCGATCGATTGATTATTTGAATGACCTGTGAAACGGTGGCTGCATCATCGTCCCAAACGATGACGGCCGGGGGGCAACGTCACGTCACCTCCTCGTCTGTACTAGTTCGAAGGGGAACATAGTGAAAGAATCAAAGAACCGGATGGGCAGAGTCACAAAGATGGGCATCGGAGCATTCGCGGCCGCATTTCTGGTTGCAGGCACCGTCACTCCAGCCCATGCTGACTACAGCGTGGGCTTGTCGGGGCTGACCTGCGGGAACAACCAAGTTCCGTTGCCCGAGATCCACGTCAAGTCGAACGCGCTTGGCAGCGTTTACCATTTCACGCACGACTCAGTGCATGGAAACTCGAATATCTTCGCGGGTTCATCGGCGTCGTACTTCTCGGCGGACACGCACCACTGGCTGCGACGCAACATGACCTACGGTTACGTCAAGTCATCGAGCAACTACTCGTCGTCAATTCAGAGCGCATCGCGGTACTGCACCTGATGCGAGCCCCAACCCCGTTCCGGGTGGTGATCGCTGCGGTCGCGCTTTTGGTGGCCGCAGCGGTCACCGCTTGCACTGCACAGCAACCGCAGAGTGAAGAGTCATCGAAGTCAGAGTACGCAACGCCCATCGACCTGATGAATGCACGAGTTGATTGCCTTGAGGGCAAGGGCTGGACGGTCGAGGTGGATGAGGAAGCCGCACAGTTCCGCATCAACACGGCCAGTGACGATGAGCAGTTGAAACTCGAGCAGGACGACGCTGCCTGCTACGAAGAGCTTGGCGTTGACCCCAACCGCACACTCACGTCGGGCGAGTTCGACCTGCTATATGACCAGTATCAGGAAGGCGCAGAATGCCTGCGCGATTTCGGCGCTGACATATCACAGGCACCTTCGCGTCAGGTCTTCAGCGAAGAGTACTACACCGACCCGTGGCTTCCATGGGCTCAAGTAGCTGAAGCGGAATATGACGCCGCCCTCGAAGTCTGTCCCATGCCGCCCCCCGTGTTATGACGGAAACCGGAATCGACAAACGCCCCGGGCGCGCTTGGTTGTGGACGGGGATTGGGGTGCTAGTCGCAACTGCCACTTTCGCTGGCGGGTGGGCCGCTCAGTCGGTGTTCGCCCCGCCGGAGAATCTCGTGAGCGAAGATGCAGTCACCACGGTCGAAGTCAGAGAAGGCACCTTGGCGTCTTATTTGGACACGACGGTCACTGCGGTGTCGTCGGTGTCGAGCACGGCCGTGAACCGGCGAACCGGGACGGTCACCTCCCTCGACTTCATCTCAGGGTCGGGAGTCGAAGCTGGTCAGACCGTTTACACCGTAGATCTGTTGCCAGTCAGCATTGCCGAAGGCGCTGTGCCGATGTACCGGCCGATCTCAGAAGGCGCCAAGGGCGAGGATGTCGCGCAGCTACAAAGGTTGCTAAGGGGACTTGGTCATTTCTCCGGCAGTGACGATGGGGTGTTCGGGCCCGTCACGAGTTCGGCAGTCAAACAGTGGCAGAAGACGCTGGGCGAAGAGCAGACTGGTACCGTCGATCTCGGTCGCCTGATTTTCGTCGCAGAGCTCCCGGCCCGGTTGAATGCCTTAGACGATTTTCAGGTGGGAGACGTTGTTTCAGGAAGCGAGCCCGCCTTCGACGTCCTGAATTCAAGTGCCACATTCACCGCAAATCTCACCGAGAACCAGGCTCGACAAGTGTCCACGGGCCAACCAGTAGAGATCACTTCACCAATCGAGAGCACTTGGATTGGATCGACAGGAACCATCACCGTCGATGCAGAATCAGGTGCGTACCGAGTCTCGGTCGTCCCCGTCGATGGTGCGCCCATATGTGGGGAGGATTGTGAGAGCTTGCCCACCGACACAACAGGCGCATCCTTGCGTGGTCGCGTTGTCCTCCAACCCGAAGCCACCGGGGCAATCGTCCCAACGGCGGCAGTTTTGTCTCGCGGAGACGGGAGGGCGGCGGTAGTCGGCGTCGACGGCGAGAGGATCGAGATTACTGTGGTCGCGAGCGCCGACGGTCAGAGCCTCGTAGAAGGCGTCGAGATTGGTACGGAAATTCGTGCTCCGGTAGACGAGGAAAGGTAGCTGTGCCTCTGCAAGTGGAGCAGCTCACGTTCGCGTATCGTGGCGGTCCAAACATCTTGACAGGCTGGGACGGGCAATTCGAGGCCGGTGAGATGGTCTCGCTCACAGGCCCGAGCGGTCGCGGCAAATCGACACTTTTGTACATTCTTGGACTTATGGTCAAACCGCTCAGCGGGCGAGTAACTATCGACGGGGTGGCTGCTTATGCACGAAGCGACGCGGAGCGAGCGCACTTGAGGGCTTCCCAGTTCGGCTTCGTCTTTCAAGATGCAGCTCTGGATACGAGTCGAAGCGTGATCGACAATGTTGTTGAATCCGCGCTCTACCGAGGGCAGCGACGCCGCCACGCTGTGAGTGACGCGGTGAGCCTCCTCCAGAAGTTCGAAGTGAATGTTCAGTTCAATAGGCGTCCGGGGCAGGTGTCAGGAGGCCAAGCACAGCGAATCGCGCTATGTCGTGCACTTTTAGGGAGCCCTCAATATGTATTGGCGGACGAGCCGACCGGAAACCTCGATCGCGAAACGGCTCATCTCGTTCTGACGGCGCTACGCGAGCGTGCGAAAGCGGGCGCCACGGTGCTGATCGCCACTCATGATCCCGATGTGGTCGCCAGCTGCGACCGGCAGGTTCGATTGTGAAAAGCGCCGAGCTCATCCGCGAGGTTGTCACCTCATCCCTATCCAGGATGGCCGTGACACTCGTCTGCATCTTGATGGTGGCGGGAATGTGCGTTGCGGTGCTAATGACTACAGGAAGGACCATCGGCGCAGAACAAGCAGTGCTGACCTCTATCGACGATGCGGGTAGTCGGGCGATCCTGGTTCGAGCACAGCCCGCTGCAGGACTAACCACCGATGTCCTGACCAGGTTGTCATCTGTGAACGGTCTTGAATGGGTCGGAGCTTTTGGCTCCGCGGAGGACTACGCAAACGCCGCTATCGTTGGCGGGCCAGTCGTTCCCGTCCGGACCGTTTACACGTTAGATCTTGATGAGATAGGTCTATCGATAGCTGCAGACGGTGCGCCTGGCGCGTTCGCGTCTGATAACGCACTCGAACTAGCTCAAGTAGAGGGGTCGCTTGCTTTTCTACGCAACCCCAGCGGCGTGAAGGTTCCAGTGGTTGATCATTTCGCCGTCCCTGAATATCTCTCATTCCTTGAACCCGCTGTACTGGTACCCGGAGACATTGAACCTGCCGCAAACGTTGGGCTCCTGGTCGTGGTCGTAACGCGTCCCGAACTAATCGATCCGGTCGCCACTCTCGTTAAAGCCATGCTTGGCACCGTAGATCCCGAGCAGATCACGGTCGAGACGAGCGCGGAGTTCGCAGAACTCCGCGGCATCGTCGGGTCACAGCTGGGGTGGGCGGGAAGATCGCTCGTTTTCATCTTGCTGGGCGTAACAGCGTTCCTCGCAGCGGCAGTGCAATATGGAAGCGTCCTCATCAAGCGACGGGACTACGGTCGCAGACGTGCGTTGGGGGCGACCCGATTGCTTGTCGGAACCATCGTCATCGGACAAGCCTTCCTTCAAAGTGCCGTCGGGGCAGCGACTGGGTGTGCGCTCTCCTTTTTCGTTATTGGTGCGATCGGTGATCCACAGCCGCCGTTCTCCTTCTACGCTGGGGTGGCGATCCTCGCGGTCATAACGGGAGTCACAGCGGCAATAGTTCCGGCTGCCGTCGCATCCCGTCGTGACCCGCTGAAGGAACTTCGTGTGCCGTAGTCCGCGGCCAACCAAACACCTCAGCGCCAAATGCCTCAACGAGAGCGCTCAAGCCGGTTGTGCCCGCGAGAGCCACTCCGGCAGGTATGGGTATACGAAGTCGTGGGTGTACAAGCAATGTCCTGAAGTGTCCGGCAAGACCTGATCGACCGCCGTGTTCCACTAGGGAATCTCACCCGACAAGTCCGCCAGACATAAGTTGCACTGAGCAAAAGTGGAGCGCATCAACCAGTCGCGCTCCAACGTCTATTCAGTCGGCTTCTGATGGGCTCGCGCCCGACGCAGACGGGACCGCACGAAGAGGACCACTGCGGTAATCACAGCAGCGGCTCCTACGACTGTGGCACCGAGATAGACGTGCCATTCAAGGAGAGGATTCATCGTGGTTCCCCCTTCTCTGACGTGTGCTGTCAGCTATAGATACGACCTGCCCGCTCGCCGCGGGAGCAGTCTGAGCATGAATCTGTTTCGGTTGAGATGCAACACTTTGAAGGTTGCCAGACATGAACAGAGTGAACGGATCATCGGAGGAACCCGTGGACGACACTCAGCTCGACAAGCTTCTCTCCCCGCGCGATACATGGGCAAAGTCACCCGAACTCCTCGACGCAATGCTCGTGCGAATTGCTGCTCGGGTAGAACAAGAACATCGGCGGCCGCACCGGCGCCGCGGTGCACGGATTGCCGCCGTCGTCGGAGCCCTGTTTGGCGCTGGGGTGCTCGCAACGGCTGCGACTGTGTACATCGCGCCGAACTTCACGCCGGATGCCGTCATTCCGATCTCCTACGTGACGGACACGGGCAGGTCTGTTGAATGCACCTACTCGCTGGCCATCCGAAGCTGGAACGGCACTGATGTCACCGCAGCAAAGGAGTGGATCGCCTCCCACGACTGGACCGGTATCGGTCAACGCGGCTACGACCTCGCCATACAGGATCCCCTGAAGGCCGGAGACCCGGATACGGATCCGGAGATCACACAGGAGACCCTCGATCAGATGACAGTGTCGACGGGCATCTCAACAGTCGTCGTACAAGAGATCCCGCAGGACTACCTGGATCGTCTCGGTGTCGGTACGGCGGGGACGTCTACGTGCAAGTGGGAACTGCACTGATGCCCGCGCAGCCCGAAGAGTCGGTCGAAGCCCTCCAATGGATGTGGAGCGAGGACACGCTCGATCTGCCTCGTTTGATCGATGGGAGCAAGCGGGCCCTGTTCGCGTACTTCGCAAGACGGGTCGGCTCCACCGAAGACGCCGCCGATCTTACCGGCGAGGTCATGCTTACAATGTGGCAGAAGGCAGCCTCCATGCCGGCGGATGCTACCGAGGCGCGGATGTGGGCGTTCGGAATCGCACGGAACGTGCTCGCGAACCATCGCCGCAGCATCGCCCGGCGTCGCAAGCTGAGCGAACGACTCACGGGCGAAGCCCTCGTCAGCGGCGACACACGACCCGTGCGCGACGACGTCTGGGAGGCGCTGCGCGCACTCCCCGAGTTTGATCGAGAGGTCATCCAGCTCATCCACTGGGACGGGTTCTCCCTCGCGGACGCAGCGAGAATCCTCGGGAAGAAGCCGGCCACAGTGCGCAGCAGATACTCAAGGGCGCGGGCGAAGCTCCGTGTCGACCTGGCTGCCAGCGGGTCGCTATGAGCTGGAAGAATCACCGCATGACGCGTGTTGCGTTGATCTTCGTGCCGGTGCTTGTGCTCGTTCTCGCGGGATGCTCCAGCAGCAGTGCCGAACGCCTGGACGAAGCCCCGCTGGAGCTCGAAGGTGTAGCCAGCCCGGAGATGGAGCCAACTGTCGTGTGGTCAGAAGACGGTGAATCGTGGCTGTTCCTCACATTCGGGAGCTCCACATGCCCGAATGAGCCACGCGACATTCGTAAAACCGGAGAGCGCACGTTCGCAGTCACGTTGGAAAGTACCGGTGCGATTTCTTGTACGGCGGACATTGGACCGGCTATGTACAAAGTGCCCGCACCTGCGTCACCGGGGGCGCCGGTCACCGTCGACCTCGGCTATGGGGTCATCGTCACTTTGTAAACACGGGCCGTTCGGGCCCATCCGCCTCAAGCACAAGCAGTCCGTCATCGGTCGACACAGCAATGTCAGTGAGACCGCCTGCCGCACGCCTGCCGAAATCGATCGTTTACGGCGCGGTCCAGATATCAGGCTCGGAACGCCTGCCATAAACGTTCGTCATAACCACCAAACGGCAAGGGTTTCCGGCTGATCTCGCGGAGACGCACCAGTCCCTTCCGCGAACCGCGCGGGGACGGCACTTTCCTCGCAACCCCATAGGTTTCGAGATAGGTGTAGTGATGAAACACCGGCTTGCCTGGCAGGATCGGGAGATGCCCGGTTTCCATAAATCGATCGTGGAGTTGCGGAGTTCGCGGTGACGCGAGCGGAGTGGGCTGGCGTTCAGGGCGGAATCTGCGTCGGAGGTCGACGCGCTGATTCGAACGCTCGTGTTCCCGGCCCGCTCGCAGGATCGATGGTGGCCTTTTAGGACTATTGAATTGGGGGAACGAAGGCGGCCCAGAGTAGAAAGGCGCTCAACGCCGCCATGCCGATGATGAAGACCACTGTCCATACCAGGGAAAATGGCCACGACTCGCGAATAAAGGCACCACGGTTCTCGCTTGCGACGAAGTCATGGATCCAGCGGCGCTTCCATACTGCCAGTATCGCGAGGGCGAGGAGAACACCCCCTCCGACGACGATCGGATTCATGTTCTCCCCGGTCAGTCCTTCCCCTGCGAAGCTCAGGAGTAGATATCCCGGCAGACGTCCCGCGAGGGAGACGATCAGCAGCGTGCGAATCGGAATCTTCGTGAGTCCTGCGATGAATGAGATCACGTCGTCCGGGAACGCCGGCAGAAGATAGATAAGGAATAGGACGAACGGGCCACCGCGGGCGAGAAGGGAGTCGAATTTGGCGAGTGTTTCCGGTTTGACGAATCGTTCGACGAAGGGGCGGCCAAGTTTGCGCGCCAGCACGAACACCAACCAGAAGCCGACGAACGCCCCGATCAGCGTGTAGAGCAGTCCGAGCCATGGTCCGAACAAGAATCCGCCGATAAGTCCCGTGACCTGACCGGGAAGAGGTGCGATGACGACTTGTGCGACTTGCATACCTATGAACGCCAGCGGAGCCCATACGCCGAGGCTGCCGATCGTCTCCCGCGCGGTCGTCGGGTCGCTGAACAGAGGAAGGAGCGGCTGTCCGAAAATCAGTATCGCCACAACGACCGCGACGAGAGCGAGAACGCCCAAGATGAGGGGCCATAGCGACCGGCGCTGACCGGAGGCTGGAACGGCGCGCTCTTCTGGTTCGCAGCTCATTCGGGCAGTCTAGCCAGGCAGCGGGCCGATTCATCCTGCTCAACGCATCCGCCGTCACCTTCGCCGACTGTTGGCCTGCCGTGGAGATCAAGCCTCATCAAGATGCTTATGGACTTGCGTACCCGCACTAGCCCGTCGGATCGGATCAGATCGCGGGATCTGCCAGCCCGGCCTCGTAGCCGATCAGTGCGGCTTGCACGCGGTTGTCGACCTCGAGTGTGCGCAGGATCGTGCTGATGTAGCCCTTAACTGTTCCTTCGGTCAGGTGGAGGATGTCGGCGATGGATGCGTTCGAGTGACCGCTGCTGAGCAAGCGCAGTACGTCGGTCTCGCGATCGCTCAGGAGTGTGAGTTGCGGTTGCTGCGAGCGAGTTGGCGCGGCGCGCAGGGCTGAGACCAGGTATCGCGCGACTCGAGGGGCGATGACCGTCCCGCCGGCTGCGACGGCTTCGACGGCCGCGATGAGCTCCGCTGGCGCGGATGCCTTGAGCAGAAACCCGTCTGCCCCAGCTGTGAGGCCGCGGCGAAGGTTTTCGTCGGTGCCGAAAGTGGTGAGGATGACAACCCGGGTGTCGATCCCATTGCGGCGGATCTCTTCTGTGGTGGCTATGCCGTCCATGCGCGGCATCTCGATATCGAGCAGCAGCACATCGGTATGGTGCGACCGGACGAATTCGGCCGCATCATGCCCGTTGTCGGCTTCGCCGACCACTTCTATCGCCGGTGAGGACTGCAGGATCGCCCGGACGCCGGCACGTACGAGCGGTTCGTCGTCGGCGATCACTACGCGGATGCCGGGGTTCATCCGATTCGCTCCTTCGAGGTCAGAATGTCGTCGGCGAAGCATAATCGCACGTAACTGTTGCCAAGATCCAGCCAGTTATCGGACGCTCGGTAGAACCGGCACGTGGTGTCAGCAGGGGCTTCGGGTGCCGTGAACACCGGTGGGAGTTCCTCCAGGTGTGAGGGCGGCAGCAACGGAACGTATTCCGCCGGTTTCATGCCGATCTCGAGGTGCTCGAACGCCGCGACCGGCAACCCGACACTCTCCGCGGTGATCGCGTTCATGGCTACCAGCGCAGCCACGACCGCGCCCAGTGCACCCAGCGGCACCGCCGCGATGCGCCACCTGCTCTTGGTGAGTCTGCGCGATGGTGACGTCTGGCTGACGGACTCGGATGCCGATGGCCACTGTGAGTTCGAGGACGACGCGTGCTCTGGTGTGAGCAAGGGGATGCTGATGAGCACTTCGAAGACCCGTGGATCCTGCGAGGTCGTCGCGGTGCCTCCGAGCGCCCGCGCGCGCGCACCGATGCCGAGCAGCCCCGAACCGGAGCTTGTGGTGCCGGTGGATGCCGCGGAGCGTGGGTTGCTGGCGAAGACGGTTATGGAGTCTTCCGTCGAGCCGACCGTCAGCCGCAAGGGCAGGCCGTGAGCGTGCTTTGCGGCGTTGGTGAGCAGTTCCTGCGTCATCCGGTACGTCGCACGCCGGAGCGCATCAGGCCAAGAGGACGTGTCGACCGCAAAGGTCGCCTCGATCTTTCCCCCGCCTGCTCGGTATCGCTCGACCAGCGTCTCGAGCGCGTCCGGGGCCATCTCAGCGGGAGGCTCGTCCTCGCGCAGCAGCCGGAGCACGTCGTGCAGGGAACCCACCGCGTGCATAGCCGCCGCGCGCACCTGCGCGAACTGCGCCCGCTGGGCCGGTGTGCTGGTCGGATCGACCTCGCCCGCGCCGGCTGTGAGCACGAGAACGCTCAGTTCATAGCCGAGTGCGTCGTGCATCTCGGTGGCGATGCGGGTTCGTTCCGCTTGACGCGCGGTCGCCTCGACGAGTTGCCGTTCCCGTTCGATGCGCTCGGCACGTTCCCAACCGGCATCCACGAGGTCGGCACGCACCCGGGCATCGGATCCGACCCACCACGGCAGGACGACGGTCACGACGAGTGCGAAGAACACCGTGAGCGCATCGACCCCGCCGATCCTCAGCGCCCACAGGACGGCGAGGGCCGTGACTGTGCCGCCGACGAGCAGCCACGCCGCTCGTCCTGCCGGGCGAAGCCGCCCGCATAGGTAGGCCACAACAATGACCGAAAAGAACGGCCACAGTCCTTGGGCGGTGGCAACCGCGAGGAAAGTCGCCGCCGTGATCGAGGCGAGGCTGAGCGTTGATCGATTCCGCCACCAGATGCCAACGGCGATCAGCACCGCGGTGCCCGTGGCTGCCAGGGGTGAGTGGATGAACTTCTCGCTGCTGAGTGCCAGTGGGATCGCGACCGAGGCGGAGAGGAGCACTGACCGCGAGACGTAGCGAGATCGCTGGCTCATAGCTTCCATCGTGACATGACCCCGCGCAGGACATACCTGACGAAAGTCAGATGGATTCCCCACTTTCGCGGCTGATCGACCAGTTCGACCCGCGCATAGCGTCTGATTGTCTGCTCCACTCACCAGGAAGGATTCTCGTGTTCACGAGCATCACCACAGCCATCGAGACTCTGATCATGGGACTCGCCGACTCGCCATGGGTGCTGGTAATCATCGCGATCGTGTGCATCGTCGACGCCGTGTTTCCGCCGATTCCTAGCGAATCCGTGGTCGTTGCCGTTGCGGTACTCGCCACCGCGGGCGACGGTCCGCCGGCGTGGGCGATCCTGCTCGTCGCGATCGTGGGGGCCTGGACGGGCGACAACCTCACGTATGTTCTCGGGCGCAGGATCGGCACCGAGAGGTGGCGGTGGATGCGGCGTCCACGGGCAGCTTCGGCGGTCAGCCTGGCACGGCGGTCGCTGGCGCGACGGGGCGCGTTGCTCATCATAACCGCGCGGTTCATCCCTGTCGGCCGGGTCGCGGTCAACCTCACGGCCGGTGCCACCGGCTTCCGTCCGCGATCCTTCCTTACGATCAGCGCTCTCGCCGCCGTCGTGTGGGCTACGTACTCGGTGAGTATCGGAATCTTGTTCGGCCATGTTCTCGGCGGGCAGCCGCTGCTCGCAACCGTCATCGGCATCGCGACTGCGCTGATCATCGGCTTCATCGCCGACCAGATCGCCTCCCACATTGCTCGACGCCGCTCTGGCGATCTCACCGTCGGTGCGGCCGATCCCGTGTCGTCGCATCGTGCGACCGAGCATGTCTCGGTAATGGAGCAGGCACGATGAACGCCAGTCCGCGTGTGGCCCTCGCGACCGTCTCCGCGCATCTCACGAACGTCGAGCCCGGCTTCCGGGCGGCCGCAGAACTCGGCTACGACGGCGTCGAGGTGATGGTCGGCTACCATCCTGACAGTCGCGATCCCCGACGTCTGAATGCCTTAGCTGCGCAGTACGACGTTCCGGTAGTCGCAGTGCACTCGCCGTCACTGCTGCTGACGCTGCCTGTCTGGGGCGCCGATCCGCTACGGTCCGCCGAGCGCAGCGTCGATCTCGCCGAATGCGTCGGCGCATCCACCGTGATCGCACATCCACCATTCACCTGGCAGCACGGTTCGTCGGGGTTTCTCGATCACGTCCGGCACCTGGAACACCGGACAGGCCTGACCGTCGCAGTCGAGAACATGTACCCGTGGCGATTCGGCACACGCACATTCCAGCCGTATGCCCCGCACTGGGATCCCACCATCATGTCCGCCGATCACGTCACGCTAGACGCATCGCACGCGGCAGCTGCAGGACAAGACAGCGTCGAGGTCGCGGCTGTGCTGGGCGACCGTCTCGCGCACGTCCATCTCGCCGATGGGCATACCGGCCGTGGTGATCAGCACCTCGTGCCTGGGACCGGATCTCAGCCCCTTGAGACTCTGCTTAAAACTCTGTCCTCCCGATCGTGGTCTGGGATCGTCAGCGTCGAACTCGCCGCACATCCATTCCGGAGTGCGATCGCATGGCAGTCGGCGGCGGATGCGCTCGCGTTCGCACGCCGCAATCTGGACCCGGTGACAGCCGCATGACCTTGGCCGAGCGACGGGTACGAACCATCCCTAACGCGATCACGACGGTGCGAATCGCCGGCATCCCGGTCTTCCTCGCACTGCTCCTCCAACCCGAAACGCATGTCGCTGCGCTCATCGGGCTGGCGCTACTCGCGGCGACAGACTGGGTCGATGGCGCTCTGGCTCGCGCACTGCACCAGGAAAGCGAGCTCGGCAGACTCCTCGATCCGATCGCCGACCACCTGCTGCTGCACGCCACCGGTTTCGGGCTCGCCGCCACCGGCTACGTACCGTGGTGGATCGCGATCGCCTTCGCGACCGGTGATGCGACGTTCGCAGTCTTCTTCGCCACTCGGAGGAAGCAAATGTTGCGGCTGCGCGTGCACCGTTCAGCACGACTGCGGGCGCTCAGCGTCGGCATCGGTTACCCGCTCGCCGTCTTCGCCTCACTCATGCACAACGACGCGCTCCATTTGATAGGGCTAACGCTATTGGTCGCCGGTGTCATCTTCCAGGTCGATGCGCTGGTCGGCTACCTCTGGAAGAGAGCACCTTCAAAATATGACGTTGGAGGCACCACACGAGAACGTTGACTCTTAGCTCGCTAGCTGTAGCTCACCTCCGGCGGCGATCCTGGTTCCGGCCACCGAAAACGATCGTTTACGGCAGGCGTCAGGTGTTGGGTTCGGAAGGACTGCCAGAAACGGTTGTCACAACGGCCAAACGGCAAGGACTTCCGGCTGACCTGATGCGCAGCTCATCGGTCCCGCTGTAGTAGCGGGTGGGGAGTGGTCGAGACGTATCGTCGACGGGTTCGATGGGCTTCGCGACGCAGCGTGTAGGAAATAATGCAGAGATGGTACCCGAAGCCGGAGACGCGATCACCGAGACGCTGAACGCGTACGAGCGCTATTCGGCGCAGTACATCGAGCGAACATCAACCGAGAGATCCCCGCTCGTCGACGCTCTCATTGAACTGACCAACCCGGGTGACCGCGTGCTTGAGCTGGGTAGCGGGCCAGGCAGGGATGCGGCTGATCTTGAATCAGCAGGCTTGGTCGTTGAGCGTACGGACGGGGCGGCATCGTTCGTTGACCGGCTCAATGCTGCCGGGCATGCGGCGCGAGTGCTGAGTTTCTACGACGAGGACTTTGGTGGTCCGTATGACGCGGTGTTCGCGAACGCGGTCCTCTTGCACGTGTCGCGGCCTCGATTGACAGACGTGCTGAAGGTTGCACGTCGCGCCACCAGTGTCGGTGGGTTTCTCGTGGCGACTTTCAAAAAGGGGACCGGACAGGGCTGGTCAGAGCGGAAGCTCGACGCGCGCCGGCACTTCACATACTGGGAGGAAGACGAACTACGCCCAATCGTTGCAGCGGCCGGTTGGACTCCGCTGAGCATTGCTGACACTACGCGTTCGACGTCGGCAGAGAGATGGTTAACTCTGATCGCACGCACGGACAACGCTTGCTGAATGTCCGAGGGAGTCGAACCAGTCTCACCTGCGCCCGCCGAAAACGATCTTTTCCGGCGCGGCCGCTAGTCGACGCACTGAAGTCTTGCCTATAACGGTGCCCGGAACCCGGTTTCGGCACCGAGTTCCGGTGGCCTCGGACGCTGAAGCCTGGAAGTATCGGCCGTATGCGCGGCGTGTATCTCGGCGGGGGCGGCTCGGCTGAGCAGGAGGCCGAGCTGTGGAAAGAAGCCTTCAATCCGGGCGATTCGGTCGTCATCTGGCCCTTCGCGCATGCAGCGATTCAGGACCGCGAATCCTCGATCGCATGGATGCGAGGCGCTCTTGCGTCATACGCTCTCCGGTCTATCGACGCATGGATCGAGGCCCGCATCGAGGATGCTGGGCTGTCCGGCGTGGACGTGGTGTGCATCCCTGGAGGGAATACCTTCGCGCTTTTGCACGAACTCCGTTCGACCGGTTTGCTGCAGCTGCTACAGGAACACTTGCGGGCTGGTGGACGCTACTACGGCGGAAGCGCGGGAGCCATTCTGGCCGGCACCGACATCAGCATCGCGCTTGACGCCGATCCGAACGATGTCGGGCTATCCAGTACCGGCGGGCTTGACCTGATCGGTGGCATGGACGTTCTGCCGCACTATGCGCCAAGCGCCCGAGAGGTGGCGCGAGAGCACACGGCGTTGACCGGCCGACCAGTTCTCTGTCTCCCGGAAGCCAGCGGCGTCGTTGTCAGTGAAGGGCGCCTGCGGAACGTTGGGCCTGAGCCGATCGAAATAGTCGATCGGGATCACCTTCGGTTCCTTCGTGCGGGCGATAACTACCCTGCAGCGCTTGGGCCTAGCGCGGCGCCCACGTCAACGACTTAACGCTGCCGGAAACGATCGCTTGCGGCAGGCGCGTCGTCGCGTGCTTGGGAGTCTGCCAGTATCGGTGTCCAGAACCATCAAGCGGCAAGGGTTCCGTTAGGGGTGCGGCGACGCTGGCTGCCTATTCCACGCCAACGTCGCCGCGAGATCGGCTCTCAAGATGTCGGCCCGGTCGCCACACGAGGGAGCGCGAGTTGTCCCCGACGTCGTCCATCGCACCCGTTGGGGCAACGATTACGAGGCGAGCTCCCCAGGCGATCCCACCCCAGACACGATGGCTACGAGCATGCCTCCGGCGCCATCTGCCCGAGCGCCGTTGATGCTCACGGCGTTGACTTCCTCGAACGGCTCATCGAGTTCGATCACGTGCGCAGCACCATCGCACTCAATCTCCGCAGACTCCACGCCCAACCACGACGAACCCACCCGCACGGTAAAATCGAGTCGCGCCGTCCCGACACCAAAGCAGACAATCGTCACGCCCTCGACGAGCACATCGTTCGTGTAGGAGAGCACAACCTCGCTCTCGTCTGACGACTGCGACTCTTCACGGTCCGATCGAAAGCTAGCGGAGCCGAGAAACCCATCTTGGCTCGACGCGACGCCCTCGAACTTCTGGGCAGCTGCTTCCGCCGCTGGCCAGTCTGGCTCGGCTTGCGGTGCACACCCGGCCAAGCCAGCAACGAGCACGCCAAGAACCGTGAGGAAGGCATAGCGGATACGCATACGCCCAACGCTACCGAACCGCCAATTCGCCGCGCTGCTGACGGCAGCTCCGCGTGCTCACACCGGAAACGATCGTTTCCGGCAGGTCAACGATCTCGTTCGAGACGAAGGTGAGATACCAGTTATGTATCCGCCGAAACACCCTGCCGGAACCTGATGCACCGAAATGGCTCACGTACCGTTTTCGGCAGGCCTGTCGAGGCGTCAGTCGGAACCGTCGTCGAGGCGGCGGAAGACCTGAGGCGTCCCGTCGCGTAGCGGTACAGAAGGTCGGCGCTATAGTGCGGACATGCAGGATCCCGCAGCGAACGAGGTGTCGCCGACGCTGAACAGCTGGCGCGTCGTGTGCGTCGTCATCGCCTGGGTCGGGTTCTGCCTTGCGGTCGTGGTCGCGATGCTGATCTTCTGGGAAATGTTCGGCGCGAGTATCGGCCTCGCTCTCGGCGCCGGCGGCATGCCTGTCGAACAAGCGGACGCACTCAAGCGCACCGCGGCTATCCTCTCGATAGGACTCGGCGTCGTCGCGGTGCTCGCCATTCTCACTCGCCGTTGGGTACTGCTGGTACTTGCCATGCTCCTGTGCGGCATCTGCGTGATCTTCCTCGGCGGAGAGATCAGGACGCGCGCCTAGAGCAGTGCTGCGGTCGAGCGGTTCGTGCTGCCGTGGCCGGTCTGTCTTGGGGTCGATCGTTCGCGGTCCAGTCATGCGATGTGTCCTTTCCGGGCGCGCGAAGGACGCCTGGTGCGCGTTGGATATGCTCAATAACAAACGCGCCGGCCGGCATGAGCCCACTGCGTTCCTGAGAACTGTGAACAGCCGCTGGGGAGGCGTGCGTGACAATCAGCGGAGATTCGAATAGCCAGACCTTCAGGGACAGGCTGTGGCCACCGAGGCGGATCCATTTCGTCGTTTTAGGTGGGATTGTCGGGCTGGTCGCTGTAGTGATCGCCGCGATCGCCTTGGTCGACAACCTCAACCGCGTCGCGGTGCCCGACCTTGTCGGTCAATCACCGCTCGAAGCAGCAGAAGCGATCGTTGATGCCGGGCTCATCTATGAACCCGACGAAGAAGTTTCGGACGGGGTCTGCACGACTGATCCGCCGGTGTCCGACTATTGCGAGGTGACGAGCCAGTCTCTCGCCGCCGAAACACGGATTCGCCCGGGAACGACGGTGGTGCTTGCGCTTGAGGTGATCGAGGTAGTCGTCCCTGACTTGGTCGGTCTCTCCTTCGACGACGCGGTCGACCTCGCTGCAGACGTGCACCTCCGAGTGAAACCGGACAACAACCTGGTCCTCGACGTCTCCGGGCATGGCGAATGGAAGGTGCTCGAGCAGTCGCGCGACGTCGACGAGAGTATCGAGGCGGGCATGAACATCGAGGTCACACTGGATGCGCCTCTCGTGGATGTGCCCCAGGTCGTCGGGCTGCCGTTCGGAACGGCGACCGAGATGCTTGAAGCCGTCGGAATCACCGCAGGGTTCTCGTCAGTGCCAGGTAACTACTTGGACGGGAGCGTGTTCGTCAGAGAAATGGATCCCGCACCCGACGGAGGACAGGTGCCGATCGGATCGAAGGTGAACCTGAGCTGGGGCCTCAAGGTCCCTGACGTAGTGGGTAGCGCTGAGGGAGAGGCCGTCAGGATCTTGCAGGATGCGGGCTTCACGGTGACCGGTTCGACAGTCGGGTCTGACCGCGTCACGAAGCAGACCCCGGCTGCCGGGGCGATCACCGAACCCACGAAGGAGGTTGCGCTGACGCTGGCCCCGCCCACCGTGGTCTACGAGGTCGTCAGCGATGGGTCCCACGCCTCGATCACGTGGATTGCACCGGGCAGCTACAACATCAGCCAAGCGACCGACGCACAGGTGCCGTGGAAAATGACTTTCGAAACCGAAGCGGACTATAGGAACTTCAACGCACAGACCATGAACGGCTCTACGATCACTTGCAACATCTACGTCAACGGAGAATTGCGCAAGACCAACACCTCGACCGGGCAGTACTCCGTGGTCAGTTGCGGCTGAGCCTGCGCAACCTGCATCGCATTGACTGCTCGCACCCCAGCATCACCGTCCTGACGCGTTTGCCTGGTGAATTCTGTTTCAGACAGGACTTACGCGCGATGCGGGCGTAACGGTTGATCCGCCCGCGGATGCGAACTTGCGCCGCTCTGCTAAAGCAGTTCGCGATTGGACTCTGCCGCCAACTCGACGTTGTCCGTGGTGTCCGGTGAAGGTGTGGCGAAATCGCGACGCTTCATGACCGCATTGATACCGAAGAGGCCTGCGAGCTTCGTAGCATCGCGGCCACCCACGATGCGGTTCAGCACGAACTCCGGCGAAAACTGATCCAGCAACGGGTTCTCATCGTCAAACGAGCGCGCGGTTTTAACCGCGAAGATGCGGGTCGTGTCGAGCGCCCGGAAGCTGTCGATCGAAAGGATCGACGTGTTCACGTCGCCCCAGATCAGCCGGTCGAATTGCTTGGCGCTGCCCCAGTGCTGCTTGATGCGCGCCATGACGCCACCGATTTGGTTCGTGGCCCCCACGTAGACCTGGCGGTATTCGTCGAGCACCATGATGTAGAGCCCAGGCACGCCGTCCCATTTGGTGAGGTCTGTGACCTCGACCATGCCGCGCTGACTTTTCACTGCCTTCTGCAGAGCGCTCTCGAACTCGTCGCGGCCCAGCGATGCGAAGTGCGTCATGTTGAGGTCGTAGTTCTGAAGCGCGCGTTCCTGCTGTGCGGCGCACCAGTCATCGGTGAGGATCCGGTGCTCGGCGTCCTCGTAGATGTCGTCCAGGCTGTCCCACAGCTCCGGATTGACCTCGCGGTACCAGCGGTCCATCGATGACCGCTTGTTGATCCGGGCGTACGTGTCTCGCGAGATCCGTAGCCCGAGCTCGCGGCTGCCGCGGATCTTGATGCCGAAGTGCTCGGCGCGCTCCATCGCGCCGGACCTTGGACGACCTCGTCGCGGAATCGACACAGCGACGCCCCAGACCTTCCTGGCAAGCCGCGTCTGCCAGCGGTGCCACACGAGTACGTGTCCCGAGTCGACGAGCATCTGGAGCGATGCGTTCGCATCAGGGCCGATCCCGACGTTGAGGATGCGCGCGGGGTCGAACTTGAGATGCTCGTCGTCGGGAATGAGCCCGAGCTGGTCGAGTTCCCACGGGTCGGCGTCGAGAACCAGATAGCCAGAATCAGTCATTTCGCAGCGCAGCAGTTCGGCGTCCCGGGAAGTGGGTGCCCACACGAGGGTTTCGCGGGGTGTGACGGTGATCTCGAGGTCCATGGCGGGGATCAGCTCTCTGGACGCCAGCGAGCTGCCTCGGCGGCCAGCGCGTCGACAGCGTCCGTGGTGAGGTCGTCGAGAGCCTGCGTGGTGGTCATGTGGCGACTCTACTGATCAGTACGGACCTGCGCGTTCGCCAGCATCGCGGTCACTCCGACGATCACGATCGCGAGAACGGCGCCCGCGGCGACGTCGTGCAGGTAGTGCGAGCCTTCCAGGACGCGTCCGGCCGCGACCGTGATCGCGAGGAGGACGGCGCCGGAGGTGACGAGCATCGACCGCGTCGCGATGGCGATCACGACGACGCCGCCGAAAGCGAGGGTCGCGTGGTTCGACGGCAGCGACCAGTCGCCGGCGGGCGGGCACTGGACGCCGAGATCCCACACCGAGCACGGACGAGGCTCTGCCAGGAGCAGCTTGATTCCCTCGCTGGCCGCGTACGCCACCAGGACACCCGCCGCGGCGAACGTCGCCGTGAGGCGGTATCGGGTCTTCTTCCACCAGGCGTGCGCCAGGGCAGCAGCGGTGGCGATGGCGAGCAGCACGAGTGGCACTTCGGATAGCAGCTCGATGCCCGGTGTCCCGGAGAAGGAGGTCGCGGCTGCACGCGTGACCTGAACGCTGAGACTCCCGGGGAACGGCAGCAACAGCACCACGATCGCGAGAGCGAAAACGGCGACGAGCGGAATCAGATGAGGGCGTGATACTCGATGTGAAGACACCTGAACGACGCTATGTGGGGGGTGTCCGGGCGCACATCGGGCGACAGAGGTAGCCGTTGTACATCGGAAGTCGGACGTGGCACTGCGCTGGCCATTATCGGATCGGTGACCGCTGGCCGTTGACCGGGCGGTGCGCCAGTGATGCCGAGTCAGCGCTGGAGGTCGCCATCCGGCTGAGCTGCGCCGGAGCTGGACAGCCCGTAGCGATCCAAGCGAACGTCTCGCAGCTCGGGGAAGGCGTGGGAGACACGCTTGGGCGTCGGCTGCGGTGCAGCAGCCGCGTGGGCTCGGGCCAGGGGCGCGGGGATCACGTCTGGCACCTGCTGCTGCGGGGAGCGCACAAGGTGCGAGACGAACTGCCGCGGTCGCATCATCAGCCGGCCGTTCCAGGCGGGGCCGAGGGTCGAACAGATGGTGGTCGGACGAGACGATGACATCGGCGTCGACGGAGGGGTCTTTCGCGAGGGCGAGTGGCCGTGCGGTTGACCCGCAGGTGATGCTGAGCCGAGACAGCACACGACCACTGATTCAGCTGCCCTACTGAGCCTGACGCGGTTGCGCTGCGACGAGCGTGGCCCGCACATAGACGCCGAGCTTGACCCGGATTATCTCGACGACTGATGGTGACGGCGCCACTTGCGACGCGCGCTGAGATTGGGGCCTACACCAGGCCGTGCGCGTGCTTCTATGGGGGGCATGGAAAGTGACGGTGCCAGCGGCGATATCGAAGAGCAGTACAGGACGTGTTCCGCATGCGGCCGCGATTGCGAGCCCGTGCCATTCGAGACCGAAGAAGGTATGCGGATCAGCTTCATCTGTCCGCTGCACGGCATCCACACGGTTGTCGATCCGTTCGAAGAGGCGCGTTGACTCTGCGTTCACTTTCGAAGCTCCGCCAACTCACCTGATGCAACGCTCAGAGCCGCAGGAAGCCGCACACGGCTGACTGTCGACTCCTGAAGTTCGGTCAGCCGCCAAACGTGTCGTCGAGCAGGGCTTGCACCGCGTTTGCCACCTCATCGAACCGGTCCTCGCGAATAGCCGTGACGGGGGTGTTGTCCCTTAGCCAGGGGTTTCCACCGACGAACCAGAGCCGCGCGACCTGCTCGCCTTCGACAGCTGCCACTTTTCGCCATTGCTCCTGTGCGAACCTCAGTCGCGCGGCGACCTGCGGCGCCGGGGGCGCTGCATCTGCCCTGGCCCAGTTCCGGGGTGCTCGCCGATCTGTAGCGCCTGCCAACGATGCGACGAGAGTCGGGCCGAGAGATGCGACGAGACGACGGGATACCTCCGCTACGGGGAGGGCTGCCGCTTCATCAGATTCTGCTCTAGCCATGGGGGTCATTCTGCGGGACTTCAGGCGCCTCGTCGCTGACATCCAGCCAGCGCTCGAGGCGATCGACATCCCCTGACGGCAGCCCCGGGAGCGCGACGGTGTGCAATACGAAGCGATCGTATGTCTCTCGGGGGCGCCAGGGATCATCGCGGAACACCGAGTGTCCGAGATCGTCATCGATCCACGCGAAGCGCGCAGGCTGCGAACGTCGAACGAGCATCTCGGCAGCGTGCCGCTTCCACCACCTAGTGGTCGTCGGGTGGAACGCCACGTCGTCCTCGAAACGGTGATCGATGATCGTATGACCCGACTTGGTTTGAACCGCCGGAGGATCTGCACGGTGCGGGATGTGCCCGACCAGGCCGAGCGCACGCTCAAACTCGTCGAACAGCCATGGCTGTTCGAGCCACGTCGTAAGCCACGCGCCTTCGACACCAGGGTGATCGAGTAGTCCCTTCAGACGTTTGACCACCAGCGGTCGCCACCGGATCGTCCACCTTCCGACGTCCACCCGCGCCATTCGCTCGCCCGGGAAATTTCCCATACTGCGCAGGACACCGTCGATGTCGAGCGCGATGGCTGTAAGGCCGTTCGCAACCACGATGCACCTCCCCAAATCGCGATCAAATGTTGCGGACAAAGGTCATCAAAGACGTCAAATACTGCCGCCGCAAGTCGTGAACACACAGAGGGCGGCGGTTTCGCACGTATACGAGTTAGAAAGAATTCTTTGCTCTTAGCAGTGCGCCGAACGCGGCCCTCGCGCGCGTACGGAGGTCGGATGCGCAGGACTTCAGAGTCCGTCCGATAAGCGCGTCACGCCGCACTTTCCCGCCTCGAATGTGCACTTGACGAGTTCGGCGAGGCAGTTCGCGCGCTTTGCGTCGCTGAGCAGATTCGCACACTTCTGCTCGTAATTGAGGAGAATCGGAGTGCTCACAAGTGCTAGATTTGGTTCGTCCAACCGCCGGTTGGATGCACCCGACGGAGCCCGGAGTTGGATCCCGCCGTCGTCACAGATTCCAAAGCCTCGGGCGAGTGCGATCACCAGCGCATGATGAGCCCAGCGGTCAACAGGCTGGTGAGAACGCGGATCGCGTAAGGTGATCCTGGCGAGAAGAACACCGGCAGGTGCTCGCGAGACATGCAGGTGCCCTCCTCTTTGAGAGGAGCGGGTCTTGCCTGCTATTACCGTCCCTCGCCCCCACTCGCGGCTCACTCTTCAAGAAGCCGCCCGACTTCGCCGTATCGGTCACTCGACGCTTCGTCGCAAGATCGCTGATGGTTCCCTTCCTGCCGAGCGAATCGGCAGACGGATCTACGTTCACCCGAACGACCTAGATGCACTCGCTCAGCCGGTCGTGGGCCGACCGACGCAGGACCTCGCGATCGAGTCGGCGGTCGCACGCATCGTTGCCGACGCCCCGCGGCTGACCCCGGGGCAGCTTGAACGCCTCGCCGTCATTCTGGGAGGTGCGCGGTGAGCGAAGCAGCCGATCATGAGAGCTCGCACGCAAGCGTCGGGCCGGTGAGCGCGCTTCGCGCGGGCTCGCTTTCCTCCGCGAGCGCTGCTCGCGGGCAGAGCTCAGCAGAAAGGACGACGGACCCGTTCCCGGCGGGAACGGCAAACAATGGGGAGGTGACGGCCCCTTCAACCGTCGATCCGACCGGTTCCCACCCGTTCCCTCTAGGAGAGGGAACGGGGGAACAGGTCAGATCGGTCATCGCCGCGGGTCGTTCCCGACCCGTTCCCGAGGATGGGAACGGGTCGGGAACAGGTGATGGCTCGACGAAAGCCGTCGGGGCCGGAAGGTTGCCGTTCACCGTTGCACACCCCGCGCATATTCCCCCCGCCTCTTTCCCAGCGAGCCAGCGAGCGGAGCGAGCGGTCCCTCGTACGACGGCTATCCCGCCGAAGGCGGGCTCGTCTTGGTCCGCGCAGAGCCTCGGCGACATCGTGAGCGGTCTGCGTGATGGCACGCTCGA
>Ga0308157_10001644_pt1 | contig 43438 bp, 45 predicted proteins | sample PhyBR1_FD_201035 | JGI IMG/M metagenome (GOLD analysis project Ga0308157, IMG submission 201035) | Phyllosphere microbial communities from UC Gill Tract Community Farm, Albany, California, United States - DLSLB.R1 | ecosystem: Host-associated > Plants > Phyllosphere > Unclassified | place: USA... | reverse complement strand
CAGCAGAATCTTTTAATGCTAAAATTAAAAACTTCAGATTGCAGCTTCGAGGAGTAAAAGATAAAGCATTTTTCCTGTTCAGACTCGCTCAACTTTTTGCATAGTCCCCAACTTTTGATACTGATCCGTGATACCTCTCTTTTTTGAGATCAATTTTTTTTGTGACTTGTAGCAGAAAACCAGTTTTGGAATTTTAGAGATTTCATAAAAGTAAATTTTACTTGATGTCTCGTTGAAAGGGTAGGAGAGTTTAAATTTTATTAAGATAATTTTAGATTCTTTTTACTACTATTTACCAAAATTCCTAACCCTAGTCAGGCCCTTAGCAAAAACAAAAAACCTCACAACAGAGTTGCAAGGTTTATGTGAGCGCGAAAGGATTCGAACCTTTGACCGTCTGCTTAGAAGGCAGATGCTCTATCCAGCTGAGCTACGCACCCATTGGGTTGATTCTCGCTTAGTCAGTTAAAGTAAGCGCGTTAAAATGTCGGGGCGGCAGGATTCGAACCTGCGACCTCCTGGTCCCAAACCAGGCGCGATGACCGGACTACGCTACGCCCCGAAAAGATATATAAAAGCGGAGGGTAAGGGATTCGAACCCTTGCGACACTTTCGCGTCGACAGTTTAGCAAACTGCTCCATTAACCACTCTGGCAACCCTCCTGTTTATCTCGTTTTTTTAATGATCGTTGTTCCGTTATTGCGAGTGCAAATATAGAACAGATTTCTTTATATACCAAATATTTTTCAAGAAAAATTTGTGTATTTTTGAGCTAATAAATGATTAAAAAATTAAACTAATGCGTAAGACATTATATATCATCGGATTAAGTGCGTTTGCTTTTTCGTGTACTTCACAGAAAAATGTGACGAAAAGTTCATACAAGCCCAAAAACCCAGTGACACAGCCGAAAACTGCTGTAAAACCTCAGGCTCCGGAGAAGCCGAAAGCGCAGATTACCAATGATCGCGGCGTGGAATTTTATACCACCAATATTGCAGATATCACAAAAAATGATAACACGGCCAGTTACGGTTCTATCGTCTCTGCAAAACCTGCAGGATATAAAGTGGTAAAAACCTATTTTCCTGCCATTGCGCAGAATTTCAGACAGCGATATCTCATTCTGCATTATACGGCACTTCCGGATGACAAATCCATTACCGTTCTTACCCAGCAGTCGGTGAGTGCACATTATCTGGTTAATAATACGGGAGATAATGAAATCTATCAGCTGGTAGATGAAAACAAACGTTCTTATCACGCCGGGGTAAGTGCCTGGAGAAATGATAAAAATCTTAACGATACCTCGATCGGAATCGAAATTGTCAATACCGGCTATACGGTTGATGCTGCTGGAAAAAGGATATTTGCAGTTTTTAGTGATGATCAGGTAAAAAAGGTGGCCGCATTAGCAAAAGATATCGTTACCAGATATAATATTCCCCCGACCAATGTTTTGGCACATTCAGATATTGCCCCTACCAGAAAGCAGGATCCCGGACCGACATTTCCTTGGAAAAAGCTGTATGATGAATACCAGATCGGGATGTGGTATGATGAAGCTTCAAAACAGAATTTCGTAAGTCTCGGGCAGGTTGATTTTACGGCGAAATATAATGAACCTTCGTTCGTATACAGCGTGCAGACCGCATTGCAGAAATTCGGGTACGCCCTGGATCTGAGCGGACAATGGGATGATATGACCAAAAAAACCATTGAGGCCTTCCAGTATCATTTCCGCCCTCAGAACTACGACGGAATCATGGATATCGAAACATGGGCAATATTGCAGTCTTTAAATCAGAAATATCCCGTAAAATAAGTAATTTTGAAAACGCATTCGTAAAGGATGCGTTTTTACTGTTCAAAAATAAAACACGTTAAAAAAATCTGTAATGGAAAATTTCAGAAAAGAAAGTGATTTACTCGGTGAACTGGAAGTTCCGGTAAATGCTTATTATGGAGTACAGACTCAAAGAGCCATCAATAATTTTAAAATTTCAGGACAGCTGCTGTCTTCCTATCCTGATTTCATCAAAGGACTGGCTTTTGTAAAAAAAGCGGCGGCCAAAACGAATTACGAGCTGGGATTGCTGGACGAAGATTTATATTTCAACATTGCAGAGACCTGTGATGAGCTTATCGAAGGCAAACTTCACGACCAGTTTCCGATAGACATGATTCAGGGCGGGGCAGGGACCTCTGTGAATATGAATGCCAATGAAGTGATTGCCAACAGGGTACTTGAAAAATTAGGAAAAAAGAAAGGTGAGTACCAGTTCTGCTCTCCAAACGATCATATCAATCTTTCTCAATCCACCAATGATGCTTATCCTACTGCCATCAAGATGGGATTATTGCATATGAACATAGGTTTGGTTGAAAGGCTTAAAAAAATTGTGGAAGCCTTCCGCTCCAAAGGACAGGAATTTCATGATGTGATCAAAATGGGAAGAACCCAGCTTCAGGATGCTGTGCCGATGACGTTGGGACAGGAATTTGAAGCCTTTGCAGCAACACTCGAAGAAGATATCTCTAAATTAAACAGCAATGCCGACCTTTTTGTAGAAGTAAACATGGGAGCTACCGCCATCGGAACAGGCTTAAATGCTCCGGTAGGATATGCGTCATTGTGCGCGAAAAACCTGGCCCAGTTAACTGGTTTCCCGGTTATTTCCGCACCGGATCTGGTTGAGGCGACACCGGATACGGGCTCTTATGTGATTTACTCTTCAGCAATGAAGCGTCTGGCTTTAAAGTTGTCGAAAATATGCAACGACTTGAGATTGCTTTCTTCAGGACCCAGAGCCGGACTTTTTGAAATCAACCTTCCTCCGATGCAGCCGGGATCATCCATTATGCCCGGAAAAGTAAATCCTGTGATTCCGGAAGTGGTAAACCAGGTATGCTTCAAAGTAATCGGAAATGATTTAACGGTAACCTTTGCCGCTGAAGCAGGACAATTACAGCTGAATGTCATGGAGCCTGTGCTTTCTCACGCCATTATGGAAAATATCAATTTCCTTTGCAACGCTTTGGATACCCTTCGTGAAAAATGCGTAACAGGCATTACGGCAAACAAAGAAGTGTGCCTGAACATGGTGAAGCACAGCATCGGAATTGTAACGGCACTGAATCCTTATATTGGCTATAAATATTCTACAGAGATCGCGAAAGAAGCTCTGGAAACAGGAAAAAGTGTCTATAATCTCGTACTGGAAAAAGAAATTCTCTCCCAGGAAAAACTGGATGAGATTCTGGATCCTAAAAACATGTTGAAACCTCATAGCAAATAATATTTCGTGAGTAAAATAAAAAAAACAGTCCAGGCATTACAGAATATAGCGCAGGAGCCAAGTCTGCTAAACCTGGTGCTTAATGACCGGGAAGTAAGAAAAAAAGAATTTCTCAAAAAATATCCTCATTTGGAAACCCTTCCTCAGATCAGCTTTTCTGATCTGATGGAGGATTTTGAGGAAAATATTGACATCTGTTTTCTGGACGGAGCTTCCCTTCCCACAGATCTGGCCTTACTGAAAACCCTGGCAAAAGACAAAAAATCCTATTTTGAAATCGGGACATGGAGAGGAGAAAGCGTGTGGAACGTAGCAAAAATAATTCGTGACTGTACCACACTTAATCTTTCACACCACGAAATTCTTCAATTAGGAATCGACAGGAAATATGCAGATCTTCATGGAATTGTTTCTAAAAAAAATCCTGAGATTCTTCATCTGGAAGGCAATTCAAGGACCTATGATTTTGCCGGCTTAAATAAAAAATATGACCTGATCTTTATCGACGGAGATCATTCCTATGAAATGGTGAAAAACGACACGGAGAAAGTCTTTCAGCACCTTGTGCATGACGATACCGTTGTCGTATGGCATGACTATGCTTTCAACCCGGAGAAAATACGGTATGAAGTTTTTCAGGGAATTCTGGACGGTCTGCCTGAAGGACATCATGATCAACTGTATCATGTAGCCAATTCAATCTGTGCAGTCTTTATGAAAGGTAATTTTAAAACAAAGAAATTTGAAAAATTAAATGAGCCTGAATTTTTGTTTGAAGTAAATTTGAAAATAAAAAAATAAGGTGCGGTTTTTAATTATCATCCCTGCTCACAACGAAGAAAATAATCTTGCCTATCCGCTGGAATCTTTGAAAAATCAAAGTTTTAAAGATTTTAAAGTCGTAGTGGTAAACGATGGCTCTGTGGACAGAACTCCTGAGATCATCAAAGGTTTTACGGAGCAGGATCCGCGTTTCGAGACGCTCAATCTTGAAAAATCATCGCATCAGCCGGGTTCAAAAGTAGTCAGTGCCTTTAACAGCGGTTTGAAAACTCAGGATATTAACGATTTTGAGATCATCTGTAAATTTGATGCAGATATTATTCTGCCTGAAAATTATCTTGAAACAATAGAAAAAGCATTTTGTGAGAATCCGGTGTACGGGTTGATCGGAGGATTGCTGTACGTAGAAAAAAACGGAGATTGGGTGTATGAAGGAAATTCGAATAAACACCATGTCAGAGGACCGTTGAAGGCCTATCGCAAAGAATGTTTTCTGGCCATGGGCGGACTTCGTGAAACCTTAGGCTGGGATAATATCGATTCTATATTACTGGATGATTTAGGATGGAAAGAAGTGGTTCTGCCGGAACTGCACGTGAAACTAATCAAAGTAAAAGGAACTGATTATACCCTAAAACCCGCTGACTATTATGGAAGGTATTTCTATTTTTTAGGATTAAACAGGTTCCTGACCTATATTGCCGCTTCAAAAGAGGCCATGAAAAGCAAATCTCCTGAGTTTTTTGTTCAGATTGTCAGATCTTACGAGAGCTGCCGATCAGACAAGCCCGAACTGAAACTGTCGAAAGCGGAGCAGAAAATTGTCAACAACAAACGTTGGCAGCAGCTCAAAAAGAAATGGCTTAAAATATAGACCTTGTATCACTTAAAATACATTATGAAGCTGTGGAACGAAACTTTCTCGCAGATCTGATAACTTAGTCAAAATTCCGTCACTTGAAGAAAATAGCGTACATAGAAATAGATAACCATGCAGAAGTAGCCCTTTCATTTATGGAAATTATGGAAGGTTCGCAGCTGTTTTCAGTAGATTATTATTTCTCAGAAAAAATAAAGAAGCAGGTGGGAAAGGATGCATCTGTTTACATTTCCGATTGTTCGATAATTACAGGTCAATTAAAGGAAAAAAATTATGATCTCGTGATTATCGGCACGGTACATCGTTTTTTCAGTACTTTTAAACGGATTGTTCAGCAGTATAATACGGCTGTTATTGCTCATAATCTGAATTTTGTAAAAATTTCCAAATTCGGGCTTCTGAAAAATATGTTCAGGGAAGATATTATTTACAGACTTAAATTATGCCTGGAAGAAGGGTTGCTTTACGCACCGGAAGTTTATCAGAAAGCCCAACTTTTAGTGCTGGATCAGTCTCTTTTATCCGAAGGGTATCAGCTGCTGCCAATTTTTTACACCAAAAATTTTGAAGAAACAGAACATCCGGTTTTTACCGTTGTTATTCCCGGCGGAGTTTCTCAGAAAAGGAGGGATTATAAAAAGGTCTTCTCAAAAATAAAAGAACTGGAAAATGATTTTAGAACCGGAAAGGTTCTCAAAAATAAATTAATTGAATTTATATTTTTAGGAAAAATCACAGAAAAGAAAGCGCTGACGGAAATAAAAGACCTGGAGAGAACTCTTGAATATGTTAACATCACCTATTTTACAGAAAGAGTCTCTCAGGATGATTTTGAAAGATGGATGACGAAAGCCGATATTCTGTGGTGTCCTATTCAGCAGGATACCGAATTTTTCAGTCAGCAGGAAATTTACGGGCACACGAAAATGACGGGTAATATCGGTGACGCCATCAAGTATGGAAAACTGGCTGTTTTTCCTGCAGATTATCCTTCAGAATCAGAGTTCATTATTCCTGAAAAAGAAAATGTAATGGCCCAGTTTGAGGAGCTGAAAAATATCAGCTTCGATTTCCGGACGCAATTCAGTAAAGCAACCGTGCAGGCAGAACTGGAAAAGGTTCTGTCAGATCTTATTTCTACTTAAACTTAAACATACTTCTAAGGAAATTCATATTCAGATAATCCTCAACAGGGAAAATTTTAGTGAAATAATTTCCGATAAAAATTAGAATCAGAACCACTGCCGGTTTGTAAAAAAGATTGATGAAATTGTTGTTAAAATTAGGCAAAACGATCGCTACGGTAATAGCAAGTGTACAGATAATAGAAACAAATATCATTTCGATAGTGAGTGGTGACACTTTAAACATGATGTAGTTGAAAACAACCTTTACTACATTGTAGGTTGTCAAAGAAATTGCAGTAGACAAAGCAATTCCGATAAGTTTCAGGTCGGTATTTTTAATGAAGTAAAGATTCAGTCCAATCGTAAGTCCCGCCAGTAAAAGCATCACCAGGATATTAAATTTATAATACCTGGACAGCGAAATAATATTGCCGTTGAATCCTGTCGCCAGGTCCAGTAAGACTGCAGATCCCCAAATCCATACGACCGGTTCATATTCTCTCAGCATCGTTCCGTTCTTAGGCATAAACTGCGTCAGGTAAGGAAATCCTACCATAATGCATGAAAACAACACAGCGCCTAAAAAATATAAAGTAAGAGACGTCTTCTTGTGGAATTTATCCAGTCCCTCCATATCGCCGTCCGCGAGATTTTTACTGATAATAGGAGCGGAGACATTGAATAAGCCCAACTGAGGAATTGAGATCAGCGAAATTAAAGCGTACAGAACGGCATAAATCCCATTTTCTTCCATTCCCATGAATTCACCGATCATCAGGCTGTTAATCGCCAGGTAATTTCCAAACGTTCCTAGAAATCCAAAGAAGCTGTAGTTGAAAAATTCTTTCCAGAAGCCGTCTTTCTTGAAATAATCGGTGCTGAAATCCAGTTTTATTTTTTCTAATGTATTGGTATAATAGATATAGCCGAAAAGCATTAAGGCAAACATCCCGAAGAAAAATGCGAAGGCAACACTTTGGGAGAGTGAAAAATAAATAACCAGGCAGAAAGCCCCTAAATTGGCTATTTTCGGGATCAGATTATCGAAAATATTCGAAACCACGATTCTTTTGTAATTCGAAATATATTTGTTGAAAACCGCACAGAAAGAAAGGATAACCACCAACGGTAAGATGATTTCTTTAGCTTTCCATGCTTCCGAATATTTAAACTTGGGATAGACATAAGGCAGTATGAAGAAGACCACCGTAAAAATTAAAAAGTTAATAAAGACCGCAAGAAGGGATAGCGAGAGCATATTTTGCTTTTTGCCGTCTTTATCTACCGCATGGAAGAACTTTACATTGGAATAAGAAATACCCATCACCACAAACGGAACCAAAAATTCCGCACTGGGTAGAATATAGCGTAGTTTACCGTAAAATTCAAAATCATTAGGGAAAATAAATATCGCCGATACGGTACCCAACAAGAAACCGATGTACCCGATAATGGAATATTTGAATCCCTGTCTCGCTACTACACTCATATTTTAATTTTAAGAATTTTTGGGAATAAAGATGATATTGTTGATGTAGTCGGTTTTATTTTTTTCATCACTGGTATTTCCTGAAAGAATGCTTTCAGTCAGTTTTTCCAGGGTAAAGGTAGTCCTGTTCAGATAATGGACATTATATCCCCAGGATTGAACTTCGGAGATACCTTTCCAGATGGGCGTGTCATGGTGTCTCTGTTCTATTTCTACCATTAAAGTAGGAAAAAACTGTGTAATGATTTCTTTGGCACCATACAGCGTTTTCATTTCGTTGCCTTCGACATCGATTTTAATGAAATCCAGTCTGGTAAAATGTTCAATAGCGGCCCAGTCATCAAGTTTTATCACTTTTACTTTTTCAGTATAGCTTTTCTCTTCCCCTTTTTCTTTGTAAGCGGTTTTCAGAGTTCCCCTTGAAGCGATGGCTTTTCCGTTGATGACGGGAACTTTAAATTCAGCCGTTGTATTCTCATCAGAAAGAGCCAGCGGAAAAATCCTCATTCCCGGAAAAAGTCTTTTCAGTCTGCGGTACAGTTTTTTATTGGGCTCAAAGGCATAAATATGCTCATGATCCAATGTATTTTCCAGCTGGTAAAGAAAGGATCCCACATTGGCGCCAATATCAAGGATAACCGCTTTTTTGGGCAGATAATCTTTGATCCAGACCAGCTCCGGCTCTACATTACGTTTTGAAAAGTTTTCTTTGGTAAGATGATTCAGATTTTTGAAATATCTTTTTTTATAAAAACCGGGACTGATGTACTGTAGTTTTTCTGCAATTCTTTGGTATAGAGACATCCTTAGATTTTTTGACGACCAGCAAAGATAAGCAAAAATGTTAAACTAATGTTAAATAAATACAATTGTAATAGGTTGATTCACAGGTGTTAATTATCATCTGCTTCTGTATCAGGCTGAATTCTAAAAGGTTTCAGATCGGGTTGCATCGTACTGCAGAATTGTGGAACTTATTTTAGAGGAGTGTTCAGGAAGTCATTCAGCGGTTTCATCAGCCTGAAAATGCCGGATAGATTTTTAACCGCATTTTGATCCAGTACTTCCTCATCTTTTAACGGATAAGTCACAATAAAATTTTTAAGTTTCAGGTGTTCTGCCATCGGATCTTCTTTTTCAAAGCCCTGAGGAACTTTTTTCAGCTTGCCGTCCTGATCGAGCTCAGGGAAGTGCTTCTTAAAATCATGATGGTTTAAAATTTTCATAAAATCTTCTCCATACAACGATATTTCTCTTCTTAATTCCTTTAAGACCTGAGGTTCGGGCATATAAATTCCGCCTGCTATAAAGGATTTTCCAGGCTCCAGGTGAAGATAATAACCTCCTTTCTGACTCCCTTTTCTCATTCCCAAAGAAGCTCCGAAATTAGTTTTGTAGGGAATTTTATCCTTTGAAAACCGGGTATCCCTGTAAATCCTGAATAGTGATTTTTTAGCATCGATTTTTGCAAGCGCCTCATCAAATGCTGTCATTTCTCCAATCAGTTCTTCCAGAAAAGCAATAACATTCTGTTGCGATTCGGTATACAGATTCTTATTTTCAGTGAACCATTCACGATTATTATTTCTGTGAAGTTTTTTTAAAAATTCGAAAGTTTTTGGAGATAAGATAGCCGGCATACATTTTATTTTACTCAAAAATAATCAAAACTATTCAGACTCCCAACGGGAATGATTTGAGTATTCTTAATTTTAATGTTTAAAAATGATTTTTTTGATAACCTGAATTGTGTTTGGAATATTATTAAATTAAAAATAAAAAAATTGTCGTATTTCTGTTGAAATTTAAAAATGCTTATGGTTTTATAAAATAAAATTATTAATTTCGTAATATTGTATAAAAGAAAATTCAAATATTAGTTGTATCTTTGCAAAAATTTTAAAATATTTAATGAATTTATTTACGGAAACCAATTTAAGTCCTGATATTCTTAAGGCAATTGGCGAACTGGGTTACGAAAGCCCGACAGAAATCCAAAAACAGACTATCCCTTTTATTCTTTCAGATATTCGCGACTTGATCGCACTTGCGCAGACGGGGACAGGCAAAACAGCAGCATTTTCGCTTCCGATTTTGGATATGATTGACGATACGAGTCGCAAAATCCAATTTTTGGTGCTTTGCCCGACACGAGAATTATGTCTTCAGATTACAAAAGACATAAAAAATTATTCTAAATATATGAAAGACATCAAAACGACTGCAGTTTATGGTGGAAGTAGTATTATGGACCAAATGAGATCTTTGAAGGATAAACCACAGATTATTGTGGGAACTCCTGGAAGAGTAATAGATCTTATCAACAGAAAAGCACTTGACTTTTCGGCAATTCACTGGCTCGTATTAGACGAAGCCGATGAAATGCTTTCAATGGGTTTCAAAGACGAATTGGAAACAATTCTAAGCGAAACACCTGAGACAAAACAGACTTTCCTGTTCTCAGCGACTATGAGTAAGGAAGTAGAGAGAATCTCTAAAAATTATCTTACACAACCTCACAGAATTTCTGTTGGTTCTATTAACGAAGTTAAGAAGAACATTAAGCACGAATATTATGTAGCAGGTTACCGCCAGAAAAAAGAAGCCCTTAAAAGATTAATTGATTCAAACCCGAATCAGTACTCGATTATCTTCTGCAGAACCAGAATGGAAACTCAGGAAGTTGCTGATTTCCTGATGCAGAATGGATATGCTGCTGATGCGCTTCATGGTGATCTTTCTCAGGCTCAGAGAGACACGGTAATGAAAAAATTCAGACTAAAGAACATCGATATCTTGGTAGCGACAGACGTTGCAGCCAGAGGACTGGATGTAAATTCACTGACTCACGTTATCCATTATTCTTTACCTGATGATCCGGAAGTATTCGTTCACAGAAGCGGAAGAACCGGTAGAGCCGGAAAAGACGGTATTTCGATTTCTTTAATTAAGCCTGAAGAAAGCAGAAAATTAAAGCAAATCAAATCGGTTACCAAAATTGAGATTAATGAAGCTAAAATCCCGACAGGAGAAGAAGTGATTAAAGCTCAGGTAGGCGGTGTTTTCGAAAGTCTTTTTGAAGTACACGAAGATTTCTTTGAATTTGACGATTCTTTAATTCCTGATCTGTCAGCGTTTACTAAAGAAGAATTGGTTCACAAATTACTACAGTTCCAGCTGAAGGATCTTGCCCTTTATTATAAAGACAGACACGATCTTATTGAGCAGAAACTCAGCAGCAGGGATGATGACTACTCATCAAGAAGAGGAGACAGAAGAGACCGTGACAGAGGAAGAGACCGCGACAGAGGAGAAAGAAATGACAGAGGAAGAGAGCGTGGTGGAAAACCGAGAAAAAAAGATGAAAACATGGTAAGATTCTTCTTTAATCTTGGTAAAAAAGATCAGTTGAAGAAACTGGATGTATTAGACATTATCAATAAAGCAACATCCAATACCAAAAGCAAAAAAAGAGCTGAAATCGGTGATATTGAAATTTTAGAGAAATTCTCTTTCTTCGAAATTGAAAAATCATTCAAAGGAGACCTTTTAAGCAACATCTCAACGATGAAATTCAGAGGTAAAGATATGCGAGCTGAAGAAGCGAACTAATCCTATCATAAATGATTATAAAACCGGCTGTAAAGTCGGTTTTTTTATTTGGTAATCAGGAGTTAAGCGTATGTTAACAAAACTTAATGTTATATAGTTTCAGGTAAGATGCTTTTTTAGGAAATTTGCACTCGAATTATAAATACTATAAAATGGGAATTGGTAATATTTTCCACGCTTTTCAACCAAAAGATAAAATCTTCTTCGTACTGTTCGAAAAAGTAACAGAAAACCTTGTAGCCATGTCTGAGGAATTCAATCACGGGATCAAAGATTTCGATCTTAACGACGATTCTATGTTGAAAAAGATGAGCGATTATGAACACAAAAATGATGAATTAACGCACGAAATCTTCGTAGAACTTGGAAAAAACTTTATTACGCCGTTCGACAGAGAAGATATTCACACGTTAGCAACAGGATTAGATGATATCGCAGACTACATCTACGCTTCTACAAAATATATTTTCTTATATAAGTCTCCGGAGATGAAAGCCTATTCGGATTTCTCATTACTGATCCATAAAGCTTGTCTTGAGATTCAGAATGCCATGAAAAATCTTAAAGGGTTTAAAAACATGGACCAGGTGAAAGAAGCCTGTATCAAAGTAAATTCTATTGAAAACATTGCAGATGATCTGCTTTCAAACTCAATGGTAGAGTTATTTGAGACCAACGATGCCATCAATATTATTAAAGTTTCATCGGTACTTAATTATCTTGAAGTAGTAACTGACAAAGCAGAGGATGTTGCCAATACGATTGAGAACATCATGATTAAATACGCTTAATAATAATTAACAAAAATGGAATTTCCTATTTTACTTATAGTTATTATTGCGCTGGCTTTAATCTTCGATTATATCAACGGTTTCCATGATGCAGCCAACTCAATTGCAACTATTGTTTCTACAAAAGTTTTAACTCCGTTTCAGGCTGTACTTTGGGCAGCGCTCTGGAATTTTGCCGCTTTCTTTATCGCTGCATACATTATCGGAGAATTTAAAATCGGTAATACAATTGCCAAAACTGTTAACGAGAACTTTATCACCCTTGAAGTTATATTTTCAGGATTGGTTGCAGCAATTCTTTGGAATCTTTTAACGTGGTGGTTCGGAATACCTTCTTCCTCATCCCACACATTAATCGGTGGATTCCTGGGAGCAGCGCTGATGCATGCTTTTATGATGGATTATCATGATGTAGTGGCTGCACAGCCTGATTTAGGACTGTGGGCAACGTTTAAGGAGGCCGCCTATCAGGTAACGACGCAGAGTGTTGTAAAGTTTGATAAAGTAATCCCTATTTTCCTGTTCATTTTCATGGCACCGATCATCGGGATGATCATCTCTATTATTATTACGTTAATTATTGTTCATCTTTATAAAAGATCGAATCCTCATAAAGCTGACCAGTCTTTTAAAAGATTGCAGCTGGCGTCTTCGGCGCTTTTCAGTTTGGGACACGGTCTTAATGATGCACAGAAAGTGATGGGGATCATCGGCGCGGCATTGATTTATTATCATGTCAATATGCTCCAGGATCCGGTGTATCTGAATATTCCTTCTGCGGGTCGTTTCGACTACTTTGCAGAACATTATCTGTGGGTTCCGTTGGTATCATTCCTGGCCATTGGTTTGGGAACCATGAGCGGGGGTTGGAAAATTATTAAAACAATGGGGACCAAGATTACAAAAGTGACCTCTCTGGAAGGGGTAAGTGCTGAAACGGCAGGAGCAATTACGCTGTTTATTACAGACCACTTCGGTATTCCTGTTTCTACAACCCATACCATTACAGGATCCATCATTGGTGTAGGTTTAACAAAAAGAATTTCAGCCGTAAGATGGGGGATCACCGTAAGTCTTCTATGGGCCTGGGTATTAACGATTCCTATCTCTGCGATCGTAGCCGGAATTACCTATCTTATTGTAACATTCCTGACTAAATAGAATTTACAAATTCATTTAAAATATAAACTTTGTCCGTTTTGGGCAAAGTTTTTTGTTTTATAAAGCCTTTAAAAATTGTATTTTTGTTCAAATTATAAGATTTTATGGAATTTTTAGACCGATACCAGCAGATTGTTGCTGACGCCATTGCTAAATATACTTTTAAAGATAAACCCACGGAATTATATGATCCGATGAACTATATCATTTCCCATGGCGGAAAGCGTCTACGTCCGATTATGGTTTTGATGGCTTGTGATTTGTTTGGGGGAGATCTTAAAGAGGCAATCAAACCGGCCCTGGCAATAGAATTTTTCCATAATTTCACTCTTATCCATGACGACATTATGGATGAAGCACCTTTAAGAAGGAATAAGCCGACCATCCATACTTTGCATGGAATCAACGTAGGAATTCTTTCGGGAGATGGCTTAATGCTGAAAGCTTATAAATTCTTTGAAGATCTTGAGCCTGAGATTTTTAAAGCCTGTATCAGAATTTTCACCCATACTGGTCTACTTTTATGCGAAGGCCAGCAGTACGATATTAATTTTGAAACTCAGGAAAATGTAACCTATGATGATTACATCAGAATGATTACCTATAAAACGGGAGTTTTAAGTGCCTCTTCTTTTGAAATCGGGGCTTTAATTGCCAAGGCAAATTTCAAAGATGCCAAGGCTATTTTCAACTTCGGAAAACATATCGGAATCGCATTCCAGATCATGGATGATTACCTGGATGTATTCGGAGACCAGGCACAGTTCGGAAAAAAACATGCCGGCGATATTTACGAAAATAAGAAAACCGTACTGTATCTGCTGGCGAGAGAGTATGCCACTGAAGAAGAAAGAAAAGAGCTGGACTACTGGTATTCCAAAAAAACGGATAATATTGACAAGGTATATAACGTTGAAAAGATTTTCAGAAGAACAAAAGTGGATGAAAAAGCATTGCGCCTTATTGAAAAACACAACGAGATCGGCCAAAGCTATCTTCAGAAAATAGATATTCCTGAAGAGAAGAAAAAGCCGTTTGCAGAACTGGCCAATTATTTGTTGAGAAGAGAATCATAATCGGCTAATGGGTCAATTTGGAAATTTGAAGATAAAAGACCGGGAGTTTAATTTTCAGATTGACACATTCTCACATTTTCAAATCGAGTGAATGAAATTCAGGACAGAAGTTGATATAAAAGCATCGGGAAAGAAAATTGAAGTTGAAGATAAAATATTTTCAATAGGATCCTGCTTTGCTTCGGAAATGTCAGATCTCTTCTCTCAGGGGCAGTTACAGACCGTCAATAATCCTTTTGGAACCATTTTCAACCCCTTTTCAATCAGCAATTCGGTCAAAAGGCTTCATGACGCGGAATTTTATACCGAAGAAGAACTGATCACCTTTAATGATGAATTTATTTCATTAGATCATCATACGGGTTTCGACAGCCGGTACGTTCACCGGACCTTACAGAAAATCAACGGGGAAATAGAGAAAGGAAATTCCTTTCTTCAGACAGCCAACTGGGTGATCATTACGTACGGGACATCCTTTATCTATGAATTTGTTCCCAAACAAAAACTGGTAGCAAACTGCCACAGAATTCCCCAAAAATTTTTTGAAAAAAGACTGTTGACCTATCAGGAACTTACCGACTCCATTTACGATACCATTATGAATCTGAAAGATATCTGTGTGGATGATGTTCAGATCTTATTTACGGTTTCACCGGTGCGCCATACCAAAGACGGAATGGTAGAGAACCAGTTAAGCAAATCAAAATTAATAACGGCGATTCATGATATGATTGATGAACTGGAATACTGTCATTATCTTCCGGTTTATGAAGTTCTGATGGACGATCTCCGGGATTACCGTTTCTATAAAGAAGATATGATTCATCCTAACAGTCAGGCAGTGGCTTATATTTTCGATAAATTCGGGGAGGCCTATTTTTCTGAAGCTACCAAAAGTTTTATCAAAGAAAATTTTAAGATACTCAAAGCTCTGGAACACAGAGCAAGTGACGACAAGGATCCCAAATATATAGAGTTCAGAGATAAATTAAATCAGAGAATTGAGATCCAGCAGCAAAAGGTCAGACATAAAATATTTTCAGATGATTGATTTTATGACTATTGATTATCTGAAAACAGGAAATAACAAGCAAAGAAGAGCTTATGAAGTTCTTACTCAATACAGAATATTTGAAAAACTGAGTGATTATTCACCGCTTCTGGCAGGAACAGTCCCTATTGAAATCGATATTGAAGGAAGTGATCTTGATATCATCTGTCAGGTTGATCTGAAATTCAAAGAAATGTTTTTAGATCGATTAAAGCTTAGCGAAATAATTCCCGGTAATGCAGAATATAACATTGATTATCCCGTGATAAGCGGAGAAAAATGTATTGTTATCAATTTCATGCTGGAAGAATTCCCGGTTGAAATTTTTGGACAGAATAAACCTGCAGATCAGCAGAACGCCTATCGCCATATGATTGCTGAATATAAAATATTACAGGAAAAAGGAGAATATTTTAAACAAAAAATAATAGAACTAAAGACAAAAGGAATCAAAACGGAACCGGCTTTTGGATTGCTGCTGGATCTGAAAAATCCTTATGAAGATCTGTTAAAATACTGATAAAAAATGATTGATACCCATACCCATCTCTATTCGGAAGAATTTGATGAAGACAGAAAAGAAGCCATTCAGAGAGCATTGGATAAAGGAATTACCGAATTTTACCTTCCGGCCATAGATTCTGAATCTCATGAAAAAATGCTGCAGCTGGAAGCAGGATATCCCAACCAGATCTTCTCAATGATGGGTTTGCATCCTTGCTATGTAAAACCGGAATCCTGGGAAAATGAACTGAAAATTGTTAAAAATTATCTTGATCAGAGAACGTTTCCGGCCATTGGAGAAATCGGAATCGACCTGTACTGGGATAAAACTACTCTGGACATTCAGGTGAAAGCATTTGAACAACAAATCGACTGGGCTCTTGAAAAGGATCTTCCAATCGTTATTCATACCAGAGAAAGCTTTAATGAAACTTTTGAAGTACTAGAAAGAAAAAAACATCCTAAGCTAAGAGGTATCTTCCATTGCTTCTCCGGAAATCTGGAACAGGCCAGACATGCTGTCGACCTTAATTTTATTCTGGGAATCGGTGGAGTAGTGACCTTCAAAAATGGCAAAATCGATCAGTTTTTACATGAAATTCCACTGGATAAAATCGTCCTGGAAACCGATTCACCCTATCTCGCACCCGTTCCGCACAGGGGGAAAAGAAATGAAAGCTCTTATCTGGATCTGGTCGCCGGGAAACTCGTGAATATCTACGGAAAAGATTTCCCGGAAATCGATAAGATTACGACTGAAAATGCCAGAAGAATGTTTAATGTGCAGCCTTAGATCCCTTACTGTTTAAGCTTGTAGATCCCAAAAACAAAATCACTCGGGTGATGGCATAAAAATTCATCCTCCAAAGCAAAAATGTTTTCGAGGATGAGTTTTTTTTCAGCATCTACCTCTACGAAGTGATGTGCAATATCTTTAAAGACGCTTTGAAGGATATTATTTCCGTAAGATTTTTCGTCAATGATATCAAATTTCTGATGGATTGCAGGGATAATACGCTTAGAATCTACACATTCCGAAGGGTCTGCAACAATCATTCTGATAACACCGGAACCATAATATTTATTTTTATAGATCCCGGTCTTGAAGATCCGTCTGAATTTTTTCGGAATTTTCTCTAAAGCTTTATTAATATACTGCAGTTGAATGGCAGAATACTGCAGTCTGTCATTTCCTACAAATTCATTGATGATGATATATCCGTCCGGTTTCAGGCTCTTAATAACCACATCATTCAGGAATTGCGGAATATGATCAAAATGATGCAGTGAGGCGTGGAAAAAGACAATATCGTAGGCTTCAGGAGCAAATGAATAAGTCAAAACATTTTCAGCAAAATAAAAGATGTTATTAAGATTTTTCTGATCTGAAATATTTTTCGCTTTTTTCAATAATTCGTCAGAAAAATCATAACAGTGAATTTCTATATCGGGATTAAGTTCTGCAAGTCTTATTTCGTGACTGCAGACCCCGGTTCCCAAGGCCAGAATTTTTATATGGCTTTTATTCTTGAAGAAAGATGCTGTCAGATACTCTTCATATGTTGTGTTTTCATCACCGGTGATCAGCTTATTCCATCTTTTTCTAACCTCAGGAATGATCCAGAAGTTAGACGTTTGTATCTCTTTCTCGTTAAAAGCACTTTGCGTTCTTTTATAAGAATTAAAACTCAGTTTAGATAAAAGAAAGGGCAGACCCCTCTGATGAAGTTTAATATAAATATCTTTTAAATCTTCAAGGGTTAAAATTCTCATGCAGAAAAGGATTTTTAAACAAATCGAAAAATATTTTAGCGACAGATCTATTTACTTTTTTCTGAAAAAGCTCTTGTTTTTCGGCTTTTTATATCCTACAGCAGCTGTTGCAGAAGGCTTCTTTTTATCTTTCGAATTGGCGGATCCCGCAGGGCTTGATGTTCTTGGCCTTCCGCTACCTGGAGCAGTCGGTTTATTATTAGAATCTCTTTTCTGAGCAACTAAATTATCTGTATGAAACGGATGGTTTTTGACTACCGGAATTTTTTTACCGATCAGCTTTTCCGTATTCTTCAGATTCAGTAAATCAAGTCCGTCTACAAAAGAAATGGAGCTTCCTTCAGCACCCGCTCTTCCTGTTCTTCCGATTCTGTGAACATATGTTTCGGAAACATCAGAAAGTTCAAAATTAATGACGTATTTCAATTCGTCGATATCAATTCCTCTTGCAGCGATGTCTGTGGCTACCAGCACTCTCGTTTTTCCGGATTTAAAATTGTTCAGTGCATTTTGTCTCGCATTCTGAGATTTATTTCCGTGAATAGCTTCTGTGGTGATCTGATCGCCCTGAAGTTTTCTGGCGATTTTATCAGCACCGTGTTTCGTTCTTGAAAATACCAGAACAGAATCTGAAATATCATTTTTCAGGATATGGGACAGAAGGTGCAATTTATTTTCTTTATCAACAAAATAAACAGATTGCTTAATGGTGTCTGCCGTGGAAGAAACAGGAGTTACTTCTACTTTTACAGGATTATTTAAGATAGAATCAGCCAGTTTCTGGATCTCTGAAGGCATGGTTGCGGAGAAAAATAAAGTCTGTCTTCTCTGTGGCAAAAGCTTGATGACTCTCTTCACATCATGCACAAAACCCATATCCAGCATTCTGTCGGCTTCATCAAGTACAAATATTTCGATATTTTTTAAGCTGATAATTCCCTGAGCGATAAAATCAAGCAGTCTTCCCGGAGTGGCAACCAGAATATCAATACCTTTTCTTAAGGCTGCTTCCTGATTTCCCTGTTTAACGCCTCCGAAAATAACCAATTGTTTTAATGGTAAATATTTCCCGTAATTATTGATATTTTCTTCAATCTGAATCGCCAACTCTCTTGTGGGAGTTAAGATTAAGGCTTTAATATTTTTATTGGGCGTTTTATTTTTAGCAAGATTCTGTAAAATAGGGATGGAGAAAGCCGCTGTTTTTCCGGTTCCTGTCTGCGCGCAACCCAAAAAGTCACGACCGTTTAAAATTTCAGGAATTGATCTCTCCTGAATAGGTGTTGGGTTGGTATATCCTTGTTCTTCAATTGCTTTTGCAATAGGATCTATTAATTGTAAGTCTGTAAAATTCAAATGACTGTTTTTAATTTAAACAAAAATTCCTTCATTTTGAAGGAATTCAATTTGCAAAGGTAGTTTAAATATTTTTAAGTGAATTAATTCACTTTTGTCCATTGTTGATTATGTCTTAATTCTTCGAAAAATTTATAAACTTCTTTCAGTTTTTCGGTCCCGCGCTTTCCGTAGTCTTCTACATTTTTTGAAGTTCCGTCAGTCATATTGATTCTCAGATAAGAGGTCGGCATATCGGAAATGTTTCTCTCACCATATTTATCCTTAAGGTTTTTCACTTCTAATCCATCTAACAGGGTTATCAGTTTATTGTAGTCCGCCTGTGTTATGGTTCCTTTAAAGGTTCCTTCACGGGGCTTTGAAAACTCATCTTTTGACGGTGTTTTTGTAAAATTAAAATGCTCGGCTTCAAACATGGCAGTTCTGTCTGCATTGATGGTCATTTTAAAGACGGGACAGAATCCAAAACATGGAGTTGCTTCATATTCTATTGTAGAATATTTTGACTGTACTTTCTGCGAATTGCATGAAAATAAGAATATAAAGGCACAAAGACCCAGTACATATTTCATAGTTTTATCTTTGGCTGGAATCTTTCAACAATTGTTCCAAAATGATACTACCTGAATTCATATCCTACATCTTCATTTAAAAACCCGGTTTTGCAGAAAATATTTTCAGTAATGATCCAAAAAAAGTACACCAAAGTGTACTTTAATATATTTAGTAAAGTGTTCTAATTTTATCCGTGAAGCTGTTTCCAGATGGCATCTTTTAATTCTACCAGACCTTCACCGGTAACTCCTGAGAAAAACAAAGGCTGTTTGTTTTCAGGAAATTCTGCTGCGATTTCGTTTTTCAGTTCATCGTCCAGTAAATCGGATTTTGAGACGGAAATAATAAAATCTTTATCCAACAATTCAGGATTGTATTCCTTCAGTTCATTTTCAAGAATTTTAAATTCCTGGAAGTGATCCTCAGAATCTGCTGGAATAAGGAATAACAAGATTGAATTTCTTTCGATATGTCTTAAAAATCGGTGGCCTAATCCCTTGCCCTCTGCAGCGCCTTCAATAATTCCCGGGATGTCAGCCATTACAAAAGATTTGTAATTTCTGTAATCTACGATTCCAAGGTTAGGTGTTAATGTGGTAAAAGCGTAATTGGCAATTTTAGGTTTTGCCGCAGAAACTGATGCTAAAAGAGTAGATTTCCCGGCATTCGGGAAACCGACAAGACCTACATCGGCTAAAATCTTAAGCTCAAAAACTACGTAACCTTCCTGTCCGTCCATTCCCGGCTGTGCAAATCTCGGCGTCTGGTTAGTAGAAGATTTGAAATGTTCATTTCCCTTTCCTCCCATTCCGCCTTCCATCAGGATGATCTCCTGACCATCTTCCATAATCTCTCCGATGATCTCACCCTCTTCATTCTTAGCAATAGTCCCGATCGGAACTTCAATATAAACATCAGCTCCGTATGCTCCGGTTAACTGGTTTTTTCCTCCGTTTTCACCACGTTCCGCTTTCACGTGACGGGTATAGCGGAGAGGGAGTAACGTCCACTCCTGAGCATTTCCCTTCATAATAACGTGACCGCCACGGCCCCCGTCTCCTCCATCAGGACCTCCCTTAGGAATATATTTTTCACGGCGAAGATGGGCAGAACCTGCACCTCCATGTCCGCTCTTACAGTGAATCTTTACGTAATCTACAAAATTTGACATTTCTTATAATTATGAGTTATGAGTTATGAATTATGAGCTATGAATTTTAAAACTAATAACCCATCACTCATAACTTTTAACTATTTTACTTTTTCTACTTCAGCGAAAAGTTTTTCAGCGATTTCGTTGATATCTCCCACACCGTTAATCTCTACATATTTTCCTTGTTGTTTGTAAAGCTCGGCTACTTCCGCTGTCTTCGTGTAGTATTCTTTAATTCTATTTTCGATGATCTCTACATTGCTGTCATCAGATCTCCCGCTGATTTCTCCTCTTTTCAAAAGTCTTTCAACCAGGATTGTATCTTCCACAACCAATGAAAGACAAACGTCGATCTCATCATTCAGTTCCTCTTTTACTATTTTTTCCAAGGCTTCTGTCTGAACCGCAGTCCTCGGATATCCGTCGAAAATAAATCCTGCAGCATCCGTCGGTTTTCTTATTTCGTCAACCAGCATATCTGTTGTTACCTGATCCGGAACCAGTTCTCCCTTATCGATGAATGATTTTGCCAGCTTTCCAAGTTCAGTGTCGTTTTTCATGTTGAACCTGAAAAGATCACCGGTTGAAATTTGCTTTAAATTAAATTTCTCGATTAAGTTTTGTGCTTGAGTTCCTTTTCCACTTCCTGGAGGGCCGAACAGAACAATGTTTATCATAATGTTGAAGGGCTTTGGCAATTGGCAGTTGGCTTTTGGCTTTTACCGTTAGCTTATCTGCTTTTAGCCTTTAGCATTTTTAAGTTATTATTAAATTTATTTCTTACTTACTTTTTTAGGCTAAAAGCTATCAGCTAATAGCCAACAGCGTTAATGGTTGATCTGTCCTTCTTCCAACTGGTACAGATTCGGTAGGTTTCTCCCTAATTCATCATAATCCAATCCGTAACCTAAAACAAATTTGTTGGGAATTTCCTTGCCGATGTAATCAAGATTAAAATCTTTCTTATACACTTCAGGTTTCAGTAGGAAGGAAGCAATTTTTACAGATTTCGGACGTTGTGTCTCATTAAAATATTTAAACAGACTTTCAACGGTATTTCCGGTATCCACGATATCCTCTACCAGGATGATATGACGGTCCTTTACATCTTTCGTTAATTCCATTTTCTGATAAACGATTCCCGTAGATTCTGTTCCGGCATAAGAGCTCATCTGGATAAATGCAATTTCACATTCTCCCGGATAATGCTTTAAAAGATCTGAGAAAAACATGATCACTCCGTTCAGAACACCAATGAATACAGGAACTTCATCTTTATAATCTTCATAAATTTTTAAAGCTGTAGCCTTTACAATCTCCTGAATTTCGGCGTCCTCCAGATAAGGAACGAAAGTTTTGTCGTGAACTTTAATACTTTCCATAAATTTTTAGTAGGCCGCAAAGTTACGGATTTTTGATGAAAGTTTTTTTGAGGTGTTTTAGTTTAGTAAAACATTTAGCTTTAAAACCTTAATTGAAATCCAATAATTCGTTGAATTCCTTTCAGAATGACGGCTGATGCCAATCATTTGCCTGATCATATGTTATAACTGTTTCTTGACTGTTTTTAATGGAATTCTTGATCTGACCAATGGTAACACTTTCTGAAATATTTAAAATGATTATCTTTGCAACACAATCAAACCCCAATAGAAGAATGTAGGATATAATTTCTTTCGGATTTAATAGACGATAACAGAAAATGTTATTGCAGTTTTAACTTTACTAAAAGAAAGAAATTATGCTTTTTCTACATCACATATCCTTTGGGTTTCCTGCAGGGAACCTGCTTTTTAATACCATCAGTTTAACAATACCTTCACATTCAAAATCGGCTTTTGTCGGAAGTAACGGCATGGGAAAATCTACCTTGCTGAAAATTATTGCCCGTGAAATTGAGCCTTTGGAAGGGAGTGTCAATAGTCAGGGCGATCTTTTTTATGTTCCTCAGATGCTTGGGAATTTTAATAATCGCACGGTGGCTGAATGTCTGAACATTGATAAAAAACTCGATGCCCTTCACAAAATAACCAGTGGGGAAGTGGATGAAATAAATTTTGAAATACTGAATGACGATTGGGACATTGAAGAACGTTGCCGGCAGGCTTTACATTATTGGAAACTTGAAAATTTAAATCTCAACCAAAAACTGGAAAACCTGAGTGGCGGGCAAAAGACCAAAGTTTTCCTGGCGGGAATTCAGATCAGTCAGCCTGAAATTATTTTACTGGATGAGCCTACGAATCATCTCGATCTGGAAGCGCGGAACCTGTTGTATGATTTTATTGAAAAAACAAGTTCAACCGTTGTAATCGTCAGTCACGATCGTACTTTGCTGAATTTGGCCGATACAATTTTTGAATTGAGCAATCAGGGAATTTCAACGTATGGCGGAAACTATGATTTTTATGCCGGACAAAAGGAAATTGAAAATGAAGCCCTGCAAAATGATATCCATTCCAAAGAACGGGCGCTAAAAAAAGCGAAAGAAAAGGAACGCGAAACGCTGGAACGAAAGCAAAAACTTGATGCACGGGGAAAAGGAAAGCAGGATAAATCGGGTGTGGCGAGAATTATGATGAATACCTTGCGGAATAATGCCGAGAAAAATTCTTCAAAATTAAAGTCTGTCCATGCTGAGAAAATCAATGATATTTCCGGTGATCTGCGGGATTTACGTTTATCTGTCAGAAGTTCGGATCAGATAAAGGTGAATTTTAATGATTCTGATCTGCATTCGGGAAAAATTTTGATTTCTGCGAAAGAAATTAATTTCAAGTATGATAAAGAAAATCTTTGGAATGAAAATCTTAATCTTGAAATCCGAAGTGGTGACCGAATTTCCATTAAAGGGTCGAACGGTTCAGGAAAAACGACCTTAGTTAAATTATTGTTGGGAGATTTACAGGCATCTGCCGGAACAGTTTCGAGAGCAGATTTTCAGACGATTTATATTGATCAGGAATATTCTTTAGTCCATAACAAGACCACCGTTTATGATTTTGCCCAACAATTCAACGATAATGGGTTGCAGGAATCTGAAGTGAAAACCTTATTGTCGAGATTTTTATTCGGAAAAGAAACCTGGGACAAAACCTGTGATGTTCTGAGTGGCGGAGAACGCCTTCGACTTCTTCTGTGCGGACTGTCCATCAGCAATAAGACACCCGATCTGATTATTCTTGATGAACCCACCAATAATTTAGATCTTCAAAATGTAGAAATTCTGACGAATTCTCTTAAGGATTATCGTGGAACTTTGATGGTGATTTCGCATGATGAGATGTTTTTGAAGGAGATTGGGGTGAAGGGTGAGGTTTTGTTGGAATAAGAATAATATCCACGCTATTTGTCATTCCGCAGGAATCTAGGTTGTTGAAAGGTTACTGCGGAATGCTAACACTATTTAATTAAGTATTTTTCATGAAGTTTTTTAAGAAAAACTTTGCGGTTAAAATTTTTTATAAATCCAGAATTTTCTCCTTTTTCTAGTTGTTTGATTAATTCGAAGTTAGTTTCTAATTTTGATTTATTTTTCTCCATTACTTTATTATAATATTATAATTCTTTTAAAGAAGCAACAATATCATCAATTGTATGAATTGAAGTATTTAATGCCATTTTATCAGCTAATGTTGGACTAAATTTAAGAACTTCATCTTTTGTAATTTTATGCCAAATAGGTAATATTACTTTATGTCCGTTCATCTCACGAGCAACCATTCCATTAAGTTCATATTCTGTCCAATTTTTTCTTACAAATGAAGGCGAAATAATGACAATTCCAAATTTAGAATTAATTAAACCTAAATCAATTTTTTTTCTCAAACTATCTCCAATTTTTAGTTCAAATTCATCATACCAAACTTGAAAACCACTTTCTCTTAAAGCTTCTGCTAAATTTCTTACAATATCTTCTTTGTCTTCTGATGCATGAGAAATAAAAAAATCGTATTGTTTTTGTTGATTATTATTTTCGACAGTAGTTGTTTTTGATGAATAATTTTGATTTATTAGATCATTTAATTGAACTTTCTGTTCCTCAATTGTACGTTGTAAATTCTTTTGAAAATCAGTTTGTTTTTGCTTTTGCTTTTTTAATTCATTATTTTCCGCTTTCCGTAGCTCTTGTTTTTTCTTTCCTAATTCAACTGTCTTTACAGATATTTTACTTTGATAATCTGCTATCTTTTTTTTGTAATTAAGAATTTCGGTTTGATAGTTTGAAATTTGTTTTTGCTTACTCTGCAAAGTGGAAATAGAAGTGTTTTTACTTATTGATTTATTAACAGAGTCGATTTGCTTAATTTTATCATTCTCTTTTTTACTTTCATCCGCTATTTTTTTGTGCAAGTCAGCAATATCTTTTTCAATCTTATTTATTTGATTTTGGTAATAATTAGAGTTCATTATTATTTAGTATTTCTAGTTAAATTGTTAGCTACAATTTTTATTATTTTAATTTCAATAGAATGCCTATGACAATACCAATGGCACCTTCTTTTCCAGTTTTATTTAAAAGTGATTGTAAATCGGATTCAAATATTCCTATTTTATTTGCAAACGCAAAACTAGAATTTGCATTTAAAAACTTTTGTAAATCAGACTCAAATACCCCCAACTTACTTGCTACTCCAAAGGATGATTGTCCATTTAATAGTTTTATTAAATCAGATTCAAAAATCCCCATTTTACTCGCTAACGAAAAAAATCCCATAATCTATTTTTCTAAAATGAAAGTTAATGAATACATATATGTTGTCGTTGAAGTTAAAGTTATAGGTACTATTTCTTTAACCTTATATCCTTCTTCTAAATAAGCACTTAATTGTGGATATTCTTTTTCAGTGAATTTATTATCTTTATCAATAATATTTGTGTGGGTTGTTACAGTAATTACTTTTTGCATTGTTTAATTTTTATGGTTATTATGAGTGTTAATTTGTAGCTAACAATCAAATATAAGTAATAACATGAAATTATTATTACGGAAAACCGTAATGATTTTAATTTCACCTAAAAATAAAATCCACCACAAATTTGCCCACCCAATTTTTTAAAAGTAATTTTGCATGAATCTAAAATAAAAGTAAAATATGTCAACTTACGTAGTTGTAGGTCTTCAGTATGGAGATGAAGGTAAAGGAAAAATCACGGATGTTTTATCGGCAAAATCGGATTACGTTGTACGCTTCCAGGGAGGGGACAACGCGGGTCACACGGTTTATGTAGGGGATGAGAAATTCGTTTTGCACCTTCTTCCATCGGGAGTTCTTCAGTGCAAAGGGAAATGTATCATTGCCAACGGAGTAGTGGTCAATCCTAAATCTTTCATTAAGGAGGTGAATCAGATCGAAAGCAAAAACATGAGAACTGATCACATTTTCATCAGCAGAAGAGCGCATGTCATCATGCCTTACCACATTCTTTTGGATACGTACCGTGAGGAAGAGCACGGAGGAACACAGATCGGAACCACGAAAAAAGGAATCGGACCTTGCTATGAAGACAAAATTGCAAGAGTCGGAATCAGAATGATCGATCTTCTGAATCCTGAAATTTTAAGAGATAAAATCGAGAAAAACTTAAAAATTAAGAATTCTCTTTTTGAAAAATATTATGGAAAACCGACTTTAGACGTTGAAGAAATTTACAACGAATATTTAGAAATCGGAAAGCGACTTCAGGACAGAATCGTGGATACGGAACTGGAACTGAACGAAGCCATCAGAGATGGTAAAAACGTTTTATTCGAAGGCGCTCAGGCATTGATGCTGGATATTGACTTCGGAACCTATCCATACGTAACTTCATCTTCTCCATCTACAGGAGGGGTGTGTACAGGAGCAGGAGTTCCGCCAACGTCACTTCAAAACCTGATCGGTGTAGCAAAAGCATACTGTACAAGAGTTGGAAACGGACCTTTCCCTTCAGAATTAGATAACCAATTAGGAGAAAGCATCAGACAGATCGGTGGTGAGTTTGGAGCGACTACAGGAAGACCAAGAAGAACAGGGTGGTTAGACCTTGTTTCCTTGAAGCATGCTTGTATGATCAATGGGATCAATAACCTGGTTATTACAAAATTAGACGTTCTTACAGGAATTGAAACATTGAAAATCGTTACCCATTACAAAACAGAAGACGGAAAAATAATTGACTATTTTACATCTTCTACAGAAAAATTATACAACTACGAGCCAATCTACCAGGATCTGCCGGGTTGGACTGAAGATTTAACGAAGGTAAGAAGCTACGACGAACTTCCTGATACTGCTCAGAAATACATCGAGTTTATTGAAAAGTACTTAGGAATCAATGTTTACTTAGTTTCTGTTGGGCCTGAAAGAAGCCAGAATATTATCAGAAAAGAATTATTCTAAGGAATATTTTAAACACATGAAAGAGACTGCCAGTTTTTGGCAGTCTTTTTTTATGCCATTCTTAAAAGTAATAATAAGCGTTTTTTTGAGCCGCCCGGTAAAACAACCTCTATGAATCAATTGGTTATACCAACCGTCAACTATTTTAAGAGCTTTTCCTGCTTTCCATTGCAATTTCTTTTAACAGGATCGATTGTACTTCCTGCATTAATGCTGGCATCAGTATAAGTTTAAACTTGGGTTGTTTATTCCGATCAATTTTATCATTATTCAATTTGTAATCTTCTTTGTCGCATTAACAGGTTATTAGGTATTAATCTTGAGATTTTGACTGTTGTTCTTACTGTTTTTTTATTTGGCAGTTAACAGAAGATGTTGAGAAAAATGAAATTGAATGTGGACATACAGAAACATACTTACTATCCTTTACATAGTTAATTTTATATATTGTTATAATTATTTTTAAAATACTGATATTTTAGTAAGAATTTGGCAAAAATTTTGCTGTTGAAACAATGCTTATCGATAAGAGCTATAAAAATAATAATTACCCTTATATAACAGTTTAAATATTTAATAGTGATGAAACACCTAATGGAAAATAAAGAGTTTCGATTTAATGAAGTTCTTTTCGAGCACCGCAACAAAGAATACGGTGCCTATGTACTAAGAAATGAATCAGATAAAATACTTACCAAAGCCCTTTTTGTGGGCGTAAGTCTTCTGGCAGCTATTTCAGTTACTCCTCTTATTATCAATTCATTTAGAACCTCAGAAGTAGTAACAGAAGGTGGCTTTGAATTGCCACCGCCTGTAATTATTGTTGATACAGAGGTACCTCCGCCACCTGCTGTGATTCCACCTCAGGCCACCGCTGCCTCTCAGGTAAGGACTACTGACGCGAGAGTACCGGAACCTAAAAAGGAAGTGACTCAGGAGGTCGTTTATGAAAAAATAGAAGGAGCAGTTGCAGGAGTTAAAAATAATGCTGATGGAGAAATTGCAACTCCAAATGTTCCTATATCCACAGCACCAACGATCGGAACAGGAACAGTTCCAACTATCCCGTCAACTTTGGTTGTTCAGAAAGAAGATCCTTCTAAAATTGTAGAAAGCGATGAGCTGAGTGTTGAAGCGAGTTATGAAGGAGGAATAAATGCTTTCAGGGATAAGGTAATGAACAAATTTGATACCTCAGGATTTGAAGACAGCAATGGCATTGTAAAAACAACCGTTACTTTTATTGTTGAAACTAACGGAACCATCTCCGGAATCAAAACCGATGGAAAGGATGCAGCTTTCAACAGTGAAGCAGCAAGAGTAATCAAACAGATTAAAGGAAGCTGGAAGCCCGGTAAAAATAAAAAGGGACAGGCAGTAAGAAGTTACTTCAGATTTCCGATCTCCATGAAGTTTGAAAATTAATCTCCAAACAAATTTTTAAATAGTTATCCACAAAGAATTTTTTTTGTGGATAATTTTTTTTATTGTTAAGAGGTTTATTAACAGTATTTTAACTCAATTTTGGTTTTCCCCATCCGTTGAGAGCAAAGAAAAAAGTGTATTTTTGACACTTAAAGTTCTAATAATGGCAAAAATCATAGGTATCGCTAACCAAAAAGGTGGAGTAGGTAAAACTACCACAGCTGTAAATCTTGCAGCTGCATTGGGAGTATTGGAGAAAAAAATATTAATCATTGATGCCGATCCGCAGGCGAATGCGACGTCCGGTCTGGGAGTGGACTATGTTCAGTATTCCACCTATAATCTATTAGAACACAGCGTTGATACCATCAACTGCATCAAGCAGACCGCAACTCCAAATCTGGATATTGTGCCTTCTCATATCGATTTAGTAGCTGCGGAGATTGAATTGGTAGATAAAGAAGACCGGGAGTACATGCTTAAAAAAGCATTGGTAAGTGTAAGAGATAACTATGATTACATTATCATCGACTGTGCTCCGAGTTTAGGTTTGATTACCGTAAATGCCCTTACTGCGGCAGATTCTGTAATTATTCCCATCCAATGTGAATATTTTGCCCTGGAAGGACTTGGCAAATTACTGAATACCATTAAGAATGTTCAGAAAATTCATAACAAGGATTTAGATATCGAAGGGTTGCTTCTCACCATGTATGACAGCAGATTGCGATTGTCTAATCAGGTCGTGGAGGAAGTAAACTCCCATTTTCCTGAAATGGTTTTCGAAACCATCATCAGCAGAAACGTAAGATTAAGCGAAGCTCCAAGTTTCGGGGAAAGTATTCTTAATTACGATGCAGAAAGTAAAGGAGCGATCCAGTACATTCAGCTGGCAGAAGAAGTTCTCCTGAGAAACGAGAAATTGATAAAAAATTAATAGCCATAAACAAACAGCGTAGAGTAGACTATGAAGGATAAAAAAAGAGTGATGGGACGTGGTTTAGGCGCAATTCTAAGTGCAGAATCCAAAGCAACAGTTAATTCAGCGACCGATGAAGGAGCAGATAAATTTGTAGGGAATATCGTAGAAGTAGCCCTTGAAGATATCTATCCTAACCCGACTCAGCCAAGAACCTACTTTGATGAAAAATCATTAAACGAACTCGCTCAATCAATTAAAAATCTTGGGGTAATCCAACCCATTACCTTGAGAAAAGAGGGAGAGAAATTTGAAATTATATCCGGGGAAAGGCGTTTCAGAGCGACCAAACTTGCCGGATTAACATCCATTCCTGCTTATATCCGCCTGGTTAATGATCAGGAACTTCTTGAGATGGCTCTTGTAGAAAATATCCAGAGAGAAGATCTTGATGCGATCGAGATTGCATTAACCTACCAAAGGCTGATGGACGAAATCGGGCTTACGCAGGAAAATCTGAGCCAGCGTGTCGGAAAAGACAGGAGTACCATCACCAATTCTATCAGATTGCTGAGGCTCAATCCGGACATTCAGAATGCGATCAGAAGCGGAGAGATTTCTGCAGGACACGGAAGGGCCATTATAAGCCTTGAAACTGAAGAGCATCAGCAGGCATTATTTGATTTGATTATTCAGGAAAAACTAAATGTTCGTCAGGCTGAACAAGCAGCTACTGCATTAAAGAATCCAAAATCACCGGCTGCAAAAAAAGTAAAAGCAGAACTTTCTAACAGTTATAAGAAAGCGCAGAAAACGATTGCAGATATTTTAGAAGTAAAAGTGGAGATCAAAGCTTCTCCCAATGGTAAAAAAGGTAAAATTGTTCTTGACTTCAAAAATGAAGACGAACTGGAATATATTTTATCTCATATTAAATAAATGAAAAAAATACTTTTCACATTTTTCCTGAGTCTGTTTGCTTTTGCATATGCGCAGGTAAATCCCAATGATACCATCCGGGTGGAGTACCATCCGAAAGACAGTATCCCTGCTGCAAAACCTGTGAAATCCGAATCTAAAGTGATTACGGATCTTGAAAAGGCAAACGGACCCACAAACAAAACATTAAAACTAAATCCCACAAGAGCAGGGCTTTATTCAGCAGTATTACCGGGTCTGGGACAGTATTATAATAAAAAATACTGGAAAGTTCCAATTGTCTGGGGTGCTGTAGGCGCAGGAGTGGGTATCGCCATCTGGAATGATAATCAGTACAAAAAATACAGAGAATATTATATCGCAAAACTTAACGGTACGCCCAATGAGTTTGTTGATAATCATCCTTTTCTGGATAAAACAGCATTGGGAAATGCGCAGGACAGAGCAAAACGACAAAGGGATTATGCCATTGCCATCACAGGGTTAATTTACATTCTAAATATCGTAGATGCTGTTGTTGATGCCCATCTCTATGAGAGCCGGCATGATCCTGACCTGTCCTTCAGTCCTGCGGTCATCCAGGATCACTATGGGATCAATCCGCCAAAAACCGGGTTGAGTTTAAGTTATAGATTCTAAATAATTAACAATAAATTCTGTTTTCGCAAATCATTGCGAACTTTGTTAAGTGACATGCCTTTGCGAACTTAAAAACGTTTAGTAGTCAAAAAAAAAAACTTTGCGACCTTTGCGCTAAAAAATAAAATCAGAATTTAAATAAAAATTTAGGCTGTTAAAAAAGCCGGCAAATATATAAAAATATGAAAATAGCATTAGTTGGATACGGTAAAATGGGCAGAATTATTGATGAAATTGCCACCAAAAGAGGTCATGAGGTAGTAGCCCGATTAAAAGAAACTCCAACTGCTGAAAATCTTAATAATCCTGATGTTGTTATCGAATTTTCTTTACCGGAAGTCGCCTACAGTAATATCAAATCCTGTCTGGAAAATAAAATTCCCGTGATTTGTGGAACAACCGGATGGCTTGATAAAAAAGAAGAAATAGAAAGAATAGCTCTCGAAAACGGAACTGCATTTTTGTATGGTTCCAACTTCAGCCTGGGAGTAAATTTATTTTTTGCCCTTAACGAAAGGTTGGCCGATCTGATGAAAAATGTAGAGGAATACTCGTGTCAGCTGGAGGAAATTCACCATATTCATAAACTTGATGCACCGAGTGGAACTGCTATTTCCATTGCAGAAGGGATCTTTAAGAATAATCCGAAATATGACGCCTGGAAATTAGAGGAAACCCAGGGAAATCAACTGGGGATCTTTGCCATCCGCGAAGATGAGGTTCCCGGAACACACAGTGTTTTTTACAGAAGTGAAGTGGATGAAATTGAAATCAAGCATACGGCCTTCAACAGAAACGGCTTTGCACTGGGAGCTGTAGTCGCTGCCGAATGGATCAAAGATAAAAAAGGAAATTTCACCATGAAAGATGTTTTAGGTCTTTAATTTTGTAACAATTTTCCTACATTGCAAACTAATTGGATTTATAAGACAGAAAATTAAATATTCATTGCTTATAACCAATGACTCATATTATAGATTAGGCACAAAAAATTTATGAATTATTTTTTAACTTATACAGTATATGTTCTCATCTTATCCGTGTTGATGGGGATTTCCACTTGGAAGCTGTTCAAAAAAATGGGGTATAATCCTTTATTTGCATTTATACCTTTTTACAACTATTTTATTATTCTTAAAGAAACGAATCATCCTAAATGGTGGGCCATTTTATCGTATTTACCGATTGTCGGCCCGATTATGATGACTGTTTTTCATATCTATTTAATGAAAAAGTTTGGGAAAAATCTTTTTCAGCATCAGCTTCTGACGGCAATTCTTCCGTTTATCTATATGGCGACGGTGAATTATTCTAAAAACGTAGAGTTAGAAGATGAAAATGAATTGTTCTTGACCGATGAGGAAAAAAACGAGAAGAAGAAAGATTCATTTATCGGTTCTATTACCTTCGCAGTAGTTTTTGCGACGATCATTCACGTTTTTGTCACTCAGCCTTTCGGAATTCCGACAGGATCTATGGAAAGAACTTTATTAGTCGGAGACTTCCTGTTCGTTAATAAATGGAGTTACGGGTACAGAATGCCAATGCGTCCTTTAGCGATTCCTTTCTTACAGGGAACTATTATGGATACTGGTGAACCTGGGAATCCTAAAGATGATCCGAAATCTTATGTAGACGGAGTAGCATTACCCTATTCAAGAATTCTTCAGTTTAATAAACCGCAGAGAAATGATGTAGTTGTTTTCAACTATCCTCAGGATTCTGTACATACTGCGACCGACAGAAAAGATCCTTATGTTAAAAGATGTGTGGCGGCGGCTGGTGATACTTTCGAGATGAGAGCAGGAAGACTCTTTGTGAACGGCCAGCCTGAAAAAGTCTTGGGAGATCAGGAAGTTCAGCACAGATATATTGTAACGACAGGCAGTCAGTTGGATATTCCTGGACTGTACAATATCTATGGCTTCCTTCCGGTACAGGAACAACAGACAGATAAAGGCTTTGTTTATTTCTTTCAGGGGCTGACAGATAAAACGGCTGCTGAAATCAAACAGCTTCCTCAGGTAATCGATATGAAGGAGGATGTGCAGGAAAAAGGGGTCGCAGCTATTTCTTATCACCTTAATGCTGATAAAACGGGATATACCAAAAGCATTGATACCACTCAGTCAATTTTCCCGATTAACAAACCATGGAATGCAGACTGGTACGGCCCGGTTCGAATTCCTAAAAAAGGAGATGTCGTAGCACTTACACAGGAAAGTCTGCCGATGTACCAATGGATTATCTCGCAATACGAGCATAATAGCCTTGAAAATAAAAACGGGAAAATCTTCCTTAACGGAAAAGAAGCCAATCAGTATACCATCAAGCAGGATTATTTTATGATGGTGGGAGACAACAGAGATGCTTCGTTAGATGCCAGATTCTTTGGTTTCGTTCCGGAAGAAAATATTGTTGGGAAACCAATGTTTACATGGATGAGTTTACAGGGCGCGTTCAAGGATGCTAGCTCTTCTTATCAGGCACCGTTCAAAGTTCGATGGGACAGAATGTTTAAGGCGACCAACACAGGAGAGGCTAACAAAACTTCATACTGGTGGATTGCAGCCATGATTCTGATCCTGTTTTTCGGATGGGAGTACTTTATGAAACTATTCAAAAAGAAGAATACTGAAGACGAATTATAAGTAAAATTAAACTAAAATAAAATGAAGTATTTGCAAGAGTACTTCATTTTTGTATTATGAATATGAAGAATGTATTATTACCGGTATTTTATTTACCTCCGGTTTCCTGGTTTTCGGTGTTTTTAGATCCTGAAAACGAAATTGTATTTGAACAGTTTGAAAATTTTCCAAAACAGACTTACAGAAATAGATCCAATATTTATGGTGCCAATGGTCAGTTATCATTGATAATTCCTATCCATCATAACGGAAAAAGAGAACTCAGAGATATTGAAATCTCTTACCGGGAAGATTGGATTAACCTCCATTGGAAATCCATAAAAACAGCCTACCAGAGCTCACCGTATTTCGAATATTATGAGGATAAATTCAGGAAAATATTCAATACCAAAGAAAAATATCTGTTAGATTTTAATATTAAAGGTCTTGAAGTTCTTCAGCAGATCTTAAAAACAGAAAAGGCATACTCTTTGAATGAAGAATATATCAAAAATCCGGAAGCGATCAATTACAGAGAAAAATTTTCTGCAAAGTCGCCTTCCGAATTTGCTATGGAAGAGTATTATCAGACTTTTTCAGACAAGTTGGGTTTTTTGAAAGATTTGTCAGTCTTAGATCTTATTTGTAACAAAGGTCCTGAATCTCTGACCTATATTAAAAATATTAAACAATTATACTAACATGAAAAAGGTATTATTAGCTGCTGTTCTTTTAGCTGGTTTCAGTTTTACTTCTGCTCAGGATGCACAGGCAAAAAATGGAAATCAGAATGAAAGTAAAGATTTGATGACTTGGTATCATAAAGATTTCTCAACGTCAAAAGTATATGGTGTCAATACGGAAAATGCATATAAATATTTAGAATCCAAAGGTCTTAAACCTACTACTGTCGTGGTTGGAGTTTTAGACAGCGGTGTTCAGGTAGACCACCCGGGATTGGTGAAAAATATCTGGTCAAACCCAAACGAAGTTCCCGGAAATGGTAAAGATGATGATGGAAATGGGTACATTGATGATGTTCACGGATGGAACTTTATTGGTGGCAAAAACGGCGATATTGATGTAGATAATATGGAAGTAACCAGAGTAGTTGCGAAATACAAACCCGTTTTTGAGGGAAATGATTCTACAAAAAACAAAGCCAATCAGGCGAAGATGCCTGAAGATTTTGCCATGTATATGAAGGCAAAAGAGCTTTTTGCTAAAAACAGTACAGAAGGAAGACAGGGTTTTCAGACTTATTCCATGATCGGTGAGCTCGTTCCCAATATGGTTAAACTTTTAGCAGGTAAACCCGTTACTGCTGAAACGATTGCGGCAATTAAAACTCCTACGGATCAGAGAGATGCCATTGCTCTCCAGGTACTGAAGGATTTCTCCCAAGCTCCGGAATTCAAAGGTAAATCTTCTGTTGAATTTGAAAAAGCAGCAAAGGATCTCGTAAAAGAGGCATTAGATGAATATGGGCCGAAGGCTAAGCAATATGATCTGAACTTTGACCCCCGAAAAGAGATTGTAGGAGATAACTATGACGACTATTCTGAAAAAAATTACGGAAACAATCATTACGAAGGCCCGGATGCTATGCACGGGACCCATGTGGCGGGGATCATTGCAGGCTCGCCTCAGGGAAAAGAAGTGCAGTATGGTGTTGCTTCAAGGGTTGCAAAAATTATGTCTGTACGAACAGTTCCTAATGGGGATGAGAGAGATAAAGATGTAGCCAATGCCATCAAATATGCAGTCGATAACGGTGCTAAGGTTTTAAACATGAGCTTCGGTAAGCCGGTTTCGCCTGGTAAGAATGTAGTATGGGACGCGTTTAAATACGCCCAGGATAAAGGAGTGCTTCTGGTAAAAGCAGCAGGAAATGAAAATGAAGATGTGGCAGAACATACGGCTTATCCGACCAACTTCAAAAACACTACAGATGAAACTCCTTTTGTGAATAATGTTTTGGTCGTTGGAGCAAGTACCAACGATAATGGAGCATTAAGAGCTGGTTTCTCAAACTTCAACAAGAAAATGGTTAATGTTTTCGCTCCCGGCCAGGAAATCTACTCTACGGTTCCTCATAATGAGTATAAATACCTTCAGGGAACCTCTATGGCTTCTCCTGTAGTAGCCGGAGCTGCGGCTGTATTGCTGGCTTATATGCCGGGACTTACCCCTGCTCAGATCATAGAATCATTAGTAAAATCCAGTAACGCAAGTACAGCCAACGGATTTACCGATTTTTCCCAGGCTGGTGGTGTGATTGACCTTAAAAAAGCAGCAGAATACGCCTTTATCAACTTTTATAAAGGTAAAAGTACCAATGTGAAAAAGGCTGCGAAATCCGTAAAAAAGACTGTTAAAAAATAGTTTAAATATCTGTTTTTAAGAGTATAATATAAAGAGTCCGGATTTTTCGGACTTTTTTTGTTTTTATTTATCAATTTGGCACGGTTTTTTGTAACTTTATTATAACAAAATAATAAACGATACAAAAATGAAAAAGTTACTACTTGCAGGGTTGTTGGGGACATCACTTTTTGCAGTGTCTTGTTCCGGAGTAAAAAATGCTCAGACCGCACAGAATCAGAGATCAGAATTTCTTAAATTAAAAGGCGACTGGCAGATTGTGAGCGTTAATTACGAAAAAGGCTATAAAATTAAACCCTTTGATGACGGAATCGATGCTCAGTGTTTTGTAGGAAGCCACTGGAGGCTGATACCTAACAACTGGAGCGGTGCCTATACTGTAAACGGAGGCGGAAACTGCGGCGGCGGATTTACCCAGCCTATCAAATTTGAAATAAAAGATGGAAGCACTTTTACATTCAAAAAAATTGCTGACGGTACTAAGGCGAAGCAGAATATTGCAGGATATACATTAAGTGTAACCAATCAGGCTACCGACCAGTTTTCACTGGAGCAGGATGTTCCTTTTGACGGAGGAAATGTAAGAGTTGTTTACAATTTCGAAAGAACAGGAATGAAATAATTAACTTAAATAATAAAAAAATGAAATTTAGCAAAACATATATAGGAGGTATTTTCTTGTCATCAGCTTTATTGCTGACAAGTTGTGAAGCCGTAAAGAATTCTAATCACCAGCAGAGAGGTACCGCTGTAGGAGCTGCTTCAGGAGCAGTTCTGGGAGGAATATTGGGTAATAATGTAGGTAAAGGAGGAAATGGCGCTCTTGGTGCTGTTTTAGGTGGTGTTATCGGTGGTGTTGCAGGTAATGTTATCGGTAATAAGATGGATAAGCAGGCTAAAGAGATCAAAGAAACACTTCCTGGAGCAGAGGTAGAAAGAGTAGGTGACGGTATTAAAATCACCCTTAATGAAAGTATTGTTAATTTTGATTTTGACTCATCCAACTTAAGAGCAGCATCAATCACTAATTTAGATAAACTTGCAGGCGTTCTTGCTAATAATCCTGATACCAATATCAATATCTATGGTCATACAGACAGTAAAGGTGCAGATGATTATAATATGAAACTTTCTGAAAGAAGAGCAAATGCCGTAAAATCTTATCTGGCTGGTAAAGGAATTGCTTCCAGCAGGTTATTTGCTAAAGGGGAAGGCGAAAGCATGCCGGTAGCATCTAATGATACTGAAGACGGTAGAGCTAAGAACAGAAGAGTAGAATTCGCTATTACAGCAAATGAAAAAATGATTAATGATGCCAAGCAGGGGCAGTAATTAATTAACATATAAATATTTTCGTAAATAACCGCTATTGCGGTTATTTTTGTATTTTTATGAAAGATATTTTTTTAATTCTTACTTTTGCATTTGAAACCACATAAATGAAGAAATATTTTAAGCTGCTCCGCGTAGAGCAATGGGTAAAGAACCTTTTTGTTTTTGTTCCTCTGTTTTTTTCCGGCAATACCACCAATATTGATCTGCTTTCAAAAAGCATTTTTGCCTTTATCATTTTTTCACTGACAGCAAGTGTCGTTTATATTCTTAACGATTATAACGATATTGAAGCAGACCGGAAACATCCCGAAAAAAGAAGAAGACCCCTGGCCAGTGGGGCAATCTCAAAATCTAAAGCGATCGGAATTCTTATAGGACTCGTCATTCTGGATATAGCTCTGGTCTTCGTGGCACAGGCATACTTTCATCAGAGTTTGTGGAAATTTGCAACCATCATTGCATTTTATTTTGTGATGAACCTTGCGTATACATTCAGACTGAAGCATGTACCTATTATTGATATTTCAATTATTGCCATAGGTTTTGTTTTGAGGGTATTGTCAGGAGGTTATATTACAGGCATCAGTATTTCTCAGTGGGCGATTCTCTTAACTTTCGTGCTGGCTCTGGTGCTGGCAATAGGCAAAAGAAGGGGAGAGCTGATTAATGCTCAGGTATCAGGTAAAACAAGAAAAGCACTCGACGGATATAATGTTCAGTTTGCCGATATTGCCCTTTCCATTTCCGTTACATTGGCCATTGTATGCTATCTGATGTTTACATTATCTCCAGAAGTTCAGGCAAGATTTCACGAAAGAGTTTTTTATACCGTAATTTTTGTGGTATTTGCCTTCTTAAGGTATCTGCAGCAGACCCTGGTTTATAACAGAACGGAGTCGCCGACGAAAATAGTCTATCGGGACCGGTATATCCAGATCACCTTAATATTGTGGGTTGCTGCATTTTTAATCCAAATTTATTTTAAAAAATGAAGCCTAATTTTATACAAAAAGTCACCAATTGGGGCAACTTTCCTGTAGTGGAAAAAGAAATGAAGTCTGAGGACAGCTTCAAAAAAATAAAAGAATTTGTCCTAAACCATAATGAAGTAATCGCAAGAGGAAACGGAAGATGTTATGGCGATGCTTCATTGGGAGAACATATATTCTCAACAAAAAAATTAAATAAATTTATCAGTTTCGACCGTCTGAACGGAATCATAGAATGTGAATCAGGAGTCCTGCTTTCTGAAGTTCTGGAAATTTCAGTTCCTCAGGGATATTTCTTATACGTAACACCGGGGACAAAATTTGTTTCTGTAGGAGGTGCTATTGCTTCTGATGTTCATGGAAAGAATCATCATGCAGAAGGCTGTTTTTCAGAATACGTCAGTGAATTTAAATTAATGAATGAGAGCGGGGATATTATTACTTGTTCCAGAGAAGAAAATTCAGATAAATTCTGGGCTACGATCGGCGGAATGGGATTGACGGGAATTATTCTTACTGCAAAATTTAAATTAAAAAATATTGAATCCGCCTATATCCGTCAGGAAAGCATTAAAGCGGAAAATCTTGATGAAATTTTCAGATTATTCGATGAGAGTGAAAGCTGGACCTATACCGTTGCATGGATCGATTGTCTTCAAAAAGGGAAAGATATTGGAAGAAGTATTCTGATGCGCGGAGAACATGCTTTCCAGCATGAATTACCTGATCACCTTAAAAAAAATCCATTGAGACTAAAAGGGAAATTTGAGCCTACCGTACCTTTTTACTTCCCGAATTTTGTTCTGAATTCCTTAACGGTCAAGATCTTTAATCTTTTGTATTATAAAAAACAGGCCAAAAAAGAAGTTAAAAATTTTATTGATTACGAGACCTTTTTTTATCCTCTAGATGCCGTTCACGAATGGAACAGAATATACGGAAAATCAGGGTTTATCCAGTATCAGATGGTGATTCCCAAGGAAACTGGAAAAGAAGGAATGAAGAAAATCCTGGAAACGATTGCGCATAGTGGGAACGGATCCTTCCTGGCCGTACTGAAGCTTTTCGGGAAAAATAATCCGCAGGCTTATAATTCCTTTCCGGTTGAGGGCTATACGCTGGCCCTTGATTTTAAAGTGAATTCACAACTCAAAAAACTGGTCGATAAGCTTGACGAAATTGTTCAGGAATTTGGAGGAAGAATTTACCTTACCAAAGACAGCATGAGCAGATCTTCATTAACCAATTATCTTAAGAATATCCAGAACCCAAAATTTGTGTCCCTACAGCACAAAAGAATTATAAATAATAACTAAACATAAATGATCGTTTTAGGAAGTACATCGGAAGTAGCACAGGCTTTTGTGGAAAAGGCACTGCAGGAAGGAGAAAAGTTTGAGAAAATCTATCTTTTTACCTCTAATAAAGAAACTGCCGAAAGGTTTGCAAGACATATTGATGTGAAGTTTGTTCAGCAATCTGAAATCATTGAGCTTGATCTTACCAGAGAAATTGATTATACTAAATTTGATAATATCAATTCAAATGTATTGTTTTGCGCTACGGGATATTTGGGCGAAGGAACAGAAGAAGGACTGTATGATAATAAAAATACAGAAAAAATCATACATATCAATTACTCAAAGTTAGTCCCGGTCATGAACTATTTTGCTCAGAAATTTGAAAGCAGAAGATCGGGGACCATTATCGGATTGTCATCCGTGGCAGGAGACAGAGGAAGGCAGAGCAATTTTATTTACGGAAGTGCAAAAGCTGCTTTTACCGCTTACCTGAGTGGGTTAAGGAATTATCTGTTTGATAAGAAAGTTCACGTACTTACCATAAAACCGGGATTTATGGCAACCAAAATGACAGAAGGCCTGCCTTTAAATCCTAAATTGACAGCTACGCCTAAACAGGCCGCCACCTGTATATATAAAGCCTATAAAAAGCAGAAGAACGTGGCTTATGTATTGCCGATCTGGGCGGTCATTATGATGATTATCAGAAATATTCCTGAATTTATATTCAAGAAGCTGAAACTGTAATTGTCTTAATATGATAATAAAAATGTACGCGAAGGATTTGTTAACTTTTCTGTTAGTAATCAAATATTCACGATACGTGTGCGTTAAAGAATAATTAAAATTAAACAAAAAATCCAATGAAAAAACTGTATTGTTTTGATTTTGACGGAACCTTAACCTACAAAGATACCATGTTCATGTATCTTAAATTTTACAATCCCACCAAATTCCGACTGCAGTTTTTGAAACATGTCCCGCTTTTTATTTTATTGAAATTGAAACTTGCAGAAACAGAAAAGGTAAAAAAAAGTTTTATCGGATCTATTCTTAAAGGACAGACCCAGGAAAAAATAGAAAAAAGGTCCCAGCAGTTTTTTGAACATTACTATCCCGGGATAGTACGCGAAAATGCTCTGGATTTTATTAATAATATTGATAGAGATAATACGCAAAGTCTATTGGTAACTGCTTCTCTTGATATCTGGGCGAGACCTTTTGCTGAAGCTTTTGAAATGCAGCTGGTAGCCACGCGTGCGGAGTTTAAAAATGGGATTTTTACCGGAAACTTTATCGGCAAAAACTGTAACGGACAGGAGAAGCTGGAGCGGATTAAATCAGAAATTACCAACAGTAAATATGATAAAATCATTGCTTTCGGAGATACTTCCGGAGACAGGCCAATGTTGAAATGGGCAAATGAAGGTCATTATCAATTTTTTCACTAATTTTGAGTGGTAAAAATGTAAAAATGAAAAGACTGCTTATTTTGTGCTCGGCAACAATTATCAGCTGTACGAGTACTCGGGCTCAAAAATCATCAGAGATGCAGAATAACGCGAAAATTATTGTTTCCGAATCACAGGGTGGTGCGGAAAGTGTTGGTTTCAGGATTATTACAAATAATCAGGATTTTCAAAAAGCAATCCGAGGAAATTCAATAATGGTTGATATGGGAACCGGAACGGATAATTCCAGATATAATTTTCCTAATGATAAAAAAGTGGTTTTATATAATTTGGGAATGTTCAGATCAGGAGATCATAGAATTTCAGAGATTAAATCTGTTTCCGTGAAAAATGATATTCTGTATGTTGAGGTTCCTTATGTAGAACACGGTGGAATGGAAATTCAGGTGATTTCTAATCCATATATTATTTTTACAGTTCCTTCAGATTACCAATTCAGTTCCGTAGAATTAAAATATTCAAAATAAAATGAATAAAATATATTTAGATAACGCTGCAACTACGCCTATTTCAGAAGAAGTTATCGATGCCATGGTAAGTATCATGAAAATAAATTTCGGAAATCCTTCTTCCACACACAGCTTCGGTCAGGAAGCTAAGATTCTTATTGAAAATGTAAGAAGGCAGGTTGCTGATTATCTACACGTAACTCCTGCTGAGATTATTTTTACATCATGCGGTACGGAGTCCAATAATATGATTATCAAATCCAGTGTCGAACATCTTGGAGTAGAAAGGATCATCAGTTCCCCGTTAGAACATAAATGTGTTTCTGAGAGTATTCTTGATATGAAGAACAGAAAAGGGGTGGAAGTTAATTATATCCGTCCTACAGAGAAAGGGGATATTGATTTAAATAAACTGGAGGAATTATTAAAATCTTCCGATAAGAAGACATTGGTAAGTTTAATGCATGCCAATAATGAGATTGGTAACATTGTCGATATTAAAAAGATTGCAGAACTATGCAAGGCAAATAATGCACTTTTCCATTCTGATACCGTCCAGACAATGGCCCACATGAATCTTGATCTGTCAGATATTCAGGTTGATTTCGCCTCATGCAGTGCTCATAAGTTTCACGGTCCGAAAGGAGTGGGTTTTGCCTTTATCAGAAAATCAAGTGGGTTAAGAGGAATCATCACAGGGGGACCTCAGGAAAGAAGCCTGAGAGCAGGAACTGAAAATGTGGCAGGAATCGTGGGATTGGGAAAAGCCCTGGAACTTTCTTTACAAAACATGGAAGCGTACACTCATCACATGCAGGAAATTAAAAATTATACTGCTGAGAGACTGTATGCTGAAATTCCAGGAATTAAATTCAACGGCAGAAGTGCTGAAAACGAAAACAGTCTCTATACGGTTTTAAGTGCCTTATTACCCTATAAAAATCCGTTAATTGGACTTCAGCTGGATATGAAAGGAATTGCCATCTCTCAGGGGAGCGCATGCTCTTCAGGAGCTTCGAAACCTTCTATGGTAATGATGATGGTTCTGTCCGAAGAAGAGATGGACCACTGTACGCCGCTTCGTATTTCTTTCAGTCATATGACCACTAAAGAAGACATTGACCAATTGGTAAGCGCTCTAAAAGAAATCTCCCGTGATTTTATCATAGAAAATACAAATGTTGAACATAGATAACCATATTACTTAAATGGCGTAATTTTGGGTATTCTATTAAGGAGGAAAATAAGAATATAATATTAATTTAAATAAAAGAAACAAAATGGCTTTAGAAATTACAGATAGCTCATTTCAAGAGGTTTTAAAATCAGATAAACCGGTATTGGTAGACTTTTGGGCAGTATGGTGCGGACCTTGTAGAACATTGGGACCTATCATTGAAGAAGTTGCTACTGACTTTGAAGGAAAAGCGGTAGTTGGAAAAGTAGATGTAGACAACAATCAGGAAATTTCTATGCAATATGGTATCAGAAACATTCCTACAGTTCTAATTTTTAAGGGCGGTGAGGTTGTTGATAAGATTGTTGGAGTAGCTCCAAAAGAAGTGATCGCAGAGAAATTAAGCGCACACTTATAAAAATAATAAATGTGATAATGAAGGCCTTCCGGTTTTGGAAGGCTTTTTTTTAATAAATAATTTGCATGTGAAGAAAAAAGTCGTACTTTTGCAATCACAAAAAAGAAACAACGTTCTTTAAATAAAACAAAATTGATCCGGTAGTTCAGCTGGTTAGAATGCCGCCCTGTCACGGCGGAGGTCGCGGGTTCGAGTCCCGTCCGGATCGCATAAGTTTTTCAATTTACTTCAAAAAAATTAGATCCGGTAGTTCAGCTGGTTAGAATGCCGCCCTGTCACGGCGGAGGTCGCGGGTTCGAGTCCCGTCCGGATCGCATAAGTTTTATCAATTTACTTTAAAAAAATTGATCCGGTAGTTCAGCTGGT
>Ga0308157_10001643_pt1 | contig 43457 bp, 40 predicted proteins | sample PhyBR1_FD_201035 | JGI IMG/M metagenome (GOLD analysis project Ga0308157, IMG submission 201035) | Phyllosphere microbial communities from UC Gill Tract Community Farm, Albany, California, United States - DLSLB.R1 | ecosystem: Host-associated > Plants > Phyllosphere > Unclassified | place: USA... | reverse complement strand
TGGATTATTATGGCACGCCCACGCCCGTAGCGCAGATTGCCAATATCTCGGCTCCCGACCCACGCTCACTGCATATTAAGCCCTGGGAAAAAAATATGGTGAATGAGGTAGTGAAGGCCATCCGCAATAGCGACCTGGGCCTCAACCCCGTGGCTGATGCCGATGGCGTGCGCCTCAACATCCCGTCCATGACCGAAGAGCGCCGCCGCGACCTCGTGAAGCAAGCCAAGAACGAAGTGGAAGGCGGCAAGGTGCGCGTGCGCGCCATCCGCAAGGACACCAACGAGGCCCTACGCAAGCTGCAAAAAGACGGCGCCGCCGAAGATGCCATCAAAGATGCCGAAGCGAAAGTACAGAAGTATACCGACGCTCACATCATCGAAGTAGACAAGCTCTTCGCCAAGAAAGAAGTGGAGATTATGACCATCTGAGGGCAGCTGCTCAGCGCCCCAAAAAGGCCCGGTGATAACTCGCCGGGCCTTTTTTGTGGGGTAGAAGCCGAGGTAATGGCTAGCCCGCTGGGCTAGCCATTACCTCGGCTTCTACCGCGGCGGGCACCAAATAGCGAATGGAAAGCCCTTGCCGCAAGCTCTGCCGGATATAGGTAGCCGAAATATCAAGCAGCGGCGCCGCTAGCACCCGCACGCGCGGGAAGGCCGCTAAGTCGGGCTGGCTAGCCCCCGGCCGGGGATAAACGTAGATGTCGAACTCGGCCAGCAAGCGGCTCGCTTCCTGCCAGCGCGGCAGGCCGGGTAGGTTGTCGGCGCCCATCAGCAGCACAAAGTCGGTTTCGGGGTGGCGCAAGCGCAGCGCATCAAGCGTGGCAATGGTGTAGCTGGGGCGCGGCAGCTCAAACTCGATAGGCTCGGCTCGCAGGCGCGGGTTGCCCGCAATGGCTAGCCCTACCCAACGCAGGCGCTGGGCTTCGGGCAGCAAGTCGGCTGCCGCCTTGAAAGGATTTTGGGGCGATACTACCAGCCAGACCTCCGCCAAGTCGGTGCGCGTGACAAAATGCTCGGCCAAGATGAGGTGGCCGATGTGCACCGGGTTGAAGGAGCCAAACAGCAAACCAATACGCCGCCTGGCTAGGGGGCCAGGCGGCGTCATACCGATTCGGTGGTTGTATCAGGCTGAATAAACCCACGCACCAGCTTTTCGGCGTGGGCCACGGCTTCTTCCAAGTCGTCGTTGACAACAGTTGTGTCGAACTTATCCTCGAAGGCCAACTCAAACGTAGCCTTATAGACCCGCGATGAGATGCTGGAAGTTGAATCCGTAGCCCGGGCCGTAAGGCGCTGAGCCAGAGCTTCAATAGACGGCGGGCGCACGAAGATAGCAAGAGCCCGGTCTTTGTAGAACTCCTTGATACTGAGGCCACCCTTCACATCAACATCGAGAATAGCATGTTGACCGTTGGCCCAAATGCGCTCGATTTCCGATTTGAGGGTTCCGTAGAAGGCCCCTTCGTAGACTTCTTCCCACTCCACAAACTCGTTGTGGCGGATTTTATCCTGAAAATCGGCTACCGAGATAAAGTGGTAGTCTTTGCCATTTTCCTCGGCGCGGCCGCGGCGGTCGCGGGTGCAGGCAGAGATGGAAAAGCTCAACTCGGGTATTAACCCCATGAGTCGGTGCACGATAGTCGTCTTGCCCGCACCCGAAGGCGCCGAGAATACAATGATTTTGCCCTGCATAGGGCCGCAAAGCTAGGCCATTTCAGCTTGCAAACGCGCCATGATGGCGTGCGGCAGGGCCGAGGGGGCTGGGCGATGGCTTACTTTCTGCTTGAGAAAGCCGATGAAAAACTGCTGCTTCTTGATGTCATCGAAGCAAGGCGAACAATCGTCGCCGTGGTGGATGAGGTAATCCTCATCTTCTTCCGTCAGGACCCGTCCGTCTAGAAGTTGGTCAAGTACAATGTTCACGCGGTCGCAGTCGGGTGCGTTGGTCAGCGGGGAGGCCGAGGCAAGGGGGGCCGACAGATTGGTGGTAGTAGCGGTAGCTTCCATGAGCGAAACGGGAACAGGGTCTTAGCCTGGGTTAAATAGGTGAAAAAAGAATTACCGATTGTCATCTTCGGGTTCGGCGGCATCAACGGCGTCATCTACCGCATCGTTCCCGTAGCCCATCGAGGAAGCGTATTTTTCGAGCTTGTCTTTGAGAAAATTACGGGCCCGGTGCAGGCGCGAGCGCACCGTACCGATAGGAATATCAAGCACCTTAGCCATTTCCTCGTAGGTAAAGCCTTCGAGGTCGCAGAGAATGATAACCGTCCGAAAATCAACGGGTAATGAGTTGAGGGCGCTAGCTACCTCGTCGCCGATAAGGTCGCGCGAGGACTGCTGGCGCAGGTCCGAAGACGAGGCGCCGGTGTCGGCATCGCCCTCTACCTCATCCGGATTATAATATCCTTCAACTTCGCTGTAATCAACCTTAGCCGGCTGCTTGCTTTTCTTCCGAAAATCGTTGATGAACGAGTTTTTCAGGATGCGGAAAAGCCAGGCCTTGGCGTTGGTGCCAGGCTCGAAGTACTCGAAGAAGCGGTACGCCTTGAGGTAGGTTTCCTGCACCAAGTCATTGGCGTCGTCCTCATCAAGGGTAAGGCGATAGGCGAAGTTGTAGAGCGGGTCGAGCACCGGCATCAACTCGGCCTGAAAGCGCCGGTCTTTTTCCTCTTTGCTCAGCTTCACCCGTTCGGGAGAGTCACTCATAATGGGGTAGATAGGGCAGGTAATAAAGCCAGTAGCTGGCAAAAGTAAGACCGGACGCAAACGAATTAGTTAAGCTAAACGCATTAAAAGCGTCTAAAAAACGTCGTTCTGCCCGCCCGGCGAAATCATCGCCAGCCCTACGTACGGTGGGTGGTAGCTCGCAGGTTGCCTACAGAGGTTGCCACACGCCGATTTGCGCGGCCACAGTAGCTGGCTCAATTGCCTTAATGCAGGTACAGGCGGCGGGAGCAGCGCGGCAATCCTGGCAGTTGGGCCGGTCGAAAACCAGGTAGTTGGCGTGCGGCCCCAGCGGCCCCCAGCGCCCGGGGTGCATAGGCCTGATGGGTGGGTACAGCCCTAGCGCGTGGCGGCCCAGCGCGGCGGCCAAGTGCAACGGCCCGGTACTACCAGCCACCAGCCCATCGGCGGCGGCGATGAAGGCCATGAACTCGGGCAAGGCCAGCCGGCCGGTGAGGTCGGCAGCCAGAAAGGCGGCGTGCTCGCGCAGCCAGTCGGCCAGCTCTTCGCCCTCGGCCGCCGTACCGCTGATAAAAACGCGGTGGCCGGCCGCGTGCAGCAACCTGGCCAGCTGGCCAAAGTGGGCTAGCCCCCACTCGCGGGCACTGCCCCGGCTGCGCGGGTGCAGGATAACGTTGAGCTGGCCGGGCCGACGCGCGGCCAGCAACTGCTGAAACTCGGGCCCTAGCGGCACGGCAGCTTGCAGGCGCACTAGCTTGGCTACGGCGGGCAGGGCTAGTGGCAGCTGGTAACCGAGCGGGGCCAGTAGCGCCAGGTTAAGCTGAGCTTCGTGCAGCGGCGAGTGGCGCCGGCTGAGAGATACCAGCCGGTTGCAGCTGAGCCAGTGAAACACCCGGTTGCGGGTGCCGATGCGAACAGGAATACCGGCCTGGCTGGCCAGTCGGGCTAGCCACTTATTCGGAAAAACGTGCACGATAGCCGTGGCCTCCAGGCGCTGCATTTGGGCTAGCTGGTCTTTTTCAGCTAGTTGCCCCAGCTCATCCACGTTGAGAAACTCATCGACCCAGGGGCAGGCGGCGGCCACGGCGGCGGTGTAGCTGCGGCCCAGCAGCACCACGCGGCAGCTAGGGTACTGCTGCCGGAGCCAGCCGGCCACAGGCAGCGTCAGGACCACATCACCGATGGCATCGGTGCGCGAAACCAGGAAAGTAGGCACGCTCATGCGGTGGGCGCATTTTGGGTGCCGGTTTTCAGCTTCGCGAACTTCAAAAACACGCCCCAGGCTGAGATGGACGCGATGCTCAGCCCCGCAAAACCATCGAGGAAGCCTAGCCGGAATACGTAGCCATACGCGAATTTCCAGAGTGGCTTCACCAGTAGGTGAAAAAACGTGACCTTAGTTTGGCCCTTCAGCGCACGCTCGCGGGCCGTGATGCTCGTGAATTTATTGAGTTGGTTGACGTGCTGAGCAATAGAGTGGTAGGAATAGTGCAGGGCGTCGCCAGCGAGCTGGCCGGTGCTGTGGCCGGGCTGCACCACGTAGTGCTCGTGCAGCAGCAGGCCCTGCCAGCGGCCCAGGCGGCGGTCGTAGAGACGCAGCTTGCGGTCGGGGTACCAGCCGCCGTGGCGCACCCAGGTGCCGCAGTAGTTGGTGAGGCGGGCCAGGGCGTAGGCAGCGTGCTGCCAGTCTTTTTTAACGGCCATGATGCTCTGGCGCAGCTCCTCGGTCAGCACCTCATCGGCATCGAGCTGCAACACGTAATTGTAGCGCGCCTGGTCGGTGGCGAAGTTTTTCTGCTCCACATAGCCCACGAAGGCATTTTGTACCAGCCGTGCGCCGTGCACCCGGCAGATTTCGATAGTGCGGTCAGTGGAATAGGAATCTACTACCAGCACCTCATCGGCCACAGTGCCCAGCGCCTGGAGGCAACGGGCAATATTAGCTTCTTCATTGAGGGTGATGATGACGACGGAGAGCGGGACGGTGGGCATGAGTAATGCAAAGCTAGCAGCCGGTGCGGGCGGCTGACTAGCTTCGCACATGAAAAAAATGCTACTCTGCGGCTGGCTGCTCGTGGCTGGCCTAGCCGCTTGCCCCGGCCACGCCCAAACCTACCGGCCGAAGGACGACTGTGCTTTCCTCAGCACCAAGCAAAACTTTCACTACGTGGGCGACGACCAGCCGCTGCGCGACGCTGACTTCGACGGGGTGCCGGCGCCCGTGTTCAAGCCGACGCCCCTAGCCGTGGCCAGCCCCCACCCCATTGAAGTGGCCGAATCGGAGCGGGCCTACGTGGATGGTAACTACGAGGAAGCGGCCGCGCTCGTGGCCGCCGCGGCCCAGCTGACGCCCGCCGACCCTAGCGTACTGAACTGTTACGCCCGCGCCCTGTACCGCAACGAGGCCACGCGCGAGCAGAGCTACCCGGTGTACCAGCGCCTCGTGGCGCTGCTGGATACGTATGGGCGCGAAGATGCCCGCACCGTCACGATTTACATGCTTTTTTTGGAAGCCTATTTTAAGCTAGCTACCCTGCAACTCGATGCCGGGCAGTGGGCAGCGGCTTCCTACAACCTATCGCGGGCAGCCGCGGCTTTGCAAACCGTGCCCAAGAGTGCCGCCGCTAATGCGGGGCTGCGCGAACAGATTTTACAGTACCAAACCGAATGCTTTGCAAACCTGAAAAAGCCCGAGCTATGTCGGTATTTTGGACAGCGTACGCTGCGATTTTTTCCGGATAACCGCTACGTAAAGTCTTATTTGGCGGCCCTGCCCCGGCCCAAGGCAGCGCGGCGACCTTAGCCAGCTATCGTTCCCGGCCCTAGCTGCGTATAGTCGGCTTTTCCCTTCTACACTTTCATGGCTGACTTACAAGACAAAATAATGCTCGTGACGGGCGCCACCTCCGGTATCGGCGAGGTGACGGCCCGCGAGCTGGCCCGCCAGGGCGCGCACGTGGTGATATTGGCCCGCAACCGCCAAAAGGCCGAGCGCACGCAGCAGGCCATCATTGCTGCTACCGGCAACCAGCAGGTAGATATCGTAATCGCCGACCTCTCGGTGCTACAGCAGGTGCGCGACGCGGCCGCCCAGCTTCACGACAAATACCCGCGCCTTGATGTGCTGGTGAATAATGCCGGCCTCATGTTTGGCGCCGAGCGCGAGCTATCGGCCGATGGCTACGAGATGACCCTAGCTACCAACCACCTCGGGCCGTTTTTGCTCACCAACCTGCTACTCGATTTGCTGCAAAAGAGCCCGGCCGCGCGCATCATCAACGTGGCCTCGATGGCTTATCGCTTCAGCAAGCCCACACTCGATGACATTCAGTCGGAGCGGCACTATAGCCCTGTATGGGAATATGGCAACAGCAAGCTCTGGAACATCATGTTTACGCAGGAGCTAGCCAAACGCCTGCGCGAGCACAACATTACCAACGTGACTACCAACTGCCTGCATCCCGGCGCAGTGGCTACCGGCTACGGCCAGCAAACGGGCGGCATTATCTCGGCGCTGCTGGCGCTGGGGCGGCCGTTTATGCTATCGCCCGAGAAGGGTGCCGAAACCAGCATTTTCCTGGCCTCCTCCCCTAGCGTGGCCACCACCAGCGGCGGCTACTTCAGCAAGAAAAAGCCTGAGCCAGTGAAAAGCAGCTTCAACACGGCGGCTAATAATAAACGGCTCTGGGAAATCAGCGAGCAGCTGACCCATTCAAACTTCCTCGGTTAGATTGATGTTGGTACATTAATTAGGCGACTGAGTGCTTTCTTTGCAGCCTGATTAGCACTTGACCCCAACTCAAAAACTATGGAATTAGGAATCAGCTCGTTTGGCGAAGTTAACCCCGCCCACCTAGCTGGCGGCGACCACGCCGCCGCCCAGCGCATGCAGGAATTGGTAGCCTTGGGCCGCCAGGCCGATGAGGCCGGCCTCGACGTAGTGGCCATTGGTGAGCACCACCGGGCCGACTACTTGGTATCGGCCCCCGAGCTGGTGCTGGCGGCCGTGGCTGCCGTCACAAAAAACGTACGCCTCACCAGCGCCGTCACGGTGCTCAGCTCGACCGACCCGGTGCGCACGTTCCAGAATTTTGCCACGCTCGACCTGATTTCCAATGGCCGGGCCGAGATTATTGCCGGGCGCGGCTCGTTTATCGAGTCGTTCCCGCTTTTCGGGCAGGACCTGAACGACTACGACGAGCTGTACGCCGAAAAGCTAGGCCTGCTGATGCAGCTCAACGAGCAGGAAGTTATCACCTGGAAGGGCAAGCACCGGCCGGCCATCGCGGGCAAAGGCGTGTACCCGCGCCCGCTGCAACCCAAGCTACCCCTCTGGATTGGCGTGGGCGGCACGCCGGCCTCGGCGGCGCGGGCGGGCTCGCTAGGCTTGGGCCTGACTATCGCCATTTTGGGCGGCGCCCCGGCGCAGTACGTCACATTTGCCGATATCTACCGCCGCGCGGCCCAGCAGGCGGGCTACGATGTAGCTTCCCTACCGCTGTGCATCAATTGCCACTTCCACCTGGCCGAAGACTCCAAGCAAGCCGCTGATGAGTTTTTCCCGGCCTACGCACTCACCATGAACCGTATTGGCCGCGAGCGCGGCTGGCGCCCATTCACGCGCCCGCAATTTGATTATCTCTGCGGCCCCGAAGGCCCGCTCTTCGTAGGCACGCCGAAAGAAATAACGGCCAAGCTACTCTACCTCAGCAAAATATTCGGTAACACGCGCTTCCTAGGCCAGCTCATGCTGGAAGGCATGCCCCACGAAGCCATCATGCGCTCAACCGAGCTATTTGGCAAGCTCATAGCTCCGCAGATTTAATGAATTAAATATATTGCAGGGGTACGCCCGTTGCGCAGGCCGGTTAGCCCCAGGAGTTTAGTTTGGCTCTATCACAAAAAGCTTCTAGAAAAAGACCCCAAAAGAAAAGGCCACCCAATAGGTGGCCTTTTCTTTTTCTGATGCTTGGCAGTCAGCCTGCGGCAGCAGGCGTATCCCCGTAATCCGTTAAATCTGCGGTCTAGTAGCGGTAGAGGTCTGATTTGAACGGGCCTTCTACCGGCACTTTGATATAGTCAGCCTGCTTGGCCGTCAACTCGTCGAGCTCTACACCGATTTTGGCAAGGTGCAGGCGAGCTACTTTCTCGTCGAGGTGCTTGGGCAAGGTATACACTTGGTTTTCGTACTGGTTGCCACGCTCCCACAGCTCCAGCTGGGCTAGAGTCTGGTTGGTGAACGAGTTCGACATTACGAACGACGGGTGGCCGGTGGCGCAACCCAGGTTCACCAGGCGGCCTTCGGCCAGGATGATAACCTCTTTGCCATCAATGGTGTAGATGTCAACCTGGGGCTTCACGGTGTCTTTGGTGTGGCCATAGCTGCTGTTCAGCCACGCCATGTCAATCTCATCATCGAAGTGGCCGATGTTGCAGACAATGGCCTTGTCCTTTAGTGAGCGGAAGTGCTCCTCACGCAGGATGTCGCAGTTGCCGGTAGCCGTCACCACAATGTCGGCTTCTTTCACGGCGTTGCTCAGCTTCTTCACAGCGTAGCCGTCCATGGCCGCTTGCAGGGCGCAGATGGGGTCGATTTCGGTGACGATAACGCGGGCACCAGCGCCGCGCAAGCTAGCGGCGGTGCCTTTTCCTACGTCGCCGTAGCCAGCTACGACGGCGATTTTACCGGCCATCATCACGTCGGTAGCCCGGCGAATAGCATCTACGGCCGACTCTTTGCAGCCGTACTTGTTGTCAAATTTCGACTTCGTTACCGAGTCGTTCACATTGATGGCGGGGAAGGGCAGGGTGCCATTTTTCACACGCTCGTAAAGGCGCAGCACGCCGGTCGTGGTTTCTTCGCTCACGCCTTTGATACCAGCAGCCATTTCGGGGAAGCGGTCCAGCACCATGTTGGTGAGGTCGCCGCCATCGTCCAGAATCATGTTGAGCGGCTGGCGGTCTTCGCCGAAAAACAGTGTCTGCTCGATGCACCAGTTGAATTCCTCCTCGTTCATGCCCTTCCAGGCATACACCGGAATGCCCGCGGCGGCAATAGCGGCGGCCGCGTGGTCCTGGGTCGAGAAGATGTTGCACGACGACCACGTAACCTCGGCGCCGAGCGCGATGAGGGTTTCGATGAGCACAGCCGTTTGAATGGTCATGTGCAGGCAGCCGGCAATACGAGCCCCTTTGAAGGGTTGCGACGCGCCAAATTCTTCGCGCAGGCTCATCAAGCCGGGCATTTCAGCTTCGGCCAGGCGAATCTCCTTGCGGCCCCACTCGGCCAGGCTCAGGTCTTTTACTTTGTACGGAACGTAAGTCGTGGGCTTGGTCTCTACCATGATAATCGGCAAATGAAAGGTCTTGTTATCCAACCGCAAAGATACAGCTTTGTTGGTAGTTGCACCCGTGCGTGGCTACGCTATCTTTGCCGGCTATGACCATCCCGACACTTTTTCGTGGCTCGGTAGTGCGCTGGCTAGCAGCCGCCTCCGTAGCCGCGGGGCTAGCCCTGGCCAGCCAGCCAGCGGCCGCACAGCAAGCGCCTACCACTATCCGCCTCTCGCCCGATGATGAGGGCCGCGGTCAGTACGGCCCGCAGAGCAACTTTTTCTTTCTGCCCCCTGGCAAAGTTGGCGAGGAGAATTATAAGAGTGCCGGATTTTTTGGTAACAAGCTGCGGCCTTACCTGGCAGGTAATACCTTGGCCCTAGCTGAGCTGGACCATTATAAGGCCCACAAAACGGCTTATCTCATTGATAAGCTGGTGTTGGTGGGGTCAGTGGGCTTGTACGCCAGCCAAGTATTCGGCCACGGCGATACACAGTATTTCAGTAGCACTCAGCAGGTAGCGGCGGGGCTAGTGGCGGCTAGCCTTCTCGGCACCATTTTCATCAATCGCAATACTAACAATTACCTTAAGCAGGCCGTGGACGAGTACAACACTGGCACGCCGGGTGTGCACGGCACGCTGTGGCCGCGGCTGCGGCCCACGGGCCTGGGCCTAGCTGCGGTAGCCGGCCAGCCGGTGCTAGCCCTGCGCTGGCAGCTGTAATGCCTAAAAGAAGGCGGAATCTAACGGAGAAATTTCCCTGCTTTCTTCGGCTGGCTTCCGCTTCCTTTCGCACTCCCGAACTTTTTGCCGCACCAGTCGGCCTGTTTTTGCGTTAGTAGCTGCACAATGGAGTTTCCTTTACCCGAGGCGGCCCGACGCTACGTGGCCGCCCACCTGCACGACGACCCCGCCCACCTGGCTTTGCAGGCCCGCCGCCACCCCCACCTGCCCGTGCCCGAATTGGTGCGCCAGATTCAGGCCCGCCAAAAAGCCCGCGTGAAGCTGCCAAATTGGGCCGACAACCAAGAGCTGATTTTTCCGCCTGCGCTCTCGGTCGAGCAGGCCTCGTCGGAGCGCACGGCTACGTATAAAGCCGCGCTGGTGGCCGGGGCCAGCCGGCTAGCCGACCTTACGGGCGGCTTCGGGGCCGATGCGGCGCACTTCGCGGCCGTGGTGTCGCACGTCGATTACGTGGAGCGCAATGCAGAGCTGGCGGCAGTAGTCACCTACAACCTGGGTCAGCTTGGCATCGCTAACGTAACGACGCACGCGGCCGACGCGGCGGCATTTTTACGGGCTAGCGAGGCCCAGTTTGACTGGCTGTTTCTGGACCCGGCCCGGCGCGACCAGCGTGGCGGCAAAACCTATCGCCTGGCCGACTGTGAGCCCGACGTGCCGCGCCTGCTGCCGCTGCTGCTGCGCCACGCCCCACGCATCTTGCTCAAAACCTCGCCCATGCTCGATATCGAGTTGGCCATTCAGGAGTTGAGGCACGTGCGCCGGCTGTGGGTGCTAGCGGTTGATAATGAAGTAAAGGAAGTGCTGTATGAGCTGGGTGACGAACCCGCCGTAGACCCCGAGCGCCTGGCCATAAACTTGCGCCGCGATGGCACCCAGCAGGACTTTCGCCTCAACCGGGCCCGCGAAGCCCGCGCCGTACCACGCTACGCCGAAGCCCAGCAGTACCTCTACGAGCCCAACGCCGCCATTCTCAAGGCGGGCGCATTCAAAAGCATTGGCACGGCCTACGAGCTACTTAAAATTCAGCAGCACAGTCACCTCTATACCAGCCAGGATTTGCGAGCCGATTTTCCGGGACGCATTTTCCGAATTCTCGCCACTGAGAAGGCCGATGGGCCGCACTTGAAAAAACACCTGGGGCCCGAGGGCCGAGCGCACGTCACGACCCGTAATTTTCCGGAGTCGGTGGCTGATTTCCGGCGGCGCACGGGTATTCGGGAAGGGGGCGACATTTACTTATTTGCTACTACCGACCTACGCGGGCGCCTCATCGTACTGGTGTGCGAGAAGGTGGCACTCGCCGCCATAGCCTAATACTTGCGCAGCCAAAGCGTGGCCGCTCAGGATTTAATGAGTAGTTTTACGGCCCGCCCGCCCGCGCCTCCGACTGGCCGGGCGGGCGGATTTTTGTTTGTTAATCTCCCGCCATGCCCTATCTGTTCACTTCCGAATCGGTTTCGGAAGGCCACCCCGATAAAGTCGCCGACCAGATTTCCGACGCCATTCTCGACGAGTATCTGCGCCAGGACCCCACTGCCAAAGTAGCCTGCGAAACCCTCGTAACGACGGATTTTGCACTCGTGGCCGGCGAAATAAAGTCAACTGCCCACGTCGAAGCTGAGGCTATTATCCGCGACACTATTCGGCGCATCGGCTACAACAAGCCTGAATACCTGTTCAACGCCGACACTTGCGAGGTGATGAACCGCCTGCACGAGCAGTCGCCCGACATCAACCAGGGTGTAGTGCGCCAGGCGCCCGAAGAGCAGGGCGCCGGCGACCAGGGCATGATGTTCGGCTACGCCACCAGCGAAACCGAGAACTACATGCCGCTAGCCCTCGACCTCTCGCACAGCCTGTTGCAGGAGCTGGCCACCATTCGCAAGGTAGGCCAGGAAATGACTTACCTGCGCCCCGATGCCAAGAGCCAGGTTACCATCCGCTACTCCGATGACCACCGGCCTGAGGCAGTCGAAACCATCGTTATCAGCACCCAGCACGACGAATTCGATGCCTCCGAAGAAGTGATGCTCGCCCGTATCAAGCAGGATATCATTGACATCCTCATTCCGCGGGTGAAAGCTAAGCTGAGCCCCGAGATTCAGGCGCTTTTTACCGACAGCATTACGCACCACATTAACCCCACAGGCAAGTTTGTAATTGGCGGCCCGCACGGCGACTCGGGCCTCACCGGCCGCAAGATTATCGTGGACACCTACGGCGGCAAGGGTGCCCACGGCGGCGGTGCCTTCTCGGGCAAAGATTCGAGCAAAGTAGACCGCTCAGCGGCCTACGCTACCCGCCACATTGCCAAAAACCTGGTAGCGGCCGGCGTGGCCGAGCAAGCCCTAGTGCAAGTAGCTTACGCCATCGGCGTGGCTAAGCCAGTGGGCGTGTACGTCACGACTTCCGGCACTACCAAGGCACTGGGCGCCAACGGCCAGCCCCTCACCGATGGCGAGATTGCCAATAAGGTAAACGAGTTGTTCGACCTGCGCCCATACGCCATTGTGGAGCGACTAGGGCTGCGCAACCCCATTTTTGCGGTTACTGCGGCTTACGGCCACATGGGTCGCCAGCCCGGTACCGTGACGGTGAAGATGGAAAACGGCGAAGAGAAGACGTTCGAGACCTTCACTTGGGAAAAGCTCGACTACGTTGACCGCATCAAGGCGGCCTTCAATCTATAGCCGGCCCTAGCACCAAAAAGCCCCGGCTGCCACTGGCAGCCGGGGCTTTTTGGTGCTATAAATAAAGCCTAGTGGCTCAGGTTCTTCTCCTTGTATTTGGTAATCTGGCGCTTCAGGGCCTCTACGGCGGCATCGGTGGCGGCTTCAAACGAAGCGGCATCTTCTTGGCTGAAAAGCGTACTACCCGGTACCATCAGTTTGATTTCGACCGTCTTATTGGCAATGCCGTCTTTGTTGTTGAGGCGCAGAATTACCTCGCCGTCCGTCACGCGGTCGTAGAAGTGCTCAAGCTTGTTGAGGCGTTGCTGAATGAAATCGAGCAGGGTTTGGTCGGCATCGAAATGGACCGATTGCATTTGCACTTTCATGGGCAAAAAGGAGGTAGGTGGGAAATGAATTGCATGAAGGGAGAAGTAAAAGCCAGCGTTAGCAAGTGGCCAGCTTTCCTAATGGGCTAGCCGCCAACTCACAATTCCTAAATTTTAATTCCGCATTCATTTAAGCCCGCGGGTGGGCTTGCTCAAATACGGATTTCAGCCGGTCGACGGACAAGTGCGTGTACACTTGCGTGGCAGCCAGGCTGGCGTGGCCCAGCAATTCCTTGATAGAATTGAGGTCGGCGCCCTTGCCAAGCAGGTGAGTAGCAAAGGCATGACGCAGGGCGTGCGGGTGCTGGTGCGCCGCCGAGGTTGAAACCTGACTCAGATATTTTTTAACGGTGCGGTACACCAGCTTCTCATACAGCGGCTCACCCTTGTCGGTGCGCAGCAGGGGGCTAGCCGAGGTGGCGGTCCCAAACTCGGCCAGGCGGCTAGCCCGATACTTGTCCAGCACCAGCAGCAGTGAGGGGTTGAGGGGCACGAGGCGCTGCTTGTTGCCCTTGCCGGTTACGCGCACGATGCGGGCGCCACTATCCACATCGTCTTCCGTAATGCCGAGCAGTTCCGAAAGGCGAATGCCGGTGCCGTACAGCGTTTCGAGCACTAGCTGGTCGCGCACGCCCGCAAAGCTGTCCTCAAACTCGAAGGAATTCAGCATGCGGTTCAGCGACTCCTCGGGCACGAACTCGGGCAACTTCTTGGCCATTTTGGGCGCCTTGATGCGCAGCATAGGATTGGTCTCGATGCGGCGCTCGCGCAATAAAAATTTGTAGAATGAGCGCAAGCAGGCCACTTTGCGGTTCACGGTGCGCGGGTCAAGGTCCTGCCCCATCAGGCTCACCACCCAGCCCCGGATGAGCGGGTGCGTAGCCTGGTTGGGGTCGGCTAGCTCATACTCTGTTAGTATATAAACCGCAAACTGCGTGAGGTCAGTCTGATACGACGTAACGGTGTGCAGGCTAAAGCGCTTTTCGTAGCGCAGAAAATCCAGAAACTCTTCCATAAACTAACCAGCGGAGTGGGCTAGCTACGCTGGTGGCTGCAAAGTAGCGCATTTGCTTGATAGTTGGCCTAGCCGCAACGCCAGAAGCCCGCCCAACTGCCTAGCGGCAAATGGGCGGGCTTCTCAAAGCCAATGCCAGGTAGCAGCCGAACGTCTATTCGTTCTCGGTGCCGTAGGTAGCCAGCTTGTAAACAGCCTTCTGCTTCAGCTTGCGCTTGGTGATGCTCGGCTTCTGGAAGAACGTGCGGCGACGCAGCTCTTTCAGCACGCCAGTGCGCTCGAATTTCTTTTTGAAGCGCTTCAGCGCACGGTCAACGGTTTCGTTGTCTTTGATTTGAACGATAATCATATCGGGGATTTGGAATACTTTCGCGACGGGAAGCCGAGTAAATCGGGCCGCAAAGATACTCACGGATTACGCCGATTCAAACGGATTTTACAGATTTTGTGGACGATTCGTGCTCAATCCGTTACGGCATAACCATGGGCCGGCCACCGAATCGGTAAAATCCGTCTGAAATAGACCTAACTCGTCTTTTATTTGAGCAGCGCGCGGGCAATTACGAGCTTTTGAATTTCGCTGGTACCCTCGCCGATGGTGCAGAGCTTGGCATCGCGGTAGTATTTCTCGGCCGGATAATCCTTGGTGTAGCCGTAGCCGCCAAAGATTTGTACGCCCTCTGTAGCTACGCGCACGCTTACCTCGGAAGCGTAGAGCTTGGCCATGGCCGATTCGAGGTTCACGTTTTCGCCCCGGTCCTTCATAGCCGCGGCGCGGTAGGTGAGCAGGCTCGCAGCCTCAATCTCGGTAGCCATATCTGCCAGCTTGAAGGCGATTCCCTGGAAGTTGCTGATGGGCTGGTTGAACTGCTGGCGTTCCTTGCTGTACTGCAAAGCGGCCTCGTAGGCGCCCTGCGCAATACCCAGGCTGAGCGCGGCGATGCTGATGCGGCCGCCGTCGAGCACCTTTAGGCTCTGCACGAAGCCGTCGCCCACTTTGCCGATAACGTTTTCAACCGGCACCTTGCAGTCGGTAAAAATCATTTCGGTGGTTTCGGAGGCGCGCATGCCCAGCTTGTCTTCCTTGCGGCCGCCTTCGAAGCCCGGCGTGCCGCGCTCCACGATGAAGGCCGTCATGCCGTGCGAGTCGCCGACCTCGCCGGTGCGGGCGATTACTACGGCCACGTCGCCGCTCTTGCCGTGGGTGATGAAGTTTTTGGCGCCATTCAGCACGTAGTGTTCACCGCTAGGGTCGAGCACGGCAGTAGTACGCATGTTGCCCGCATCGGAGCCGGTGTTGGGCTCGGTAAGGCCCCAAGCCCCTAGCCACTCGCCCGAGGCTAGCCGGGGCAGATACTGCTGCTTCTGTGCCTCGGAGGCGTGCTGCAGGATGTGGCCGGTACAAAGCGAGTTGTGGGCGGCCATGCTCAGGCCGATGCTGCCGTCTATTTTGGACAGCTCGGCAATGGCCGTCACGTATTCCTGGTAGCCGAAGCCCGAGCCGCCGTACTGGCTAGGCACGAGGACGCCCATCAGGCCAAGCTCGCCGAGCTGGCGAAACAGGTCGCGCGGAAACTCCTGGGTGTTGTCCCAGCGCATCATGTGGGGCTTGATGTGCTGCTGGCCAAAATCGCGCACCATCTGCGCAATCATGGTTTGGTTTTCGGTGGCCACGGTAGCTTCCATGAAAATAAAATGGGTGGGGGGAGGGAGAGAGAATATGAGCCGGCCGGGCCGGAAATGCAAAAATACGATTTTGAGGCCGTTAAATCGGGCAAGCGCTTTGAAGTCTGACGGTCCGGTTTTTGAAAGGCCGCCGTAAAAGAGTTACTTTTGAGCCATTTTTTACCTTCCGAGGTTGTCAGCCAGCGCTTCCAGGCCGGCTAGCCTCTCCTGAACTATTCTGCTTTTGGCTCCTTTATTTCTGCTTTCGCCCAGTATCCTCCGTCGGCTTCTACTGTTTGCTTTGCCGGTGCTGGGGCTACTTTCCTCGTGCGCCACCAGCCGGTACTACAACCAGCGCACGATGTTTCAGCTCACCAAGGGAGCCGATGGCGTGGTGGATACGGCAAAGCTACGGCGCGCGGTAAACCGCACAGCCCGCAACTATACCATCCATCCGAACGATTTGCTTAACGTGCAGGTTTTCACCAACAAAGGTGAAAAGCTAATTGACCCTAATGGTGAGTTGCGTTTTGGCGTTCCCGGCACTGGCACCACATCTATTGCGGCACCGGTTAGCAGCAGTTCTGGCGGCCGGAGCGGCGGAAGCAGTGCTGCTACGGTACCGGGCAGCACGCAGTTTGTAGTGCAAGCCGATGGTACGGTGCGCCTGCCGCTGGTAGACCGCGTGTTGCTACAAGGCCTAAGCCTGATACAAGCCGATAGTGTGCTGAAGATACGTTATAGTGAATACTACAAGGAGCCTTTTATTAAAACGGCAGTTACCAACAACCGCGTTACTATTCTGGGTGCGCCAGGTGGCTTAGTCATTAACCTCGCTAATGACAATATGAATTTACTGGAGGTGCTGGCCCTAGCAGGCGGCCCCGACGGTGGCGCGGCCGGGGGTAGCACGGGCATCGCCCGCAATGGCGGCCGCATCGACAACATCCGCATTATCCGGGGCGATTTGAAGAACCCGCAGGTACAATTTATTAACCTTAATACGCTGGAGGGAATGCGCCGCGGCAATTTGCAGATAGAACCTAACGATATTATTTATATTCAGCCAGTGCGGCGGCCTCTGCTCGACAATCTGGTGGATGCGGCACCAGTCCTGACAGTTGCTTCTACGCTGCTAAGTACTGTAAGCCTAGTATTTACTGTTATTACCTTGTCCAGAAACACCAAGGAATAGTTGCTGGCGTAATTCTTACTTACGCATTATTTTTATCACTGTATCCGGGAGACGAGCAGTTTTTACTGGTGCACACAGCTACATTATGGCATTGAGCGAAAACGCGGAACTGGAGGAGCTTATCCGTCGCACCACCACTGGAATGGAAGCCGCGCCGGCTGCTGGTGGCAACCCCGGCGAAGACGATGCGGCAGATGAAAGCAGCTTTGACCTGACCACCTTGGTGCTGGTAGCGCGCAAAAGTCTGCCCTGGGTGGTCTTGCTGCTGTTATTGGGCGTAACGAGCTCCTGGCTATACCTACGCTATACCAAGCCAGTATATAAAGCAATATCTGTACTTAGAATTGATGAGCGCAGTGATGCCAGCGCTATTGGCCTGGGAGCACTAACTGGTAATCCCAGCGTAGAAAATAGCCGTAGTGCTACACAATTAGCCGGGGAGGTGGAATTGATTAAGTCCGGCCTAACCTATAAAAAGCTCAAGCAGGTTGTTCCGCTAGATGTCAACTATTATACCCAAGGCACCGTGCTTGAAGCCGAAATGTTCGGCAATTCGCCTTTTCAAGTAGAGTACAGTATCAGCGACCCAGTATATTATAACCATAAATTTACCGTCAACTACACAAGCCCAGATACTTACCATCTTGGTGTGGTAGTAGGTAGCGAAACAATTGGCGGGACATATAAAATAGGGCAATGGGTACAGTTACCTGGTGTTCGATTGCGGTTGCTGACAACCACAGCAGCGCCCCTTGCAACCAACATTTCTGAGGTCGCCTATCATTTTACGGTTCTGGATGATAATACTATCAACAATTACCTTGATAAAAACCTGATGGCGGAGGTACTTAATGCCAATGCCAATACGATTCAGATTTCTTTCCAAGACTATAATCGTCTCAAAGCCCAGCGCATAGTAAACGCGTTGGATAGCGTTTATCGCGATGCAAAAGTGGCTCGTAAGCAAGAGTCGACGGAAAAAACGTTGGCTTACGTCGACCAGCAACTCAGCGAAACGGGTGCTAGCCTAGCCAAAGCCGAAGATAATCTTAAGCAGTTTGTGCAAATTAATGGCACCTACGATGCAAAAAGTGAGCTAAGTGCCATTACGGAGCAGATAACGGAGATTGAGAAAGCTCGGGCGGCACTGGAACAGAAAATTTCCATTCTCAACGAAGTAGCCAGCCTAGCAAAGCAGGAGCGCCTTACACCAAATGACGACATGTCGGTAGCCCAGTCTATTCCGAGTCTGACCGTTATTAATGATGTTACTATTTCGCGTGAGCTTGAAAGCTTGAATAGCTTACAGCAGGACCTGCGACGCGTGCGACGCTCTTCTCAGGACATTACCGAGGCCGTGCAGATGCGGCAGGCCCAAGTAGCTTTTGCGCAAAATGCGCTCCAGCGTCAGATAAGGCAAACGCAGTTGCAACTCGGCAAGGAACTGAGTTTACTCAACAGTCAAAAGGGGCAACTCGCTAGCAATCTACGGTCGTTACCAGGCAAAGAAACCGAGTTGGAACGCTTAAAACGCCCGCTCGAACTGTATAGCGCCACCTACCAAAACCTACTAGAAAATAAAGTAGAGTATAATATTAAAAATGCCGGCACTACCGCCGACTTTCAGATTTTATCACCTGCTTTTGCGCCCGAAGCTCCTATTTCTCCGGTCAAATTACTGGTGTATGCCATTGGGCTAGCCGGCGGCTTACTATTGAGCCTCGGGCTCATTGCCACCCGCTACCTAATGCACAACACTGTTACGGGTGTGAGTGAGCTGGAGCGTCACACCAAAGCGGCCGTGCTAGGGGTAATTCCGACATATGACAAGGAGAAGCTGAGTGTATCGCGATTGGTGGTGGATAAAAACCCCAAATCCTCTGTTTCGGAAGCTATCCGCTCTATTCGGACTAACCTTGACTTTATCAGCCCATCCAATAAGAAGCGGCTGATATCGGTAACGTCGACCATTTCAGGTGAAGGTAAAACTTTCGTAACCGTCAACTTAGCGGGTATCATTGCCTTGTCGGGACAACGGGTAATTGTCCTTGACCTGGATATGCGTAAGCCTAAAGTAAACCTGGCTTTTGATGCGGAAAATGTGCGTGGCGTCAGCACAATATTGATTGACCGGCATTCGGTAACCGAGTGCATACAGCACACTAGCATCGAGTCGCTGGACTTTATATCGGCCGGCCCTACCCCACCCAATCCATCGGAACTGATTTTGCACGCGCGCTTCGACCAGATGCTGGAAGAGCTTTACCGGTCTTACGACGTTATTCTGATTGACACACCACCCGTGGGTCTGGTTACCGATGGCATTCTCATCATGCGAAAGGCCGATGTGCCGATATACATTGTGCGGGCAAACTATTCGCGCAAGGCATTCCTCAAGAATATGAACCGCTTGATGCACAATAATCAGTTCACCCGTATGTGCACCATCCTCAACGATGCTAAGGCCGAGGGTTCTTATGGCTACGGCTACGGCTATGGCTACGGTTATGGCTACGGCAGCTATGGCATGGGCTACTATGAAGAGCCTGTGCAAAAACCCACCCTAGGCCAGCGCATTAAAGGGCTTTTCAACTAATAAGGTAATATGGCAGGCTTCTGGCAGCGTTTACTAGGTCCTGGGCATGGCTCAGTTCACAGCGCTACGACTGCCCAACCCCTGGCGGCGCTCCAAGTTGATATGCACTCGCACCTGCTGCCTGGCCTCGACGATGGGGCCGACACCGTGGCTCACAGCCTTGACCTGCTGCGGGAATTACGGGCCCTGGGTTTCACGAAGCTGGTGATGACACCCCATATCATGGGCGATTTTTACAAGAACACGCCCGAAGGTGTTCGGGCGGCCCTTGCTACGCTACGGGCTGCGGCGGCCGAAGCGGGCCTAGCTGATGTTGTGCTCGAATGCGCTGCCGAATATTACCTCGACGAGTGGCTGGGCCGCAAGCTGGCTGATGGTACCGAGCTGCTCACCTTTGGGGGCGAGCGCCGCTACTTGCTGCTGGAAACCTCCTACCTCAATGAGCCCCTCAATCTCAACGGGACAATTTTTGACTTGCAGGCGGCTGGCTACCAGCCGGTACTGGCCCACCCCGAGCGCTACGTATATCTCTACAATCGCTTTTCGGAGATAGAGCGCCTGCGCCGCGAGCAGGGGGTGTTGATGCAGTTAAACCTCAATTCGCTAGCTGGCTACTACTCGCCAGCAGCCCGCCAGGTGGCCGAAAAGCTGATTGATGGGGGCCTCGTCGACTTTGTGGGCACCGACACCCACCATTTGCGCCACACGGCGGCCCTTGCTTCCAAAACAGTGAAATCAGCTCATTTTCGCAAGTTGATGGCGCTCCCTTTGCTCAACAACACCTTGTAAGGCTGCCGCGAGTTGGCCCAACTGTCAGCCGCGCTTTTTTGAATTATGATTTTTGTAACGGGCGGCACGGGCCTCATCGGCTCCTTCGTTTTGCAGGAGCTGCGTGCCCGGGGGCTAGCCGTGCGGGCGCTTTACCGGGGTGCCCAACCGCCGGCCGCCCCGGCTGGCATCGATTGGGTACAGGGCGACCTGTTGGATATCAGCCTACTGGACCAGGTGCTTACCCTAGAAGTAACCCACGTGCTGCACTGCGCTGGCTTGGTTTCGTACGCCCCGCAGGATGAGGATGCCCTGTTGCAGGTTAATGTGGAAGGCACTGCTGCCGTGGTTGACGCCTGCCTGCGGCGGCCGGGCATCCGGCTGGGCTACGTGTCGTCGGTAGCCGCGCTGGGGCACCCGGCCGCCGACCCAGCCAGAGATTCTACCGCGCCGCGCCGGCTGGATGAGTCAGCTACCTGGGACCTGGGGGCTAGCCACCCGGCCTATGCTACCAGCAAGTACCTAGCCGAGCTTGAGGTGTGGCGGGGTGTGGCCGAGGGGCTAGCCGCCGTTATCGTGAACCCATCGATAGTGCTGGGACCCGGCGACTGGTACCGCAGCAGTACCCGCCTGCTGCGCTATGCCTACGACGAACACTGGTTCTACACCCAGGGCGTACTCAACTTTGTGGATGTGCGCGACGTGGTGGCCCACCTACTGCGCCTCACCCTTGACCTGCCAGCTATGCCATCAGCCCGCTATATTCTGAATGGTGGCCTTTATCCGCTAGGCCAATTTCTGGCCAAAACGGCGGCGGCATTGGGTCGGCGCCCCCCTAGGTTAGCAGTGCCCGACTGGGCGGCCGAGGTTATCTGGCGGCTCGAATACGGCCGGGCTTTGCTCACGGGCGGGCGGCCACTCATTACCCGCGACACGGCCCGGGCCGGGCGCCAGCCGGTGTTGTATGATGCAGGGCTAGCCACCCGCACCACCGGGCTGCCATTCCGACCCCTGGCCGACACTATTGCGTGGCTGGCTGAGGCTACCAAAACGAACCGGACGCCCCACCCTACGGTTGTATCTTAGCGAATAACGGCTAGCGGAAAGCTGCCCCGCGCCCGCCGCTACGGCCGCTATCCTGCCCCGGCTGCCATAGTGCCCGGCACTTATTTCTGGCACCAAGTTAGTAGCTTGAGCAGCACCCGGCTATCCGCTCTATTTCGTGACTTTTATGCGCATGAACGAACCATTTGATGACCCGCGGGCAGCCCAAGATATGGTGCGCCGCTACGAGCAGATGCTGGCTCACGACGAGGCAGTGTTTTTTGACTTGGAAGAATTTGAAGTAATTATTGACCATTATGTAACCAGTGCGGCTTTCGACAAAGCCCAGCAGGCCTGCGAAGCCGCGCTCAGCCAGTACCCGTTTTCGACCGAGCTGCTCATCGACCGCGCCCAGATTTCGGCCATGCGCGGCGACTATGCTGAGGCCGAGCGCCAGATTGCGACCGTCGCCACCCTCGACCCCGACAACGCCGATGTAGCCGTGACGCGCGGTATTATTGCCACGCAACGCGGCACGTTCGAGGAAGCCGTACGCTACTTTCAGGCGGCGCTCGAGCGCAATCCCGACCGCGAGGATATTCACTTCAACCTGGGGCTAGCCTACCAAAGCTGGCACAAGTACAAGAGTGCGGCCCGCCACTACAAGCACAGTTTGCGCCTGCATCCCGATAATGAAACAACGGTGCAGGAATTACTTAATTGCCTGGAAGTCAGCAATCGCTTACCTGAACACGAGGAGTTTTTTCAGCGCTTCACCGACGACGACCCTTACTCGGCCGTGGCCTGGTATAACCTGGGGCAGTATTACTACCGGCTCGAAAAATTTGACCAGGCGGCAGCAGCATTTGACTATGCCATCGTCGTTGAGGCTGATTTTCACGATGCGCACCACTGGCTGGCCGATACCTACGTGTGCCAGCAGCAGTACCAGAAGGCCATCGCTGAGTTTGAGCTGAGCTACCCGCCCAACGAGCCCACTGATGAGGCCCTATGCAACATCGGCGAGTGCTACGAAAAACTGCGCTCGTGGGAGCAGGCCCGCCAGTACTACCGCAAAGCACTCGAAATAAACCCCGACATGGATGAGGCGTGGTTTGGGCAGGGCGTGCTACTGCAAGAGCAAGAGCGCCCTTTTGAAGCCCTGCACTTCTTCCGCAAAGCAGTGCAGCTCTATGGCGATAGCGGCGAGTACTGGGCTGCGCTAGGGGCTGCCGAAAACCAAGTGGGTAATATCGTAAGCGCTCTCGAAGCCTACGAAAAAGCCACTGAGGTAGCCCCCGACGAGGCTACCGGGTGGGTAAGCTGGAGTGCTATTCTCTACGAGCAAGGGCACTACGAAGAGGCCGTTGACCTGATGCAGCACGCCGTGGAGCTGCACCCGCACGAGGCGCACTTTCATTACATGATTTGCGCATACTTACTGGCAGCCGGCCGCCTGCGCGAAGCATACCAGGAGTTGGAAACGGCGCTGACGCTTAATTATGAGCAGCATTCGATACTGTTCGACTACTTTCCAGAGCTGGAAAAACAGCCGGCTTTGCAGCGGCTCATCGACCAGTTTCGGAAATAGCCAAGGCTAGCGGCTTGGTCTGCCGGCCGTAGCTAGGGCTTTCTGAGCTAATTTTGTACCTGTCCGCCTGCTTGGCGGGCAGGTTTTTTTTGCTACTTAACAGCGGTTTTCGCCCGTTTATCACGCATGAACTATTCGCTCTCCCAACTCCCAGAACGCACTCAGAAGCCTCGTGAGCAAGGTTTCACCATGATGATGGACAAAGGCCTCAGCATGCGTGAAGTCGAAGACTTTCTGGAGGTTGGCGCCCCCTATACCGACATTGTGAAGCTAGGCTGGGCTACGTCCTTCGTGGTGCCTAACCTAGAGCGCAAGCTGGCCATTTACCGCGAGGCAGGTATTCCGGTATACTTAGGTGGTACGCTGTTCGAAGCTTTCATTATCCGCAATCAGTTTGATGATTACCGGCGACTGCTCGATAAATTTGGGCTGGAGTATGCCGAAGTATCGGATGGCAGCATCGACCTCAATCACGACCGTAAGTGCGAGTTTATCCGCGAACTGAGCAAGACGGTGAAAGTGCTGAGCGAGGTTGGTTCTAAGGATGCGGAAAAGATTATTCCGCCCTATAAGTGGATTTCGCAGATGCAAACTGAGCTCGAAGCCGGCGCCGTAAAAGTTATCGGCGAAGCTCGGGAGGGTGGCAACGTGGGCTTGTTTCGCAGCACGGGCGAAGTACGCTCAGGCCTAGTAGAGGAGATTCTGACGAAGATTCCGTCGGAGCGCATTATCTGGGAAGCGCCGCAGAAAGCCCAGCAAGTATGGTTTATTAAGCTGCTAGGGGCCAACGTAAACTTAGGTAATATTGCGCCGAATGAGATTGTGAGCCTCGAAACCATCCGGCTGGGCTTGCGGGGCGATACCTTCTCGCACTTCCTTGACATGGACCTAGTAGACCCTATGTTTCAGCCAGCCACCAAAACGGGTAAACCTGGCACGTCGATGCCGCGTGGCTAGTTTTATTAAGCTGACTAGGTCATAAAAAAGGCCTCCCAACTGGGAGGCCTTTTTCGTGGCAGGGGGCTAGTTAGCTACCTGTCTATTGCTTTTGGATGCGTACAGTCTTCACTTCACCCGTGCTTAGGGTGATTTTAGCGATGTACGTGCCAGCGCTCAAGCTTGCAGCTTGGGGAATGGCTACGTTTTGGTTGCCATTCACTGCGGTGAAGTTCTGACGGGCAATCTCACGGCCCAGCAAGTCCATTATTTGCAGGCGAGCATCGCCGACAGCAGTGGTCTGAACTATTATCGAGGGCAGGTCACTCTGCGAAAATGGGTTCGGGTAAGCGCTGAGCGTAGTAGACTTCGAAGCTACATCGCTGGCCGAGAAGGCAACTACCCGCACCGGCGAGTAGGCGAACGTACCATCTTGGTCAATCTGGCGCAGGCGGTAGTAGCGGTTACCCGTTTTGCCGTTCTCCTCGTCCAGGAAAGTATACTTCAGCGTGGTGAAGCTGTTCGCGTTCTGGGTCGGTACGAAAGCAATGCTGCGGTAGGTGAAGCCGTCGGTCGAAACCTGAACTTCGAAGCCCGAGTTGCTCTGCTCACTAGCCGTGGTCCAAGTAATAGTAGCATTCGTCCCGGTACGCTTTGCATCGAATGCAACAAGCTTTACTGGCAGCGGGGTCTGCTGCTCGCTCAGCGTGAAGGTAGCGAAGGTCATTACCCCATTCTTTGTCAGCGTGTTATTGTTGTTCGAGTCGCGACCAAGCTGACTGTACGTCTTGCCGCCATCTGTCGATACGTAGAGCGCAAGCTTGTTCTTGTCGTCGTTGGTAGTTGTGCCATCACTTGTCAGCAGGTTTTGCAATTCACTGTCAAGGTAAGAAAACTCCAACGTAGCGCTTAGACCACCAGTAGTAGTATTGGAATTTGCAGGCTGCACACCAAATATCCGACGAATACCTGGCTTGGTGTTCTTGAAGGATGCCTCCGTGTTGTTCTCGCCAGTGTCGCGGGTGATAAATACCGACCCGGGCTGGCTGTTAGTACCCATCGAATTAACTCCAAAAGTAAGAGCTATACCAATGTTGCCAAATTCCTGACGTATCCCAGCCGTAGCAGCCTGCGTGGTTTTCACGAAGCCTTGCAGGTAGCTCCCATCTTTTTCGCCCACGATACGGGCTGCCGGGATAATAGTAGCACCATCGGTAATGGCATCACTCAGCATTACAAAGTTCTCGTCGGTCTGCGTGATATCAGTTCTTAACATTCCCTTAATAAACGTCAGGGTACCCCCGGCCTTTACCGCGAAGTTCTTAGTAAGCGTTTTGGTGCTGCCACCATCGATTACCACATCAAAGAAACCGTTAGGCGAGCCACTAATGGTTTGGTTGTCAGTTCCGTTAAAGCTAATAACGGTGTTGTCGCGCTGAATGAAGCTACCCTGCGGATTCTCAAAATCACCCGCTACATCCAATCTACCAGCTATTAAGCGTAGAATACTTCTGTTAGCGGGCGTATTGCCTTGTAACGTCAATTTGCGGACGGAAGCGTTACCGGAATTACTGTTGTCGTAACCTGGCGAAGCGGGAACCACGTCTTCCGTACCATCGGGGTTTCTGATGGTGTAAGCAGCTTGAGCAGGCTTTACTGTGTTGCTATAGATATTAGGGTAGGGGTTAGTAGAACCGCTTGCCAGAATACGTATTACTGCATTAGCAGAAGCATCGGGAATTCCATTATCCCAGTTACCAGCATTAAACCAGTTATCATTTATACCGCCAGTCCAAACCGTTACGCGAATGGGCGTGCCGACGATGGAAAAAGAAGCCGTGTAGTTAACAGGAGAAGTGGTGCTTGGCGGAATTGTAAACGTTCGGCCCGCACCATCAATACCAGAAGCCTGGAAGTATACATCCACCCGGTAATCCGGAGGAGAAACCGTGATGGCTGAAGCCAGTAGGTTCTGAGCAGCATTGTCGGTTTGAAACGTACGAGTGCGCGACCCATCTCCATTATCAACGACCGTTTTCTGCGTTAATGGTACTTGGATATAACCACCACCACCACTATTTGAAAGCCGCACCCGGTAATACAGGGTAACACTACTAACAGTATTATTCCCGCTTTCGTTGGTAGTAGCGAAACCACCATTTAACAAAAGTTTACCTGTGTTAATATCATAACTACCCAGGTTATTACCATCAAAATCAGGATTGGCCGAAGCGTTGTCAGCATCGTACGTCAGGTTCGTTCCGTTATCACCAGGTGCAATATAAACCTGCGTGTTGGCAAGGGTAGAAGGAGCTGTAGACTGCGCCGTCGCTGAATTAGCAAAGCCCAGGCTGGTAAACAGCGCTAGCAGCGGAAAAAAAAGCGAGGCAACCCGTGAGCCTAACTCGCGCTGCCTCCCCAAATTAGTAGATGTCTTCATGTGGGAAAAATTAAGTGCTAAGCACTGATTAACAATGTATTAAAGTAAGAAACAAGTTGCGGCAAACCGCTGGTTTTGACGCCTTATACGCGAGTAGCGAAAAAGGTGACACTTTTTGCATTTTTTTTTTACGAGGCATGACAGTTTTTAGACAAATCCTGCATTCGAGCTCATTTAAAGCGTTTTATAAAGCAGAAAAAATCGGATTTGCCGCCACTGCTTCAAGCAAACGCAGCGTACTAGTGGACCACACTATAGGGGGGAGTAGCTAGAGCTTTCTTCTGGTCGGAAAGCTCAACCCCTAGTACGTCGTGCACGCTGACACGGATTCGATTGGAGAGTTGGGTGATGGGCAAATCGTTGGAATCCAAACCAAAGGGGTTCTCTATCTCCTCCCCTATCATTTCGAGGCCTAGCAGGGCATAGGCGCCGAACATGGTAATCGGAATCATAAAGTAACCAGAGGTAGACAAAAGTACGAATGGCATCACGCCAATGAATGTTAAAATGTACGCTTTTATGAAAAAAGTGTAGGAAAACGGGATAGGAGTGGCTTTGATGCGCTCGCAGGTACCACTTACCGACATCATAGTGATGAAGTGCGGCTTAAAAGTGAGCAAATGCGTGTCGCGGATAATCTCGACCTGGCGCAATTGCTCCACACTCTCCTGCAACACGGCAATGATGGTGGTTGCCACATTCTCGGCAGTGCGCAGGCGCTCCATAATGTCAGGCGTGGACTCCATTTGCTCAAATTTCAGCTGGCCGCGTAGGGAGCCTTTTAGGGCGAAAGGGAAGTTGGAGATAAGCGCGGCGAAATAGCGCCGGCTAGCCAGCGCATCACGTGGCAGCACGGCATTCAACTCGATGGCTAGCCCTCGGCACTGCGACACCAGCTCGCCCCACACCCGGCGGCCTTCGTAGTAGCGGTCATAAGCTGTGTTGGTACGAAAAACCAGCAGCAGACTAAGTAGGATACCGAGAAATGAAAAGTATTCCCGGCTGATATTCAGCATGTGGTGGTGATATTCCAAGCCCCACACGGCGATAGCCGCGCCGTATACGCCGACCAGGCTTACCCGCACTAGCAACTGCCGGATAACAATGGAAGTGTGAAAGTGCCGAAGTGCCTGCCACCAGTCACCCCCTTTGTACACAATCATAATGCGTCGGTTTTTTTGCGGCCTTATAACGCGGGTAAAGAGGCTCGCGTTGGGTTGCGTTGTCAATCTTCGTACCAGCCTGCCGTTCTTTGCCAACTCAACCCCTCTTTCGCATGGAGCTCCTTAAGCATTTTATCGACCTGATTTTGCATCTTGACAAGACGCTTGTGAGCGTAGTGCACGAGTACGGCAGTTTGACTTATCTTATTCTGTTTATCATTATTTTTACTGAAACTGGGGTTATCGTCTTTCCCTTCCTGCCCGGCGACTCACTACTTTTTGTGGCAGGTACCCTAGCGGCGCAAAACAACCCCGCCACCGGGCAGCCGCTACTCAATATTTTCTACCTGATTCCGCTGCTCATCACCGCTGCGTTCATTGGTGATAACCTTAATTATGCAGTCGGTGACTACCTCGGGCCACGGGTGTTTCGGGAAGACTTCCGCTTCCTAAAGCGCAAGTACCTAGAGCAAACGCAGGCGTACTACGCCAAGCATGGGGGCAAAACCATCATCATGGCGCGCTTCGTACCGATTGTGCGCACGTTTGCGCCGTTCGTGGCTGGCGTAGGCACCATGACTTACAAGTTTTTTGCTTCTTATAGTATTGCCGGCGCCGTTTTGTGGGTGGTATCGCTCACCCTGGCGGGGTACTTCCTAGGGTCTATTCCGTGGGTACAGCATAACTTCACCTTGGTTATTTACGGTATCGTGCTGTTTTCCATTGTGCCGCCAGCTTTTCAGTATTTCAAAGGCAAGATGCAAGGCCAAGCGGCGTAGGGAAAGCCGGCCATCATCTTTTAGTTATGCGCACTTTTGGGCTGTTGGGCCGCTCGTTGGCTCACTCGTTTTCCCAGACTTACTTCAGCCAGAAGTTCGACCGCCTTAGGCTCGATGACTGCCGCTACGAGCTGTTCGAGCTAGCCGAGGCTAGTGAGCTGCCGCAGCTGCTGGCTAGCCACCCTAACCTAGCCGGGCTGAATGTAACGATTCCGTATAAGGAGCAAGTGTGGCCCTACCTCACGCGGGTAGCGCCCTCGGCCGCCTTGGTGGGTGCCGTTAATGTTATCGAGTTTGCGACTGATGGCAGCCTAGTAGGACATAACACGGACCACCTTGGTTTTCGCGAGTCGCTGCGCAAGTTTTATCCGGCTTCGGTGCCCAACCGACGGGCCCTGGTGCTGGGCACTGGCGGGGCGGCCAAGGCCGTGGCCGTAGCCCTGCGCGAGTTGAACATCCCGCACTGGCTGGTGTCGCGCAACGCGCTGAGTGCGGGCCTCACCTACGCCGAACTCACGCCCGAACTGCTGGTCGCGCACTCGCTCATTATTAACACGACGCCGCTGGGCACTTACCCGGCTATTGAGGAATGTCCGCCCCTGCCCTACGCGGCCCTCACACCGGAACATTACCTGTTCGACCTCATTTACAACCCGCGCGAAACTTTGTTTTTGCAGCGCGGCCACGCGGCCGGCGCCCATACCCAAAACGGCTTCGAGATGCTGGAGCTGCAAGCCGAAGCTGCCTGGGCCATCTGGAATGCGCAGTAGCCCCTAGCCCTGCCAAGGGCTAGCCAGGGCGCAAAGCAAAAGGTGCGGGCGGCACGTTAACACCAGCTTTCTACTGGTAGTAACGTGCCGCCCACACCTTTTTTAACTTAGTCACTTAGCTGCCAGCTTGCTGGCAATTTCGGCTGTGTGACGGCCCTGGAAGCGGGCGCCTTCCAATTCGTTGGCGCTGGGCTGGCGCTCGCCCTGGCCGCCGGCCACGGTGCTGGCGCCGTAGGGCGTGCCGCCAGTTACTACTTCGTGGCCCATCTGGCCTTGCCAGGCGTAGGGCAGGCCCACGATGATGAAGCCGTGGTGCAGTAGCTCGGTGTGAAAGTTACGGATGGTTTCTTCCTGGCCGCCGTGCTGGGTAGCCGTGCTCACAAAGGCGCCGCCTACCTTGCCCACTAGGGCCCCGCTGGCCCACAGGCCGCCTGTGCTATCCATAAATGACTGCATCTGGCCACAGAGGTTGCCGTAGCGCGTGGGCGTGCCAAAAATGATGGCGTCGTAGTCTTTCAGTTCGTCGGGCGTAACTACGGGCAGGTGGGCAAAAGCTTTCTGTGCGCCGGTGGCGCCGGTTTTATCCAGTACTTCCTGGGGCAGGGTTTCGGGCACGCGCTTGATTACTACCTCGTTGCCAGCGATTTCGCGGGCGCCTTCGGCAATGGCTTCAGCTAGCTTCCACACGTGGCCATAGGTGGAGTAGAACAGCACAAGGGTTTTCATGGTCGTTTATTGAAGGTGAAAGATAAGTTACTGATTACGAATGGCAGAGGTTACCTGCCAGTTGAAGCGATGAATGAGCATTAATCAGCAACCAGCACCCACTTCCTGAAATTATTGGCTCGTAAATTATTATCTATTAATAACTTAAGCCAAATCCAGCATTTCTTACCAATGCTGGTGCAACGGTTTGGCCGGCCTGCGATTCTTACTAACAGACGAGCAAGCAAGCAGTGTGGCCCCTACCTTTCGTTGACCAGTTCGCAGCGCTATGTTACAATTTTCTCACGCCGGGGTGGTCCGGCTTTGCTCATGAGTGCGCTGGCCTGGCCCGCATTGGCCCTTGGTATGGCTAAGCCTACTGCTCCGAAACTAACGGTGAGCCGCCCCGTCCCCGCCGTCGCCCTCAGCGAAGAAGAGCTGATAGATGGCTGCCTGTTAGGCTCGCAAGTGGCCCAAAAGCAGCTCTACGAGCGCTATTCAGCCCGTATGATGGCCGTGTGCCTGCGCTACGCCCAAACGACTTTCGAAGCCGAAGACGTGCTTCAGGAAGGTTTCGTGACGGTTTTTCGGACGCTGGCGGGTTTCCGGCGGGAGTGCCCGCTCGAATTCTGGATTCGCCGCATTATGGTGAACGCGGCCCTGCGCCAGCACCGCCGCAACGCGCCGCTGGTGGCCGTGAGCGACGGTGACTACCCCGAAACGCTGGCCAGCGAAGAATTTACGTTCAGCAATTACGCCTACGCCGAGTTGCTAGCCGTAGTGCAGGAACTGGCCCCGCGCTACCGGCTGGTATTCAACCTCTACGCCATCGAAGGCTACACCCACAAGGAAATCGGCGAGATGCTCGACATCTCGGAAGGCACCAGTAAGTCGCAGTATTCGCGGGCACGGGTAGTGCTCCAAAATAAGCTGGCGCGCCTCCAGCCACCCTCCTAATATTCTATCCATTATTGCCTTATGAATTCCTCCATCCCCCCCAAGGGAAGCCTCGAAGAGTTATTTCGCCACCACTTGCTGGAAAGTGAGGCGGCGGCCGTGCCCCCGCGCCCCCAGGTGTGGGAGCAGGTAGATAACCAGCTGCTGCTTGCCCAAAACGAAAAATACCGGCGCCGGCTGGTAGCCTACCGCTGGGCCGTGGCCGCTAGCCTGCTGCTGGCTTCGCTGGCCGGCGGTGGCTGGTGGCGCAGCCAGCAGGGTGCGGCACCCACGGGCACCCTAGCCGAGGCAACCACCCAGCTAGGCGCCCAGCCCACGCTGACGGCCCGGGCACCGACACCCAGTGCCGCCTCGGGGCTAGCCCCGAGGCCACTTAGCCCGGCGGCGGCCGTGGCTTCTGCTACGCGTTCTTCTTCTCCCACCAACCCGCTTGCTATCGACCAAACTGCTACTCTTTCGGCTTCGGCTTCGCTTGCCAACATTCGTACCCTTGCTGTGCGGACGGCGGCTATTCATCAACGGGCAGGGCGCGGGGCCTCGCGCACCGGGGCCGGGGCTGGCCCGGCGGGTAGCAGCCTGGGACTAGCCTTAGTACCGTCAGGCAACCCTATACGAGTAGCCCCTGCTGAGGACGGCTACCACCTGGTGGAACTTGCTGGCAATAAGCCAGGCGTCTTTGCCGATGCCAGCCAGCCAGTGCTGGCAGCTTTACCGGCTACTGACCCTAGCCCGGCGCTGCTCTTGGCCTCAGCCACCGCAGGTTTGGCTTCCGAAAATACCCTGGCCACGCGCCGCACCAGCTTGGTGGCCGTAAAAGCAGCGTTGCCCCCTAGCCTGACTGAAGTAGCCGTGGCGCCGGGCCCACCCCTGGAGCTTGCGCACCCCTGGCAATACGGGCTCGCCTACTCGGCCAGCGCCTACCAGCCTAATATTGACTGGGCTAAGCCCGTGGCAGCTTATAGCATGGCGCTGGGCTTCAACTCGGCCAGCATCACGCGCTCAGCGGCGGCCGAATACCGCGACAACCTGCGCCCCGGCCTGGGTCAGCGCCTGAGCCTGTGGGCCACCCGCCGCCTTGGCAATGGCCGCTGGAGCCTGCGCACGGGCCTCGAAGTAGCCCAGAACACCGCCAGCTCGGCCAGCTCGGTGGCTTTTGTGGGCGAGCAAGTGGCCGACCTCAGCTACACCCAAATGAGCCCGCACCGCTTGCAGCGCACCTCTTACCGCTACCGCTCGCTGAGCGTGCCGGCCGAGCTGCGCTACGCCAACCCCGTTAAAACGGGCTTCTCGCTCTACGGCCGGGTGGGCGCGTTTGTATCGGCGCTGCTTAATGTACGCAGCAACGTGGATGGCGCGCCCGAGGCCGGGCGCAGCTACAGCCTGCAGTCGAGCAGCACGCCCTACCGGCCTTACTCGGGCGGGCTGCGCGGCGGCGCGGGCGTGCAGTACCGGCCCGCCGGCCACCAGTGGTCGCTTAACTTCGGGCCGGTGGCCGAGCTGGGTATCCTCAGCCTCAATGCCGACCCTAGCCAAGACTTCTGGAGCCAGCAGCGCCCCTATAGCTTTGGCCTGGAAGCGGGCGTGGAACTGGGGCGCGGCTTCAAAATTCAGTAGCTTTGGCCGACCACCTGCCTCTCACCTTTCCCTTTCCCACATGCCATTTCTGTTGCGTTTACTACTGCTGGCCCTGGCCGGCATTTCGCTGGTGGGTGCGCGCCACGCCAGCCAGCGCACGGGCCCGCCACCCGGCGGAGCCCGGGCAGCCTTGCAGCAGCCTGCAGCAGCTATTGGGGTAGCTAGCCCGCGCTGGTGAGCGAAAGCCAGCCTTTTCGCTAAAGGCAGAAACCTGGGCCCGTGCTTTGGGGTTAACGGGGTTGGCTTCTTTGTGCCTGCTTCTGCATGTCTACCTACCAGCTCACCTCCGAATTTAAACCCACTGGCGACCAGCCCCGCGCCATTGCCGAACTCGTGAAGGGCGTGCACAGCGGCGAGCCTGCCCAGGTGCTGCTAGGGGCCACCGGCACGGGCAAGACTTTCACGATGGCCAATGTGATTGCCGAAACCGGCAAGCCCGCCCTCGTGCTGTGCCACAACAAGACCCTAGCCGCGCAGCTCTACGGCGAGTTCAAGGCGTTTTTCCCGCAGAATGCCGTCGAGTACTACATTAGCTACTACGACTACTACCAGCCCGAGGCCTACATCGCCAGCTCCGACGTCTTCATTGAGAAGGACTTAGCCATCAACGAGGAGATTGAAAAGCTGCGGCTGCACTGCACCAGCACGTTGCTGAGCGGGCGGCGTGATGTGGTGGTGGTGGCGTCGGTGTCGTGCATCTACGGCATTGGCAACCCCGAGGAATTCAGCAAAAATGTTATTTTTCTAGCGCCTGGCCACCGGTACTCGCGCAACAACCTGCTCTACCAGTTCGTGCAGATTCTGTACTCGCGCACTGAGGTAGAGTTCACTAGGGGCTCGTTTCGGGTGAAGGGCGATACCGTGGATGTGTTTCCGGCCTACGCCGACTATGCGTACCGTATTTTCTTTTTCGGCGATGAGATTGAGGCGATTCAGAAAATCGACCCGGCCAGCGGCCGCAAGCTCAGCGACGAGAAGAATATGACGCTGTACCCGGCCAACCTGTTCGTGACGGGCAAGGAAACGCTGAACACCGCCATCCACGAGATTCAGGATGATATGGTGCAGCAGCACAAGTACTTCGAGAAGGAAGGCCGCGACGTGGAAGCCAAGCGCATTCAGGAGCGCACCGAGTTTGACCTCGAAATGATACGTGAGCTAGGGTACTGCTCGGGCATCGAGAACTACTCACGCTACTTCGACCGGCGCGAGCCGGGCTCGCGGCCGTTCTGCCTGCTCGACTATTTTCCGCAGGATTATCTGCTGGTTGTGGACGAAAGCCACGCCACCATTCCGCAGATTCGGGCGATGTGGGGCGGCGACCGCTCGCGCAAGACGGCCCTCATTGAGTACGGCTTCCGCCTACCGTCGGCGTTTGACAATCGGCCGCTGACGTTCAACGAGTTTGAGAGCATGTACCGGCAGGCGGTATTCGTGTCGGCTACGCCGGCCGACTACGAGCTGACCCAGGCCAACGGCGTGGTGGTGGAGCAGATTATTCGCCCCACTGGCCTGCTCGACCCCGAAATCGACTTGCGCCCCAGCATCAACCAGATTGACGATTTGCTCGACGAGGTCGATAACCGCGTGAAAGCCGGCGACCGCGTGCTCGTGACTACCCTTACCAAGCGCATGGCCGAGGAGCTCAGCAAGTATATGGAGCGTCTGGGCATTAAGGTCGAGTACATTCACTCGGACGTGAAAACGCTGGACCGGGTCGAGATTCTGCGCCGCCTGCGCCTGGGTGAGGTCGATGTGCTTATCGGTGTGAACCTGCTGCGCGAGGGCCTCGACTTGCCGGAAGTGAGCCTGGTCGCCATTCTGGATGCTGATAAGGAAGGCTTTTTGCGCGACCAGCGCTCGCTCATTCAGACGATGGGCCGCGCGGCGCGGAATGAGAACGGCAAGGTTATTCTCTACGCCGACCGCATGACGGGCTCGATGCAGCGCGCCATTGACGAAACCAACCGCCGCCGCGCTACCCAGCAGGCCTATAACGAGGAGCATGGCATTACGCCGCGCACCGTGCGCAAGAGCCACGCCCAGATTATGGGCCAGACGGACCTGGCCGACTACCGCGTGGTAGAAGCTCAGGCCCCTGCCGGCGCCTATGCCGAAGGCGGCGCAACCCTAGCCATGGCCGCCGAGCCGGTGGTAGCCATGATGAACCGCGCCGAGCTGGAGAAGCTCATCAAGACCACCGAGAAGCAGATGGAAGCCGCGGCCAAAGAACTCGACTTTTTGCAGGCGGCCAAACTGCGCGATGAACTAGGAGCGCTGAAGCAGGCGCTGAAAGGCAAGCGCGATTAGCAGAGGCTAGTCCTGCTCCGGTTTCTTCACCACCGTTACGGTGCCGTCGTGCTCCAAGCGCACCAGCTTTACCTGCGCGAGGTCGTCCACGTTGGCGGCCCCGCGCAGGGCGGCGTGCAGGGCTTCTTCCGATAAGGAAGCGCGTCGCAGTTCGTGGCGCCTTATTTCGCCGTCCTCGGCTAGTATCGAGGATTCACCTTTCACTAGGCGCCCAAAGGCTGGTATAAAGTACGTAGCGTAGGCTAGCGCCCGGTGCAGAAGCACCAGCATAAGGGCCGCAGCCAGAATGATGCCGAATGAGGAGTCGCCCGTAATGGCGCGGCTCAGCAGCCCGCCCAGCATAAACTTTACTATCGTTTCTTGGGCACTGTTGCTGGCAAAGGTGTGGCGACCCGATACGCGCAGCAGCACCAAGGCAATGAGGAACACTACGCCCGTGCGCCAGCACACCTGGCTAACCGTAAGGGTGTCAGCCTTGGCCTCCAGGCCCAATAACTCAACAAAAAAGTCCCTCATGCCGAATGCGATAAAAGCTTGTAGACTTATCTATACGGCTAGCCGGCAAAACGACTGCCTGCGCGGCGCCGGGCGGGCACCGCGTAGGCAGTCATTGCGCTTGACTTGATGGCTGAGGCCTAATTGGCCTGCTTGCGGGCGCGCTTGGCGGCCGCCGTATTAGCTACCACGTGCTCGCCGGCTTTGGAGCCAGCCACTTTTTTAGCATTCGTGGCCTTGCGCTCGGCAGGGGTTAGCTCGTCCCAGGCTTTGGTGGGCAGGTAGCGGGCCGTGCCGGTAGCGCGGCGGGCGAGCTTGCCGTCGGCCGTTTGCCAATCTTGGCTGGTCCATTTTTGCAGATTTTTCTGCTTGGAATTGGGGTGGCGCTGTAAATAGCCACCGCCATTCTTCTGGTAAGCCAGGGTGAGGAGCTGCGACTTGCGGGCGCTCCAGGTGCCGGGCTCGCCGCCTTTGTCGGCGGCGCGAATCTCGGCCTTTAAGCGCTCGCGCAGGGCGAGGTCGGTATAGGTATTCTCGTCGGTGCGGCGGCGGGTAGCCGGGCGCGTTTTAGTACGCTTGCGAACCGGGTTGCTACTGGCTGCGGCGTCGGGGGCAGGAGTTTTCATCAGGGGGCCAGAAAAGTAGAACACTTGACCAACGCTGAAAAAACGCCTAGGTTGCACAAAAACGCATAATTTTTCACTCCCACTCTAGGTTCATAATCAGATTGTTGCTAAGTCATTAAGCAAGCAACCCGTTTTACCCAGTGGGCTTCGGGCTCTTAACGTGGTAGTTATTTGCCCGAAGCTGAACCATTGTAAAACGCAGGTGGCAGGCCTCAGCTACCTTGCAGACTTATTGCATTTGCCGACGATTATGGTCAGAAAAATACTTTGCTTACTGGTAGCGCTCGGGCTGGCGCTACCTGCTTTTTCGCAGCGCGTGGGGCTGGTTCTCAGCGGAGGCGGGGCCAAGGGACTAGCCCACGTGGGTGTGCTTAAGCAGTTGGAAGCCAACGGTATTCCCATCGACTACATCGTGGGCAATAGCATGGGCGCCGTAGTGGGCGCCATGTACGCGGCCGGCTACTCGCCGCGCGACATCGAGCAGATTGTGCTTTCGCCCGAATTTCAGAACTGGGCCAACGGCAAGGCACTGCCCGACAAAACGTATAATTTTTTAACAGCCGAGCCCTCGCCTTCCTCCCTGCGGCTGGGCCTGTCCATCGATTCTACCTTTAAGGCCAGCATCTCGCCCAATTTGGTGAATGACCTGAACTTGAATTTTGCTATGGCTAGGCTGCTAGCCCCGGCCGCCGCCGCCGCCAAGTATAATTTCGACAACCTCTTCGTGCCCTACCGCTGCTTGGCCACGGAGGTGTTTACGCGCAAGCAGGTGGTGCAAAAGTCGGGCTTGCTGGCCGATGCCGTGCGCAACTCCATGGCTTACCCGCTAGCCTTCCGTCCCATCCGCAACCTCGACGGGCGCTACCTCTTCGACGGGGCAGTGCTCAACAACTTCCCCACCGATGTGATGCGCCAGGACTTCAAGCCTGACATCATGATTGGGGTGAACGTGGGCGACGTAGCCTTCAAGAAGTACCCGTTTAAGAAGGATGACGCCCTGCTCACGAGCACGCTCGTGTTTCTGGGCTCCAGCGTGGCCGACACTAACAGCGTGGGTAAAAACGGCATCTACATTCAGCCCAACCTGGGTAGCCTGGGGGCGGCCGACTTCGATAAGGTGCGCACCCTCATTGCCCAGGGCGACACGGCCACCCAGCTCAAGCTGGCCGAGATAAAGCAGCGCATCACGCGGCGCGTGGATACGCTGGACTTGCAGCGCCGCCGGCTAGCCTTCCAGCAGAGCGTGCCGGCCCCGCGCTTTGTGAAAGTGGAGGTGCAGGGCCTGCGCCCCGACCAGAACGAGTACGCCCGGCAGTTTTTTCGCAAGGAGGGCGGCAGCTACAGCATTGATGGGCTGGAGGAAGGCTACTACCGGCTGGCTTCGGACGATTATTTCCGCAACATTTACCCGCGCATTCGCTACGATGAGGCGCTGAAGGGCTACGTGCTGAACGTGGACGCGCAGCGCAACAACAACGTAGCCACCGAGATAGGCTTCACCCTCAGCACCCGGCCGCTCGAAAGCCTGTACCTGGGCGTAGAGTTTCGCTACCTGCGGCGGCTGCTGTACTCGGCCTCGGCCAACGTGAGCGTGGGGCGCTTCTATAACGGAGCGCAGGGCACATTCCGACTCAATGCGCCGGGTAGCTTGCCGTTCTATATTTCGCCCATCATCACCTACAACCAGTGGGATTTCCAGCAGACCGGCGTGCTCTTGGGCAGCGATGCGCTGAGTACCCAGATTCAGCAGAAGGACACCAAGATAGGCGCCCAAATTGGCGTATCGCCCCGCTACCGCTCGCGCATGGTGCTCGACGTGGGCGCGTTCTACAACGTGGATAGCTACACCAACAAGGACGAGATTTCGTCGGCGGCCGTGCTCGACCGCACTTCCTTCAAGGGTGGCACGGCGGCCATCCGCTTTGCTCGCAACTCGCTCAACCGCAAGCAGTACGCCACGGCGGGGCGGCGCGCTATTATCACCCTACGGGCCGTCACGGGTACGGAAACGTACTCGCCGGGCTCCACTTCCAACTTTGAGGCGCTGGGCGAGCGCTCGCGCCACCACCAGTGGTTGCAATTCCGGGGCGCCTACGAGCGCTACTACCAGCTGAACAAGGATAAATCGTCGTGGGGCTATTTTGGCGAGATTACCATCAGCGGCCAGGGCGAGTTTTACAACTACCGCTCGTCGCTGACTACGGCGCCCGTTTTTGCACCGCTGCCCGACTCGCGCACCCGGTTTCTGGAGCGCTACCGCTCGCCGCGCTTCGTGGCAGCGGGCCTGCGCTACTCGCAGCTGGTGCTGGGCAAGCTGGAGTGGCGCTCCGAGGTGTTTACGCACCTCAACATTGCCCAACTCCAAGACAACAACCAGGTAGTGGAGCGGGCATCGGGCATCAGCCGGCCCTACCTCACGGCGTCCACGGGGTTCATCTTTACCACGCCGGTGGGGCCGCTAGCCCTGCACGCACTGTACTACGACGACCCCACGCCCGCCAACCGCTTTGGGCTGTATGCCCACCTGGGCTACATTCTGTTCCGGGGGCGCTCGCTCGAATAAGTGATGGGATGAAGAGGTGATGGGGTTAGAGAAGTAACGTCGCCTTGTACTTTCCTCATCACTCTATCACCCCACCACTTCTTCATTCCATCACTTCCTCACCTCCTACCACTGGTGCGGCCTGGGGCCCGGTGCTGGGCTCTCCTACGTGCGGCCAGCCGGCTTCATCATACACCACCTTATCGAGCAGCATCACGCGGCGCGAGTAGCCTTGCTCGTCGTTGATGGCCTCGAAAGTGGGTTGCCGCCGGTCGATGGCGTGGTAGAGCAGCCAGTCCTGGCCCGCCGCGTCGGTGATGAGGCTGTTGTGGCCGGGGGCCAGCCAGCGCTGGTTTTCGGTGAGAATAGCGCCCGCCGTGCCGGTGGCCTCGGCCAGGGTTTGGTAGGGCCCAGCGGCGTGGCGCGCGCGTGCCACCAGCACGGCGTAGTGCGCATCAGGCCCGCAACAGTTATCACCCGAGTAAAAGAGGTAGTACCAGCCTGCCCGGTAGTGCACCCAGCTGCCCTCTATCAGGTAGCCGTAGGAAGCGTAATCGGTGGCTAGCCGGGGCGCCACCACTACTTCTTCCGCGCTGCCCGGCGCAAAGCGGAGGCCATCGGGCGCCAGCTCCTGCACCCGTAGCGGCCCAAAGCCCGAGCCCCAGAACAGCAGCTGCCGCCCGCTGCCGGGCTCCACAAACCGCATGGGGTCAATATCCTCGAAGCCTGGGCTGCCCACCAGCAGCGGCTGCCCGCTATCTACGAACGGCCCGGCGGGCTGCCCGGCCACGGCTACACCCAGGCACAGGCCGGCGGCCGGGTCGTTGGGCTGCGCCGAAAAATAGAGTAGGTAGCGGCCATCGGGGTGGCGGCTCGCGTCGGGCGCCCAGAAGCGCTGGCTGGTGACGGCCCACCTGGGCTTGGCCGGCAGGGCATCGCCGAGGTGCTCCCAACTTACCAAGTCGCGCGAGCGCGCCACCTGGATATTAAGAATTTGCCCTTGGTAGCGGGTCTGCGTGGCGTAGGCGTAGTAGTAGCCATCGGGCGCCAGCAGCACGCTAGGGTCCGGAAAGTCAGTATCCAGCACCGGGTTTTGATAGGTGGCCGGGGCTAGTGTTTTCTCGGATGGGGCAGGGTTCATGGGGCAGGTTAAGTAGCGTGTTGACCTTTGAGAATCTCCTCCGGTGCTTCCAGCGGCAGCAGATGCCCAGCGCCGGGCACCACGGCCATCATGGTGCCGGTGGGCAGCAGCGGCAGCGTTTGCTGGCGCTGCGCCGTGGGCGAAATGGCTTGGTCGCTCTCGCCCACCAGCAGGCGACAGGGCACCTCAATCTTGGCCATCTCACCCGAAATATCCTCGCACGAGCCGTACTGCAGCCAGGCCTCCCAGGCGGCCTGGGTGGTACGCAGGTTGTCGGCCACCACCTGCGCGTGCTGCGCGTCGCTGAGCGGAATACGGGTGATTTTATTGAAGGTCTTCTCAGCCTCGTCGGGCTGGCCGTAGGCGGCGAGGCTAGCGGCCCGGTCTTCGTCGCTCATGGGCTCGGGCGTAGGCGGCGAGGGCGACAGCAGCAGCAAGCCGCGCAGGCCGGCGGGCCGGCGCGCGGCCAGCAGCATGGCTACTTTGCCGCCCATGCTGTGGCCGATGAGGTGGTAGTCGGTAAGTTGGTGCTCGGCCACGTACTGCGCCACCCAGTCGGCGTAGCTAGCCACTGAATAGTCGAAGCCCGCCGGGGCGGCCTGGTCGCCAAAGCCCGGCAGGTCGGGGGCTAGCAGCTGGCTGCCGGGTGGCAGCAAGGGCAGCAGCGGCTCAAATTCGCGGCCGGAGCCGGCCCAGTAGTGCAGGGCGAGGTAGGTGGTCATGGCGGGTAAGGTAGCAGGTAGGCCCCGTACTACGCGCCGGCCCGATGCTGGTTGAGGGCGGGGCTAGCTGGGCAGCTCCTGCCGAGCGCCGAAACCCAAAAAATAGTTGGCGCCGCGGCAGTTCGCAGTTGCAAAATTCGGGCGCCCACTACTACATTTGGCTCGATTATGGCGGGCTTCACCCGCTATTCACTCCCTTTTTTCTTAACGCTGCACACTATCGATTAAAAGCTCTACGTTCTCTCCTAACCCGTAGTCCTTTTATGGAACCCCTGCAGCCGAGCGACTCCGCGCTCATCGACCTCTATTTGGCCGGCCGCGAAGCGGCATTTGCCCAGCTGCTCCAGCGCTACCAAGCGCGGGTGTACACTACTATTCATTTGGTAGTGCGCGACGAAGACCTGGCCGACGACCTTACCCAGGATACCTTCATCAAGGCCATCCACACCCTCAAAAGCGGGCGCTACCAGGACGAAGGCAAATTTGGCTCGTGGCTCTGCCGCATTGCCCACAATCTGGCCATCGATGCCTTCCGCCGCGCAAAAAGAGCGCCCCAAACGAGCCTCGATGACAACATGGGGCTAGCTAACTCGTTACACCTCTCAGAAGAGTCGGCCGACGATGTGCTGGGCCGCGAGGAAAGCCATGCCCATCTGCGCCAGCTCATTCAGGAACTACCCGCAGCCCAGAAAGAAGTACTGCTGATGCGCCACTACGGCGACATGAGCTTTCAGGAGATTGCTGACGCAACCGGCGTGAGCATCAACACAGCGCTGGGTCGCATGCGTTATGCCCTCATCAACCTGCGGAAAAAAATGGCCGCCCACACGCTCCTTTATGATTCAAACCTTACCCCACCCGACGTTGCTTCGCTACGTGTACAACGAATTGCCAGCTGACGAGCAGCACGAGGTCGAGGATGCCCTGTTGCACGACCCCGAGCTAGCCGCGGCCTGCGCCGACCTGCTGCTGGCCCAGCGCACCCTCGACCACCTGGCCCGCGCCCCGCGCCCGGCTACCACGGCGGCCATCTTGCAGTATTCGCGCACATTTATGCGCTAGCCCCTTTTAATAGAGGCTTTTGAAAAAATTGTCATGCTGAGCTTGCCGCAGCATCTTGCCTATAGTCGCTAGGGTTGCTAGCCTGACGGGGCGAGCACGATGCTGCGGCAAGCTCAGCACGACGATTCTCTGTTTCGGCATATCCCTTGTTCCAAGGTAAATTTGCCCGAAGGCCTAGCTGGGCTGACTTTTTCGCATGACGCGCCCCGAACGGTTTCGCCGCTTTCTCGATTACTTCACCACCAACTTTCCGGAGCCGAAAACCGAGCTGGCTTACCGCAATCCTTACGAGTTGATAGTGGCCGTGGTGCTGAGCGCCCAGTGCACCGACAAGCGTGTGAACCAGGTGATGCCCGCGCTGCTGGCGCAGTTTCCAACCGCCGCCGAGCTGGGCGCGGCCAGCGCAGACGACATTTTCCCGTTCATCCGCAGCGTTTCCTACCCCAACAATAAGGCCAAGCACCTGGCGGGCCTGGGCAAGCTGCTCATGGCCGAGTTTGGCGGCGAGGTGCCGAGCACCATCGAGGAATTGCAGCGGCTGCCCGGCGTAGGCCGCAAAACGGCCAACGTGGTGGTGTCGGTGATTTACAACCAACCGGCAATGGCCGTGGACACGCATGTCTTCCGGGTATCGCACCGGCTGGGCCTAGTGCCCAAAATTGCCACCACGCCCCTAGCTGTGGAGAAGGGGCTAGTGAAATATATCCCGCAGGTAGTGATTCCGAAGGCGCACCACTGGCTGATTTTGCACGGCCGCTACATCTGCGTGGCGCGCTCGCCCAAATGCCACGTGTGCCCGCTCACCGATTTTTGTGCCTACTACGCCAAGGAAGTGGCGCCAGGGCTAGCCGCGGCCAGCGCGGGCAAGCCGGCGTCGGCAAAAAGCCAGCGGTAGGCCGGCTCAAACTCGCGCCGCCAGAACCATTCGGCGTGCTGGCCGTCGAGCAAGGGCTTGAACGATAAATTCTTATCCGGCACACCGGCGGCGTGCAGGGCGTCGCACACGGCGGCCATCAGCTTTACCATGGTAGGGCTTTCCTCGGTGCCGCACACGAAGCACCAGCGCGTATCGGGCCGGGGCGACTGCTGCGCCACGTAGGTCAGCAGCGCCTGTCCGGCAAACCAGTAAGCCGGCGAAAACACGCCCACCCGCCCAAACACCGCCGGGTGGCGCAGCGCCGCATACGTAGCCAACAGCCCGCCCATGCTCGACCCCATAATGCCGGTGCTGTCGCGCTCTGGTTGGGTGCGATAGTGGTGGTCGATGTAGGGCTTGAGCGTATCAACTAGAAAATCAACGTATTGCTTGCCCTCGCCGCCGCGGCCGGTGCGACGGTTGCGCCAGGGCGAATACTCGTCGAGGCGGTGCTTAGCACTGTTGTCAGTGGCCACCACGATGCAGCCGGCCGGGTCCTGGCCGCTGGCGGCCAGGGCGTCCAGCGTTTCATCCACGCCCCACTCGCCGGCAAAGGAGGTGTACTGGTCAAACACGTTCTGGCCGTCCTGCATGTACAGCACCGGGTAGCGGCTAGCCCCCTCGGCGTAGCCGGGCGGCAAATACACCCACACCCGCCGCGTGCGCCGCAGCTGCGGCAAGGCAAATGCCAGGCTGAGAATGTGCACATTCGGCGATGCCGAATGCTGCCGCGGCGGAATGCAACCGCCCTGGTCCTCCCAGTTGAGAACTTGCAGCGGCACCTCGCGCGCGTCTTGGCCAAAAAGGTAGCGGCGGTTGGGGATGGCTAAGTTATCGGCGTCGGTTTCGATAGTGGGCCAGCTACCGCGGCAAATTTTGTAGTCGAGCGTGCCGCGGCCGGGCGGCAGCACCAAGATGTAGCCGCCGCGGCTAGGGTCGAAGCTGAAGGCATAGGCCGGGTCGTCGGTGGTCCAGCCATTGCGCGAGCTAGCTAGGTAAAGGGTAGCCCCGGCCGGCGTGTTGGCCGGCACACTGGTGAGGCGAAAGGTAATCGGCGTGCGGGCCGCTCTCCGGCCTAGCCGACGCAGCAGGCGGGAGAAGAGCTTTTTCATAAGCGGTTGCGGAGCATGAGCCAGCCACAAAGGTCGGGGCCAGGGAATAGTGCCTCCCTTCGTGATGTAGCTATATACTCAGTACAACAGCTTTAGTTTACTAAGCCCGGCTTTACCTTTTTGACTGCGCCAGCCGCCTACCCGCCCTGGCTGGCCCCACCCGGACCGCAGGCCCAGCACTGTGCAAGCCCCCACAAGCGGCGCAGGCTACTGGCTGGCTTCCAACTTACCCAGGCCGTTGATGTGGCCCACGACGGTGGCCGGCTGGCCCCGGTAGCAAATGCGCCCCACCCCGTTAATAGTACCGGTTAGTGATTTGGTGGCCAGCACTTTGCTGCTACCGTAACCTACAATGCTCGCTACTGTAGCGGCACTCTGCAACCCAAAGCCGTGATAGCGGCCCGCCCCGTCGATACTGACTTCCTGATTGGTCGTAGTGCCGCTCA
>Ga0308157_10001641_pt1 | contig 43508 bp, 56 predicted proteins | sample PhyBR1_FD_201035 | JGI IMG/M metagenome (GOLD analysis project Ga0308157, IMG submission 201035) | Phyllosphere microbial communities from UC Gill Tract Community Farm, Albany, California, United States - DLSLB.R1 | ecosystem: Host-associated > Plants > Phyllosphere > Unclassified | place: USA... | reverse complement strand
GCGGGACAACGTGGGCTACCCCCATCTTCATTTTCGCTCCAGGGATATTCCATTGTTTCGCAGCAAGATCGAACTCCTCCCATTCCGCCTTACGCAGCTCCCCCGGACGAGTGAAGACCAGGGGAGCAAACCGGAGCGCACACTGCGTGACGAGCTGCCCCGTGTACCCATCAATTGCTCGCATCAGCTCACCGACCTTCGCTGGATCGGTTATTGAAGCGTAGTGCCTATTCTTCGCTGTCTTCAGAGCACCGCGAAGAGCGCTGGTCGGGTCACGATCCAACCTTCCGGTGGCCACTGCATAGCGAAACACCTGCCCACAGATCTGGCGAAGGCGCTGCGTGGACTCGATCTTCTCCTGAGCCTCCAACCTACGCAGAACTGCCAACACCTCAGCGGTGCTGATCTCATGGATCTGCCGCTTACCTAGCCAAGGGAAAGCGTAGGTTTCCAGCATCCAAGCTGCCTTCTCCCGCGTTGACTGCGCCAAGTCCCCGCGGGACTCGAGCCATTCCAGGGCTATCGCCTGGAAGCGGGTATCTACTGACAACTTGGACGTGAGCTTGCTCAATTGCTTGTGCTCGGAAGGATCGCGTCCAGCACGAAGCTTCGCCCTAGCCTCATCACGGGCCTCACCGGCCTCCTTCAATGACACTTCGGGGTACACCCCGATCGCCAGCAACTTCTCCTTGCCATCCCAGCGGTACTTCATCCGCCAGTACCTGGCCCCGTTGGGCATCACGTGCAGGTAGAGGCCTGCTCCTGCTGCCAACTTGTAAGGCTTGTCCTTAGCCTTCGCATTGCGCGCTGCCATATCTGTCAATTGCTTAGCACCCATTGGGGGTACATCCTCCTTACTGAACTCCATTTTCCGAAATGTACCCCCACTTGTACCCCCAACGTCGCTGGATGTACGTGGACAAGCTCGGACCAAAGCGCACAAAAAAGCCCGCATTTCTGCGGGCTTAGTATGAATTCTGGACTTGCCTGGACGCCATAGGATCAGGCGATGGTGCCGCTTATCCGAATCGAACGGATGACCTACTGTTTACAAGACAGTTGCTCTACCAACTGAGCTAAAGCGGCAAGACGTGTTACGTGCTGCGGTTGCGCGATGGTAGCGCGGCAGCCGGGGGAAAGCCTGCCCAGGAACAGGCGCTTCCAGGCCCCACCGTGGCGGGGCGCGTCATTCTACCGCAGACGCGCGCAATCCAACGACTGTTGTTGGGCTGCTGCCGAACGCTGCTGCAGGCTGGCCGGAGTGGCTGCGCCGGCGGTGGCGGTATCCACCCACCAGCTGGCGGCGACCTCGGTACCGCTGGTGGCCAGCTTGGCCGGGAAACCGGCGGCGGTCAGGGTCGCCAGACGGCGCTCTGCGCCTTCTCGGTTGCGGTACTGACCGAGGGCGACAGCATTGGCCTCTTCGCCCTGGGAAACGATGAAGTAATCGCTGAAGCCTGCCTCGACGATACGTTTGGCGGTGGCCTGGGCCTCCTCGCGCGATGCCGCCGGGGCGATCAAGACCCGGTAGCTGCTGGCCGCCTTGCCGGGTACTTCGCGCAGACGCGGGCGAGCGGCATCAGCGCCCAGTGCGGTCAGCGCCGCCTGTGCCTGCGCCTGCGTGGCGTATGGACCAAGACTGGTGCATTGCACCGCGGCAACGGGCTTGGGCTCAGCCGGCTTGGCCTCGTCAGGCTTGGCCTCATCGGGCCTGCTTTCAGTTACCGCGCTGGCCGCTGGCGTTGCCTGCTCGGGCTTGGTCGCGGCGGCCGGCGGCGGTGCAGCCGCTACCGCTGCAACAGCGCCGACGGGACGCGCGTCTGCAGCCGGTGATGGCAGCACTTCCAGACTGGCGACGCCCGGCTCGGCGCGCGGCGCGGCGGCTACCGGCGGCGTGCGCGGCGTCATCCACCACAGCGCGACGCCCACGTTGAGAATGGCCAGCAGGACGATGAGGAGGCGGGTCAGCATGGGGTGATCCTACCGGTCGCGCGGGCCGTGGTGAACCGCCCAACGGGCCAGCCCATCCAGCACCAGGGCTGGCCGGTAATCGGCACCCGGAAGCAAGGGCAACAATGGCAATGCGCCGCCACCATGCACCACCAGGACCGGCTCATTGCCAAGCAATTCCCGGGCCTGTCGAAGACTGCGTTCGACCAGTGCCACTGCTGCACCGTCGCACCCCGACGCCAAGGCATCGGCGGTGTCATTCGCAAATTCGGCATAGTCACCACCGCTGGCCGGCAACTGCGCGGCACGCGCATGCAGTGCTTCACGCATGACGGTTGGCGAGGCGCCGATCCGACCACCGCGATGCAGGCCATCAGCATCGATCAAATCGATGGTCAGCGCAGTGCCGACACCGACCACCAGCACCGACTGACGCGCCGGTACGACGGCCAGCAAACCAAGGAAGCGGTCAACGCCGAACTTCTCGGGCCGCGCGTACGCCACCGTCACGCCTGCGCACTGCGCCTGGGTCCTGGCCACCTGCACCTGGGCGAAGCGACTGCGCAGGATCTGCATCACTTCATCAGTCAACGCCGCCGATGCAACGCTGGCAACCCAGGCGGTATCACCTTGCGGCAATGCTTCCAGCGCACTGGCGGTGATTGCCTCTGCACCATGCGCCCATGCCTGCACGTTGCCGGTCCGATTGCCCTGCAACGGTGCGAACTTGAAACGCGAATTCCCCAGATCGAACAACCAATCGCTCATGCCGCCCTCACGCTGACTTCCCCGGCATGGAAACAGAGTTCCCGCCCCTCGATGCGCACCTTCAGTGCGCCGTCCTCGGCCAGGCCGCAGGCGAGGCCTTCATGCCAATTACCGCCCTCTTCCACCCGCACCGTGCGCCCTTGCAGAACGTCCATTGCCGCATAACGTGGCAGGAACGGCGCGAGCCCGTGCCGTTCGAACACCGCAAGCGCCGGCAACAATGCAGCCAACAACGCACTGGCCACTTCGTTGCGCGACAGCGGGCGACCGGCCAAGGTATCCAGATCCGTCCATGGCTGGCTGATTTCTTCGGCCACTGCCTTGGGCATGCGTATGTTCAAGCCCAGCCCGACGACCGCACGCGCAGGGCCGGCAAACTCACCACCGCCCTCCACCAGCAGCCCGCCCAGCTTGCGGCCATCCACCACGATGTCGTTGGGCCACTTCAGGCCGGCCTGGGCGAATCCCAGTGCATGCAGGGCATCGACCACCGCCACGCCAACGGCCAGGCTCAAACCACCCATCCGTGACAGGCCGCCGCCGAAGCCACGCGACAGCGACAGGTACAGATGGGCCGCCAACGGCGAGGCCCAATGGCGTCCACGACGGCCTCGGCCGCCGGTCTGGCGCTCGGCCAACAGGACATCAACCCCGCGCACAGGCGCGCTGCGGTGCAGCAATTCCGTATTGGTGGATGCCAGTGTCCAGGCCACTTCCAGCTCCGCCAGCTCATCCAGCACCGCACCCGGCAAGCCCGCGCGGATCCGGCCCGGCTCCAGCAGGTCCAGCGGCTGCGCCAGCGTGTAACCGTCGCCTGCGCGCCCCTGGATATCCACGCCGGCAGCGCGAAGCCCTTGAATTCGCTTCCAAACCGCAGCCCTGGTGACCCCCAGCTCCCGCGCCAGCGCATCGCCGGACAACGCTCCGGCACCCAGCTTGGCCAGCAGTTGGCGGTCATCCACAGCGCATCCCTCGAATACAGACTGCGAAATTATGCGTTACCTCCGGCGAAGCACCCAAGGGCCAGGTGCAATTCAGGCAAAAAAGCAGGCTATGATCGGGGACTTGCCCGCTTCTGGATGTTGTCGATGCGCCAACTCGCACATTGCCTGATCCTGTTGCTGGCGCCGGTTGCAGCGCAGGCCTCGGACGCGCTCGGCGGCGCTGGCCGAAGTGGCTGTACCTATGCGCCGGCGGAAGTCGAGCGCGTGGCCGCACCTGCCGCCTCGGTCGGTATCGCCAACACCCCGGCAACACCCGCCCCGCCCAGCAAGCCGGTACAACCGCGCAGTGCCGGCGGCGGCAGCGATGACGAACTGATCCCGCGCCTGCGTGCACCCAAATGGCACCGCTACCTGCCCGGGATGTTCCGCTGATCCAGTCGTTGTTGCGCTGGTTCAAGCCCAAGCCTGTTTCCATTGACGACGACCTCTGGCAGCTGGCCTGCCGGCAATGCCCGTTGCTGGATGCATTGGAGGCGACGCGCGCAGCGCGCCTGCGCTCGTTGGTCGGCACCTTTCTTCAACACAAGACCATTACCCCGGTCGCTGGGCTGGAGCTGGACGACACCCAGCGCCTGATGCTGGCGGCGCTGTGCTGCCTGCCGCTGATCGAGTTCGGGGAACAGGGCCTGCATGGCTGGTCCGAGCTGGTGGTGTACCCGGAAGCCTTCCGGGTGCCACGCGATGACATCGATGAGGATGGCGTACTCCACCAATGGGAGGATGGGGTGATCGGCGAATCGTGGGACGATGGCCCCTTGATCCTGTCCTGGGCCGATGTGCAGGCAGAGATCGCCGACCCGCATGCCGGCTTCTGCGTGGCAGTGCACGAGATGGCACACAAGATCGATGCGCTGGATGGCGCGATGGACGGCACGCCGCCGTTGCCGCGTGACTGGCAGAAGCAATGGGCTGCGGATTTCCAGCAGGCGTACGACGCGTTCCGTGCCCAGGTGGATGCGGATCAGCAGACCCTCATTGATCCCTACGCCGCCGAGGCACCCGAAGAATTCTTCGCCGTGCTCAGCGAATGCCACTTCTCCGCACCGGACCTGCTGCTGCAGGCGATGCCAGCGGTAGCCGCGCACCTGCGCCGCTTCTATGGGCCTAGCGGCAAGGAATGACGTCGCACATGCGAGAGGAAGAATTGCAGGACTGGTGCGTCTGCGATACCACCGACCGCGCGGTCGGCGGCAGTGATTGGTTTGTCGCTCAGATGCCCGGCGGCAACGTCACTTCAAAGCGCGCGCCACCCAGCTCTTCGGAACGCTTAACCTGCAGTTCGCCGCGATAGGCCTTGATCAGGTCCTGCACGATCGACAGGCCAATGCCGTGCCCCTGCACGCGCTCGTCGCCACGCACGCCACGCTGCAGAACCTTGGCGATGTTGTCCTCGGCGATGCCGGGGCCGTCATCATCCACCGCCAATACCAGGCCGGCGCGCTTGCCATTGCCACCGGGGATCGGGCGTGCGGTCAGCAGCACGCGTCGATTTGCCCATTTGAAGGCGTTTTCCAGCAGGTTGCCCAGCAGCTCCTGCAGGTCGCCCGGCTCGCCGTAGAAGTTGACGCCCGGCTCCACTTCAAACTCGCAGAACACACCCTTGGCTGCGTAGACCTTTTCCAGGCCACGCACGATTTCCTCGGCACTGGCCTCGATCGGGACCGGCGCCGAGAACAGCTTGTGCCCCGACGAAGCAGCGCGCGCCAACTGGTAGGACACCAGGTTGTTCATGCGCTGCAACTGCACGCTTACTTCCTCGCGCAGGTCAGCCTCGCTGCTGGTGCCGCTTTCAAGTTGCGTGCGCAGCACCGCCAACGGGGTTTTCAAGCTGTGGGCCAGATCGGCCAGCGTATTGCGTTGGCGCTCTAGGTTCTCGCGCTCGCTTTCGATGAAGGCATTGATGCTTTCGGTCAACGGTTCCAGCTCGCGCGGGTGCATTTCACTCATGCGGTCGCGCTCGCCACGCTGCACCTTGGTCAGCTCGTTGATCACGCGTTTGAGCGGACGCAGGCTCCACTGCAGCACCAGCGTCTGCAACAGCAACAGGATCAGGCCGGTGACACCCAGCCAGAACCAGACCGCGCCGCGGAAACTGCGCAGCTGCATGCCCAGCGCACGCGAATCCTCGAGCACGTAGATGGTGTAAGGCACTTCGGTTTCAGGCCCGCCATCGCCACCCCAGACCAGGCCCATGCCATAGCGGTAGACCTCGCCGGGCGTGCCGTCGATCTGGGTCATGCGCAGCGGACCTTCGAACACCTCCTCGCGCGGGCTCAGCATGTGGTTGCTGACGTCCGGCAGCATCGGCCCTTCGGCCGACATGGAATTCGCGACATGGCCGGGCATCACCACCTGCAGGTACAGGCCGTTGCCGGGGATGTCGAAACGGGGATCCGGTGGCTGCTCGCGGATGTACAGCGAACCATCACGGGTGAAATCGATGCCACCGGCATAGGCGGTGGCATAGTTTTTCAGGCGCTCGCTGAGGTTGTCACGCGCGGTCTGGCCGAAGGCCGCATCCAGCGCGTAACCAGCCAAAGCCAGGAACGCCACCAGGCCCACCGAGGCAGCCAGCAGCTGGCGGGCCTGCAAAGAGCGGGGCCGCCAACGCTTCAATAGCCACTGACGGCCCGTCATGACGCAGTGCCCCTACGGGGCTCAGCCTTCGTTGCGCGGGATCGCGAAACGGTAACCGCGGCCACGCACGGTTTCGATCGGCTTCAACTCACCGTCCGGATCGAGCTTCTTGCGCAGGCGGCCAATGAACACTTCCAGCACGTTGGAGTCGCGGTCGAAGTCCTGCTGGTAGATGTGCTCGGTCAGGTCGGCCTTGGAGACCAACTCACCGGCGTGCATCATCAGGTACTCCAGCACCTTGTACTCGTAGCTGGTCAGGTCGACATTGCTGCCGGTGACGCTGACGGTCTGCGCGGCAAGATCCAATGCGACCGGGCCGCATTCCAGGGTCGGCTTGGACCAGCCAGCGGCACGGCGCAGCAGCGCGTTGACGCGGGCCAGCAGCTCCTCGACGTGGAACGGCTTGACCAGGTAGTCGTCGGCGCCCTGCTTCAGGCCCTCGACCTTGTCCTGCCAGCTCGAACGCGCGGTGAGGATCAGTACCGGGAATTTCTTGCCCTCGTCGCGCAGTGCCTTGATCAGCTCCATGCCGGACATCTTGGGCAGGCCCAGATCGATGATGCCGACGTCAAACGGCACTTCGCGACCCATGTACAGGCCTTCCTCGCCATCCTGAGCCGCATCCACTGCGAAACCTTCGCGCTTCAGGCGGGCTGCAAGGGTTTCCCGCAGCGGGGCTTCGTCTTCAACCAGAAGGATACGCATGAACTCTCCCTAGTACTTTGGGCCGGCTTTCAACCGGCGTATATATGCGAAACGCGGGACAACTATCGCTGTTCAGGAGTTATCGTCGCGTGGTGGCAGTTCCGCCCGGGGACCGCGCGGACCTGCACGGGACGGGGCGGGGTCATCCATGTAGCGCACGCGGCCGCGGTCATCCATGTACTTGACCCGGTTGATGTCGCGGCCGTCGTACGGCACCCGCTCGGCACCAAGAATGCGCCCACCGGTCTCACGTTGCACGCGCCGTACCGCATCGGACAACGAGCGATCACCGCCACGACGGGCCTGCTGCGCCTCACCAGCGGCACGCATGGCAGGTTCGGCACTGCGCGCAGGCTCCTGGCGTGGCTGCTGCGCCGACGCCACGAGCACGCCCGGGCCCGCCACCAGCAACGTGGTGGCAAAGGCGGCATACAGGCGACGACGGGAAAGCGGATGCATGGGTTGATCCTAGCGGACTGCGCGGCAACGTTCAAAATCCGTAAAACCCCGAGCCGGAAATTTTTCCGAAGGCCTCACGAAATTGAGGCAAATTCTTGATTTTTAGGGGTGAATCCGATCTGAACCCATCCCCTTTCGCGCCGACTCGTTCAGCTAAATGACCGGACATTTGCCGCCAACCCCGCGCCTGTTCAGGCAACCCGGGCACTCTGCTGACGGGTTACCTGAAGCGCATTCTCCAGCAGGGTCCAGTCCGCGCCCGGACGGTGCGCACCCTCACTGAGGACCTGGCGGAAGCCGCGCCCACCCGGTTGTCCATGGAAAAGACCCAACAGGTGCCGGGTGATGTGCTTGAGGGCCAGACCCTTGTCGAGCTGGGCTTCCACGTAAGGGCGCAGGGCAACCAACAAGGCCTCACGCTCCTGCAGTGGCTGACCGGCCTGGGCGCAGTCCAGCGCATGCAGCACGTAGGGGTCGTGGTAGGCGACACGGCCCAGCATCACCCCATCCACCTGCTGCATGTGCTGCTGGGCGGCATCGACGCTGGCGATGCCACCATTGAGCACCACCGGCAGTTCCGGGCGCTCACGCTTCAGCTTGTAGGCCCAGTCGTAACGCAAGGGCGGGATCTCGCGGTTTTCCTTGGGCGAGAGGCCCTTCAACCAGGCGTTGCGGGCGTGCACCACCACCATCGCCGCACCCGCCTGCACCTGGCGGTCGACGAAACCTGCGAACGCCTCGTAATCGTTGTCTTCGTCCACACCCAACCGGCACTTCACCGTGATCGGGATGTCCACCGCAGCCACCATCGCCGCGACACAGTCACCCACCAGCTCCGGCTCACGCATCAGGCAGGCGCCGAAGCGCCCGGCCTGGACGCGGTCCGAGGGGCAACCACAATTGAGGTTGACCTCGTCGTAGCCCCAATCGGCGGCGATCCGCGCAGCCTGCGCCAAGGCCACCGGATCACTGCCGCCGAGCTGCAACGCCAGCGGCTGTTCCACCGGATCGAACCCCAGCAGGCGCTCACGGTCACCATGGATCACCGCATTGGCGTGCACCATCTCCGTATACAGGCGCGCACCCGGCGCCAGCAGCCGGTGGAACACACGGCAATGACGATCGGTCCAATCCATCATCGGGGCAACGGAAAGCCTCAAACCCTCCAGAACGTAAGGCTGGCGGGGCTTGGAGGCTTCTATTACGGCGTTCTCGGGCTGCTGCGTTGTCATCGTATTTCCGGGGGTTTCCGGGCATTGCCGCAAAGGCAGTGCTACATTGAGTGCTACAGAAATGGACATGTAGCACCATGGGATCAATCTTGGCCAGGCGGCGGGCCAGCGGCGCCACATCTTACACGGCGACCATTCGGCTCAAGTCCGAGGGAAAGATCGTGCACCGAGAATCGGAGACCTTCCCCACCAAAGCTCTCGCTAAAGAATGGCTGACCAGGCGTGAAGCCGAGCTGGCCGGACAGCGTGCTCGCGGCGAGACCGTTGGCCCCCGTATGACGGTTGGCCAGATGATCACCTGGTACTCGGGACAGATGGCTGCCGACAATCCGTGGGGCCGCTCCAAGACGGCAGACCTTGCTCGGATCGGGGACGGCGCTATAGCGGACATGCGAGTTGATCGGCTCACCCATGCCGACTTCATCGCGTACACCCAAGGGCGCAGGAAGGAAGGCGCGGGCCCCGCCACCGCCGCCAATGACCTCATTTGGCTGCGTCAGGTGTTCCGAGCAGCGAGGGTCGCTCTACGCGTTCCTGTGCCAATGCAGGAGCTGGATGACGCAGCTGAGTATCTCCGCCAACAACGACTAATTGGAAAGCCGAAGCAGCGCGATCGTCGACCGACCTCGGACGAACTGCAGATGCTCGATGCAAACTTCGCCTCCCGTGACGTTCGAGCCGAGATCCCCATGCGCGACATCATGTGGTTCGCGATTCACAGCGCGCGGCGCCAGGAGGAGATAACGCGCCTGCGCTGGGATGACTTAGATATCGACAGAGCGGTTTGCAGATTGCGGGACGTGAAGCACCCAACCCAGAAGCTCGGCAATCACAAGGTCTTCAAACTATCGAAAGAGGGTTTGGAGATCATTGAACGCCAGCCGAGGCAGCAGCTACCGAATGGCGAGCTCAACCCGCTAATCTTCCCATTCGAGCCTAAGTCAGTAGGTGCCGCGTTCACCCGCGCCTGCCATGTCCTGGAAATTGTTGATCTTCGATTCCACGACTTGCGGCATGAGGCTACAAGCCGCTTGTTCGAGGCTGGGTATGGAATCCATGAGGTCGCACTCTTCACGCTGCACGAGAGTTGGGCAACGCTAAAGCGTTACACGAACTTGCGACCCGAGAATCTCCAGCACAAAGTAACGCCAACCAGTCGCGGGTGAGGGGTGCCGCTTATCGGAATCGAAGACCCGTTCATAGCAATGGATCTGCGCGGACTTGTGCCTTTCGTGAGCCCTTCCAGGGCGGCGTGAGGATTCGGGCAGGGTCTCAATCTGAGAGGAATGCTCAGCGCTTTAGCCGGCTAACAACATCTCTTGCGGCCTCATCCTGATTCTTTTGAAGATCCATCTGAGCGACGTAAGATCTGAGGTCAAGCCAAGTTGAAGGCACGTACGCACAGAAGAAAATCAACCCAGCGATAGACACGCCGATAGCGATTTTCGAGGCCAGCATCTGACCAAACGCCAAGTACTGGATTCCAATTGCCAAGCCCAGCGGAAGAAGTATTAGAGCGAATAGGAACCATAGCTTCCAGGTCTTCTTGCGTACGATCTTCTCTAGCTCGTAGCGCTGAGCGCGAGTGAACTTCCCCACACCAGCGGTGTCCGAAACCAAGCGATAGACCAACGCAAGCACCGCTCCAGCAAGAACCGCAAAAAGAGGCCATGCGGCCATCAAGAGGGTACGCACTCCCGTCGGCCCCATGGCCGGGGCAACAATTTTTGCTGTGACCACAGCTATCGACGCGACAACCAATGCGCCTAAGAAGTTGCGGCCTGCATTCTCTCGATGATGGGAGTATGCGTTCATTCTCACGTTCCTATGACTTTTCCAGATAACGCGGAGAGAAGCCAAGCATGGATTGTGTTCCAGACGGTTGGTTCTTTCAGACGACCATCAGGAATAACTTCGAAAGCAATCGACTTCGCAACCTTTATGTCTTTCTCAGTGAGCTTTCCACCGCCAACCAAGTGCACTACGCATTCGCCACCATCAAAGTGCCTGCCTGCAATAGCCAGGCTGTCCATGAGCTCGATACCTTCTTTCGTCCGGTTCCTGTTTCGATACTGGATCTCCATTTTGAACCCAACGTGTTCTTTGTGCTTGAAAGGAGACTTAAGGCTGGCATCTGCAAACATGGGCCCGAACAACGCAGTAGCTGCATCTGCTAGCGCACCTACGGGCCTCATGATCTTGTATCCGGGTGTAGTTCCGCGTGAACTGGTTTTCCTAACCGTATCTACTCGCGACTCTTCCTCAAAATTGATCTCACCACCAATCTCGATCGACTTCACTGGGTGCTTGCTCATCGCAGACACCGCCTTTTCGGACTGTTGATCCTCTAAGTACACGTAGTCACCTTTAGGAATCAAATCCGCCTCGTTCAGGAGCCAATTGAGATGGCTCTCCAGCTGAGAGGAACGCAAGGACGTGCTTCCGATAAAGGCCACGTGCTTCTCGAAGAAGCTCACGTACATGATCGACTCGACAAACTCTCGAGTTGCCCCCTTTGCACCCGCACCCACCGGAAGGGAGTCAAGAAGGTAGTCCTGTGTCTTCGGGTCCAACTCCAAGTACTTCTGCTGCTGGCCCGGCGTATACAACATGAGCTTGCCGACCAACATGTTGTTGGACTCGTGCACGCCTGTCAGAACCATACGGGTTCCGTTTAGCGTATCTGCTTGCTCACGCCTTTGAACCCCTCCCAGCTTAGTGACCGCTTGACTGACCAATGTCTGCAAACACCGGGAACCCGCCGGATGGCGAAACTGAGCCTTCTTGTATCTCAGCATCCTGTTCTTGGTGGGCAGCTTGACAACAGCCTTACTGCGCTCAGGCGCCTTCCTTGTCGTAGTCGTCGACATCCAGTCCTTCCATCCCCCTTTTATGACGCCAAGAATCTTCTCACCTAACTAGCTCAAGTCGAAATCCCCAGCCGCTTGGGGTCGTAAGCCACTGATACATAAGGCCGCTGCGGGTTACGCTCCCCATCGGTCGGCCGCCGGCTCCGCCTCATTTCCCACTGAGACTGTTGACTCTTTCAATTGCGTTCACCACCCACGCCACAAGGCAGCCCGAATACTCACGCCGCGACCTTGTGCTCGTAGAACGGGTGCCGCTTGCCGTCGTCATGTGGGCAGCAACGGCACCGATCGCGACTCTAGCAGCGCGGGCTAGTGGAGGTGCCGAGCTAAGCTCTGCAGCGCCGGACAGCATTAGGTCCGGTGCACCTGGCGAAAGCCTGCAACGCAAGCTTGTCCCGCGTCCGCTGGCGTGGTCTGGTCGGCCGGGTGGCCAGCTCATCGCCGCGGGCAGCAACCCAGCGCTCCACCCAGTTCTTGCCCTGCTGGAATGAGGCGGCCCGGAAGTAGAAGGACTTGGCCTGCCAGTGCAGGCGCCCGCTGATCTTCGCGCCCTCAATCAGCTGCAGCACCGCCACGGTCTGGTAGTTGAAGCACAGGTAGCAGGTGTCGCGATTGTCGAGCCAACGGTATGGGGCAGGCAGCATTGCTGGAGTTTGCGTTGCTGCAGTCTCCGAGCATGCGATCGCTCAAACTTCGAGTGCCACCAGAACGCATGGCAGACGTTCCAAGACCTCGACCTTACCCACCTTTGGGCCTGATCTCACCGCACCCGTTGCGCTATTCTGGATCGGCCATAGCCAGGGGAGCAGGCATGATCGAAACGAATTCCTTTTCCATTACTGTCCTTCAGTACGCATATAGCGAGCCAAGTGGACTGAGCGGTCGTTCCCGACAGCTCCTTGGCCCCAAAGAGATCGACGTGACGTGCAACAACTGCGGCGCGCGTTGGAAGAAGCTAAGCGCCGGAGTACTCGCTGGAGCCATCGGGGCCGTAGAGGTGGAATGCCCCGAGTGCCAAGAGGAGGAAATGGTTCCATCACGACTTTTTCGCCCTGACTCGCAAGGTCACAAATCTTGACAGGCTCTCGCCTTGCGCACCGCCAGAGCGGGTTCTACTAGATTGGCAAAATTAAAATAGGCCCGCCAACAGATAGTCGGCGGGCCTATTGAGTGGCGGACAGGGGGGCTGACGCCACGGCGAGATATTGCCGATCCTACACAATCACCGCTGAGACAGCGCTCACAAATCGCTGCCAAGTGCGTAGCACCTGCCGTGAGGGAGGCACCGATCACAAATGCGCGGCAGAGAAGCGCTCTTTAACAATTCAGCAAGGTTCGCAGATCTATGGTCACGTGACAGGGAATCGATGCACTGGAGGGCGAAATGGGATACAGCGCGCAATACCTAACCAACGACGAATGGATGGAGCTTCATGCCGCTTACAAGGCGTATGGAAGTGGCCCCGAGTTCTGGCAGGTGTATCAGGCACTTCAGCTGGCAGCGAAAAAGCGTACAGGCGATTCATGTGTAAAGGTGGCCAACGAGATGGCGAAGATCGCGCAGAGGATCGGCGTCACACAGGAAGCGCTATTCGTTTGAGTTCAATGAAGGTCGGGTGAACCTTCATTGATCGAAGTTTCACCCTGCCCGGCCAATGATTCCGTTGATCTCCGAAGCAGGTCGGAGCGCCCTCACATCAATCAGATTGGAGTTGCCGCAATGGGATCAGTCGCGATGTATCTGCAAGGGCCCGGTCAAGAGCGCCGACCAGTGAAGTTGCTTTCTATGCAACCGAGGCAAGTGCGAACGGATCGTGTGGCAGGAATTCGAGTTGCGCACGGTTCCGTTCCCGACATGGAAATTCGGACACTGATCGACGACGAGGGAAGAATCGCCAGTCAGGTAGATTTCGATGGCTTCAAGTTCAAGTACCGCGACTCAGAGATACCTTGGAATCTGGTATTCGGATAAAGACATGGCCCGACAGTGATGCCGGGCCTTCTCTGTGTTTAGGCCGCAATCCTGTGCTCATAGAACGGGTGCCGCTTGTCATCGAAGATGGCGTACAGGGACTGCAGGTCGATCGGGTCCGGGTTGAGCCAGGCCTGCACATGCTCGGGCTTGATGTTGATGATGGTCCGGTCATGACCAGCGGCTGCCACCTCGGGCTCCGGGTCATCGGTCACAGCGGCAAAGCTCAGTAGATCCGGCTCCACGCCCTTCGGGTCCTTCCAGTGCGACCACAGGCAGGCGATGAGCATGTCCTCCCCGGTGCGCGGGACGAACTCCAGCACCTGATTCTCGCCATCGATCTCCACGTGCTCATAGAACCGGCTGGCCACGATCAGCCCATGCGTATGCCCGAACTGCCCCTTCCAGAACCCCTCCAGGTTGTCGCGGCGGGCGTTGTACGTGCCGGGGTACTTCGCGTCATAGGCGGCAGGCTTGCCAGCCGGCCGGCACTGGTAGCGCATCGGCTTCACCACTAGCTTGCCGTTCTCGCTGACCAGTACCGGGCAGTAGTAGCCCGGGAACATGCGGAAGTCGCGCGCCTCGGGCTTCGACCGCTTCAGGTCCGCGATCTTCCGCTTGATCTGCTCAATCTTGTTGCCGGCGATGCGCTGCTCATTGGCCGCTGTCTTGGTCGGCTTCTCGGCCAGCTTCCGCTCGGCATCCGCGAGGCGCTTGGCCTGCTTGAACAGCTCCGTCTCAAGCTGTGCGACCTGCTCGGTGTCCCATTCCCGAATCTCGCCCGCGAGGCGGGCCATGGCCGGCTCCTTCGACTTCAGGAACGAGAGGTCCATCGCCCTGGGCGTCTTGGGCCGCGGCTTATCCCCTTCACGCAGCCAAAGCTTGGCGAAGGTCTGAAGGTCGATCACCGCGCCGTAGTTCAAGACGAACTGCTTGTAGTCGGCCTCGATCTGAGCTGAATAGCACACGCATCACCTCCGTTTGACCGGAGCATAACGCCCGCCGGGCATAGGATTTGTCATGGACAAGATGCTGACACGTGCAGAGTTGGATGACCGGCTGGCAGACCTGCGGGCCCGGGCAGCGATCATCGCCAAGTCCAGCCCCGAGGGTGAACAGGCCGAAGAAGTCGCCGGTGAGGCCGAGGTGCTAGAGCAGTACGTGGCCACGCCGGACCGGGGCTACTTCCACGACCAGGTGGAAACGATCATCCGCGATGCCGGCATGGTCGAGCCGGAGAGAGACGGTGAATAACCAGCTGGCCGACTACGAACTGGCCTTCAACGAGATCAGCCATGCCCTGCTGCAGCACGGTCAGTCCAAGGCCTTCTGGGAGACCTGCGACGTGGTGGAAGACAGGCTGATCGAGGCTTACCCCGAAGACGAGACAGCCATCATCGAGCTGGTCGCCACTTGGCTTGTGAAGCTGGGCGTCGCGCCCGAAGGCAGCCTGCAGGGGTTCGTGTAGTCCCGCGACGCGCAAGCCCGGCGGCTCTCGGCCAGAAGCGGCCGTTCAACTCTGAAATTAAGCCGACTCGCGAAGCGAGTTCGGCTTGAATGAACTGTTAGGGCTCATCATCAGCTTGAATGCCAACGATGGCAACCAGCTTGGCGATGCCGGGGACCGAACGAAGACGTAGCCCCGGGGCGGATAGCACAGCAATGCCTTTGGCGCTATCTAGTGGTACTGCTGAAACTGATCGGATTGACATGATTTGATGGGCGTAGAAACGAGCCAATACCTGTGAAATAGATTGTGCCGGTCCCTTTAGATCGGCGAGCATGCCGCGATAGTTGAGGTATCCGAACTCGTCCTGCTTCAAACCTACGGCGCGGTTGAACGGAGTCTGCGCCCAAGATCCATTGCTCTGCTCAAGCCAAATACGTCTATCGTCGAAGATAGGTCTATCACGGAACAGCCAAACGCCATGAGGTATAGCTTTCATGAGCCCTAACTCTGGAATTATGCCGACTCGCGAAGCGAGTTCGGCTTGAATGAACTGTTGGGCGGCTACGGACTGCCAAACTGGAAGTCGAATGGAACCTTTCGTGTACGGGAAGCCGAATCCGCCGAGTAACGCCACTTTGCCACCGCGGATTGCGCGGCGCTAGGCCAGGCTGAGTGGCCAGATGATGAAAGTACCGTGGAGGATCGAACTGAACCGTCCGGATCGATCTGCAGCTTCAGCGTAACTGCGCCACCACGCAGCTCTGTAATACGAGGTGCTTCTGGCGCCGGGCAATAAATGAGCTCTGGGTCTGACGACACGCACGAGTTGTGGGGTGTGGTAGCACCCACCGCTAGTGAAAAGAACAACCAGTGGAAGTTCATAGCCGCCTAACTCCGGAATTAAGCCGACCCGCGCAGCGGGTTCGGCTTGAATGAACTGTTAGGGCTCACCGGCATAGAGTTGGAGCCCGCAGTTGGAACAATAGCGCGTTGCGGCCAAGGAAGGTTCTTGGCCAGCAAGAAATGGCTTGGAGCAGCGAGGGCATGGAAAGCGAGTGACACGGAAGCACAACCAAAGCCAAGTACAGCCCCAAGCTATCCCCGCAATGATCAAGGCGACGCCTAGATCCAAGTCCGCGAGAGCAAACATGAGATAGCCCATAGAGCAAGCTGTTGGAAGGCCAAACAGAAGCCCGAGGCTTGCAGCCCAATGACGGCGCCGGTAGCTGCTCCATTGTTGTACGTAGCGCTCTGACATTGCTTGTGAGCCCTAACTACCTAATAGACGGACCCGTGGGTCCGGTTATACGACTTCTCCACAAAGCACCGTATGGTGGGCTTTTTCCCTTGATACAGCTCGATCTTAGGGTGACTGGGTCCGGCTAACAACCCAGCGTATAACCGGACCCAGCGCTAGGCTCGGCGGCGGCACCAATGGCCGCTATGGGTCGCGTGACGCCCTGCGGCCAGGAGCGGTCGCTCAACTCTGGAATCAAGCCGCGTCGCGAAGCGTAGGCTCTAATGAACTGTTAGGTGTCATTTTATGAGAGTGGAACTCTCGCGATCCTTGAGGGCATCGAACTGGGGCGCGGCGTAGGCCGCACCTAGACCGTAGTGCTGGTGGAACGTGGACTCTCCCACCAAGGAAAAGATCTTTGGCTCGTAGCTCCCAGTGATCCCCCATCCCGAGCATGAATCTCTTGAATCGATCCTTCCGACTTGTACAAACGTGTCACCAGCGCTCTGGTCACCTTTCCAGACAGTCACCACTTGCCAGATTACCGTCTGTTGATATGGAGCGTTGGTAGGAAGTCGCTCCATTTCTTCTGGACTAGGTGACATCGCTAGTGGGCGAGCAAGAAATACTGAACCATAGTTTTTGAAAATCTTCTCTGGGCTATCGGGAAAGATGGAGCAAGCCTGCGCGGCGCCCGATAGGGTCAGTAGCACGCTCGCGGTCAGGGAAACGATGAATTTCGGCATGAGACCCAACTACCTAGTAAACGAACCCGTTGGTCCGGCTGCATGACTTGCCCACAAAGCACAGCACGGTAGGCCTTCCCTGTATACAGCTCGATCTTAGGGCGGCTGTGTCCGCCTAGCAAGCCAGCGTATACCCAGACCCAGCGCTAGAGCTCAGCGGCGCCATCAATGGCCGCTTTGGGTCGCATGACGCCCTGCGGCCACGAGCGGACGTTCAACTCCGGAATTAGGCCACGCCGCGCCGCGAAGCGGGTTCGGCTTGAATGAATTGTTAGGTACCTGATGGGGATCTAGCGATCTGCATCGAGCGGCACCTGACGGCTCATGATACGCGTTGAAACTTGCAATGTCTGAGAAGCACATATGCCAGCAGCCGCCGCCGATTTGACGGCCTTGTCCGGAAACCAGACAGCTTATGAGGCAGTCGTTTTGTGGGTTGCATTGACGAGAAAGTTCAGTGATAAGGCAGTCCTCGTAGTCATTGAGTGTGACGGGAGTAATGCTATTGGCAAGGCATTTACCGTCTAGCGTGTCCCGAAAGTCCGGACCTAGAGGCGGTGCCGGAAGCAGTGCCGCACGTGAATTGTGGTCGTTCAGAGATTTTGGCGACTCGCCGCACGCCGCTAAAAGAAGTAGTCCAACGATCAAGGTGAACTTGAACATGGCACCTAACTCCGGAATTAAGCCGACCCGCGAAGCGAGTTCGGCTTGAATGAATTGTCAGGGTTCATGCCCAGCCCTGCGCAGGAGTGTATCTGCCCGCCGAGCCAACCTGTCAGGGTCACGTATGTACAGAGTAGGCGCATGAGTTACGGCTACGGTCGCAGCTGCCTGCGTCGGCGATAAATGGCCCAGCGATTGACCGTACTGGCGTTGCGCGAACTTACTAAGGCCATGGTCTGTACCGTTGTAGGCGAGCGCTGCGTATAGCCCATACAACTCCGACTCTTTGAGGTGCATCGGCAAAAGAATCCGCCAAAGCATCTCGCGCACATGAGATTGATCCTCTGCCAGATCTGAGTAGACGAGTGACGTGACCAGACGGGTTGCATGCGGTGCAGGCGAACCCGCGTTTGCATCGATTAGCTCGCGAATGAGCTGTGGAGGATTTGTGTCCTCTGGGTTTGCCTGAGCGAGCACGTCCTGAATCTGAGCAAGATGCGGGCGGACGGCAATCATGTCGTAAGTAAACAACGCCAAAGCAGGCACTCCGATCAGCAGCGCCATTGCTTTAACCAATCGACCAATGACCTTGCTCATGAACCCTAATTACCTATTAGACGGACCCGTAGGTTCGGTTGTACGACTTGCCGTCAAAGCGCGGCATGGTGGGCTTTCCCGTTGATGCAGCTCGATCTTAGGGCGGCTGTGTCCGGCTAACAAGCTGACGCGTAACCGGACCGAGCGGCGGACTCGGAGGCCGATCCAGACCTCAGCCAACAGGCGTGCAAATGTCTGCTTTGGGTCGAATGCCGCCCTGTGGCCATGGGCGGCCCAAGAGCTTCGTTGGCAAGCTTGATCTAGACCTCTTCGACCGTCTCCCCTATACCGAAATGTGCGGCCGCGCGAGCCACATAGGCAGCCTTAATCCCGGCAACGATCAGTGCCGCCGCCAGCGGCTCCTGAGCGCCCACGTTGTAGCTTGCCCCCAGCACCTCCTCAATCGTGTTTTCCAGGCGCGGGCCAAGGCTCTCCCCGCGCTTGAACGCCCCAATGTAGTGCCACCACTGGGTATGCCAGATCACCTTGCCCTCGGTACTCGGGGTCCCATCCTCATTGGGCGTGAAGAAGATTTCGGCACGGCGACACACCAGCAGGTCGCGGTTTGCCTCGTCGTACACGCGCTGGATATCGCCTGCCTCGCTCAGTTCGTACATGTCATGCGGCCTCGTAGGGCAGTGGGAGCTTGTCGGTATCGACCAGCATCAGGTACGACGGGTTGGCCGTCATGTCGAAGTCACCTGGCGCGAAGTAGGCGCCGTTGTTTGTATCCCACAGGCGGATATTGGACAGCCAGATATGGTTGTCGGTGGTGACGCGGATCGATTCGACCTCCACGTAAGCCACCTGCGGATTGGTAGATTTGAAGTTGGTTCGAGGACCGACCTGGCATACACCCAGGCCACGGCCAGGCAAGTACACGCCTAAGTCGATCTCATTCGACCCCACAGGAACCGTCTGATCGATCTGCAGGAAGTCTGCAACGACAAAGGGGATGTGGCGGGAGTCGTACTCCACAATCCCGGATGCGTTGCGCATCAGCAGCTTTGGCCCAGCATCCGCCGATGCGGTTGACGTCTTACCAAAAACATAGACCTCAACCTGGTACATCATGCTTTTCTGCTTACCGTAGATCGTGGGAGCCACTGGCAGACCGCCCCACCACACGCTCACGCTCCCTCGATGATCCGAGTTGAATGGGCGAATCACGATCAGTGGCGCCTCTGCACCGGCCACGTTAATGCCCCCTTGAGCGGGCGTCCCCGGTATACCGAACGAACCTGCGCTTTCAGCGAAGAACTCGCTCACCGGCTTGGTGTAGGACCGAACCAACCGATAATTGGCGAAGTCATCGCCAATTTGGACCATGCTGTCGGAGTTACGGATTGTGAGCATCAGTAGGCTCCATAGATGATCGACACGCCGCCTACGGTGTTGGGGGCAGTGTTGGCGCCATAGCGCATGTTTTCCACCTTGGTTTTCGCATCGACTGCACCGGGCTGCCAGACCCACGACAGCGTTGTGCCATCGATGGTCACCGATGGACCGATGAACTGATAAAAGCCCTCCTGGCCATTTGGGACAAAGAAGAAGAACGGCCTTCCGCGTGCGAACTGAGGAACAACAATGGACCCATTCGCCGCACTTGGAGCCGTGTAACGCGTGTTGTTTCCGCTGCCACTCCTGATTGCATTCATGGCAGGAATATCCACCCGCCCTAGCGTCTTGGTCAGTTTGTCGTTGACGTTAACCGCAACGACCCCTTGGCCGGTGCGCACGATCAAACCTGCAGCCATATCTACTCCATAAAGAAGGGCTCCCGGCGCCACCGGGAGCCACTTATTTCACAAGCCGAGCTCAATGCGCGGCAGTGTGTTCACCGTGTCGTACACCTTGATTGCCGTCGGGCTAATCTCCATGCGGCCCGCGCCGGTCGAACCCCGGATGATCGTCTCTCCTGCAGTGGTAACCGCTTGGCTGCAGTTTGCGATGGTGCACGCCGCAACCCCGATGTTTGGTCCTACCCACTGCACGAGGTTGTTGCTTGCTCCGAAGCCTGTGCCGATGACGTACTGATACCCGGAGCCGTACACACGAAGGTAATTGGCCTGCCATTCCATGCCACTGGCGGTGCCGCCAGTCAGCACACGGAACACGCTCGCGAGAACGCTGAAACTACTGCGCACACCATCGTTCTCACTCACCGTGCCGCTGATGATTCCGTTCACATCGAGAACATTGGTGACACGCGCCATTGCACGGATGTCATCGCTGGTCAGACGTTCGACCACAATGTCATCGACCGCCAAGCTGCCAGAAGTCATTGACGCGATCTGAATCACGACGCCCACGCTCACAACCCCAGCCGGTACAGTGTAGATACCGCTTCGCCCCGGCTCTTGGCCAAGGCGTTGGATGCTGCTTTGGCCTTCGCTGCGACCTGGGCAGTGGCGTCGGCCAGTCGCTGCAGCGTCGCGGCATGGGCAGCGTTGTCAGCTGCTCGGCCGGCAACCTCGGCCGTGTACTCGCCCTTCCAGTGGCCAGCACCCCAGCGGTAGCCCAGCACCATCAGCAGGATGGCCAGCACGGCGGTCAACGCCCAGCGGATCAGGTTTGCGTACGGCCGCAGCGGATCAAGGCCGGCGAGGATCTGGGCGCGGGTCATGCTGCACGCAGGTTTCGGCGATCAAGCACGAGATCACCGAAGCCGGCGCCCCAGCGGGTGTAGACCCAGAGTCGCCAGCCAATTGACGGCTTAGCCACCAACTCCAGACGAACAAAGCCAAAGCTCACCAGCCGCCACCAAGGCCACACCTGTGGGCCATGTGTCGGATGCATGTCGGGCCGGAAGTGAGCAAGACTTCCGTTCAAGCGAATGCGCATCTCAAATCTCCACGCCCACAAGGGCTGTCATGGGTCCATTCCTATGTCGCCGTGCCAGTGCGCCAGCGCTGCCACAGCTAGGCCCGCGAGCGCGCCAGCTGCGAGTTAGATCACGGCGGCACCTCGATGTTGTGTTTCTTCAGCTCGAACTCCATGCGCATGATCCGCATCTTCAGTTCGTAGACTTTCGACTCGGCGTCCCGGCGAGCCTTGCGCTCGTCATCCAGGCCAGTCTCCAGCGTCACCAGCCGCGCCTCTTGGGATGCAATACGTTCGCCAAGCTGACCGATCAGGCGGTCGTTGGCCTTGGCCTCTGGTGAAAGGAACTTGTCCCAAGCCATCTTGCCCAGTAGGAGGAGGACGCCTAGCCCACTCCCAACGCCCCACATGCTGACGTCATCCATCACGCCAGCGCCTGGCGCACGCCAGCCTCGATCACCGCCTCGTCCCAGAACAGCCCGCCGTTCTCGTGGCGGGCAATGGCCGTCACCATGCGCTGCAGTGGCACCTGCTTGCTGAGGCCGACAATCTCGCGACTGCCCACCCCAACCTCGCGGGCCACCTGGGCGATGTACGCCTCGGTGTTGTTCTCCACCGGCGGCGCCCAGCGGTTGATCATGTCGCGTACCGTCCGCAGGCCGTGCTTGTTCTGGTACGTCAGCAGCGTCTTGGCCAGCGCGCGGAAACCCGCCTGCGGCGTCTCGAACACACAGAAGCGCTTCGCCGCCGGATGCGGTCAGGGTTTTCAGCGTCGGCAGGATCTGCAGCCAGCCCTGCACCGACAGCGTTCGACCGGAAACCCGGCGATGGCGGACGAACTGGGCAAGCACCTGGCGATCGATCCAGTCGGGCAGCGAACCCAACGGCGAGATCTCGCGGTCGATGTCAGCCTCGGTCAGTTCGTTTCCACACACGCGGTGTGTGTTCTGACGGTTCCCTTTAGTTTCTGACGGTTCCGTGTCCCGTTTTTGGGACTGTTTCGCGGAAAAACGGGACTGTTTGGAGGGAAAAACGGTACTGTTTCCCGTGCTTTTTGGGACTGTTCCGTTTTCGGAACTGTTCCGCTTTTGGGACTGTTCCGTTTTCGGGACTGTTTGAGGTTGGTCACCACCCAGCAGCCGGTAAACGATCACCTGTTTCGTGTCGCCCATGCGGCGGCCACTGTCCTCGATGAAGCCCAGCTCGCGCAGCCGCACCAAGTTGGCCAACACCGTCTTGCGGTCCTGCCCTGTCGCCTCGGCCAGATACGCCACCGATGGGTAAGCCAGCCACGTGTCCTACCCCGTCCCAGACGCATGCGCCCGGGCAACTGCGGTCCTCCCCCTCTCCGCGGTAAAGGCCGGTCCCCCTCCGGCTGCCCGGGCGCACTGCGTCATCTATGAGCTGGCTTTCGTGAGTGAAGCGCTATGAAGCGATCCGCTCGCGGACTGACCGAAGCACTCCTCATCACCCTGGCTGCGGCCGGCGTCATCGGCGCGCTTCTCGCGCTCCTGTCCTACGCCCAATAGGAGAACCACATGCAAATCATGATCTCGCACGACACTCCCCTGCCGACCTGCTCGGCAGGCCACAGCGCACGCCACATGCACGACATGCGCCGGATCGAGGCGGGCGGCGGGCACAACATCGAGTGCAAGTGCAGCCACACCAGCCGGCACGCCGACTTCGACGCGGCGCTCCTTGAGTGGCGCCAAACGCACGGCGTCGCAACGCACGAGGCCTCATCGCGGCGCAAGGCGAAGAAAACAACGAAGCAAGAGCAGGCCCCGAGCACACCCGCTCCTTCTGGAGTGATCACCAGCCTTGACAGCATGCAGCGCGAAGCCATGCGCCGTGCGCTGGCTGGGGATTTCGAACTGGCCGATGCCATGGAGTTGCTCAGCAAGGGCCGGATGCGCACTGGCCATCACCACAGCGGCACCTGGCACGAGCACGACCTGCAATTCGGCATCTGGATAGGCGGGCGTCTCCAAGCATTTGCCTACGGTAGCCCGCTGACTTGCTACGACGACGAATGCACGGATGTTGACTGCGCGTGCGACGACGATGCCGATACCAAGCTGGTGATCGGACTCGATGAGGCGGTGCTGTATAGCGCCCTCGACGACACCGACATACCTGACGAATTCACCACCGGGCGCGGTCCCGTTTGGGCGCAGGGCGTAGTTGACGCCTGCCGGGCGCTGGTAGCAAAGCCGGAACAAGCCACCTTCTTCTCCTCCGAGGCCGCGTAATGCACGCAACCATTGATTCCTCTGTCCTCGCCTCGGCACTGAAGCTGAGCGTGGCACCCACCAACAGCCCGCATCCGACGATCATGCACGCACTTGTGCAGGCCGATGGCGAGTCGCTCGTGCTCGAAACCACCGACACTGCGACGTACATGCGTCACACCCTCCCTTGCGCGGTGAAAGAGCCTGGGTCGACACTCTTGCGCGTGTCGCTGCTTCGTCCCATTGCCTCTGCACCTGGCGAGATCGTTCTGCGTGACGATGGCAGGGTGTCGCGTGGGCGCAGTAACTTCAAGGTGCCCTCAGCTTCCGTGGACGCGTGGCCATCGGAGCGCGAGGAAAGCTGGCAGAGCGTGGACATCGATCCAGAGGTTTTGGCTGGCGCCATCAGGAGCGCGGGCTATGCGGCCGACGACGACACGATTTACACCAACATCCGTGGTCTGCACATCGACAACGGATTGGTATGGGGTAGCGATGGCGTTTCCCTCTCCTACGTGGCCGTCAATTACACCGGCCCATCGATTACCGTCCCTGATGGTCAGGTATCTCGCCTTCTCGGGCTGCTGCAGGAAGGCGCCACGGTCGAAATTGGGGCGGTGAACAGCGGCATCGCGGGCGTCCTGCGGGTCACGTCTGGCCAACAGCAGCTCAGCATCAGGCTGCTCGGCGCCAAATCGACCGACATCCGCGGGATCGTCAAAAACTCCAGCTACGCAAGCCAACACAGCGCTATCAAGCGTGACCCCCTGTGGGCAGCAGTGAAGCGCTTCCTCCCCTTCGCAACTATCTTGGGCGAGACCAAGAACAAGGGCTTGCCGGTGATCATTCTGGCAATGGTCAATGGTGAGCTGTATCTCGCAGATCGCGCCGAAGAAAACCGGGAAGTGATCAGCGATGCAGTCCTCAAGGCTGGTTCCGACTTCCGCGCCGCATTGGACCCACGGCGACTGATATCCGCCCTGGCAGCGGTTGATAGCAACGTCATCGCACTGCATGCCCCGGAAAAGGGGAAGGGGACGCCGAGCTGGCTGCTGTACGAAGACGAGGGCGACCCTGATGCAACTGCACACGTGATCGTCCCAGTGAACCTGTGAGGTGCCCATGAGCCAAGCAGCTCAATGCGCGGAATTGCTCGGTGCGCTGAAACAGCGCGCGATGACCGCAACGGAGATCCACACCGAACTCGGCATCGCCCGCGCCAGCGCGCGCGTCCACGACCTCCGCAGGGATGGCTACGTCATCCACTCAACAGAGGTGACCGTACTCAACCGCCGCGGCAAGAAGTGTCGCGTAGCTCAGTACAGCGCCCCGACCGATCAAAAGCTGTTGATCCCCCACTTGCCGGGCCGCTCCCGGTACACCCACCGCCCAGAAAAGAAGGTCTCCAATGGCTGACGGCTCGCTACGTTTCAATTTTCCGCTGCCGCAGAAGTCACAGCTCCGCCCAGGCGAGATCGTGGTGGATCTGTTCGCCGGCGGCGGTGGCGCTAGTGAGGGCCTGAAGCAGGCGCTCGGTGCCGACCCGGCGCTTGCCTACAATCACGACGAGCTGGCTATCGGCATGCACGCCGCCAATCACCCGCTCACCCAGCACCACCGGGAGGACATCTGGCACGCAGATCCGCGCGTCGATGTTGCCGGCCGTCCCATCGGTTGGTTCCATGCCTCGCCGGACTGCACGCATTTCAGCCAGGCCAAGGGCGGGCAACCGCGCAGCCGCAAGACACGCGCCCTGTCGTGGGTGGTACTTAAGTGGATCGGCATGCTGATACGTGCTGACCTGCTCAACGGAACCAGCATGGCTCCGCGCATCTTCTCGATGGAGAACGTGTGGCAGATCCTCACTTGGGGTCCGCTGGTGGCGAAGCGCTGCAAGGAAACAGGCCGCGTCATCAAGATGGATGGCACCATCGCAGCGCGCGGCGAGCGCGTGCCGGTCGAGAACCAACAGCTGGTGCCGGACAAGCGCCACAGTGGTCGCACCTGGTGCCAGTTTGTCGGCGCCCTTCGTGCCCTTGGCTACGTCGTCGAATGGAAGAAGCTGATCGCAAGCGACTACGGGGCCGGCACCAGCCGGGAGCGCCTGTTCCTTCTTGGCCGCCGCGATGGAGCCGCTATTGTGTGGCCGGTGCCGACCCACGGGCCGGGCCTGAGCCAGCTGCCGCGCGTCACCGCTGCAGACTGCTTGGACTTCTCTATTCCCTGCCCATCGATCTTCGAACGGAAGCGGCCGCTGGCAGATGCCACGATGCGAAGGATTGCCAAGGGCCTGATGCGTCACGTCATCAACTCGGCCAACCCGTTCATCGTCCCGGTACTGCCTACCGCTGGCGACAACACAGCCGCGGCCTCGGCATTCATTTCTGAGCACGCGAATGCCAGCAATCAGCGGACGATGGCAGCAGATGAGCCATTGCGTACGGTGTGCGCCGGCGTGAAGGGTGGCCACTTCTCGGTGGTATCACCGATCCTCGCCGGTGTCGGCGGTCGTGCCGGTCAGTCGGAGCCCCGCTCTGGCGATGAGCCGCTCTACACGATGACGACCAAAGCAGACACCGCGCTGGTCGCTCCGATCATGGTTCAGGCGTCCCATGGCGAAGGCAAGCCAGGCGGCGTGCAGCGCTGGGGGGCCGGAAGTAAGGATGCCAGGGAGCCCGTTGGAACAGTAACGGCCAGTGGCTGCGGCGGCCATGCGGTGGCATGCGCCTTTGTGGAGCAGGCCAATGGTGGGTTCTATCAAGGCGCTGGTAACGATGCGCGGGACCCAGTCAGTACCATCACCGCCAGTGGCAGCCAACAGCGCCTCGTGGCAGCGCACCTGACTGCAATGGCGCAGAACGTGGTTGGCAACGACCTGCAGGAACCGCTGCCCACAATCCTTGCTGGTGCCACCCGCTTTGGCGTCGTGGAATGCACGCTCAGCCCCGAGCAGGAGGTTGGCGCCCTGCGTGTCGCCGCGTTCTTGCTGAAGTACTACGGCACCGGTGCGAACGTGCCAACCCTGCGAGATCCGGTGGACACCATCACCACGCGCGACCGCCTCGCATTGGTCACCGTGGTGATCAAGGGTACGCCCTACGTGATCGTGGACATCGGCCTGCGCATGCTCAAGCCGCACGAGTTGTTCCGCGCCCAGGGGTTCCCGCGCGACTACATCATCGACCGCACCGCCAACGGCACACCGCTGACCACAAGCGCCGCAGTGCGCATGGTCGGCAACAGCGTCAGCCCGCCGCCAATTGCGGCGATTGCCCGCGCAAACCTAGGCGCCATACATACCCCGCAAAGGATTGGTGCGTGACCAACCTAATCTTTCGATCCAACCCACATTGCGACGCTCGCCCGCGCTGCTTCGATCGCTGTGACCCGATCGTTGAAACTCTTGGGAAAGCCGCCCAACTCCTCCCCGCTCTCGAGGATCACGCTACGCACTTCAACTTTCCCATGCTCAAGGAACCAGAGTACGGCGCGAAAACGCTGACCGCTCGCAAAAAGTTGGATATCGTGGCCGCTAACTGCCTCGAGGCTATGCATTGGACGCACCCAGTAGAGTTGCTCAGGGCTCCAATGCTACCTGTTTCGCAATGCTTCAAGCTCACCAAGAACCCCCAGCAAGCCGGCATCCGAAGCCATGCCGCGCTGGTAGGGGCTGCCTTCGTAGCAGCCAGGGCTGAGCCACGCTCGCGCACGCCTGCCCAGCACTGCGTCGGCCGCATCGCGCAGGATCTCGTAGCGCGCTTGGTGCTGCAGCATCTCGAGGCGCCGACCGTAGGCTTCCAACACCGTGCCAGAACCCTTGAGATCGCCATTCGGGCCGCGGGTAGCCATCTTGGCGTCGTGCAGCTCCATTGCCAGAGAAAGGAGCAGGTGCCCCGTGTCGGAGTGCGGACTCCCCAGCAGCTTGCCGGCCCGGTTCTGCGCTGCCTTGAAGAGTTCAGCGCGGGATCTTTGGTTGTAAGGGTTCGTCGCCATGGCGCGGATCGTAGTGCCACGCGGTATCAGGAGGTGAGCCGTGCGATCTGACCGGACGCAGATGGACATCTTTCGGGACGATCCGCGCCGCGAGGCGGACGCCAATCGAGCAGCGGCCGATGAAGCGCGCAAGGCCTTTCAGTTTCCGCCAGTGATTCGCGAAGAGCGAGTGCGGCACTACTTGGCCGAAGCCGCCAAGTTCGATGCCCTGGCGGACCAATGCAGCAAGCAAGGACACAACCAATGACCACCACTACCGTCTTCCTGCTGCTCGCTGAGTTCGGTACCGGACACATCCCCCTGGAGAAGTGCTGCCAGCACTTTGGGATGAAACCGGAAGAAGCTAACAAGCGCGCGGCGCGCCAGTCGCTGCCAGTTCCAGTGTTCCGTTTGGGAAGCCAGAAGTCTCCGTGGCTGGTAGCAGCCGACGTGCTGGCCGCTTACATCGATGGGCAGCGCAATGAGGCTAAGAAGCAATGGGAGAAGCTACAACGAGCATCGTGAGATAGCCTCGCTATCGTGGTCTCTTCACCGGCCAGGATCGAACACGGCGAACTACAGAATAAGAAATCCCTTGGCAGTTACGCGATTAATTGGCATAACGACGATTCCTCCGCACTCGCCTATGCTTGGTTGGTTATCCCATGCTGCCTTCAAAAGACCGTAAGCCGTAGACCCCCTAAACACGGGCCCGCCGCTATCCCCGCCAGCGCACAACAAGTTTGGCCCCTCGATGCGCAGCCACTCACCGCTAGGACAGGTGGTTTGATCAGGATTATTGCAAGTGCTAGTCCCGGCATACGTCCACTCATTAGAAACAACGACACCACAACTAGAGCCGGTTGTGGCCCCCATGTGGCATGCAACTGTCCCTATCGATGGCTTCGGAATCTTTAGAATTACTACCTCGCCGCAATCTTGCGTGTTCTTGCAGAAGACTGCATTTGCATTAAGCCCGCCATCGAAACTGTGCCACTGCAAATCGTATTCACCTCCCCAGAATCTACCTTCAAGGGTGGTCGGCAGAATCACGGACGGAATTAGGCTAGGGGGAACCGGATAGTCCTGATACACCAACGTATCTGGGCAATGGCCCGCGGTCACGATACCTGTCTTACCGGAGGCTATCTGATGAACGGTAAAGCCCCCAGTACAGTAAAGACCAGTACTTACGGACAACAGCTTCCAACCGCCGGGAATGACACCGGGCAGCGCAGTGATGCTCCTGAGTGAACTATCCGCCCGATGCCTATCATCAGTGGGGCGCGATACAGGACCAGCCTCTTTCGAAGCCGGTCTTCCAAACGAGATTTCCACCTTGACACCCAGCGCCTGCTCGATGCTGGACATCTCAGCCTCTACCGCAGTCCTCTCGCCGTCCTGAGATTCAACGTCAGCATGCAGAACGCCGGTTCTTGCATCGAGATATCCGCCGACAACTCCAGGAACCATCAAGCTGAGTCGCCGAATGAGCTCCCTTTGTCGTTGGAGGCGCGCTTCCGCAGATTCCTTAGCCCCTTCCTGAAACACCACTGATACAGGCCCTGCGGCCGTACTGATAACACGTGGAGGAACTTTCTCTGATCCAGAAAGAAGCACCCTTACCGACTGGTGAGGGTAGTCGTCCCAATAGACTTCAGCAATCCGCTCCTTGAACTCCTTGCGAATCCAATCAATCTCTTCTTGTGCCAAAGCTTGCCTAGCGAGGTCGGCTTTCGCAGTGCTGCTCGGTGCTCCGGTCATACGGGAGTAGGTCTCGATTGCCACTTCATCAGACAGACGGTCTAGATCCACCTGCTTGGCGACAATCTTCTGATCCTGCGCAACGACTGAGCCAGCAATACCAATGCTCATGCAGATTGCAGCGATGATCCTCATCTTCATATCAGCGTCTCCTGTGCTCCCCTGCTCCTTGGGTCGATTTACCACATCGACGTTAGAGCTTTGTTAGGAAGAGCCAGGAAGCGAAGATGAACTCAATAGAATAGCTCCTTCACCGAAGACACACCGCTGTCACTTGGGCATGAAGCCGCAGGAAGCGAACAAGCGCGCTGCGCGCCAGTCGCTTCCAGTTCCGGTGTTCCGCCGGGGTAGCCATAAGTCGCCCTGGCTGGTTTCTGCGAACGTGCTCACGGCCTACATCAATGGACAGCGCGATGAGGCCACAAAGCAGTGGCAGAAGATGCAGCGAGCTTCCTAGGAGATCAGCCCTTGTGTTAGAAGCGACCAAGGGTCGGGGAAATTCCCGCCCCTTTGCTTCCCCACGCCCGGATCATTCGTGATCCGGCATCACCGCTGCTGTAGGCGTTCCAGATAGGCTGCGGTGATCCATACGCCAAGGTTTAGAAGCCAATGCAAGCTGGAGTGAAAAATTATCGTCACAGATAGGATCACACGCGACCAAGTTGATCCCGGTCCAGATGCCATCTTGTTGAAAAACACCTCTGAAGATTGCTTTCAGATCGTCTGCGAATTTCGCTGCAACTTCGTCTGGCGTGTTATCTGGATAAACGACGTAGACATACAATTCGTATGTCGATTCATTGGCCGACCTCTCAACCATCGCTCCGTCGTCAAGGTCAAAGTACAGCCCACGAATTCCATTGCCATGGTTTTTAGCGAGCCTATCCACACGATCAGCAACTTTCCGCATCTGTTCCTCAAACGAATTCGGAAAGGCTGATCGCGAGTACCTAGCGGCAAGCCAGCGCCTCAGAATGTCGAGGCGAGCTACAGTGAACTTGAGAGTGGAAGGCTCCGCATAGTCTTGGAGGTGCGTCTTATCGACCCCCGTCTTCGATCTCGCATCGATCTCCAACGGAATCAGATCGCCCGTTTCGCTCGTCGCTTCCAAGTTAAGAATTCTGGGATTCTTCCCAAATGTACGCTGCCCGTTGACTGTCGCTAGCTGGGTGCACGGAATCCATTCTGCGGTGGGTTCAGTGTTTAGATCAGCTGCCAAGTCGCAATCATGGGATATGAGCACCCACAGCTGCCCCTCGTATTGCAGCAAATCTCCTTGGCTCCATTGTGAACACCGCCCCCCTGTCATGCCGCCATCTCACTCCAGGTGGTCAACATCAAAAGTAGGGAGCGTCCCCCGCGACCGCTTAGCCGCTAGGCGCGCGGCAACCAACTTGCGCTGAGACTCCCTCGCGTTGTGGTTGTCCACAATCTTGTTCGCCAGGTCCACGGCATCCGCACCCTGAGCCACAGCCTGCCAAAAATTCTGACCATCGCTATTGACACGTGCAAGCGCATGTTTCGGAATGATCCCGCTCGCAGAAATAACCTTCGCAGCCGAAGAGAGCCTTTCCAGCCTATCGATTGTCGCAGAGCCGGGCCGCTGCCCCGCGCGCCAGTTGTACAACGCTTGGCGGGACACACCCAGAGCTCTTGCCAGTTCTGCATTGGTCGTACGCAATGAGCTAGTAATCGCACTCAACTGCTCGCCAACATAATTGTCTGCAGCGCTCGCGACGTAATGAACCCCAGGCAACCCATAACCAACTCCGCTAGCATGCGCAATCGATATCCCACCGGTGCCTGCAACCACACAACCAGCCAAAATGGCAGCTTGAGATGCCTTTTTTACTGTGCGTGTTTCGATAAACTTCATCGTCGACATATCAAGCCCACTCCTCAAGCGCCAAGGGCGTCACGACAGCCTCGAACGTCGCCTTATGATCAGATTTTAGCTCACGCAGCTTGTTCACAATAGCGTCCACTTCGAACTCATATGCAATCTGTGATTCGCCGCCGAAAGCTGCATCTGAATCGATTAACGCATGCACACCAAAAATAGACCGAAATCTTTCAGGCAGCGGCGGTGCCGAATCCGCCAAATCTATGGGGTAAGCGAGCTCTGCCGCTCTCGCTAAGACCCGCACCTTGATGTTTCTACCTTGCTTCAATACTTGAGTCTCCGAAAAGGTGTACACCGTCTCAGAATCATCACTCAGAGTACTCTGAAGGCCGAGAAACTGACTGCGCACGTACTTATCAAGACTGTCAGGGCTAGGCGGTACTACAGCATCCAAGAAGCGAAGGCCAATACGGGTGAACGAATCTGGCGCCAGTATTTCTGACACCGCACGGACCGCCCTCGAAAACTTGTCCTGAAATGCGTCGATCGAATCGTATTCGACTGTCTGAAAAGCGACAGACTGTGCCGTAACAACAATGGATTCGGATTGATCACGTGACGCAAACACATGACTATTTGTCTCGGACTTCTCAACCCGAGTCTCAGCAGGCTTATCGGCGTTGGCGTGCACCTCCAGCCCAATCTGGCGCAGGGCCCTGTAGCCGGGGAACCCATCTTTCCGCAATCTGTCCTGAAGCTCAGGAACCAAGCTGTCCAGCTTCAAGATGGGGCTGTAGACGACCTGCGCGACGACGTAAAAAACAGGCGCCTTACTAAGCTTGGCCATAGCGGCCTCCGATGATCAATGTGTCAACTTTACACTTAAGTTGACACTTTTGGATGACCAACTTCACGAAATTGGGAGCATGCCACTCCCGCCCGAGCCAACCCTTCCCAGACGCGGCCACACCATTCACTGATCGCCAAGTGCCGCCAAAGTGCTACCCATCGGATCAGAATAGCCATATACGATTGTTTCAAAAGGTAATTCTGAAACTACCGGTCCAGTCCATCATCGGGGCGACGGACAGGCGCAGGGAGGCATCGTATCGGGGGGCGGGGGGCAAGGAAGACATGCAGCGTGGGTTCTTGCGAAGCGTGGACGTCGCTATTTTCGCCCAAGTCCGCAGTCGGCGTCGTTTTGTACGTTCAGGCTTTCAGACAGCAACCGGGCTTGCGCTTGCCTGCCAGCGCCGGAAACACCCGCGCCTGGCGTCGGCGGGCCGCTCTCACAGCGATCACGGCAGCGGCCCGAACGCAAGCAGCAACGCCAGCCACGCCACCTTGCATCCCACGTGCAGTGCCTGGTCGAGGTCATAGCTGATGCGGTTGGCACATTTGAAGTCGTCGATCAGCATATGGCTGAGCGTTTCCAGCACGCCGAGGGTGATGCTGCCGGTGATGCAGCCCACCGCACCGCCATGGATCACCCCGTGCGCGGCCAGCGCCTGGTACCAGGGCACCCCGGGAACCGGCGCATGCCGGTTCTTGGCGCGCGACAGGAATTCACCCTGCAAGGGGTAGTCGGCCACCATGTGGGCCACGATCAACAACGCAAACATCTGGAGTAGCGCGTAGTAGCCCATCTGCAGTTCTGGTCGGGACCTGGATTGGAGTCTGGCATTACTTCGGGCAATCCGGCAGGCGTGGATCGCGTGTCGCGACCGCGGTCGCATTGCTGCGCTGCGTGCCGCACGACTCGACCAGCGACGACTGCCTGCGTGGATAGTTTGGCAGCGCCGGCATCCATCCATGGATGCCCGGCACGGACCGGCTCGGCGGCGCTGCCTTCCCCTCTTCCCTGTTCCATCCCCACGGCGCCCACCCCCTGTGCAATCAATGCCGGGAGCGTCTTGAGTGTAGGACGCGAGCGTAAGAGGGCAGCCGCTAGACTGCGCCATCCACCCGCACGAAGCCATGCCATGAATGCCTACGCCCTGCTTGCCTGTGCCATTGCCCTTGAAGTGGCCGCCACCTCGTTGCTGAAGGCATCCGATGGCATGAGCCGGCTGTGGCCGACACTGGGCTCGTTGCTTGGCTACGGCCTGTGCTTCTGGCTGCTGGCATTGGTGATGAAGACCATCCCGACCGGCATCGCGTATGCCATCTGGTCGGGCGTGGGCATCGTGCTGATCTCGCTGATCGGGCTGGTGGTTTTCAAACAGAAACTGGACCTGCCAGCGCTGCTGGGAATCGGACTGATCTGTGCCGGGGTCTTGGTGATCAATCTGTTTTCGCGGTCAGCGGCACATTGATGCAATGTCGGTTCCCGAACTGCGGGAACCGGGGAACAACCGCCCTCGCGCTACCACGACCATCGCGTTGACCCCATGCGCCCGTCATGCCCGCGTCGCTTGACCTCAAGCGCGCGTAGGCCTACCTTGTGCGTCGCCAAGGTATTCATCCTTTTATCCGCATGAAAGGATGAATTTAAACGGGAATCCGGTGACGCAGGTGTCAACCTGCCATTCCGGAGCTGCCCCGCAGCGGTAAATGGAAACGACCGCCGTCATCAGCGCTGGGTTGCGACCCGGGAAGCGACGGCCAGTAGGTAGGCGCCTGCGCCTGTGTCCATGAGCCCGAATACCGGCCTGGGCCGAGGGACCTTGTCCCTCGTTTCGACCTGGAGTCTCCGCGGGGAGGCCGCCGGTACCCTGTCCCACGCCGTTGGGGCAGCGCCGTGCTGCATCCCTGCCAGGAGTCCGGTTCGCCCGCGGGGGCGAAGGTCGCTGGCGTGGATGCGTGGCCGTCGGCCACGGGCCTGCGCGGTTCCTTCGTTCCTCAATGCCCACGCAATGAGGAAACAACATGACTACCGTTACCAACCTTGGATTTCCGCGCATCGGTGCGCGCCGCGAGCTCAAGCAAGCCCTGGAAAGCCACTGGCGCGGCGACACCGACGTGGCGCAGCTGCAAGCCACTGCCGCCGGGCTTCGCGCCCGTCATTGGCAGCTGCAGCGCGATGCCGGGGTCGATGTACCGCCCAGCAACGACTTCAGCCTGTACGACCAGGTGCTGGACACCGCATTTCTGTTCGACGCCATTCCGCAGCGCTACCGGCAACTGGCCGATGACGCGCCACTGCAGGCCTACTTCGCGATGGCCCGTGGCCTGCAGGCCGATGGCATCGACCTGCATGCACTGGAAATGACCAAATGGTTCGATACCAATTACCACTACCTGGTACCAGAGCTGCAGCGGGAGCAGTCATTCGCGTTGCGTGGCGACAAGCCGCTGGCCGAATATCGCGAAGCACGCTCGCTCGGCATCGAGACGCGGCCGGTGCTGCTGGGGCCGGTGAGTTTCCTGCTGTTGTCCAAGACCAGTGATGGCAGCAATGCGCTGGAGCTGCTGCCCAAGCTGCTGCCGGTATACGCGCAGCTGCTGGCAGCGCTGCACGACGCCGGTGCCGGCTGGGTGCAGCTGGATGAGCCGGTGCTGGTACAGGACCTGGATGACGCGGCACGCGCGGCCTTCACCCATGCCTACGAATTCCTCGCGCAGGTGAAACGTTCCAGCATCCTGCTGGCCACCTACTTCGGCGCCCTTGAAGACAACCTTGCGCTGGCGACCGCGCTGCCGGTGGAAGGCCTGCACGTGGACCTGGTGCGCGCACCGGAACAGCTGGACGAGGTACTGCGCGCACTGCCGCAGGAGCGGGTGTTGTCGTTGGGCCTGGTCAACGGTCGCAACATCTGGCGCACAGGCCTGGACAACGCGCTGATCCTGGCACGTTATGCGCAGGGACACCGTGCGCCCGGCAAGCTATGGCTGGCACCTTCGTGCTCGTTGCTGCACTGCCCGGTGGACCTGGAACGGGAGAAGAAGCTCGACCCCGAGCTGCGCGGCTGGCTGGCATTCTCACGCCAGAAACTGCAGGAACTGCGTACCTTGGCAGATGCCCTGGATGGTAAGCCCGAGGCCGAGGCAGCATTGGCGCAGGCGCGTGAGACGATCGAATCAAGGCGCCGTTCGCCGCGCGTGCACAACCCTGCCGTCAAGGCGCGGCTGGCCGCACTCAGCGCCGCAGATGCCACGCGCGACACACCGCATGCCCAACGCCAGTTGCTGCAGGCCCAGGCCCTGCGCCTGCCGAGTTTCCCGACGACCACCATCGGCTCGTTCCCGCAGACCCAGGATGTGCGCGTAGCGCGTGCCAACTACAAGTCCGGCAAGCTCTCCGACGCTGGCTACGATGCCTTCCTGGCCGAGCAGACCGAGCACTGCGTGCGCGTGCAGGAACAGATCGGCCTGGACGTGCTGGTGCATGGTGAGTTCGAGCGCAACGACATGGTCGAGTACTTCGGCGAGCAGCTTGACGGCTTTGCCTTCACTGGCAATGGCTGGGTGCAGAGCTATGGCTCGCGTTGCGTGAAGCCGCCGGTGATCTACGGCGATGTCAGTCGGCCATTGCCGATGACGGTGCGCTGGTCACAGTACGCACAGTCGCTTACCGACAAGCCGATGAAGGGCATGCTGACCGGCCCGGTCACCGTGCTGCAGTGGTCGTTCGTGCGCGATGACCAGTCGCGTGCCGATACCTGCACCCAGATCGCACTGGCGCTGCGCGATGAAGTGCGGGACCTGGAGGCAGCCGGCATCCGCGCCATCCAGATCGATGAGCCGGCACTGCGCGAAGGCCTGCCGCTGCGCCGTGCACAATGGCAGGCTTACCTGGATTGGGCAGTGCAGGCGTTCCGCATCAGCGCCAGCGGCGTTGCCGATGCCACCCAGATCCACACCCACATGTGCTACGCCCAGTTCAACGACATCATCGAGGCAGTGGCGGCATTGGATGCGGATGTCATCTCGATCGAGACCTCGCGCTCGCGGATGGAGTTGCTGGATGCATTTGCCCGCTTCGACTATCCCAACCAGATTGGCCCCGGCGTATACGACATCCATTCGCCGCGCGTGCCAGACAGCGACGAAATGGTGGACCTGCTCCGCAAGGCCGCCGATGTACTGCCTGCGGGAAAACTGTGGGTGAACCCGGACTGCGGGCTCAAGACCCGCGGCTGGCCGGAGACCCGCGCTGCACTGGAAGCGATGGTCGATGCGGCCCACACCCTGCGCAGGGAGCATGCCGCAGCCTGATGCGACGGTGACAAAGCCCTCCCTTTCGCATCGCGAAGGGGAGGGTCAGGATGAGTGCCTTGGCCTTGGCTTCACGGCCGACGCCGCTGCCACGGGGAGTGTCGCGCCCCGCCGGTCATGGCCCGGCACCACCACCTTGGCTTCGCTCTATCGCTACGCCGCGTCCATCGTGCCTGCCTTAGACTGTGCGTCCCACGCGTCAGGAAGTTGTCGATGTACGGAACGGACGTTGCGCTGCTGGTTATCGATCTACAACCGGATTTCATGCCCGGCGGTGCCCTGCCCTGCCAGCACGGTGACGCCATCGTGCCCGCGATCGCCGCACTGCTGGATGCACGCGACTATCAGACCGTGGTTGCCACCCAGGATTGGCACCCCGCCGATCACGCCTCGTTCGCCAGCCAGCACGACGGCCGCAAACCATTCGACGCCATCGAACTGCACGGCCAACCGCAAACGCTGTGGCCGGATCACTGCGTACAAGGCAGCGCCGGTGCCAGCCTGGATGCGCGCGTGGACTGGAAGCATGCCGACCTGATCCTGCGAAAAGGCACCCAGCGCGAGGTGGATTCGTATAGCGCGTTCCGCGAGAACATCGGCCCGCAGGCGACCCGCGCACCAACAGGTCTGGCCGGCTGGCTGCATGAACGCGGCATCCGCGAAGTCCACGTCTGCGGCCTGGCACGCGATTACTGTGTGCTGTGGAGCGCGCAGGATGCTGCGATCAGCGGTTTCGCCGTGCGTTTCCTGTGGGAACTGACCCGGCCGGTGTCAGCAGCCAACGATGCCGCTACCCGCATCGCCTTGACCGAATGCGGTATTCACATCGACTGAGCCAGGTCGTTTGATCCGGCTCGGCTGATCAGCGGAACACCACGGTGCGATGGCCATTGAGCAGGATGCGGTGCTCGACATGGCGGCGCACCGCACGCGCAAGCACCTGCGATTCGGTATCGCTGCCCAGCTGCACCAGGTCACGCGGCGTCATCGCATGATCCACGCGCGCCACGTCCTGCTCGATGATCGGACCTTCGTCCAGATCCGAGGTCACGTAATGCGCGGTGGCGCCAATGATCTTGACCCCGCGCGCATGCGCCTGATGGTACGGCTGGGCGCCCTTGAAACTGGGCAGGAAGCTGTGGTGGATGTTGATCGCACGGCCTGACAGCGCCTGGCACAGGCGCGGTGACAGGATCTGCATGTAACGCGCCAGCACCACCAGATCGATACGCTCGCGCTCGACCAGGTCGATGATCTGCTGTTCCTGCTGCTCGCGGTTCGCAGCGTCCACTGGCAGATGATGGAACGGCACATTGTAGGAACCGGCCAGCCCGGCGAAGTCGTTATGGTTGGAGGCGACCGCTGCGATATCCACCTTCAGCTGGCGGCTATGGGTACGGAACAACAGGTCGTTGAGGCAATGGCCCTGCTTGCTGACCAGCACCAGCAAGCGCGCGCGGCGACGCGCGTCGTGCAGTTCCCATTGCATCGCAAATTCTTCACCCAAGCCCTGCAGGCGCGCACGCACCGCCGGCTCGTCACCAGCCTTGTCCATGTCGAAGTGCACACGCAGGAAGAAGCGGCCGCTCTCATCGTCACCGAACTGCTGCGCATCAAGGATGTTGCAACCCGCCTCGAACAGCAGGCCGGACACGCGGTAAACAATGCCGGTGCGGTCCGGGCAGGAAAGGGTGAGGATGAAATCAGGACGCATGGCCAACAACATTTATCAGTGGGGTCGTGGAAAGTAACCGTTCCAGCAGACTCCCAGCAAAGACAGTTGCAGCTGACACGGTTTCCGTCCGCCAGCTCAGTGCGGATGCACCGTCAGCGCCACCAGCCGCATCACCAGGGGCCGCACCACCAACACACAGCAGAAAGCGGTCGGCATCGCCAGGCAATAGGCGGACAGCACTCGCGCAGGGAACTGGCCATCGATGCCGGCATTGGCGGCGGTGATCACCAGGCACATCAGCATGGCCATGATCGAGGCCATGAAGAAGGCGAAGACAATGGGCGTGGTGCGCGCATGCAACTTCCAGCGGGCAACGGCGGTGGGACGGGGGTCGAGCATCCAGCGGGATCCAGGCAGGCAGCAATGAGGGGCTGCGGGCCGGGCACGATAGTCAGCGCCCCGGAAGAGGGCTAGATCGCACGGGCTTGGCGCTTTATAAAGATTTACTTTGTAATCCTCGCGGAAAATGCCAGCCGGCATGAACATTCTCCATTCGATCCGCAGTTTCATCCGCACCGCCGACGCCGGCAGCCTAGCCGCTGCCGCGCGCACCCTGGGCATCAGCGCCGCGGCGGTGGGCCAGAACATCGCCCGCCTGGAGGCTCACCTGGGCGTACGCCTGTTCAACCGCACCACCCGTCAACTGGCCCTGACCGAGCGCGGCGCCGTCTACCTTGCCCAGGTAAGGCATATCGAACGCGACCTGCAGCGCGCCCAGGCTGCGGTCACCGATCCCGATGCGCAGCCGGCCGGGCCACTGCGCATCGCCAGCAGCGTCGCCTTCGGTCGGCATGTGCTGGCACCGCTGCTGCCGGCGCTGCAACAGCGCTACCCACGTCTGGAAATGGAGTTGCTGCTGGCCGATCGCAGCGTCGACCACGGCCATGAAAACGTGGATGTCAGCATCCGCATCGAGCCGCAGCTGGAAGAGGGCCTGGTAGCACGGCCAATCGCGCAGATACCGTTCGTGTTCTGTGCTGCACCTGCCTATCTGGCGATCGCCGGCACACCACGCAGCCCCGAAGACCTGCGCGAGCATCGCTGCCTGCTGTTCCGCTACCCGCTGGATGGACGCTATCTGCGCTGGGGCTTCGTTCGCGACGGCCTTCGCTTTGATGCCGAAGTGCAGCCGGCACTGGTCAGCGACGATATCGATGCATTGGCGGCGATGGCCGCACGCGGCGGCGGCATCACCCGGTTGGCAGCCTTTGTCGCCGCGCCCTATCTGGCCCGCGGTGAACTGCAGGCCCTGTTCCAGGATGAGGCCAGCAGCGATGCGCAGGCCTCGCCGGAACCGATGCGCCTGTTCCTGTGCGTCAGCGACCGCCGCGACCTGACCCCGAAAGTACGTTCGCTGCTGCAGCACATCCTCGATGCCCTACCGCCGGACTGGCGCATCGACATCGACCACGCCTGAGCACCAGCGGCAGCATGCCGCTGGCACCTTGCGAGCGTCAGCCCTGCTTGGCGAGCTTGAACAGACCGCGCGCCTCATGCGGCTCGCAACGCATGTACTGCGGCGACACCGCCAGCTGTGCGCCCAAGGCCGCAGCCGCATGCCAGGGCCAACGCGGGTCGTAGAGGATGCCGCGGGCGATGCCGATCGCGTCGGCCTTGCCGTCGACGAGAATTTCCTCGGCGTGCGTCGGCTCGGTGATCAAGCCCACCGCTATCACCGGCGTGCCGATTTCGGCCTTGATCGCAGCGGCCTGCGGCACCTGGTAGCCGGGCTCGACCGGAATCTGCTGGCGCGGATCCAGCCCACCGCTGGACACATGCAGGAAGTCGTTGCCGCGTGCTTCCAGCGCCTTGGCCAGTTCAATGCTCTGGTCAACATCCCAGCCGCCTTCCACCCAGTCGGTGGCGGAGATGCGCACGCCCAAGGCCACATTGGCGGGCACCACCGCACGCACCGCATCGAATACCCGCAGCAGCAGGCGCATGCGGTTCTCCAGCGAGCCGCCATACGCATCGTCGCGCTGGTTGCTCAACGGCGACAGGAACTGGTGCAGCAGATAACCGTGCGCGGCATGCAGCTCGATCAGCTCCAGACCAAGCCGCACTGCGCGCTTGGCGGCAGCAACAAAGTCTTCGACCACGGCATCGATGCCGGCGTCATCCAATGCTGCAGGCGTGGGATCGCCGGCCTTGAACGGCAGCGCCGACGGCGCCAGCACCTGCCAGCCGTGCGCCTGTCCGGGTGCGATCGCACCACCGCCGTCCCACGGGCGCGCAGTCGACGCCTTGCGCCCAGCATGCGCCAGCTGCACACCGATCGGCATGCTCGACCAGCGCCGCACCGATGCCAGCACCTTGGCCAGTGCTGCTTCCGTTGCGTTATCCCACAGACCGAGATCAGCCCAGCTGATGCGCGCACGCGGCTCGACCGCGGTGGCTTCGATGATCAACAGGCCCGCACCGGACTGGGCCAGCTGGCCCAGGTGGATCGTGTGCCAATCGGTGGCCTGCCCGTCCTGCGCCGAGTATTGGCACATGGGCGCGATGACGACGCGGTTGGAAAGGGAAAGCGGGCCTAGCGACAGCGGTGAGAAAAGCTGGCTCACGTGGGGGACGTCCATCAACAGTGGGGGCGCCCATTGCACGCCGCAGCGGCCGCTGATTCAACCGGCGTGGTGGATCACTGCGTCTTGGTGCCGTCCAACAGGAAGGCAAGCGCCTGGGCGCAGGGCATTTCCACCTTCAGCGCCAACAGGTGATCGGCGCGGGTACGGCCGAGATTGACCGCGGCTATCGGTAAACCGGCCTTGGCAGCGGCATCGACGAAGCGGAAACCGGAATACACCATCAGCGACGAACCCAGCACCAGCACCGCGTCGGAACGCTGCAGATGCTCGTGCACTGCCGCGACGCGTTCGCGCGGCACGTTCTCGCCGAAGAACACCACGTCCGGCTTCAGCACACCGCCACACAAGTCGCAGGCAGGTACATCGAACGAAGAAAAATCAGCCTCGAGATCGGCATCACCATCGGGCGCGATGCCTGCCTCCAAGGCATCCCAGCCGGGATTGGCATCCAGCAGGCGCTGTTGCAGGTGTTCACGCGAGCTGCGTGCTTCACAGCCCATGCAACGAACCTGGTCAAGCCGACCGTGCAGATCGATCACGGTCTGGCTGCCCGCCGCCTGATGCAGGCAGTCCACGTTCTGGGTCAGCAGCAGCTCGATGCGACCATCGGCTTCCAGCGCCGCCAGCGCACGGTGCGTGCCATTGGGCAGGGCCTGGCCGAAGCGCGGCCAGCCCAGCAGGCTGCGCGCCCAGTAGCGCTTGCGTGTTGCTTCCTCGCCCATGAAGGCCTGGTAGGTCACCGGCGGCGTGCGCTTCCATTGGCCATCGCGATCGCGATAGTCGGGAATGCCGGAATCAGTGCTGCAACCGGCACCCGTAACCACGAACAGGCGCCGATGGCCGGCGATGAACTCCGGCAATTCGGTGATCACTGCCGGCGACAGACGCCCGGCCGATGCCGACGAAGTAGTCATCGCCGCAAGGCTCAGGCCTGCGTCGGCAGCGTCGGCACGGTGGTCGGATGACCTTCGCCATCGAGCGCGATCATCACGAAGGTGCCCTTGGTGCAGAGCGCGCGCTCGCCGTTGTGCAGGTCTTCGGCGATCAGCTCGACTTCCACATGCATCGAGCTGCGGCCGACCTTGACCACCCTGCCGATGGTTTCCACCATCTGCCCGATGCGGATCGGCAGCTTGAAGTCGACCTGGTCCGAGCGTGCGGTGACCACGGTGCAACGCGAATAACGGGCGGCAGCGAGAAAGGCCGCCTTGTCCATCCACGCCAACGCCTGGCCACCGAACAGCGTGCCCATATGGTTGGTGTGGTTGGGGAACACGATTTCCGCCATGCGGACTTCGACCGGCGGATTGGTTTCGACGATGGGGGTCATGGAGGCATCACCTATAAGTTGGCGCAGATGATACGCCCGCAAAGCTGTGCAACCGGTGAGTGCTCTGCCCCCTCCCTTCGGCGCAGCCGAGGGAAGGGCTGGGGAGGGGTGCTGTTGCTGTTGCTGTTGCCGGTGGTTTCCGCAAGAAACTGCAATCGGACGCTACGTGTAGAGCCCAAAGCACCCCTCCCCAACCCTCCCCTGCGCTTCGCGCAAGGGAGGGCGTCGATCAGAACGCCATATCGAACGCGACTTCACCCTGTACGCCCACCTGGTACGCAGAGGCGCGGCGCTCGAAGAAGTTGGTCAGTTCCTGCACATCCTGCAGTTCCATGAACGGCAGCGGGTTACGCACGTTGTACTTCTTGGCCATGCCCAGCTTCAGGAAATGGTTGTCGGCGCAGTGCTGCAGGTACTCGCGCATGTCGCGGGTGGAGATGCCAGCCACGCCACCGGACAGCACGTCCTCGGCGAACTGCACTTCACAGTCGATGGCCTCTTCCAGCATCTGGTAGACCTCCTGCTCCATCTTCGCGTCGAACAGATCGGGTTCTTCGGCGCGGATCTTGCGCACGCACTCGAACGCGAACTCCATGTGGCAGCTCTCGTCGCGGAACACCCAGTTGGTGCCCGAGGCCAGCCCCGGCAGCAGGCCGCGCGAACGGAAGTAGTACACGTAGGCAAACGCGGCGAAGAAGAACAGGCCTTCGATGCAGGCAGCAAAGCAGATCTGGTTGAGCAGGAACTGGCGACGGTCGTCGCGGGTTTCCAGGCGCTTGGTTTCCTGCAACGCATCGATCCACTTGAAGCAGAACGCAGCCTTCTTCTTGATCGAGTCGATGTTCTCCACCGCGGCGAAGGCCTTGAAGCGCTCTTCCGGATCCGGCAGGTAGTTGTCCAGCAGGGTCAGGTAGAACTGCACATGCAGCGCTTCTTCGTACAGCTGGCGCGACAGGTACATGCGCGCTTCCGGCGCATTGAGGTGCTGGTACAGGTTCAGCACCAGGTTGTTCGACACGATCGAGTCGCCGGTGGCGAAGAACGCGACCAGGCGATGGATCAGGTGCTGATCGGCCGGCGACATCTTCTGGTGCAGGTCGGTGATGTCGATCTGGAAATTGATCTCCTCCACCGTCCAGGTGTTCTTGATGGCGTTGCGGTACATCTCGTAGAAGTCCGGGTAACGCATCGGACGCAGGGTCAGCTCGAAACCGGGATCGAGCAGCATTTGACGGGATTCATTGGACATGGGGGTTTCTCCTTTCCCTTCTCCCTGCGGGAGAAGAGCCTGTCCCCGCGAAGGCGGGGATGCCCCGAAGGGGCGGATTGGGTTGGTTCCTCGGGGGTGGCGCTAGGTGCTTCCAAGAGCGCCCTCACCCCAACCCCTCTCCCGCGGGCGGGAGAGGGGCTTAAGCGGTTACTGGCAGGCTTCGCAGGCTTCCGGGTTTTCCAGCGAGCAGGCCACGGCTTCCACCGGGGTGTAGCTGCTGACCGTGGTCTTGGCGATCTTGGTAGCCGGACGCGAACGCAGGTAATACGTGGTCTTGATGCCCTGCTTCCAGGCATACATGTACATGGACGACATCGCACCGATGTTCGGGCTTTCCATGAACAGGTTGAGCGAGGCCGACTGGTCGATATAAGCACCGCGTGCGGCGGCCATGTCGATCAGCGAACGCATCGGCAGTTCCCATGCGGTGCGGTAGATGTGGCGCAGGGTTTCCGGGATCTGCTGCAGGCTCTGGATGGAACCATCGGCCAGCTTGATCGCATCG
>Ga0308157_10001640_pt1 | contig 43517 bp, 44 predicted proteins | sample PhyBR1_FD_201035 | JGI IMG/M metagenome (GOLD analysis project Ga0308157, IMG submission 201035) | Phyllosphere microbial communities from UC Gill Tract Community Farm, Albany, California, United States - DLSLB.R1 | ecosystem: Host-associated > Plants > Phyllosphere > Unclassified | place: USA... | reverse complement strand
TAGCAAAACTGGGGGTAGAGAACAAACTATTCAAGGCCGGAGCCAAGCCGGGCGACGCAGTCGTCATTGGTTCCGAAGAAGATTCCGTGGTCTTTGACTGGGAGCCAACCATGGCCGCAGGTGCTGAACTGCTCGGCGGAAGCCGACGCGGTGAGGACGTACGACTAGAAGACCGTGGAAACCGTAAGACCCGCGAAGAAAAGCGCGCCGATCACGAAGATCGCAAGACTGCCAAGGCTGAAGCTCGTGCCGAGCTAGAAGCTGAGCGCAAGGCTGGCATTTGGACTGAATCGGTGAACGCAAAACGCAACAAAAAGGCTGCAGAAAAGAAGGCAGCCCAGGAGGAAAATTAAAGTATGAGTGAAAGTGCCACTAAGACCATTTCAGCCATTACCTCTCCTCACGAACTGCCAGAAGCACGGCGGCTCGTGGTCAAGGTCGGATCCAGCTCGCTTACTACGGTTAGCGGGGGAATATCTCATGAAAGACTGAAGTTCTTGGTGGACACTCTCGCCGAGACCGTTAATAACGGGACTGAGGTTATCCTCGTTTCCTCCGGTGCAATTGCAGCCGGGTTGGCCCCGCTGGGATTGCCAAAGCGTCCAAAGGACTTGGCAACCCAGCAGGCCGCGGCCGCAGTAGGTCAAGGACTGCTGCTGGCCGAGTACACGCAACTTTTTGAAGAGCATGACCTTCGAGTCGGCCAGGTCCTGCTGACCGCAGATGACCTCATGCGTCGCTCTTCGTACACCAACGCCTTACGTTCATTGGTTCGTTTGTTAAACCTCGGTGTCTTGCCGATCGTGAACGAAAACGATGCGGTAGCAACACGTGAAATTCGTTTTGGTGACAATGACCGTTTGGCGTCCTTGGTAGCTCACCTGGTGAAGGCCGATGCCCTGTTGCTTTTCTCCGACGTCGACTCCGTCTATGACGCTCATCCTGATGACGGCGGAAACCGCATCAGCACCATTGAGCATCCTGACGAGCTTGAAGCCGTTGACCTGGGTACCCCTGGCGCAGCCGGGGTTGGAACTGGAGGAATGATCACCAAAGTTGACGCAGCTACTCTTAGCTCATCGGCAGGAATTCCGACGCTGGTGACCAGCACGGACAACGCAGCCAAGGCTTTGCGTGGCCACGATGTGGGTACGTGGTTTGCTGCCCGCAACTCGCGCCGTTCTGCCCGCGACGTCTGGCTTGCTTACCTCGCTGGTATCGAGGGAAAGCTGATCCTCGATGATGGTGCCGTCAAGGCGATCGCCAAGGGGACCAACTCACTGCTTGCTGCCGGCATTGTTGCAGTTGAGGGCGCCTTTGAAGCTGGTGACGCAGTAGAAATCTGTGGCTCGGATCACCTTCCGTTTGCTCGTGGACTAGTGAACTTCTCTTCAGAAGAACTCCCAGAGATGCTGGGGCATAGCACCAACGAACTGGTCGCCGAATTGGGTGAAGGTTACGACAAGTCTGTGGTGCATGTCGACGACCTAGCTTTGATCGAACCTATTTTCTAGGATGGAAACTATGAGTATCGACGCAGTACGAACAGAAGAACAGATCACCGACGTTACCGCTTCGGTCTATCAGCTCGCTGATCGAGCTCGCCGTGCATCGCGAGTTCTCAAGCGTGCCAACCGGGACTGGAAAGACCGTGCGCTACTTGCCATGGCCTCCGGGATCGACTCGGGCCGTGCCAGGATCATTGAAGAAAACAAAAAAGACTTAGAAGTTGGCCGGAACAACGGCACGTCGCCAGCAATGCTGGACCGCTTGAAGCTTGACGACAAACGCATTGACGGGCTGATTGCCGCCCTGCACGAACTAGCAGGTCTGCCAGATCCAGTAGGACGCGTTGTCCGAGGCGAGACGCTACCAAATGGTCTACGCATGCGACAGGTCAACGTGCCTATGGGAGTCATCGGAACAATTTACGAGGCTCGTCCCAACGTTACCGTAGACATCGCTGGCCTCTCGCTCAAGAGTGGCAACGCTGTGCTATTGCGTGGTGGCACAGCTGCGTTCAACTCGAACCAGGCGCTGGTTTCAATTATTCGTGACGCCTTGGAATCTGTTTCGCTTCCGCGAGATCTGGTGGCGTCAATTGATCAGTACGGTCGCGATGGTGCTGATGCGTTGATGGGCGCACGTGGCAAAGTAGATGTACTGATTCCTCGTGGCGGACGTGAGCTGATTCAGCGTGTTGTCACCACCGCAAAGGTGCCAGTGATTGAAACCGGTGAAGGTAACGTGCACATCTTTTTGGATGCTGATGCACAAGAGCAGATGGCAATCGATATCCTGACCAACGCCAAGACCCAGCGTCCCAGTGTGTGCAACACCGTGGAGACCTTGTTGATTCATAAGGATTCAACTGCTGCCGCTGCGGTGCTCAAGGCCCTCTCTGCAGCTGGGGTGACCCTGCACGCTGATGAGCGTGCCGCGGCCCTAGTTCCGGGGCTTCAGACCGTTGCTGCGCAGGAGGAAGACTGGAGCACTGAGTACATGGACCTGGATCTTGCGGTCAAGGTCGTTGATGACATCGACCAAGCCCTTGATCACATCCGTGAATACTCCACCGGTCACACCGAAGCCATCCTGACTTCGTCACTGGCGAACTCTGAACTGTTCATCGCTGAAATTGAATCGGCTGCGGTCATCGTGAACGCATCAACTCGATTCACCGACGGTGGCCAGCTCGGCTTGGGTGCAGAGGTTGGAATCTCGACCCAGAAGATGCACGCTCGTGGCCCTATGGGTCTGACCGAGCTCACCACCACCAAGTGGATCGTTCAAGGTGACGGCCACGTTCGTAAATAGTTTCTGACGGCGCTTTTCGGTAGGATGTAGAAGAAACGTACCGTTACTTTTCGGAACATTGAGCCAGTAGCACGAGTTGCTGGGCCAATTGACTCCGTGGATACGACTGGAGAATTACTTGAACGCGCTGATTCTGGCCTCTGAAGCCTCTACCACTGGCATCAGTGGGCATACCTGGTCCCTGCTTATCGGTGGCGGCATCTTTGTTGCTTTGATGATCTTGCTTCTGATCACCGTTTCCTACACCAACGTGGGCAACCGTCATCCTGCTAAGGAAGAAGACCAAGATATCCACCGCCAGTTCAAGACTCACGAACCACACAGTCACTAGTCTTGACTGAGCGGCAGCCTCGTAACCGCCCATTACGCCTCGGCGTGATGGGCGGTACTTTTGACCCCATCCATAATGGCCACTTGGTGGCAGCCAGTGAAGTAGCTGCTGAGCTAGATTTGGATGAGGTAGTTTTTGTACCCACCGGTCAACCGTGGCAGAAGGCAGACAAGCAAGTAACCAGTGCTGAGCACCGTTACTTGATGACTGTCATTGCGACGGCTTCGAATCCTCGGTTCACAGTGAGCCGCGTGGATATCGACCGCGAAGGTGCAACCTATACGCGCGATACCTTGTTGGATTTACGCGCACAACGCCCGGAAGCGGAGCTCTTTTTCATCACCGGCGCGGACGCGATGAGCCAAATCATGAGTTGGCGTGACATCGATGAGGTGTGGGATCTTGCGCATTTTGTTGGCGTCAGTCGCCCAGGTTACGTGATGAGCGATTTGGGGCGGGAGAATGTGTCACAGCTCGAAATTCCAGCACTAGCGATTTCTTCTACGGATTGTCGCGAACGAGTCGCTGCGGATAAGCCAGTTTGGTACCTTGTGCCTGATGGTGTGGTGCAGTACATTGCAAAATATGGGCTGTATACCGCGTCGTAACCTCATATTCGGTAACGTAACACGGCATAATCTCTAGGTAAGGGTGACGGTATTTGTCTATGCGGTCGGGAGAAGTACAGGATGAGCGATAACTCGCAGCCAGTTTCTAGCAGGCGAGCTCTGCGCGAAAAGCGACGTGCCGAAATGGAAGCTTTGCTAGCAAGTAGCAAGGCTGAACAAGAAGCTAAAGAACTTGCAGATCAGAAGGACACCGGGGAGTCCGAGAAATCGGCCAAGCCGGCGAACACTGATTCAGGTTCTGCCCAAAAGTTGAGCCCAAAGCCAGCACCGGCGAAGCCTCAAGCACCAGCTGGAGATGCTAAACCTGTAGCTGAAAAAAAGGTCTCGACGACTGAGTCAAAGCCAGCGCAGAAGTCAGCTCCTAAATCTTCGACTCCAGTAGTGCCTGCAGAGGCCAAGCCCACCGCAACAGGTGCAAACAAGCCGGCTCAGAACCCCGCACCCAAGCAGGGCGCTCCTAGCACGCAAGCTGACGCTCAGGCTGCCAAATCGGCCCCTGCAAACAAAGCCGCGCAAAAGCCAGAGAGTGCTGTTGCGCCTAAGCCCAAGGTTGTAGCGCCCCAGAAACCTGCGCAGTCCTCGGTCACCGAAGCAAAAAACCAGGCCGCGCCAAAGCAGCAGCCAGGGGCTAAAACTGACCAGCCAAGTCAGGAAACCAAGAGCGAAGAATCAACGGGGGAGCGAGCATCGCTACGCCGTGCTCGTAACCGCGAAGCTCTTCGTGAGCGTCGTCGCCTTGAAGGCGAAGTCGATGCCCTCACAACTCACATCCCGACCGTTGATCCCGGTGATGATCCAAAGCCGCTGACCCGTCGTCAGCTTCGCCTTCAAGCGCTAGCGGACCAAGGTAAGAGCGGCACCCCGGCAGCTTCAGCGCCAAAGCCAGTAGCAAAGCCGCAGAAGAAGCAAGCTGACCAAGATGACTCGCCGGCGACCACCGTCATGAGCGTTGAGCAGGCGTTGGCAGCACGGCGGGCCCACGCCCCGAAAGCGGCTATTGATCCGAACCTCATTGGCGAGGATGACTCCGAGATCGATCTCGAAGTCCTTGCGCATCAGCGTGAAATGGCAGCACGCGCGGCGATTATTTCCCGCCGTGCTGCTGAACGTGAACGTCTGCGTGTAGAAAACGCAAAGCGGGGCAAAGACGACAAATCTTCAGATCCATTCACCGGCGCGATGGGTAACATCCGCGAGGTCGAGGATCGAATCGCGAAGACTGGCGTTCAAGGTCCAAAGACCCAAAGCGTCTCATTGAACCTTGACCCAGATGGCAAGATTTCTTCGAAGAAGGATCATGCTGCCCCTGCAGCAAAAAAGCCAGCGGCTAAGCCGACTGCTACCGCGAAGCCTGGTCCAAAGCAGACTCCTATGCCAGCACCGAAAGCAGCAGGTAAACCAGCGGCCAAGCCTGCCGCTAAGGTTGCCAGTGACGTGGCCCCAAAACCCGTAGCGAAGACTACCGGTCAGCCTGCTGCTTCGCAGTCGAAGCCGGAAGCGGCATCGGATGCATCTGCTGTTGAAATGCCTCGCATTAACGCCGTCAATGCCCAAGGTCTAGAACCGTTAGACGTTCAGACTCACGGCGTGCGACGTGCCAACAATATGCTCATCGCCATGATTGTTGCACTGAGCCTAGGCGGAGCAGCCTTGATCGCCGGGTTGATCATGTTGCTGGGCAACTAATTTCATAGCACAATAAGATTCTCGATCTACACCTCTAACAAGGAGACACCCCACTCAATGGGAGCACATGCAGATTCAATTGCCCTCGTGAAGATCGCTGCGCACGCAGCGTCTGAAAAGTTGGCAGAAAACATGGTCGCGCTTGACGTTGCCGACCGCTTGGGCGTTACCGACGCCTTCTTGATTGTCTCTGGTGGATCAGAACCGCAGGTGAACGCAATCGTTGACGAAATCCAGGCCCAGGTACTCGCCGAGTACAGCATGCGCCCAGTGCGCCGTGAAGGCTTTGGAGCAGGACGCTGGGTGCTCTTGGATTACGGAGATGTCGTAGTTCACGTTCAGCACCAAGAAGATCGCATTTTCTACGCGCTGGAGCGCCTCTGGGCGGACTGCCCTGTGATTGAGCTGCCGGAGGAATCCTCTCAGAACGATCAGTAATCTGGAGTTTGCATCCTGATTAGGTATTCATCTATGATTATGGAGTTGCCTAATCAGGGTAGCAATCCTTTGGGGGTATGGCGCAGTTGGTAGCGCGTCTGCATGGCATGCAGAAGGTCAGGGGTTCGAATCCCCTTACCTCCACCAATTAAATCCTGGAATTCTTTGTAGAAAGAATTCCAGGATTTTTTCGTTCACATTTGTTCCCATTTTTGTTATAGATTTCGTCTTTGAGTCTAAATCGCCTTTTGAACTTGGGGCCCCGCTGATGCTCAGGACCGAAGGAAGCGATGTACTGTTGAGAATCTTCACGGTCTAATGCTCATTGGTACGCGGAATTTCGGGCTCGCCTTGCGATACTAGAACAAAGTTATTCAATCAGGAGCGGCATGTCACGAATTCAGCGTCGGGGTAGCAGACTGCGTTACACAACCCAAAAGCAGCATCCGGTACATAGTTCTAAGCGTGTACGGTTTATTGATGATGGTGAAGTTGAGTGGGCGCCGTCGAGCACCACCGCGATTCAAGCGCTCGAATTTGGCAATACGGGAGAGAACCGAATCGCGCTTTCGCTTTATCCAACGCCAAATGAAGCCGACATCAACGAGCTGACCGAAGCCTGGGATTTACACCCCGTACTAGTCGAAGATCTCCTGCACGCTCGGCAACGCCCAAAGCTTGAACGGTATCGTGATGTGCTGTTGGTCGTAGTCCGATCAGCACTGTACTTAGATGCTGTTGAAGAAGTTGAGCTCTCTGAATTCCATATCCTGGTCCGGCCCGGTTCCATCGCAGTACTTTGCCAGGATCATCGGTGGATTGATGGGACTGACGGTCAACGATTTGCTGAATCAATTAGCGACGGTAGCCTGAAACAACACCAAATGTTGCTCAAAGACCCACAGCTTCTTCGGCTTGGCGTCGAAGCGGTACTCTACCGAATCCTCGATGAGATTGTTGACGGTTATGTCCCGGTACTTCACGGATTAGGCATCGACAAGGAACAAATTGAACGTCAAGTATTCAGCGGAGACGCTGCAGTAACAGAGCGCATCTACCGACTCAGTCAAGAAGTGATCGATGTTCAGCACGCGACAGCGTCACTTCTTGAAGTTGTTCGCTCACTCGGCGCGGGCGTTAAGAAATATCCGGTGCCAGATGAGTTGGAAACCTACTTACAGGATGTGACCGACCACCTGACGCGCGCTAACACGCAAGCGCTCGAGTACCGTGATGCCCTTTCGCAGATTCTCAATGTTAATGCCACTTTGGTGGCGCAGCGGCAGAACGAGGACATGAAGAAGATCTCGGGGTGGGCTGCGATTCTCTTCGCTCCCACATTGATCGCCGCGATTTATGGGATGAACTTCGATAATATGCCCGAGCTTCATTGGGCGTTTGGATATCCGGCGGCAGTGCTGTTCATGGTCCTTTTTGCGGCCGCGCTCTACGGTGTTTTTAAATGGCGAAAGTGGTTCTAGCAATATCTAGGTTGGGGGAGTGTGCCAGTGACAGAAAAGATCGATTTTAAGAAAACCTATGCAAGCTATCAGGCTAAAGTGTCGCAATTTGAGCTACTGACGCTTGAATCGATGCGATACCTTATGATTGACGGCACCGGTGATCCGAATACTTCACCTGCCTATCAACACGCGTTAGAGACGCTCTATCCAGTCGCCTACAAGTTGAAGTTTGCCAGCAAGAAAGATGGCCGAGACTACGTTGTGCCCCCGCTGGAGGGGCTATGGTGGGCCGACGACTTCGCCAGCTTCACAACCCAACGCGAAAAGAGCCTGTGGTGCTGGACGATGATGTTGATGCTTCCGCCATGGCTGGATGACGGCGACGTCCAGCGCGCCGTAGAAGCTACACAAGCGGGCAAGACGTTGCCGAGTCTTGAGCAACTGCGCATAGAAACACTAGTGGAGCACCAATGCGTGCAAACATTGCACGTTGGATCCTACGATGATGAAGGACCGGTTCTTCAGCTCATGCATGAACAGTTCATTCCGAAACATGGGCTGCGACTGACGGGTAAGCATCATGAAATTTATTTGGGGGATCCACGTAGAGTCGCCCCAGAGAAACTACGCACAATCCTTCGACAACCAGTTCAATCGCTGTAGAAAACAATCGATATGGAGAAGAATTTGACTACTCAAATCGGTCCAGACAGTTCTGTAAAGGAGGTCAGCCAAGCTCTGGCCGAGCTTGAGGACCCTAAAGCGCGAGCCATCAACGAACGACATGGTGATGACTTCGGGGTGAACCTCAGCAAGCTCAGGGGTTTGGCGAAAACGCTCAAGACCAATCAGGAACTGGCTGAGCAACTCTGGAAGAGTGGCGACACGGCTAGCGCACTTGTAGCCATTCTGATTGCCAAGCCACGTAGTTTCACTTTAGATCAGCTGGTTGAATGGAGCCGCGAGGCGAGCACTCCAAAGGTGCAGGCTTGGTTCCTGAGCTACATTGTCAAAAAGACTAAACTCCTAGAGGAACTGCGCGTATTGCTCATCACGGATCCAGACCCCATTCTTGCCGCAGCTGGCTGGGAGTTGACCGCACATCAGGTGACTAAAGATCCCCAGAAGCTCAACCTCACACAGTTGCTAGATACTATCGAGCTGCGCATGGCCACGGCACCTGAGCGACTGCAATGGGCAATGAACAACACGCTCGCCACCATTGGCATCGAACATGCCAGCTTGCGTGAGCGTGCCATATCCATTGGCGAACGCCTTCAAGTACTGGCTGACTACCCAACCTCGCCGGGCTGCACCTCGCCGTTTGCACCGATCTGGATTAACGAAATGGTGAAAAGAAAAGCCTAGGCCCGATCCATTGCTGAATCGAGCCTAGGGTGAGGAGAACAGCGCAGTCTGTTATCTATTGCTGACAATGCTCTGATCAGGAGTGTCTTTCAAAACTAGCTTAGACACAACCCAGATCGCTGCCGTCAGACCTGCGGTCAAGAGCAGTTGCGTCCGGGCCGCGGTATCGGTCATCGCGATGATGACAATGACTGCGAGCACAACCAGAGTGCCGATACTCAAAATTGGGAAGCCCCACAAACGTAGTGGCAGGTACTGTCCCTCCTTATCGGCACGCCGACGCAAAATCAATTGGGTCACAGCGATGAACGTCCAAATGACGATGATCGTTGAGCCTACGACGTTGAGCAGAACAGGCATGACCGTCTCTGGCCAGATCCAGTTCAAACCTACGGCCAGGAAGGAGAACGCCACCGAACTCAGGACAGCCCGTGACGGAACACCCTTACCGGTCACGTGAGTCACCGGGCGTGGGGCCAGATGGCGTTTGCCCAACGAGTAAAGCATGCGAGAAGCCCCATAGATGTTGGCGTTCATGGCTGAAAGCAAAGCAACAACGACCACGGCATTCATTAGCAGTCCAACACCAGGTATGTTCATGACACCAAGTGCAGCGGCGAATGGGCCCTCGGCAATCGCCGGATCATTCCATGGCAGGACCGCAACGATGACCAGAATGGAACCCAGATAGAAGAACAGGATTCGTAGCATCACGGACTTCACGGTGCGTTTGATATTACCTGCAGGGTCAGCCGACTCGGCAGCGGCAATGGAGACAACTTCGGTGCCGCCGAAGGAGAAAATCACAATCAGAAGGGCTGCTGCGATACCTGACATGCCGCCGGGAGCAAATCCGCCGTGAGCGGCTAGATTGCCAAAACCAACAGGTGAATCAGTTGGGATTACCCGTGCCAGGACCAAGACGCCGAAGACCAAGAACGCAATAATCGCGGCTACCTTAATCACGGCAAACCAGTATTCGAAGCGTCCATAATTACGAACACCTAAGAGGTTGCCGGCGGTGAGTATGACGACAAAACTTAGTACCCAAGCCCATTGTGGGAACCCAGGGAACCAGCCGGCAGTAATGGCGGCTGCGCCAGTGGCCTCTGCGGCGATAACTACCACTAACTGAATCCAGTACAACCAGCCCAAGGTGCTGCCCGCGCTTCGTCCCATCGCCTTGTGTGCGAAGGTACTAAAAGCTCCAGACGACGGATTAGCCGCAACCATTTCGGCCAGCATGGCCATGATGACGATGATGACCGCGCCGGCGATCAGATAAGAAACAAGGACGGCAGGGCCAGCAATGGAGATGGCCTGCCCGGAACCGACAAAAAGCCCAGCACCGATAGCACCGCCCAGACCCATCATTGAAATCTGGCGTTGAGTCAGTGAGGTGTGAAGCTCAGGAGACGATTCTTTGGTGCTTGTCATGCGGTCGCCACCTCTGCGGTGTTCAGCGCTGGCAGAGCAGCCAGTACACGGTTGACTTCTTCTTTGGTACCCGAAGAAATGCGAAGTCCCTCTCCTGCGAAGGCGCGAACTATCACCCCGCCGTCGGCGAGCTGTGCTTCTAAATCGAGCGTTTTCTCGCCAGCGTCAATCCAGACAAAGTTCGCTTGAGACCTGACCACCGGATATCCAGCCTGCGCCAAACCCTCATACATGCGCTCGCGTTGGGTAACAACTTCCTCAATGCGCACCGATAGCTCATCGATCGCAGCTAACGAGGCTACGGCGGCACGCTGAGCGAGATCAGAAACGCCGAAAGGCACTGCTACCTTGCGAAGATTCGCGGCCACTTCAGTTGGGCTGATCGCATAACCGATGCGCAGGCCAGCTAGCCCATAAGCCTTGGAAAAGGTGTGCAGGACGGCCACATGAGGGTACTTGCGGAACAGCGCCAACCCGTCAGCTCGAACAGCCGAACGGTCAAAATGTACGTAAGCCTCGTCAACAACTACCAATATGTTGCGTGGCACCGAGTTGATAAAGGAATCTAACTCTTCGGCCTGAACGACGGTACCCGTTGGGTTGTTCGGGTTGCAGATGAAGATCAATCGAGTCTTATCGGTAATCGCGTCGAGCATTGCTGGCAGGTCATGCCTGGACTGAGCATCGAGCGGGACTTCCACCGGGGTAGCGCCGGCGATGCGTACCAGTGACGGGTAAGCCTCAAACGAGCGCCATGCGTACATGACTTCGTCGCCTTCAGCAGCAACCGCATGGATGATCTGTGAGGCTACTTCAACGGAACCGGCGCCAAGAGTGATCTGCTCAGAGGGGATATCAAACTGCTCGCTGAGCGCCGAAGTCAGTGCAGGTGCAGCAATGCTTGGGTAACGATGAATGGTTGACAGGCCCTCTTGAATGCTTGCCAGAACCGAGGGCAGGGGCTCATGCGGAGATTCATTAGAGGAGAGTTTTGAGGCTCCAGCTGGAGCGGGCTTGCCTTGTTTATATGCCGGGACTTCCCGCAAGGAGGGACGCTGGTGAAGGGTCATGAGTTTCCTCTCTGACTGCCACAACTGCATGGGGTGGCAATCGTTCAAACAGCAAGACCCCTGCAATGACTCCCGCGCAGTGGTCTCGCTCATATTCTCGCGTGTCGCGATTCACAAGCAATGACTGTAGGTTGAAGGGTTCAACCGTGCAATCGACATCTGGCGATCTATGCAGGCTGCATAGCGTTCATTGCCCACAAAGCCATTTTACTAGTCGAATTGCCTAGTCTTTTCCGTTTCGCTCTGATCACTAGCGCAGGCGGAGACTAGTGGAAGTGTGCGTCCCTGAAAGTGCTCGTGCAACGCAAAAGAGGACGAAGTGCGTGCGACACCGGGCACACGGTTGATCCGGTCGAAAATTTCCTGCAGGTCATCTGCCGTACGCGCCACCACACGTAATTGCAGGTCGGAATTCCCGGTCACCGTATACATGTCTACGATCTCAGGTATGGTCTCGGCCAGCGCGGAAGCGACCGGGCCATGGCCGTAGCGTTGAATAATTTCGACTTGGCAGAAAGCGACCAGTGAATAGCCGAATCCGGCAGGTTCAATGCGCGGAATGATGCCCCGGATGACCCCGGCCTCGTGGAGCCTAGTTAAACGGCTGCTGACGGTGCCACGCGCAACGCCCAGCCTACGTGCGCATTCCATAACCGGAAGCATTGGTGAATCGGTGAGCAGTTCAATGAGGTCTGCGTCGAGGCGGTCAATGCGCACGAGCTTCCTTTCGGTTTAGGGGTTCGTCATTCAAGAGTATCGGGCGGTAGCGGACTCGCCGACTCGGGTTCAGATGCTGTTAGTCAGATCATAAAGTAGGGCAGATTCGCCACCGAGCAGAAAGGAAACGTCATGGCCCATGCCCCACTAGATTCAGTGGTTGGTTTGCACGTTTTAGTCACCGGTGTTGCGCAGGGTATGGGTTTCTTGTTCGCGCGACCTGCCTGCCTCGAAGGGGCTACCCGGATCATCCTGTGGGTCATTGATGAAGAGAAGCTTTTAGAAGCCGTAGAACAACTCAAACTGATCTAAGGCAAAATCCACGCCCACGTAGTTGATCTGGCAGATCAAGAACAAATTCGTCGGTCGGCCTAAGAAGCGTTTGCTGGCGGCGGGGTAGATATCGAGATTAATAATGCTGGGCTCGTCACCGGCAAGCAGTTTAGCGAGCACGAGGTTTCGCAAATCACCTCAACGATGCAGATTAATGCTTTAGCTCCGATGTATCTGACACACGCGTTGTTGCCCCAATTGGGACGCGCGGGTAAAGGACGAGTGTTAACAATGGCCTCGGCTGCGGCACTTGTCTCCAATCCGAATATGCGCGTCTATGCAGTCTTCAAGGCTGCTGCAATGTCGTGGAGTGGTTCTCTACGGCTGGAGCGAGAAGGCAATGCGACGGTGGCAGTCACCACGGTCAGCTATTACGAGGAGTACTACCTCGCCCAGCCTGGGACTTTATCGCTGACAAGGTGATCGGTGTCTACAAGTCGATGGATGACACTACCGGGAGGGCGAATGGCGAACAACGCAACGGTGACGCTGAAGTAAAAAGTCGCTAATTGATCTACCCAACGGGTGCGTTGAGGCGTAGCGTGAAACCGTCACTCAACTTCGTGGGAGGATTCTCATGCAAAAGCTCACCGTTAACCTGTGGATGCAAGGCACCGCTGAGGAGGCAGGAGCGTTTTACGCCCAGGCCCTGCCTCAAGCACGAACCGAAGTTGAATCACGCTATCCGACGGAAGGACTGTTGGACTTTCAGCAACCCTTCGCGGGTCAGGCGCTCACAGTTTCCGTATGGGTGCACGGGACCAAGATAACGTTGATCAATGCGGGTAACGAGTTCTCTCCAAACGCGTCAATCTCGATGATCTTGAGCTTCAACGCGGATGAACGTGATTCCCTGAATGCCACGTGGGAAGCGCTGAGCGATGGTGGATCGGTTCTTATGCCATTGAACGAGTATCCGTTTAGCTCGCGGTACGGCTGGGTGAGTGACAAGTACGGAGTTTCATGGCAATTGATGGAATCCAGCGAAGCGGTGTCTGAAACGACCCGTGTGATGCCATGCCTTATGTTTGGTGGAACCGCCCAGAATCAAGCTGCTCAGGCAATCAAGTTCTACGGGGAAGTGCTCGGTGCTGAACTCGAGAGCGCATTCCCATATGGTGAGGCCACTGAAGTTGCGACAGCTGAATCGTTGATGTTCGCCCAATTCGCTCTGGCGGAAGATCGGGTAGCCGCTATGGATTCGGGAGTTGCTCAGGACTTTTCATTCACGCCAGGCGTTTCGTTGGAGTGGCCTTGTGAAGACCAGGGTGAAATCGATCGAGTCTGGGATGCACTGTCGGCGGTGCCTGAGGCTGAAGCTTGTGGATGGCTGACGGACAAGTTTGGGGTCAGCTGGCAAATCGTTCCATCAAACATGGCTGAGCTCATGCAGCGCCCCGGAGCCTATGAGCACATGCTGAACATGAAGAAGTTAATCATCAGCGACATTTAGCGAACTGACGGCAGGATACCGTCAGGGGTAAAACGCTTCATCCGGATGCATGTTGCATGCATGTACGTTATTGAAGTCCCAGAGGGTTGCTCTCGGAGGATATAAAGGTGGAGGCGACCCTCTTGCGCAGCCTCCGCTAGAACCGGAGCTGACTGATATAGTCAAAACCTTGGCAAATAACTTCTGGGAAATGCAAGGATGAGTACTGTGAACCCGAAAATCCGTTCCTTCAAATTACCTCCATTGGCGGACGGATATGCAGGGGATCTAGGTAGCGGAGAATACATCGAGCTGCTTCATTTTGCGAATATTGATGAGCCGATTCAGGCCGATGAAGCACGTCTCGAGGAGTGCAAATTTACCGGTTCTTCCTTGGAATCATTGCGTAATGCACGGCTACTGCAATGCGAGATGGAACAGATCGGAGCTCCATCGTTCAACGCTGCAGGAGCGTTCTTCAATGACGTCCGCTTCAACCACAGCCGCTTCGGATCCGCTGACTTTGCCGCGGCGGAACTAGACGGCGTGGTTTTTGAAAACTGCAAATTTGGTTGGCTGAATCTCCGCCAAGCACGTGTCCGTGACGTTGTATTCCGCAATTGCCAATTTGAAGAGATTGATTTGGGTGGCCAAGTTCAGCGTCTGAGCTTCGTAGATTCACGTACCGGTGTGATCAACAGCGCTGGCGCGCAGCTACGAGATGTTGACCTTCAAGGCCTAGATTTCGCTCAAGTTGAAGGACTCGATTCATTACGTGGAGCAAAGATCAGTTCGCTGCAACTAAGCATGCTGGCCGAAGACCTCGCCGGTCATTTGGGGATCAAACTAGCGAGGTAATCTGCTCGTGCCGCGAGGCTAAGGTCTTTGCAGTGGACTCGATCAGCTGATGCATGGCGCTGGCGGCACGGGTCAAACTCACGTCTTTGCGATGCGCCAATCCGATAGTGCGTGACAGCTGCGGGTCTCCCAAAGCGACCGCGCGTACTCCTGGGGTGTCGAGGGCGACCGTAGCCGGTACAACAGCTACGCCTAGGCCACGATGGACAAATCGTAAAACGGCATCCATCTCACCGCCTTCCACCACAACGTTGGGAACTAGTCCTGCGGATTTATATGCTTGTTGTGTGCTCGCGCGCAGATCATAACTATGTGCAAAAGCCAGCTGGGCGATGGGTGCAAGTGAAGACAAATCTAATTCAGTGATTTTGGGCAGATGGGGCCGGTCGAGCGAATCTATCACCACCAGTTCCTCTTCGAGTAGCGGCAAATTGTGAAGATGTTTTTCGTTCACTGCATGCTCGGAAGTCACGATGAGCGCAAGATCTAACGCACCGTCGTTCAATTCTTCCAGCAATCTGTGTGAGCCAGCTTCAACGATATGTAATTGCACTCCCGGGTAGCTTTGGCGGAATTGCTCTAAGGCTTCAGCGACTAAAGATACACACAATGTTGGTGGGGCACCGAGTCGAACGCGTCCACGGCGCAGTCCTGCAAGATCCGCCATTTCACTTCGTATGTTTTCCTCATCGGACAGCATTCGTCGGGCCCTTGGTAGTAGCGCCAGTCCGGCGGCGGTCAAGGATATATTTCCTCGGGCTCGGTGAAAGAGCTCGGAGCCCAATTCCTGTTCGAGGGTGGAAATTTGCCGGCTTAACGATGGTTGGGTGAGGTGCAGTAGCTCGGCCGCGTGAGTGAAGTGGCCGACTTCGGCGATGGTCATGAAGCCACGCAACTGCTCTAAATTCATGTGCATAGCCTATCGCTATCGAGAGCATGTCAATAATTCATTGGACGCATTCTGGATGTCGGATGATGCTGGAAGACATGAGAACAGAACAGCAAATATCCACATCAGTGCTCGTCATCGGAACCGGCGGTTCAGGTCTGAGAGCAGCCATCGAACTCGCCGAATTGGGAACAGATGTCTTGGCGGTTGGCAAACGTCCAAAACATGACGCTCACACTTCGTTAGCCGCCGGAGGCATCAACGCTGCCTTGGGAACCATGGACGAAGAAGATAGCTGGCAACAGCATGCCGCCGACACGATTAAGGAAAGCTACTATCTGGCGGATCCACGAACCGTCGAGGTCGTCGCCCAAGGGGCACAGCGAGGCATCGAAGATCTGGAACGCTACGGCATGAATTTCGCACGCGAAGAGGACGGTCGCATTTCGCAACGATTCTTCGGAGCTCACAAGTTCCGTCGAACCGCTTTCGCAGGCGACTACACCGGTTTAGAAATCCAACGCACCTTGATCCGGCGTGCAGAGCAATTACAGATCCCAGTGCTCGATTCTGTTTACATCACCGAGTTGCTTGTCGCGGAGGGACAGATCTTTGGCGCTTACGGCTTCGACGTCAACGACGGTACGGGGTACCTGATCCATGCTGATGCTGTCATTTTGGCGGCCGGCGGACATAACCGCATCTGGAGGCGCAGTAGCTCCCGTCGGGATGAAAACACTGGAGATTCGTTCCGCCTCGCCGTCGAAGCCGGTGCTCGCCTGCGTGATGCTGAGCTCGTGCAATTCCACCCCTCGGGCATCATCGAGCCTGAGTCTGTTGCCGGAACCTTGATTTCGGAGGCAGCGCGCGGTGAAGGCGGAATCCTGACCAACGCACTGGGGGAGCGTTTCATGCAACGGTACGATCCTCAGCGTATGGAACTATCCACCCGTGACCGTGTTGCTTTGGCCGCTTACACCGAAATCAGTGAAGGCCGAGGTACCGAGAAAGGTGGGGTGTGGCTGGATGTCTCACACCTTCCACGAGAAACCATCATGTCCAGACTACCGAGGGTATATCAGACCATGCTCGAAGAGCAGATGCTTGATATCACTCAAGAAAAGATCGAAATTGCACCCACAGCCCATTACTCTATGGGCGGGGTCTGGGTGGATCCAACGACACATGCAACAGAGGTGCCAGGGCTGTACGCGATTGGCGAGGCGTCCTCTGGACTTCACGGAGCAAATCGTCTGGGTGGCAACTCACTAATTGAGCTGTTGGTCTTTGGACGGATTGTGGGACAAGGGGCAGCTAATTATTCGCGTTCCATGAAGCGACACGTACGTTCGCAAGAGGCCATTGAGCACGCACGCCAGACGGTACATGGCCTGATCTCGGCGGACGGTGACGAGAACGTACGAAGTTTGCAGCGAGCAATCCGAGACGTGATGACTGCCTACGCAGGCGTGGTGAGAAACGAAGCAGGGTTACAACGCGGTCTTGAGAAACTTGCAGAGATTGAACAACGCATGCAGAATGTCGGAATTCATCCAGATATTGCCGGTTACCAGGACTTGTGCCATGCCTTTGACTTGAAGTCTTCGGTGCTGGCAGCTAGAGCCACGTTGGAATCGGCACTGGAACGAAAAGAAACTCGCGGATGCCATAACCGCAGTGATTATCCACTGACGGATCCTGAGTTACAGGTGAACCTCGTATGGTCACCAACTGGAATCGTCCGCGAACCTATTCCAAAAATACCTTCTGAGATCGCGGCCCTCATTACCGAGGTTTCGCAGGAAGGAAAACTCGTCGAGTGATAGCTGGCGAAGTTCACTAACCAGTCTGTAAGTAAATATTTGCGGTTCGAGGTCACAGCTGGTTGCTGTCCTCGAACCGCAGTTGTTTAATCTGGTTCGGTGTATTTCCAGTGCCTGTAATGCATTCTTAACCTGGTGGAAATGAACGCGCAGAAACTGCGAAATACGCCAACGATAAACTCACTCTGTCTTGGGAATAGTATTCTCAACAGCAGACTCCGAAGAGCTAGCTGAAAAGTGCCCTCCAGCAAGTCTGCACGTGTTCATCTGGGCAGTGTTCAAGGACGTTTCGAATCTGATGACCGGTGAATTCCGGTGCGAGAGTACTAATCAACTGTGTGAATGGGGAATGGGTCAATGCATTTGACGCCGAGGGAGCAAGAGAAGCTCATGATCGTCGTAGCAGCGGATCTGGCGCGACGACGCCAGGGCCGCGGCTTGAAACTGAACTATCCCGAATCCATCGCCATCATTAGCTATGAGCTGATCGAAGGCGCCCGTGACGGACGCACAGTGGCCGATTTGATGAGCTATGGAACCACCATCTTGAGACGCGAAGATGTCATGGAGGGAATCGCTGAAATGATTCACGACGTCCAAGTCGAAGCGACATTCCCCGACGGGACCAAACTGGTCACGGTCCACAATCCCATTCGCTAACTCACACGGAAACGAAAGGCATTATTGATGATTCCGGGAGAGTACATCCTTCGAGAGACCCCCATCGTCTGCAACGAAAAGCAGGCCACTCGCGTCCTAAAGTTAGTGAATCGCGGTGACCGTCCAGTACAGGTTGGTTCACATTTCCATTTTGCGGAGGTTAATCCGCAGTTGGAGTTGGATCGTGATGCGGCCAGAGGTTTCCGCTTGGACATCCCCGCTGGTACCGCGGTTCGGTTTGAACCCGGTGATGCTCGAACCGTGAACTTAGTAGAATTCTCTGGAGCCCGTGAGGTTCATGGCTTCAGAAACCAGGTCGCTGGACCGTTGGATTCCGAACCTAGAAAAATTCAGGGGCACTAAAAATGAGCTTCGAGATGTCCCGCAAACAGTATTCGGAAATGTACGGACCAACCACGGGTGATGCCATCCGACTGGCTGACACCGAATTACTTCTGGAAATTGAACGCGACTACACCAAGTACGGTGAAGAAGTTGTCTTTGGCGGCGGTAAAGTCATTCGAGATGGAATGGGACAAAATGGTCGTCTCACTCGAGACCAGCAGATTCCCGATACCGTCATTACCAACGTTGTGGTGCTCGACTACACCGGCATCTATAAAGCAGACGTGGCCTTACGTGATGGTCATATTTTTAGAATTGGTAAGGCCGGTAACCCTGATATCTCAGATGGCGTTGATATCACCATCGGTTCGGCCACGGAAGTCATTGCCGGTGAGCACAAAATTCTGACTGCCGGGGCTATCGATACCCATATTCACTTTGTCTCTCCGGGCCAAGTCGAAGCAGCGTTGGCTAACGGCACCACCACCATGATTGGTGGCGGTACTGGGCCTGCCGAAGGCACCAAAGCAACCAGCTTGACCCCGGGTGCGTGGAACATCTCTCGCATGTTGCAGGCAGTCGAAAACTTGCCAATGAACATCGGATTTTTGGGCAAGGGCCATGCAAGTGATGAGGCGCCACTAGTTGAACAGATCCGGGCCGGGGCTATCGGACTGAAAATTCACGAAGACTGGGGTGCGACCACTTCCTCCATCGACACTTCGCTGAAGGTTGCCGATAAGTACGACGTCCAGGTGGCGATTCATACCGATACTTTGAACGAATGTGGTTTCGTTGAGGACACCATTGAAGCCATCGCTGGACGCGTTATTCACACTTTCCATACCGAAGGTGCCGGCGGTGGTCACGCACCGGATATCATTCGCATGGCAGCCCTTTCCAACGTGATTCCCGCGTCCACCAATCCAACATTGCCCTACACCAGCAATACGGTGGATGAACACCTCGATATGCTCATGGTCTGTCATCATCTGAACCCAGACATTCCCGAAGACGTTGCTTTTGCAGACTCACGTATTCGTCCCGAAACGATTGCCGCTGAAGATGTACTGCACGATCTCGGAGTATTTTCGATTACCTCCTCAGATTCCCAAGCGATGGGCCGCGTAGGAGAGGTAGTGCTGCGCACCTGGCAGGTTGCTGATTCAATGAAACGCCAACGCGGTAAGCTGCCTGGCGATCCAGAGATCGGTGATAACGAGCGCCTGAAGCGGTACGTGGCCAAATACACCATCAATCCAGCCATCGCTCATGGCATTGCGGATTCTATCGGTAGCGTTGAGGAAGGAAAATTCGCTGATCTGGTGCTCTGGGATCCCGCCTTCTTCGGCGTTAAGCCGGAACTGATTATCAAGGGCGGATTGATCGTGCAGTCGATTATGGGGGATTCGAATGCTTCCATTCCGACGCCGCAACCTCGAACTTTGCGACCTAGCTTCGGGTCCATGGGTAGCGCCGTACATGAAAGTTCTATTACCTTCATGTCTCAGGTGGCAATTGAGGACGGTGTTGCGCAGAAACTGGGACTACGTAAAAACATCCGCCCTTGTCACGATATCCGGAACTTGACCAAAGCCGACCTAAAGCACAACGGTCAAACCCCAGATATCAGGGTCGACGCTCAAACCTATGAAGTTTTTGTTGATGGAGAATTAGCAACTTGTGAGCCATCTAGAGAATTGCCGATGACTCAGCGGTACTTCCTGTTCTAGCTGGTGTAGTACAGGAAAGATTTGAGAAGGAGAACAATGATTATTGACAAGCTCGTGGGCAATCTTCACGAGGGTACACAAGACCTGACTAGTGGGCGGCACCACGAGAAGGTGGTTCTTCCCAGCATGGATCTGGTCAAGCGAATCCAACGGGTCAGCACAGATCATGGTCGAGAAATCGGCCTTCGCCTTGCACCCGGACCCGATCTTAGGGATGGAGACATCTTGATGATCTCGGAATCTGAACTCATCAGCATTTCGGTGTTGCCAACCGACGTTCTGGTGATCGCTCCGCAATCAATCTATGAAATGGCATTCATCGCGCACTCGCTGGGTAACCGTCACCTACAGGCGCAGTTCTTCGATATTGAGTCTGAGTACAAGGCAGAAGTTATGGTGGTCCAGTATGACCACACCGTCGAAGACTTCTTGAAGCACCACCACGCTCCGTATGAACGTCAAGAACGTGTTATGCCTGTGCCGTTTAGACATGCAGAACACACCCACTAGTTCAATACACCTGCTGACCCTATTGCAGCTCTCCGACTCAGCCTTGCCGACCGGAGCATTTAGCCATTCCTTTGGGATGGAGTCGTACCTTGAGTCAGGTCTCGTGCATGACGAACACAGTTTTGCCCTATGGCTTCACCAATTCTTGGTGCAGTCGTTGGCATACACCGACGGGTTGTTGTTGCGCCTAACGTTTGAGGCGCTGGACGAACAGCGCGTTATCGAGCTCGATACACTCATCCATGCCTCCGCCTTGCCAAGACAACTTCGCTTAGCTGCACAGAAAATGGGCGCACGAATGCTGGCAGTGTCCTTAGCCGGGTTCACGACCCCGGACCTGCAGAAATACAACGAGGCCATACGGGCCGGACAGTGCATAGGGCATCCTGCCATTGCTTTTGCTCTGGCCGCGCGCGGTGCTCAAGCACCAATAGCTGATGCACTGACGAGCTACCTGTTCTCAACTGCTACAAGCCTGACACAGAATGCTATTCGCGCCATCCCGCTAGGCCAAGATGCAGGACAGCGGGTTATTCGTGCAATGCATGAGACCGTGGCCGAGACTGTCAGCAAGATTTTCACGTTGGATGATCAAGATCTGGGCTTAGCAGTGCCTGGTCTGGAAATTGCACAGATGCGGCATGAGCACCAACGAGCGCGCATGTTCATGTCTTAATTTGACCATTAGTGACCGCGTTCGTGGTCCTAACTAATTTGAGGAAGATATTTATGGAACCTATTCGTATTGGTATCGGTGGCCCCGTCGGTGCTGGAAAAACTCAGCTCATCGAACGCATTACTCGCGCCCTCGACGGCGAGATCTCCATGGCCGCGATCACCAACGATATCTACACCATTGAAGATGCCAAGATCTTGGCTGCTAATGGAGTGCTTCCGCTTGACCGAATTGTCGGGATCGAAACCGGTGGGTGTCCGCACACCGCCATTCGTGAAGATACCTCGATGAATGAAGCGGCGATTGAGGATCTGAAAGCTAAGCATGATGACCTGCAGGTGATCTTTGTCGAATCCGGTGGCGATAATCTCTCAGCAACCTTCTCGCCTGAATTAGTTGATTTTTCTATTTACATCATCGATGTTGCCCAAGGCGAGAAGATTCCGCGCAAGGCAGGACAGGGCATGATCAAGTCCGATTTGTTCATCATCAACAAGACTGACTTGGCTCCTCACGTGGGCGCGGATTTGTCGATTATGGAATCTGATTCCAAGCAATTCCGTGGACAGAAGCCGTTCTGCTTCACCAATTTGAAAACCGACGACGGCCTGGAAGACGTCATTAACTGGTTGAAGCATGACGTGTTAATGACGGATCTCGCGTAGTGAATCAAGGCCAACCCACTGGCGAACTATTGCTGCATGTCGAGCGCAGAGCAGGCAAAGACTTGGCCACGAAGCAGTTCCATCAGGGCGCCTTGCGTGTACTGCGTCCGCACTATCTCGATAACACTGCGCAGGTTTGCTACACCATCGTGAATCCGGGTGGTGGCTACCTCGGCGCTGATAGATACAGGGTTGACATCAGCGTCGGGGCGTCCGCCAGTCTGCTGCTCACGACACAATCGGCAACCAAGATCTATCGAACCCCACAGGGGCGAGCACAGTCGCAGATGCACGTCAGCCTCGCTGAAGGTGCCGTCTTGGAATATATACCCGATCAGCTCATCGCCTATCAGAATGCGAGTTATCGTCAAGAAACGATCGTGCACATGCACCGATCCAGTTCGTTGGTGATGTTCGAAGTGATCACCCCGGGATGGAGCCCTGAAGGAGATCTATTTCGATATGAAAACATCCGGCTCAGAACCGAAGTCCATGTCGACGGGAAGCTCGCGGTACTCGATAACTTGTCGGTAGAGCCGGGACGCCAAGACATTAGTTCACAACTGTACTTTCAAGAGTTCACACATGTCGGAATGCTACTAGCTGTCGATTCGCGCATCGACACTTCAATGGTCGAGTCTTTGAGAGACATAGCCTATGACGTTGCTGCGCAACAGGCTGAAGCTGTCCACGTGGGAATTTCAGCGACCGCCGCAGCCGGACTTTCCGTGCGAACTTTAGGGACCTCGACAGAAAGTGCCACTGCAGTCTTGATGAGCGTGGTTAACGAACTACGCGAACGCCTGCACGGACAGGAACCTGTCCAACTGCGCAAGTATTAGATCTGTACTAGTTACTAGTTTCTAGTTTCCTGCTGTAGTTCTCCGAGCATCACGACGCGATCGCAGGAGGAGATCAGCGAAGCCTGATCATGCGAAGCGATGACGACACAAGCCCCGGCCGCCGCACGGGCACTCAAGAGCGCGAAAACTACTGATGTGGTCTTGGGGTCTAGCGCCGAGGTTGGTTCGTCACACAACAGGATCGCCGGATCGAGACTGATCGAACGCGCCAATAGGGCCCGTTGTAACTGACCATCGGATACTTCAGAAGGTAATCGGCGAAGTAAATCTTGGGGTAGTTGCGCCGCATCGCACCATTCAGAGATCAGCTCACGATAGTTTTTTGGCTTCGGCCGAGTCTTGCCGTCGCGGAACGAGATCGGGGTGCAAATTGTTTCCTCTAAAGTTAGCCGCGGGTCTGCGTAGCTTCGTGGATTCTGGGGGAGCAGACCAATGCTTTGACGGATATCAGCGGGAATTGAAGCACCAGTAATTTTATGTGGAATCATGCTCTTGTTGATGACTACGCGACCAGAGCTGGGAGGCTGAAGTAGCGAAGCAACCGATAAAAGGGTCGACTTGCCAGCTCCTGAAGGAGCAGTAATTCCCACCATTTCGCCACTGACGACTTCCAATGATGTAGGAGCCAAGATAGTGCGTGCGCTGAGCTGGACAGTGACTCGGTCTAGAACGAGGCTCATGGCGCCACCTTGTCGTCACGTGCCGAGTACTCCTTGAGCATTAGGTGGCCGTTGTCCATGACATATATGTGCTCCGCAAGGTTCTCAGCAAGTTCTAGATCGTGGGTCACCATGAGGACTGTGGCTCCACGTTCGGCTGCAGATCGCAGCACGTTGGCGACAATTGTTCTGGTTTCCTCGTCTAAGGCACTGGTTGGTTCATCGAGCAAGATATGTTCGGGATCAGCAGCGAGCCCGAGGGCAAGTACCGCTCGCTGGGCTTGCCCGCCGGAGAGCTGATGCGGATAGTGGCTTAATAATTCCGGGACGAGCCCGAATTCGCTCCAGTATGTTGCCAGTTGCTCATCGTTTGAGGGCAGTGAATGTTCGCGGAACGTTCGCTTCAAAGCGGTGCGAAGTGTTTGTACTGGGTTTAGCGCGGTGGCCGCGGATCCAGGAATGAAGACCATTTGCTTCCCAAGTAGCTTGCCAGCAGCCGCATTGGGGTATTGCTTGCCATGAAGTATGACTGAAGAATCTACGGACAAAGTCTTTGGCAATAGGCCAGCGATCGCTCGAAGGAACAACGTCTTTCCCGCGCCTGAAACACCTGTTACGGCGTTAATTGTTCCTTTGGTGAGCCTGAGTTTCGCCGACTGCACCAGTATTGTGTCACCGGCAGCTACTGTGACCTTGAGCTGAAGGTCGTTCAGTACATGCTTGTCATCAGAAGTCTGGAATGACGGTTCCCGCCGGACTTTTGGTGCCGTAACGCGAGATTCTTTTCGGGCACGAGGCTGGGTGACCGGCAGTGAGGCCACTGCCCAGCAGGCCAAAACCAAGACGGTCGCCGGGAAAACCAGTAGCCACCAAGCCCCAGTTAAGATTCCGCCGCGGGCATCTTCCAATATCAATCCGAGTGATGCTGATTGTGCTGGTAACCCGACGCCAAGGAAAGTCAACGCTGATTCGTGCCACATGGCGTGAGGGATCTGCAGAGCAAAAGCAATCGATGCTTGCCCAAGTACCGCTGGGAGAAGGTGCGTGCGCCACAGGGCCACGGGCTTGGCTCCCGCTGCAACACTGAGTTTGACGTATCCACTTTCACGTTCGGCTAGCAGTTTAGAGCGAAGAATCCTCGCTGTCTGCGTCCAATGGGTCAATGCTATGGAGAGGATGATCGCCCAGATTTCTCCCGGCCACAGCGCCAGGATAACCACTGAGAGTAGCAAATGTGGAACTGCGTTGAGGGAATCAATAAGCCGAGTGATGACCGGATCAACCCACCGGCCGAAAGTCACTGCTGCCACTGCTGCGAGTGCACCAAGAATCGTTGAAAAGATCGCCGCCACCACAGCCATCACCATAGAAATCCGCAGTCCTGCCGCAGTGCGAGTCCAGATATCTCTACCCAGCTGATCTGTGCCAAAAAGGTGGCTGACACTTGGAGCGTGATAGACGCCCGAGAGGTCCACTGCAGAGATTGCTTCATGATTGATGACAGGAACGATGATCGCGTAGCTCAGCAATAGCACAGCGATGGTGAGCGCAGTCCAATTTCTCTGGGGCTTATACATGAGTGACCCGAGGATCTATAAGGAGATAGGCTGCGTCAGCTAGGGCATTGCCTGCAAAAACAGCCAGGGCTGAGCACACGGTCACCGCGGCGAGTAACGCGAAGTCACCAGCCACTGCAGAACCAACGACGGCGGAAGCAATTCCTGGCCAAGAAAAAATAGTTTCAATCAGTAACGCACCGGTGATCAGTTCACCGAGTCGAGAACCCACAACGGTAATAAAAGGCAACAGGGCTTGGGGCAGGGCTTCGGTGAGCAAAATATAGCGAGAACCTCGCCCTCGTGCCGCCAAGACGGCGTCCGTGTCTAACGCTTCGAATAGCGAGGTACGGAGGTTCAAAAGTAACCAGGGGAGCAGGCTAATGGCCAACACGGTGGCGGGCAACAACAAATGGGTTGCCACGGAGGTCATTGTGGGATCCATACCTGCAGCTGCCACGCCTGAGGTGGGCCAACCAAGTGGCAACGCAATAAGGGTAATGGCCACCAAAGCGATGACAAACACCGGAATTGACTGGGCTAGATGGCCGATAGCTTGGACCACACGGTCGATGAATCCGTACTGATAGGTTGCGGCGAGCAAGGCCAGAATGAGCGCGATGACAATCGCCAGTAGTAGACCTACGCTGGTCAGGAGCAGCGTATAAGGGATTCTTTCGAGTAGTACGCTCGTCACCGGTTGTGAGGTGGAGATGGAAACTCCAAGGTCCCCGCGCAACGCGTGGCTAATCCATTGTGTCCAAACCTGCGCCCATGGTTTATCAAAGCCAAGCTGGCTGCTCAGTTGTTCACGCAATTCTGGATTGGTGTGAGTGTAACTTGATCCGAGATACGTGGCGAGCGGGTTAAACGGTGCAACGCTGGCCAGTGCGAAGACGAGAGCAGTGAGTACCAGGGTGACGGGCACGGCTACCGCGAGCCGTCGAGATAATAGCCTGGCCACCTGGACCCAGCGACCAGGGAAGGCTTTATCACTCACCTGTTGCTCCACTGACCTATTTTGGCCCATGGTCCCCACGCTGTGCCGTGTTCGTGCGGTTCCAGAAGTGTTCCGGTCGTGTTCCAGGTTTTGTGTACGTCGCTACGCTGTACGTAGGTGTGGTCGATAAAGGCTAGTAACAGCATCGAGGGGTCACTGACGTAGAGGTCTTGTACGTGCTGATAGGCCGCGACCCTGTCGGCAGTCTTAGTGCTGGTCCGTCCCTGATGTAGGGCCTGGTCCATGTCTTTACTGGCGAAGTGGCTCGGATTATCGTAGTACGCTCCAGCTTTCGGATAGCTGGAATGCAGCATCTTGTACAGCTGCGTATCAACGTCGTACGGTGTGTCTCCGCCGCCGAGCATGATGGAGTCCTTGTCAACGCGTGGCTCGGCTTGGTCGAATGTTGCCGAGTCGACGCTAACCTTGATGCCGTAGTTTTCCAATTGGTCGGCCAATGCCAAAGATAGATCTCGGCGTAGCGTGTCTCCGGGGTTGTAGAGCACAGTTAACTCTGCGCGTTGCCCGTTCTTGACGCGAATACCGTCGTTACCAATCACCCAACCATCGTCGTCGAGCATTTCTTTCGCGCGTTGCGGGTTGTGTTCAAAGACGGCTTCAGAATTGTAATACTCACCGTATGCTGGCGGGACGAAGCTGTAGGCGGGGCGTCCAGCACCGGCCAATACACCGTCAATAATCTGTTGTCGATCAACCGCAAGGTTCAGGGCTAGCCGCACCTTGGGGTCTTTGGTAAACGGGTGATCTGCAGGAAGAGAAATGCCCCGCCAGTCGGCGCTGGTCGCGGTGACAAGTTCGAACCCTTCGCGTTGGGCAAATCCGGCGGCCAGGCGCGGCGGCAACACAGTGCCTGTGTAATCCGAACCTGCCATGCTCTGGGTGCGAGCATTGTCGTCTTCTGACTGGGTATAGGAAACCTTCTGTACCGCGGGAATCCCGTCGCGGTAGTTCTTATTGGCGCTCAGGACCAGAGATGAACTGTCGAATCGATCCAGCACGTAGGGACCAGTGCCTACCGGAGAGCGATTCAGAGATGATTCGCTCATCGGCTCGCCCTGATCAATTAATTCGGAGGGTGCAATGCCAATCAGCAGGGAGGTTTTGAAAGAAATCTGGGGTTCGTACAGGGTAAATCGAACGCCATTTTCACCATGGGTCTGGACGGACTTGAGATTTTCTAAGGTGCTGGCCAGTGGGGAAGCGGTGCGTGGGTCCTTTATGGCCTTGTAGCTGGCGACAACATCTGCCGGATCCAGCGCAGTACCGTCGCTAAACTTGATCCCTTGGCGCAATGTCACGTCCCAGACTAGTCCGTGCTGAGAAATCTTGGGGTCTTTGTCAGCAAGCATGGGAACGATATCAGGAAGCGCTTGGGAGTCCCCATCGAGGGTGAAGAGAGATTCGTTGATTTTTCCAATGCCGTTATTGTCGAATCCGGCCAATGGATTCAGCGATTCAGGTAAAGCGTTAGTCAGGAGGTTGACTTCGGACTTTGCCGAGGCAGCCGTCGTAGTTGCTTGACAACCGGTGCAGGCAATTAGGATTGGTAGCAGAACAGCTATGGCGCTGGCGGTTGTCTTGCGCAATGGAATCGTACCTTTCACAGCAAAAGGGGAGCTAGATGATCTCAGAATACATGTGTTCAACCGGACATATGTCTGTGTTACTTGGGCTTTGTACGATTAACGAGGGACCGGTAAACCGTGGCTGAGATTGAATTGGAAAAGATCGGGTTCGACGCACTGGCTAAGGTTCAAGAGACCATTCCCGAGTGGATCGAAGTTTTTTCTCTGTGCGCCGACGAAACACGAATCAAGATACTTGTAGCCATGCATGCTGCCCCGGGATCTTCGGTGAGCCAATTAGCCCAAGCGACCGGGCTGACACCGAATACGGTGACCCAAGCGTTGTCCACCTTGCATCGTGCCCATGTTGTGAATGTCGAACGTGATGGCAAATATCGGCGTTGGCAGCTGGTCCATCCGGGGATTCATCAATTACTTCACCAACTTCAGGCGCCGCACTCTGAGTTACATCCAGAGCACCACGTTTAAGATGACATAAATTCAGCCGGTGGCCGGTGCGTTTCAGATTTGAAACGCACCGGCCACCGGCTGTTGTGTATTTGAATTCTCTATCGTTGACGCACTACGCGCTGCTCGTCCCATACGGGTTCCGGGGATTCATAGACCTTTCCGTCGGACCCAAATACGAGGAAACGATCAAAACCGCGAGCGAACCAACGGTCGTGGGTGACTGCCAAAACAGTACCTTCAAAAGCATCGATTGCACGTTCCAGGGCTTCACCTGAATGCAGGTCCAAGTTATCTGTCGGCTCATCGAGCAGAAGCAAAGTTGCGCCCGAAAGCTGCAACAACAAAATCTGGAAGCGCGCTTGCTGTCCACCGGAAAGTGACTCGAACTTCTGTTCTGCTTGACCGGCCAATCCGTAGCCATCCAACGCACCTGAGGCAGCTTCGCGGGGTAAGCCTGAACGGTGTTCGTCTCCTCGGTGCAGGATTTCTAGCAAGGTCTTGCCAAAAAGATCCGGGCGGGTATGAGTCTGGGCGAAATAACCAGGACGGATTCTTGCCCCAAGCTTGACCGAGCCTTCGTGTGGCACCTCGGAGATCACCACATCTGAGACAGGCAAGTGCTCACGTTCTGGGTCGGTGCCCCCGGAGGCCAATAATCGGAGGAAGTGCGATTTTCCTGAACCATTCGAACCCAGAACCCCCACACGATCCCCAAACCAGATTTCGGTAGAGAAGGGTTTCATTAGACCGGTCAGTTCGAGATTTTCGGCAACGACCGCTCGCTTGGCAGTACGTCCACCTTTCAGGCGCATCTGAACATTTTGTTCCAGAGGAATTGCTTGGGGAGGTCCTGCTTCCAAGAACTTTTCGAGTCGCGTGGTCGCTGCGTGATAGCGATTGGCCATATCCGAGCGGAAGGCCGCCTTGGTCTTATACATGTTGACCAACTCTTTGAGCTTGGCGTGCTCTTCATCCCAGCGCTTGCGCAGTTCTTCAAAACGTTCATTGCGTTCTTGGCGAGCCTGAACGTAACTTCCAAAGGCGCCACCATGAATCCAAGCCGTGGCTCCGCCATGCCCTGGCTCCAAGGTGACGATTCGGGTTGCTGCATTATTGAGCAATTCACGGTCGTGGCTAATAAACAGTACGGTTTTAGGGGAGTTGCGCATCTTTTCTTCCAGCCAACGCTTGCCTGGAACATCAAGATAGTTATCCGGTTCGTCCAATAACAACAGTTCGTCGTTGCCTTCAAAGAGCGCTTCGAGAACCAAGCGTTTCTGCTCGCCACCCGAGAGGGTTCGCGCCAAGCGGTCTGAAGCTGCGTCAAATTCTACGCCGAGGGCTGCCATGCAGACCTTATCCCAAGTGGTTTCCAATTCGTATCCACCAGCATCGCCCCATTCAATGATGGCTTCGGCGTAGCGCATGTGGACTTTTTCGTCCTCGCTGGTGAGCATGAGAGCTTCGTACTTGGCGACTTTTTCAGCAGCTTCAGCCAGCGCTGGGGCAGCGGTGGAGAGCAGAAGTTCTTTCACCGTTGTCTCATCACGAACCTGGCCGACAAACTGGCGCATGATTCCGAGGCTGCCGGTGCGGTTGATAGAACCGTCGTCGGCCTTCAGGTCACCGGAGATGATTTTGAACAGTGTTGTCTTGCCGGTGCCGTTGGGGCCAATCAGCGCAGTTTTGGTGCCAGCAGAGACCTTAAATGTGACACCGCCCAGCAGTTGGGTGCCGTCGGAAAGGAAATATTGGATGTCAGTCACGTCGATATGAGCCACGTAACCATCCTATCCGAGCGCAAGTGCCCCGATCTGCTGGGCGGAACTAGCTAGTCGTTGTATTTGTAGAAGCCCTCGCCGGTTGCTCGGCCTAGCTTGCCGTTCTCGATGTACTCACTCTTGAGTAGCGCGGCAAATTTCTTGCTGGTCTCATCACCGTTGCTTGCGATGTGATAAGCGGTATTCAGTCCCACTACGTCATAGATTTCAAACGGTCCAAAGGGTGCTCCGGTGCCGATTTTCCAGGTGGTATCGATCGTGGCCGCGTCGGCGATGCCGTTGACCAATAGATGGCTTGCGGACTCCAAGAACGGGACAAGCATTGAGTTCAAGACGTAGCCAGGCTGTTCTTTGAGTACTCGAATGGCCACCAGACCGGTGCGTTCGGCAAAGTCAACAACTGCTTCGAAGGCTTCCTTGCTGGTTTGCTCGGTGCCCATCACCTCGCCGGTGTTGTTTTTCCAGATGTTGTTGGCATAGTGCAGGGCCAAGAACTGCTCAGGGCGTCCGGTGAATGGTGCGATGTCGGACGGCAGAAGCGTGGAAGAGTTCGTGGCAAAAATAGTTTCTGGGCGAGCGACGGCGGCAAGCTTCTGGTAGGTCTGTTCCTTGATTGCCAGGCTCTCGGGCACTGATTCGATGACCAGGTCAGCTTCTTTCACAGCTTCGGCCAAATCAGTGGTCAAGGTGATTGACTCACGAGCCGCCTGGGCCTTGGCCCGATCGCCGAAGAATTCGGCATAGTTCTCAACGAGGGTATCTAAGCGAGATTCGGTTGCGCTGATTGCTTCCTCGGTGATGTCGTATCCAGTGGCGGGTAATCCGTAGTAGGCAGTTTGGAAGAGAATCTGGGAACCCAAGACTCCGGTTCCTAGCACGGTGGTGTTGACTAGTTGCATGATCGTCTCCTTGAAAATTGAACTTTCAAGGAAAGTCTGCTCCTTTGGTTGAAGTGATGCAACTAAATGTGAGCGGTGGAACGATGGGGTATTTACTATGCCTCATCTGAGCGGTATCCGAAGTGCAGTAGATATGCCTCAGGGCGTGACCTCCACCGGAGGTCACGCCCTGAGGCATGAAAACTAGTTCTTCTTCTGCACCTGGGATGCTACAACAGCTGCGACGGCCGCGAGTACCAGTGAGATGATCAGGAACTTGCCGCCCTTGCAGGACTTCTGCTTTGGCGCAAGGCTCTTCTGTGCGGAGTCAACAGCGTTCTGCACCGAAGCGCGGGCACGCTGGGCGGCCTTAGAGTTGCCACCGACGTTTTCGATCAAGTTGGAGCCAGCCTTGCTGATTGCTTCAACGTTGACACCGGAAACAGCCTCATTCCAGCCGCCACGGATTTCTTTTGGCAGTTCTTCTTTGGCAGCCTTGGCGAGCTTCGCCAATGACTTCTCAACTTCTTTAAAGCTCTTAGCAGTCTTCGACATGTTTTCCTCTCTGGTGGACCTTTAGGCCTCACTCACTAGCCTAGCCAGCTAGCGGTTCGCTCTCAAGCGACCGGCGTTGCGCTCACTGCGAACTGATGATTCGTTGAAGGCGTGTGCGCAGTGCGCTCAGCAAACAGATCAGCATCAGAACCGCAGCGATCAAGCTCACCGTTGCAAAGAGCGGAGAAGAGCCCTGCCCGTTATAGCGGTCAATAATAATCCAACCAAGAACCCATAGGGCTCCTGAATTGAGGTAAATCCCCATGGGGTTTTTGAAGGTTACGGCGCAGAGGAACAAAGCCAAAAGGGTCAGTACTAAGGCGCTGGCCCCCTTAAACATGAGTGAATTTTGGTTGGCGTGACTGATGGCGAAGAACGCAAGTGTTTGCGACATGATGATGACGCTTAACCAGCCTGCGAATAAACCAAAACAGGCTCGGGTGAGCCATCGGTCGATGTGCTGTATCAAGAAGTTGCGGCCAAGGATGACGGCAATACGCACCAGTATCACTAATAATAGATATCCGCAGATGAGGCTTAAGCCGATCATTTCCCGCTTGAGGCACAAAACCCAAAGTGCGTTAGAGAGCGCCAGAGCAAGAACCCAGGGACGCAATTTTTGGTGGAGTTCAAGCCGCCAGCGAGCCACGCCTTGCCAGATGGCGTAAAGGCCAACACCAGCGGTGAGCCCAATCCATGGCAGTAAACCAAACAGTGGCACCGAGCTGACGAAGGCATCACGTTCTAACCAACTGCCGGCGACATCGACTAGGGTCGAGGCCGCAAGTACTGCCCACAATGCCCAGCTCGTCGCTAAAAGCATCAGCGCGGAATATCCCGCAGATACAATCCTTAATTCCACAGCTTTGAATTTAGCACGCTGGACGTGTACATACTGTGAGCCACGGTTAGAGTTGAGTCATGACTGATCTTTGGGTGCGACAAGCAATTTCTCAACTCAACGCCGATGCAAATCGTAGCGCAGACACACACCTTTTGAGGTTCGAGCTTCCTGCGCACTGGGGGATCGAGCTGTATCTGAAGGATGAGTCGGTGCACCCGACGGGATCGCTGAAACACAGGCTTGCCCGCTCACTCATTTTGTACGGTTTGGTGAACGGAAAAATCACCGAAGGAACCACGCTGGTAGAAGCCTCCAGTGGTTCTACCGCTGTATCTGAGGCTTACTTTTCACGCATGCTAGGACTCGAATTTATTGCAGTAGTACCGGCTTCTACGAGTACTGAGAAGATTAAGCTCATTGAATTTTATGGTGGCCGTTGCCATCTCGTAGATTCTGCTGGGCAGATGGATGTCGCTGCTCGCCAACTCGCGGCAGAGACGGGTGGTTATTATCTGGACCAATTCACCTATGCGGAACGGGCCACCGATTGGCGAGGGAACAACAACATTGCCGAATCGGTCTATGCGCAGATGTCTGCCGAACCACACCCCATCCCCAGCTGGATAGTGGTGGGTGCCGGAACCGGAGGAACCAGCGCCACCTTTGGCCGCTATGCACGCTACAAGCAACATGAAACCCGCATCTGCGTTGGCGACCCAGAAGGCTCATCCTTCTATGAAAGCTGGCGTACCGGGAATCGTGAATATGCCTCAGGCACCGGTTCTCGAATCGAAGGAATTGGCCGGCCCAAGGTCGAGCCATCCTTCATGCCCGGGGTCATCGACCACATGATTCAGGTTCCCGACGCCGCCTCCCTGGCAGCTATGCACTTACTACGATCTAAAACCCGCTATTTTGCCGGCGGCTCCACCGGCACGAATCTCTACGCAGCCCTGCAAGTCATCGCGCGGATGCTGGAAAATGGCGAGCAGGGAAGCGTGGTTACGCTGATCTGTGATTCCGGCGAGCGCTACGAGAATACCTGTTACAACCAAGACTGGCTTGATGAGCAGGGATTGGAGTTGCAACCCTACATTCAGGCGATGGAGCAGTTCCTGTCCACCGGAGTGTTCAAGTAGTAGCCGCGAGGCAACCTAGTGTGATCGGAGCTTGGGCATCAGGCCGGTGGTGCGTTTTCTTTGGTGCACCGAAAAATAGGCGAGTCCTGTTTCGTGTGCGATGAATTCGCGTTGCGAGCGTGCCGGAAGGTAGATGATATCTCCCGGTTCCAATGTGATCCGCTCGGTGTCGCTGATTAGCTCGCCTGAGCCTGTCAGGATGTGAAGGACGACGTCGATCTCTGGCCCCTGATGTCTCTGGATCTTAGCTCCCGGAGCCAGCGAGATTACGTTGGCATCCAGGTCTCTTTGCTCAGGCTGAAGTTTCCAGATGGCGCCGTTGCTAGTTCCGAGTGGAAGCTGGTTGGTGTTGGCCATGCGGCTCGGTTGGGTCATGGTCTCAGCCTAACTAAGACGTGGTGCAGGTGTGGGCGCAGACACTGCCCGCTGTGCTCAGCGGAACGACGCCAACTAGCGGTTACCCATGGCACTGGAGTGATCAGCGCAGTACTGTGAGCAGTAGACCAACTAAAGATTGTGTGCAGGAGGAATGTTTTGCCAAATGTAGCCGACCACCTGATCGAACAGCTTGATACCCAAGGGGTGCGCCGAATTTATGGCATCCCGGGGGACTCCCTTAACGGTCTGACCGATGCCTTGCGTGAAAACGGTCGCATGGAGTGGATTCATCATCGTCATGAGGAAGCTGCCGCTTTTGCCGCCGCAGCCGAAGCTGAAATCACCGGGGAACTAGCGGTGTGTGTAGGCTCTTGTGGACCGGGAAACCTCCATCTCATTAATGGTCTGTATGACGCCAATCGTTCCCGCGTCCCAGTCTTGGCCATTGCTGCTCAGATCCCCACCGATGAGATTGGTTCCAACTATTTCCAGGAAACCAACCCGGTGGAAGTTTTCCGTGGTTGCTCGGTGTATGCCGAGCAAGTTTCTGACCCAAAGCAAATGCCCCGCATGTTGCGCATTGCGATGCGTGAAGCCATCGAGAAACGTGGGGTGGCCGTGCTGGTCATTTCCGGTGATGTTGCGCTCTCGGAGATGGAACGCACCGGAACTCAGCTAATCGCCAAGACCAATCCGCGGGTCTTGCCCAACGAACAGGAGCTCGAGCAGGCAGCCGAGATCCTTGAAGGCTCTCGCAAGGTCACCATCCTCGCCGGTGCCGGCGTAGCAGGAGCCCATGATGAGGTTGTGGCACTAGCCGATAAATTGGCGGCCCCGATCGTGCACGCGATGCGCGGTAAAGAACATATCGAGTATGACAACCCATTTGACGTGGGGATGACCGGCCTGCTGGGCTTTGCCTCCGGCGCCAAGGCGATCGCCGAGTGCGACGTACTGCTGATGCTCGGTACCGACTTCCCGTATCAGCAGTTCTATCCACAGAATGCCACGATCATCCAGGTAGATATTCGCGGCGAGCAGATCGGACGGCGTACCAAGGTAGACGTACCTTTGGTCGGAACCGTCAAAGATACCGCTGCTGCGCTCAATGCGCTGCTTCCGGTCCAAACACACCGTAAGCACCTGGAGCATGCACTTGAGCACTATCGCAAGACGCGCACCAAACTAGATGAACTGGCTGAACCTTCAAAACCAGGGACGGCAATTCACCCACAGTATTTGGCGCGCCTGATTGATCAGGCAGCCGATGATGACGCGGTCTTCACCGCCGACGTGGGTTCGCCAGTGATTTGGGCAGCACGCTATTTGAGCATGACCGGCAAGCGACGTGTCCTGGGTTCGTTCAACCATGGATCGATGGCTAACGCCTTGATGCAGGCTCTGGGCGCTCAGGCGGTGGATCGTGGCCGTCAGGTCATTGCCTTCGCCGGAGACGGAGGGTTGGCAATGATGCTCGGCGAGTTATTGACGGCCACACAGAATAAGCTGCCGGTCAAGGTAGTGGTCTTTAACAACTCGTCGTTGAATTTTGTTGAGTTGGAGATGAAGGCCGCCGGCTTTGTTACCTATGCAACCGACCTGCAGAATCCCGATTTTGGTGCAGTGGCTACCGCAGCGGGCCTGAAGGGCTACCGGGTGGAGGACTCGACGCAGCTCGAGGCGACCGTCAAGGAATTCTTGGCTCATGATGGACCGGCCGTTCTTGATGTGATCACCGATCGTCAAGAGATGTCGATGCCACCTAATATAAAGCTGGAACAGGCCAAGGGCTTTGCCCTGTATGCCATCCGCACGGTCCTTTCTGGCCGCGGCGACGAGCTATTGGACCTGGCCAAGACCAACTGGCGTCAAGTGTTCTAATCATTTTTGTTTATGCTTGTTGCTGGCGCCTTTTTGGCGCCAGCAACATTTTTGTGAGAGCTAGAAAGTAGGCGTCTTGACTTCGCAACCTGCTGCCGCACATGCGGCCACCACCGAGGACTTCGTTAATAACCTAGCGGCGGTGAACCAACGTATCGCTGCAGCCGCGAGCACTGCAGGCCGTGAAGCGCGCTCAGTTCGACTCTTGCCAGTAACCAAGACCATCGACATCGAACGCCTGTCCCTAGCTATCGCTGCAGGGGTAGATACCTTGGGCGAAAACAAGGTTCAGGAAGCCCAGGGTAAGCATGAAGCGTTCCGAGAACGCTTTGAGCACCTGCGCTATGCCGTCATTGGGCCGCTACAAACCAATAAGGCAAAGTTCGTCGCGCAGTTCGCTCACGAGTTTCATGCGTTGGATTCGTTGAAGCTTGCTCAGACCCTGCAGCGTCGTCTGGAGTTGGAGGACCGTTCACTAGAGGTCTTCATTCAGGTCAATACCTCCGGGGAAGAGAGCAAGTCCGGGATTGCTGCATCGGCTGCGCCGGCACTCCTTGACGGCCTTTCCTCGCTGGATCGTCTTACGCCGGTGGGACTGATGACCATGGCCGCCAACACAACAGATGAGCATCAGATCCGTGCAAGCTTCTCGTCCTTACGCGAAACTCTAGAGTCATTACAGCCAAACGCCCCGCAGGGCTTCAAGCACCTGTCGATGGGAATGAGTGGCGACTATGAGCTGGCCATCGCCGAGGGCGCCACTGTGGTGCGTGTAGGCCAGGGGATTTTCGGGGCTCGCAACTACGCCTAGCCTCGGTTAGCAATTTTTGGACTGTATCAAGTTTGCAGATGGGCAGTTAGCTTTTCTTCGCTGGCTGCCCATAGTTGTGTGCAGGCCGTAGAAATGCGAATGGGAATGTGTTGTGCACAGCGCGCGCCATGGACGCCAAATTGTCGGCCCCTAGAACCACACTAGATGTAGTGGTTCGTTCGGGAAGGGGTGGACTAGATTGTAGTAATGAGAACACGACGAGAATCTTGTCACAGAATAATTTTTAACCCACATGCTCCAGCGTTGAAGCTGTGGAAAAAGTTGCGCGGACCCCGAAAAATCGCGGTTTAAACGGGGTCAAATATCCACAGTTCCTGTGGACGTAGCGGGGGAAGAATGACATACTTGTAATACATCATCTTGTGGCTGCTTGACCGGCTAAACACAACATGTAGTATTGAACCCGTTGGTGCGGCTCGCACCAGTAGCACCTCGAAAACCCTGTTTTTGAGGCATCCGAGAGGACAGCTGGGAAATTCCATCAACAGATGGAAACCGGCCAACATCAAGAATTTTCTAAAGGGGATCAGGGACATGGCCATCACCGTTTACACGAAGCCTTCCTGCGTTCAGTGCAACGCTACTTACCGTGCGTTGGATAAGAAGGGCGTCGAGTACAACAAGGTCGACATCTCACAGGATGCCGCTGCTTTGGAGCACGTTCGCGGCCTGGGGTACATGCAGGCACCTGTCGTTATTACCGACGATGATCACTGGTCGGGTTTCCGACCAGACAAGATCGCTGAGCTGGCTCCAGCTAACTAAGCTCTAGCACTTTCCGCTCACTTTGTAGTGGAGGCAATAAAGATGTCACCCACAGCACTTGCTGATAAGCAAAACGCTGAGGCCCACGAATCAGTGGAACTCACCAAATCGAAGTTGATTTATTTCTCTTCAGTTTCTGAGAACACCAAACGATTCGTGGACAAACTTGAGATCGACGCGGCTCGGATCCCGGTCTACGCAACCGAGCCGCCGCTCATTTCCACCGCACCATATGTTTTGCTTATCCCCACCTATGGGGGAGAGCGCGGCAAGCACTCCATCGTTCCGCAGATCATGAAGTTCCTGCGCTACGACGAAAACCGAGCAAACCTTCGTGGAGTGATCGGTGCGGGGAACACAAACTTCGGCGAGTACTACTGCATCGCGGCTAAACGAATCGCTCAGAAATGCAACGTACCCGTACTTTACACATTCGAACTTATGGGAACGTCGGAAGACGTACTCAAAGTCAAAGAAGGGCTTGAAACCTTTTGGACACCAGTGTCGCAGAATTGGCAGGAACGATGACGAGCTCAAAGGAGCTCCCAGCCCAGTTCCAGGGCTTGAGCTACAACGACCTGAACGCCATGCTGAACCTCTACGGTCCAGATGGAAAGATTCAGTTTGAAGTAGACCGTTACGCGGCCCGTCAGTACTTCTTGGATCACGTGAACAACAACACCGTGTTCTTCCACGATCTTGACGAGAAGCTCGAATACCTCGTCAAGCATGAGTACTACGAGCGCGAAACCCTTGACCAGTACTCGATGAACTTCATTCGTGACCTGTTCAAGCACGCGTTTAATAAGAAGTTCCGTTTTGAAACTTTCTTGGGCGCTTTCAAGTTCTACACCTCGTACACGCTGAAAACTTTTGACGGCAAGCGTTACTTGGAGCGTTACGAAGACCGCGTGTGCATGGTTGCCCTGCACCTGGCTCGCGGTGATGAGCAGCTGGCAACTCGCCTTGTCGATGAAATCATCGATGGTCGCTTCCAGCCTGCTACCCCAACTTTCCTCAACGCTGGTAAGGCTCAGCGTGGCGAACTGGTTTCCTGCTTCTTGCTTCGTATTGAAGACAACATGGAGTCCATCGCCCGCGCGGTCAACTCGTCCTTGCAGCTCTCGAAGCGTGGTGGCGGTGTCGCTCTGTCGCTGACCAACCTGCGCGAACACGGCGCGCCGATCAAGCAGATCGAGAACCAGTCCTCAGGTGTCATCCCAGTGATGAAGCTTCTTGAGGATTCCTTCTCCTACGCTAACCAGCTCGGTGCACGTCAGGGTGCCGGTGCGGTCTACCTGAACGCACACCACCCAGACATCTACCGTTTCTTGGACACTAAGCGTGAGAACGCCGACGAGAAGATCCGTATCAAGACCCTCTCCTTGGGCGTTGTTATCCCAGATGTCACCTTCGAACTTGCTCGCAAGAACGAAGACATGTACCTCTTCAGCCCGTACGATGTAGAACGCGTATACGGCGTTCCATTCAGCGAAGTTTCGGTGACTGAAAAGTACTACGAGATGGTTGATGACTCGCGCATCAAGAAGTCTAAGATCAGCGCGCGCGAATTCTTCCAGACGCTGGCTGAGATTCAGTTCGAGTCCGGTTACCCGTACATCATGTTCGAAGACACCGTGAATAAGGCGAACCCAATCGAGGGTCGCATCACCATGTCGAACCTGTGCTCGGAAATTCTGCAGGTTTCCTCGGCTTCCGAGTTCGGTGATGACTTGAGCTACTCCAAGGTGGGCAAGGATATCTCTTGCAACCTTGGCTCGATGAACATTGCCAAGGCAATGGACGGCAAGGATCTTGCTACCTCGGTAGATATTGCGATCCGTGCACTGAGCGCAGTTTCGGATATGTCCTACATCGGCTCGGTGCCTTCGATTGCAGACGGCAACCGTAAGTCGCACGCCATCGGCCTTGGCCAGATGAACCTGCACGGCTTCCTTGCTCGTGAGCACATCTACTACGGTTCTGAAGAAGGCATCGACTTTACCAACATCTATTTCTACACGATTCTGTTCCATGCGCTGACCGCTTCGAACAAGATCGCGATTGAACGTGGTGAAACCTTCGATAACTTCGAGAACTCGAAGTACGCATCGGGCGAATTCTTCGACAAGTACACCGAGCAGCAGTGGGTACCAGCAACTGAGCGCGTGCGCGAGCTCTTTGCAGACATGCACATTCCTACCCAGGAAGACTGGAACGCGCTGAAGGCTTCGGTCATGGAGCACGGTATCTACAACCAGAACCTGCAGGCCGTGCCACCAACCGGTTCGATCTCGTACATCAACAACTCGACTTCTTCGATCCACCCGGTCGCAGCAAAGATCGAGATCCGCAAGGAAGGTAAGATCGGCCGCGTTTACTACCCGGCCCCTTACATGAACAACGAGAACATCGATTTCTACGAGGATGCTTACGAAATCGGTTACGAGAAGATCATTGACACCTACGCCGCGGCTACTCAGCACGTGGACCAGGGCCTGTCGTTGACGCTGTTCTTCAAGGACACCGTAACTACTCGTGACATCAACAAGGCACAGATCTACGCATGGCGTAAGGGCATTAAGAGCCTTTACTACATCCGTCTGCGCCAGATGGCATTGGAAGGCACCGAGGTTGAGGGTTGCGTTTCCTGCGCACTGTAAAGCCTGTAATTAGTACCCGTATCATAGGGCGCTAATATCACGAAGTGGCTGCCGTTTGGTCCCGTCCAGCGGCAGCCACTTTGTATAAAAAACACATGTCAGATCACACGAGATCTGATCCTAGATTTGTGTTTTGCTGACTCTGCGCTGTTAGGAAAAACGGTAGAGTTGGTAGCAAAGTTCGTTACACCATTTAGCTTTTCGATGAGGGGCAATGACCGAGAAGATTCAGCTCACCAATAAGGTTGAAGCGATCAACTGGAACCGTATCCAGGATGACAAAGACGTTGAGGTGTGGAACCGCCTAGTCAATAACTTCTGGCTTCCAGAAAAGGTGCCGCTGTCCAACGACATTCAGTCGTGGGGTACCTTAACTGAAGACGAAAAGTTGCTGACCATGCGTGTGTTCACCGGTCTGACCCTGCTTGACACCATTCAGGGCACCGTGGGCGCAGTGTCGTTGATTCCCGACGCCATCACGCCTCACGAAGAGGCTGTGTACACCAACATTGCGTTCATGGAGTCGGTACACGCAAAGAGCTACTCATCGATCTTCTCGACCCTAGCCTCCACCAAGGAAATCGACGAAGCTTTCCGCTGGTCCACTGAGAACGTGAACCTTCAGCGTAAGGCCCAGATCATTGAAGGTTACTACCACGGTGAAGATCCGCTCAAGCGCAAGATCGCTTCGACCTTGCTTGAGTCATTCCTGTTCTACTCAGGCTTCTACCTTCCAATGCACTGGTCTTCCCACGCTAAGCTGACTAACACCGCTGACTTGATCCGTCTGATCATTCGTGATGAAGCTGTTCACGGTTACTACATCGGCTACAAGTTCCAGAAGGGTTTGGAAGGCGCGAGCGAAGAACGCAAGCAGGAGCTGAAAGACTACACCTTCGAGCTCATGTACGAACTGTACGAAAACGAAGTTCAGTACACCCACGATCTTTATGATCCAGTGGGACTTTCAGAGGACGTGAAGAAGTTCTTGCACTACAACGCCAACAAGGCGCTGATGAACTTGGGCTACGAGGCGATGTTCCCATCGACCGTTACCGATGTTTCCCCAGCCATTCTGGCCGCGTTAAGCCCGAACGCTGATGAGAACCACGACTTCTTCTCCGGTTCAGGATCCTCCTACGTTATCGGTAAGGCCGTTAACACCGAAGACGAGGACTGGGACTTCTAACCGACTCTTCCAACGGCTCGAAAGCGGCCAGGCTCTGCAGTAATTTGCAGAGCCTGGCCGCTTTGCGTTACCGGTCAAAATTCCTTTTTATCGTCAACTGACTCAGTGCGCGAACAATGTAGATATAGTATTCGTGGCGTCAAAGTCGACTGTGAGTACTACCCACGCGTAGGCATTAGTGACAAGGTGGAACCAGCAAGGAGTCTCCGAAAGGAAACAACAATGGAGTTCGATACGAAGTGCGTCATTGCTGGGGGAGGACCTGCCGGAATGGTGGCAGGACTATTGTTGGCCCGTTGTGGGGTTCCGGTAGTGGTACTTGAGAAGCATGCAGACTTCCTCCGAGATTTCCGCGGTGATACGATCCACCCTTCGACCCTGCAGTTGCTTGACGAGCTTGGCTTGATGTCCGAATTTGAGAAGATCAATTTCAGTACGGTGAGTCAAGCACAGTTTCCTTCTGGAGACGGAAGCGCTACTACCTTCGTGAACCTAGCCGAACTAAAGCATCCCTATCCGTTCATTGCCATGGCGCCTCAATGGGATTTCTTAAATCTGTTGGCTCGTGCGGGAGAGGCCGAAGACAACTTTGAGTTACGCATGAATTGCCAAGTCCTCGATGTGCTCAGTGAAGGAGACCGAATCGTTGGTGTCCGGTATTCCAGCCCAGACGGTATACAAGATCTAAAAGCCCTGCTAACGATCGCCGCTGACGGACGATGGTCAAGGATTCGCGACGTTGCCGGAATCGCCATGAAAGATTACTCAGTACCGTTGGATGTCTGGTGGTTCAAAGTACCAGGTGTACTGCAGCGTCCTAATGCGTTATCGCCAGCTTTTGCCCAAGACAAAACATTCGTCTTGATTCCGCGAAGCGATTATGTGCAGACTGCGATGCTTTTGCCCAAGGGAATGGATGCAGAGATCAGGGCTCAAGGCGTTGATGCTTGGCGAAGGTCAATCATGGAAGCTGCTCCGGAACTGACTGAAGGAGTTAGTAAGCTGAACTTGGACGATGCGAAATTACTGGACGTCAAACTCAATCGTGCACGGCGTTGGTGGAGATCCGGGCTTCTATGTATCGGTGACGCGGCGCATGCTATGAGCCCGGTTGGTGGGGTCGGTATCAACCTTGCAGTCCAGGATGCTGTGGCGGCCGCCAGAATTTTGGCAGAGCCACTTAGGACATCGAAGATCTCCGATAGGGACGTTGCCAATGTTCAGAATCGACGTTTAGCTCCAACCATCGTTGTACAGTCGATTCAGCGGCTGATGCATCTAGGATTACGTCGGGTTATGCGAGGTAGCGAAGAAGTCGCTTTGCCTGCTTCGGTGGCATCTCTGCTGCGCCGTTTTCCTAAGATTGGGGTGATACCGGCTCGATTGCTTGCAGTCGGTGTTATCCAGGAGCATTCTCCATTAGAGGCACGCAGAACTGCTGGACACGATTTACCCGGTTAAACACATCGAAGGTGCAGTTCCAACCCTTGCGGGGGAACTACACCTTCGAAGGAAGTCTCTTAGCGAGCCTGGATGTTGGTTGCCTGTGGGCCCTTTGGACCAGCTTCCAGGGTGTACTCAACGGTCTGGCCCTCTTCCAAGCTACGGAAACCGAAGCTCTGGATAGCGCTGTAGTGTGCGAAAACGTCAGCAGATCCATCAGAAGGAGCGATGAAGCCGAAGCCCTTTTCAGCGTTGAACCATTTTACGGTGCCAGTGGCCATAATGTTATTTCCTTATTTATTGATTGGCCACGTTGTGGCCTGGTTGCCGATTCGAAGTTCCGAACCGGAAAATTTGGGGGTTACCTCGAGCAGAGCTGCCGAGAACGTTTCGCCTGCCGTCGATACGGACCATCGAATACTGATTTTGCCGGTATCGGCCAAAACGGGAGTCGCTGCACTTGCTTAAACATCATCGGTTTCCAGGCTGCTAACGGGTAATGACCCCACGCTAGCGGAGTAGAACAAGGAATCCACAGAGATGTGACGTTGAAAGTCGTCGAGATGTTTTATCTGCAGTGAAGAAGAGAAGATGAAGAATTCGTTTCGGTAGGAGCTCAATCGATCCGAAGATCGGTGAACCGATTTGTAATGCACAGACGATTTGTTGGCTGTGCTACAAATCCTACTGCTAACGTCTGCCGGCGGGTGAGTCACACCTGCTGACGTCGAGGTAACGTTTAAAGCCTACCATTGATTATCCCTGCCCGCGAGGTGATAGACGCTACGTTGGCGCGTCGATGGGTTTTCCCATGGATTTCCGGGGTTTTGCGCTCCTGCCTCCCATCACCGGCTTCGCTGATGATGGGAGGTGCATGAGGATTTTGGTGTTACATCTTGCTGCGTTCAAGCTTCGAATTGAGTAGGTCGGCGTTTATTGCTGCTCCGGCCAGGGTTCCTGAGGCTGCAGCGGACATGACCATCGCCCCCAGGTTGCTCGCGTTCCCCACGGCGTAGACCCCAGGGATTGAGGTGGCCCCTGTGTCGTTGACGCCAATGAAAGTCCCGAGCGGATGGTCGGTGACCACGCCGCCCATCGACTGGAAGAGATCGGCATTGGCTTCCATACGGCTAGCGACAACTACTGTATGGGCA